>Ga0114932_10001465_pt1 | contig 26675 bp, 28 predicted proteins | sample 2SBtaG_2_FD_87286 | JGI IMG/M metagenome (GOLD analysis project Ga0114932, IMG submission 87286) | Deep subsurface microbial communities from Kolumbo volcano to uncover new lineages of life (NeLLi) - 2SBTROV12_ACTIVE470 metaG | ecosystem: Environmental > Aquatic > Marine > Volcanic ...
GTTTTGTTTCAGCATATGGATTTATTGGATTTTTATTATCTGATTCTTTTATTGGAATCCTTTCTGGATTTCCATAAACACTAGATGAACTTGCATAAACAACTTTGAAATTATTTTTTTTGGCTAATTTTAGAATATTTTCTGTTCCATTAACATTAACCTCATTATATTCTTCAGGTTTTGAAAATGAATCTTGTACTGATGCAAGTGCAGCTTGATGAAATACTCCGTCTACCTTCTTGGTTTCTTTTTCAAGTAAATTCGTATTCAAAATAGCATCCTTTACAAATGTTATGTTATCTCTAACTAATTTCAGATTTTCTTCTTTTCCGGTATTCAAATTATCAATCACTGTTACGTTATCTCCCCTCGCAACTAATTTTTTTACAATATTACTTCCTATGAATCCTGCTCCTCCTGTTACAATGAATTTCACTTTTCTTTACCTAATCCTATTGCAAAATAATCAACATCTAATCTTTTTCCTAATAATATCCTTCTACAATCAATTACTAATTTTTTAGTCATATGATTAAATTCTTTGTTGTTTATTTTTTCATATTGTTTCCATTGTGTCATAATAATTACACAATGACTTTTCTCTAATGCATCATTAATTGATTTTCCATATCTAATCTTATCTCCAAAAACATCTTTTGTATTCTTTATTGCCCTTGGATCATGAATTGTAATCTTTGCTTTTCTTTTTAGAAGTTTTTTAATTAATTTTATTGCAATTGAATCTCGAATATCGTCTGTATCTGGTTTAAATGCTGTTCCCAAAACTGTAATTCTTTTAGATGTTAAATCTCCTAATCTTTGTTTAGTGATCGATATTATCTGATCCAATTGTTTAGTGTTAATATTTTCAACAGCATCCAAAAGTGTTGGTCTAACCCCTGAACTATTTGCAAAACTGATTAATGCTTTCATATCTTTTGGAAGACATGAACCGCCATAACCAGGTCCTGCATTAAGAAATAGTTTGCCTATTCTAGGATCTAATCCCATCGTTTTTGCTATGTCATCCACATTTGCACCAGGAATTTTTTGGCAAATACTTGATAATTGATTGATAAAACTAATTTTTGTTGCAAGAAATGAATTATTTGCATACTTAATCATCTCTGCAGTTTGATGATTAGTAACAACAATTGGTGTATTTGGATGTAATTTCTCAAAAATTTTTTTTGCTTTTGTCATAAATTTCGTCTGAAATCCTCCTAGCACAACTGCATGAGGGAATTTGGTATCATTTACTGCATTACTCTCTTGCAAAAATTCTGGATTTGATATTAATCCAAAATCTTTTCCAGCCTTCTTTTTTGAATTATTTTCTAAAATAGGACGAATGACTTTTTTCATAGTTCCTGGCACAACAGTACTTTTGATTAATATTATTGGATTATTTTTATTTTTTTGTAGATTTTTACCAATTGTAGATATAGCTTTTTTAATTATTGAAAGATCAATTGTGCCATTCATATTCTGTGGTGTTCCAACTGTAACAAAAATCAAATTACAATTTTTAATTGATGAAAAATTATTACTTATTCTCAATTTCTTTTTTAAACCATTTTTTAATATTTTCTCCAAACCAGGTTCATAAAATGGAGTTACGCCATTAAGAATTTTTTCACATTTCTCTTTATCAACATCTATACCAACTACATCATATCCTTTTGCTGATAAAACACTAGTTAGTGATAATCCCACAAAACCTAATCCCACAATTCCTATTTTCATCATAATAATTCCTTACAATTATGCTTTCCTAAATGTTATCTCTTGTGAGTTTTTATATGATTCAACTGTACCGACATCAATCTCTTCTTCATTTTTGTTTAATGTAATTGCCAAAACCTTTTGTTTATTTTTTATCAAGTCTTGAATAGCATCAGTCAATTGAAACTCTTTCCCTTTTCCAGGCTTAATTTTTTTTAAACTGTGGAAAATATCTGATTTAAAATAATAAAGTGGTAAAATACCAAAATTTGATTTTGGTTTATCTGGTTTTTCAATTACTTCTTTAACTAAAAATAAATTATTAGAAATTTTTTCTACTGTTGGAACTCCATATTTCTTTGAATCTTTGATTTTCTTACAAAGTAATATTGCTTTTACATCTGGATTTTTTTTTGCTGTTTCAATCAATCTTAAAATTGGATGATTACTTTTACTAAGAATAGTCACATCCCCTGCATGAACTATGAAATCCTCTGTTCCTACATATTTCTCTGCACGTTTTACAGCATCACCAAATCCTAATGGTTTATTCTGATTAATCCATATCAAGTGAGATTTTTCTAATTTCTGATAAAAATTTGCTATAAATTTTTTATAATCTCCGGATATCTCTCTCAAATAACTTTCATGTGGTGTAAAATGATCTTCTATAGTTCTTTTTTCTCTACCTACAACAAAACAATAATCTTTAAAATTCATGGAATATAGTTGTTCAAAGATATATTGTAACAGTGGCAAAATAACTCTATTTTTTGTAAAACTTTGTGAAAAAATTGGCATCATCTCTTTTGGCATTTCTTTTGTAAATGGCAGTAATCTTGTACCTTTTCCTGCTGCTGTTATTACTATTTTAGTCACAAAAATCCATTCTTAATCCTATCATTAAGTTTTTAAAATTTTGGAATAAGAGCTATCATTACAAAATTATAATAGGTAAAAATAGGTTCAAAATACAAGCTTCGGTGATACCTGTGTCTGATCTAAAAATTAATATGAATAATCTTGAGAATGTTCAGAAATCATTAGAATCTCATTCACTACGAGTTTGTGTAATTGGTATAGGTCGAATTGGTCTGCCAACAGCATTATCGTTCGCAAAGTCTGGTTTAGATACTATTGGAGTAGACATAAATGAAACTTTGGTACGAAATATCAATTCAGGTGAATTTCCTCTAAAGGATGAACCAGGATATAATGAGATATTTGATAATGTCTTAAAAAATAAAAAATTCAGTGCGACCACCAAAATTGAAGATGCTGTTCCTAATTCTGATTTGATTTTATTATCACTACCTACACCTATGGATGAAAATAATGTCCCTGATTATTCGGCACTTAGAACAGTTGCATCACAATTAACAAATCTACTTCCAGCTAATTCTCTTGTTATAGTTGAAAGCACAATAGAACCTGGATTCATTGAAGATGAAATGGTTTCTATAATCACAAAATCAGGAAGACTTAGTGTTGAAAAAAATTTCTTCATAGGAGTTTGTCCTGAAAATGCAAATCCTGGTGAAATTCTACACGATTTCACTAATTTACCAAGATTGGTAGGAGGAATAAATCCTAATATTGCAAAAATTATAAAATCTATCTATAATTTTGTTTTCTCAGTCGAACTTGTTGAAATGCCAAATTGTAAAACTGCTAATGCAGTAAAACTAACAACTAATGTCTTCCGTGACATAAACATTGCATTTGTTAGTGAACTATCCTTAATGTTTGAAAAACTTGGTATTGATACTAACAAAGTCTTAGAAGCAGCTAAAAAGAAATACAATTTCCAAGTACATTATCCTGGTGCTGGTGTTGGTGGTCCGTGTCTTCCAATAAACTCATATCAATTACTTAACACTGCTAAACGAATTGGTTCTAATCTAAGCATAATTGAATCAGGAAGAAAAATTAATGAAAAAATGCCTCAACATGTTGTAGATCTTACACTAGATGCCTTCAAAGAGTCTGGAAAATCAATAAATGATAGTGAAATTCTTATTCTTGGAATATCATATAAGCCAGACGTGAAAGATATACAATTAACCCCTGCTGAACATATTATTAAAAAATTACAATCATTAGGTGCAAAAATCTGTATTTATGATCCATATTTTTCCTCAAAAAGAATATTTGATATTGAGGTTGAAAAATCAATCTCAGATGAATTACTAAAAAAAATGGATGCTACAATTATAGTAACTGCACATGAAGAATTCAAAAAATTTGACGTTAAAAATTTCACTAAAATGAAAACTCATATCTTAATTGATGCTCGTGGGATTGTTGATCCTACTATAATCAAAGATTCAATGTTGATTTTTAGAGGACTAGGTCGTGGAAATTAATAACTCCTCTATAGATCCCTCGTCACTAGTAAATATTCTGACTTTAAGATATGATCCAAATCTAAAACCTAATCTACCAACAAAATCTGCAAATGATTTTCAACCAACTATTCAATCTGCAAATATTAATTCAATCGAAAAATCAATAACACATTACATTGAACAAAAATTTCAAACTTTCTCTGATACAAAAATTTCTATTGCTTTGAGTGGAGGTGTAGATTCCACTTTAGTTTTATCATTAATTCGAAAAATTAAGCCTGATGTCGATATAGAAGCTATTTCAATAAAATTTGCTGATAGTGTAGATGAAACAAATGATGCGGCAAAAATTGCTGAAACATTTGAGACTAATCATCATGTTGTTTATCTTGAAAATTATCTTAGTGAATTACCTAAAGCAATTAGTATGATTAAGATGCCATTTTGGGATCTACATTGGTATTATGTTGTAAAAAAATCAAAGTCACTTTCAAAAATTCTAGTTTCTGGTGATGGGGGAGATGAACTCCTGGGTGGATACACATTCAGATACAAAAAATTTCTTTCTTTGACATCTGAAAATTCAACCTCATTAGATAAAGTAATTGCATATCTAAAATGTCATGAAAGAGATAGAGTACCTGACCAAGAGAAAATCTTTAATCAAAAATCTAATTTTTCTTGGAAATCCATTCATGATGTTCTCTTACCTTACTTTGATAATGATTTATCTAGACTTGATCAGGTTTTTCTTGCTGATTATAATGGAAAACTTCTCTATAATTTTAATCCAATAAATTCCAATATAATAAAAAATTTTGAAATGGATTTGTTAACTCCTATTCTAAATGATGAATTAATCTCGATAGGCCCTCATTTATCACAATCAGAAAAATATGATTCTAAAAATGATCTGGGAAAATTGCCTTTTAGAAAAATACTAAAGAAAAATGGACACGAACATCTTGTTGGAAAACAAAAATTAGGATTTAATGTTAACACAATTAATCTATGGAAAAAATATGGTCAAAAAATATGTAAAAACCTTCTAACTCATTCTAGAGTAATTGAAGATGGATGGATAAATATTGATTGGGTAAACAAACACATCGATTCTCCTGAATTAGATGTAAAATATGTCAATAAATTTTTTGGAATCTTAGCATTTGAAGTATGGTATAGATTATTTATCACAAAAGAAATGAATAGTAATGCTACACTAGATTAATTTACTATATTACATGAAAAAAATCATGAAAAAAGATATTGTTGCTGGTTTAGGTGAGATTGGACTTCCAATTCTAAAATTAATCTCTAAAAAGGAGAATGCTATAGGTTATGATCTTAATAAAAAATTAATGAATGAAAGAAAATTCATTAAATCTGAAAATCTCCAAACACGATTTTTGCATATTGCTATTCCAGTAAACAAAAATTTTAACTCTAATGTAACAAATTTGAATAAAAAGTTTCAACCTGAATGTATTATTATACACAGTACAATTAGTCCAGGAACAACTGAACAATTACAAAAAAAATTGAAAGTTCCTCTAATTTTTAGTGCAACACGAGGTGTTCATAAAAGAATGATTCGAGATCTAAAAAGATATACAAAATTTTTTGCTATTTCTAAAAATGCACCAAAGAAAAATTGGGCTGTTTCTGAATATAATAAAACTATGAAAAAATGTGGAATCAAAACACAACAAATGTCGAAACCAGAAACTTTAGAACTTGCAAAAATTCTTTGCGATACATCTTATCTTGGTTGGTTGATTAATTATGCACAACTTACCAATACAATTGCGTTGGAACATAATGTTGATTATGATGAAATGTGGCAATTCTCTGATGAAATTCATAAAATTTTAGGAAATAGACCTAAAATGTTTCCAGGTTTCATAGGTGGTCATTGTGTAATCCCAAACCTAGAATTAATACAAAATCAAACACTTGATTTGATAAAATCAATTAATCAAAAATATTCAAAACAAGTACGAAATTCAAAAAATATCTATAAAAAATACCCAAAATAATATTATCTTTTTTTTAAATACGGTCGAATAATCTCTAGAAAGTTTTTTGCAACCAATTCCCAATTAAATTTCTCTTTGATGAATTTAGCACCTTCTTTTCCCATGTCTTCTGATAGTTTTTTATCTTGAATTAATTTAGATAATTTTTCAATTAAATCCTTAGAATCTCCTTCTTTTACTAAAAATCCTGTTTTATTATCTATCATCATTTCTTTATCTCCTCCTACGTCAGTAGCTATTACTGGTTTTTCCATTAATTGTGCTTCTTTTAGTGTGAGTGGAGCAAGATCCATTCCCGTAATTAATGCATAAACATCTATTGTTTCCAAAAACTCTCGAATTTTTTCAGGATAATCTAATCTTCCTAACCATTTAAAATTTTCAAAATTTTCTAAACGTTCAGTAATTTCTTTTCTATAGTAACCATCTCCTGCCCAATAAAAATAAACATCTGGCATTTCTCTTAGAACCTCTTCTAAAATCAAAAGCTCTTTTGTTTTACCCCACCAATTGGCATCTTGTACCAATCCCACACATGGGTGTTTTAATTCCATTTTTTTTGTATGATACCAACGTTCTGAATTAATTCCTTCTAAGAATACTCCTGTATTTTGATGTGGATGATGTTCTTTTACTACATCTTCTAAATATTTACAAATTGGTAACACTGCTGTTGCTTCTCGAAAATTTTTTTCAGAAATCCTGTTCCTAAACCATATCGTAATACGAGTTTTTAAATTCTTTCCTAATGTTTTCATTCCCCAAAAATATTCCTGCCAATAATGACCTCTGAGTAGAACAAATGTTGGAATACCAGTTTTAATTGCATGTAATCCAAAATGTGTTTGACGATCAGTAAAGATTACATCTGGTTTGAAATCTTTAATTAATTCTTTAAATTTTTTGTCTCCATTAAACCAATGTGAAATCTTTTTACTTGGAAACCCATTACTAAAATCTGTATCTTTAACCAATTTTACCTCCACATCTTGTTTCTCCAATTCTTCTGAAAACTCTTTCAAATGAAAAAATTTGCCTAGACTACCATAGGCAATTAATAATTTCAAATCTATGATTTTTGAAAAATTAGAAGTATTAAACTTCACTAATACAATGTTGGCACAAAATCTCATTAATCATAAGAACAATTTACTACTTTGCCGTAAGTAATTACTAGTGAAATTGATATACTTGATTTCTTCTGAAAACATATGAAGTCAAGTGATCTCATATTCAGATCCTGGTATTATTTCAGGAATGGGTGGAGTCTGTATTTTGCTTTCATATTCTCTGCTGTAAATACACTGACTGTGACGTATTTTCTTGCAATAGATAATTATCCTTTCTTGCAAGCAATTTTCCCAACTTTTCCTCATTATGTAATCATTCTTTCAACAATTGCTATACCACTTTTAATTACTATAGGTTATATTCATTGGAAAAGATCTGGTGCCAGAAAGGCTGAAATTGATATAAATTATGAAGTAGATCCATATCGAGCTAGAACACTAGTAAACTCTGAATTAATTCTAAAAATTAATCTTAATTTAATCCAATTAACAACAAAACTTGTCTCTAATGAAAAAATCAATACTGATGAGATTAAAAAAATAAATGACTTACAAACTGAACTTGAAAACTTTGTTGATGAAAGAACTTTAAAAAATAAACTTGATCTGAAATATATTAAAACTGAAACACAAGAAAAATAAATTGCAGAAAAAAAGTGTTATCCTGATTAGTGCAGTTGTCATTTTATTTTTTTCTTATGGTGTTCTAGTTGGCCATTACAATATTTTTCCGTTTAATATTCTTAGTACTGCTAAAAATACTATTTCTACTCAATCGGAATCTACTCCTAGAATTCAAATCCATCAAGATTTTTCTCAGATTAAAGACTTAATCTCATTAGAAAATTCAAATGATATTTTGACAAAGAAAAAAGTGCTTACTAATTATATTTGGTCCAATGCTGGTTTGCCAACAAATTTACCTATAGAGAATAATATTGGTATATCTGATAAATTATCTAATCTTGAAAATCTAAAAAGAATTGATTCTTTTACTGTTGAAATGGATTATGATATGAATTCTATTTCATATCTGTTTCATGCAGATAATTCAAATAATAAATTAATACTTTATCATCAAGGTGATGATAGTCAATCATCTGAGAATTTTGATAATCATTCATTTGAAGAAGATCGTAAAATCATTCAATATTTTTTAAATAAAAATTATTCAGTGCTTATATTTTCTATGGTTGGGCATGGCATGAATAATGAACCAATACTTGAACTTGAAAATCTTGGAACAATTAGACTCAATTCACACGAGCATTTTGCATTAATAGAAACTGAAACATTTCAACCAATAAAATTTTTTATTGAACCTGTAATTGTAACACTCAATCAGATTGATTCTGATTATTCTTTTGATTCTTATCACATGATAGGTAAAAACGAAGGTGGCTGGACCACGATTATAGTTTCGGCAATAGATGAAAGAATAAAACAAAGTTTTGCTGTTAGTAGTTCATTTCCATTATGGATGAGTTCTGACTCAAATAATTTTGGTGGTTATGAACACCATTCCACATCTTTCTATCAAATTGCAAATTATCTTGAATTATACACAATGAGCGCATTTGGTGAAGAACGAAGTCTAACTTTATTCTATAATGAATTTGATCCTTGCTGTTTCAGTGGAGAATTATATCAAAAATATCCTTTTGCAGATATTGTAAAATCTGCACTCAAGTCTTTTGGACCTGGAGAATTTAATGTGATAATAGATTATGATCAAACAGAGAATATAGTATCCGACTATACACTTGAAAATATTAAAAAATTGTTAGATAATTAATTTTCTATATCTTTCTGTTTACTGCCAATAAATGTCCTCTGTACTTTTTTCTAAATGTAAATCTACTATTTAGTATAGATACTTGAAAACCACTGTTTGTTAATTTATTGATTAAATTTTTGTTACCATCATGAAATTCAATCAATATTCTATCAAACTTTTGTAGACATTCTGCTGATGAATTAAGAATTACATTATATTCACACAATTCACAATCCAATTTTAAAACCAAATTTTTCTCATCAGGTATTATATCGTCTAATGTCATCTTTGGAATCTTGATTCCTTGTTCTACACTATCAAAAGAAAATTTTTTACTATCTTCTTTTGCATCAATCAAAAAATACCCTTTCTTATCATCCAAGCCTGCATTTAACAGCTCAATTTCTTGCTCTAGATTGTTAATCTCAATGTTTTTTTTACATCTATTAAAAAATTCAACTTGTGGTTCTAAGGCAATAATTTTTTTTGCTCCCAATCTAGAAAATAGGATAGATGAGTCACCAACATTTGCTCCCACATCTAAAACTATTTTATTTTTAACTTCTAAAGTATTATACTCATTCTCAAAAAAAATTTCTTTTACACTAACTGAATCTTTCCATTTGTTCAAAATTATTTTTTCATTGTATTCTTCATTAAAAATAGAAATTTGTTCCTCATCAAATGTTATCCCTCGACATCTTGAAAGTAATAAAGATGCTTCTCTCAAATCATTAGTAATCACACTTTGACCTTCTCTAAATGTAAATCTAATTGGAAATCGTTTTTTTCTTACTTGGTTTAGAGTACAATAATAATTTTTAAAAATAAAAAAATTCAAAAAACCTATTCTAAAATAAAAAATAATTGGATCAATTTTATAAATTTTAAAACTTGTAAAATGACTTAAAATCATATTACTGGTTGAAATATTGTTTGTATTCATCTCTATTTCTAACTTCTTGTATTGTATAAAAAATGTAGTAATTTTTAAATCTCTTTCAAAATTAATAAGATGTAATTAACGAATCACAGATAATATGAAAAAACAAATTGAAAATAAATTCAGAAATATTGTACTAGATAATCCATTTCTAAATCCCTATGGATTTACTTTTGATAGAATGATACGAAATCTTACTCATCAATCACGATTGCTTCCTGATGCTATAATTGTTGGAAATAATAAGAGTGCCAGTAATACTGTTTTTTATAACTTAATTGAACATCCACAGATCAAAGGCTCATCCCGTAGAGAAAATAGATTCTTTGATGCAAATTATTGGAGGGGAGTAAATTGGTATAGATCATATTTTCCCACAAAATCATCAAAGAAAAAATTTGAAAAAAAGAATTCAAAAATGATAATTTTAGATTCTAGTCCTACTGCGTACCTTCATCCTTTTGCCGCACAACGTGTTAAGAAGATATTACCTAATGCAAAATTAATAATTCTCTTTAGAAATCCTGTTGAACATGCTTATTCTTTATGGTTTCATCGTTATAGGACAAAAGTTGAATCTGAAACATTTGAAAATTGTATCCTAAATGATCAAGAAAGATTTGAAGAAACTGAAAAAAAATGGAGAAACAATGAAGTTAGAGAGCATACTTGGAAAGACTTACGTTTATCTTATGTGTCTGATGGAATCTACTTTAATCATATTGAAAAATGGTTTTCTTTATTCACAAAACAGAACATACACTGTATCAATGTTGATGATCTTGCTGTGGAACCTATAAGAGTTCTAAATAAAATATGTACTTTCTTGAATTTACCTGAGTATCATTTTAATAATTATACAAAAAAAAATGTGAATAAAGAAGATAAAAGAAAACCAACGTATCCTCCAATGAATCCTGAAACCAGAAAAAAATTAGTCGAGTTTTACAAACCTCATAATGAAAAATTAGAATCTTTTTTAAAGATGAAATTTAATTGGGAATGATATTATATGCCATCTCTATACCAATCATTTCGTTATCTTCTATGTGATCGAAAATTTAGAGGCTTAACTTCCACAATTCGTGTTCTCCCAAATTTCTTAGTAATTGGTGTTGGGAGAGGTGGTACTACATCTCTTTATAATTATCTTAATCAACACAATTGTATACAAAAATCCTCATATGATGAAATAGGATTTTTTGATGATAATTATCATTTAGGAATTAATTGGTATCGATCAATGTTTCCTACAAAATATGAAAAACAAAGAATTACTCAAAAATTTGGGAAATTTCTAACCTACGATGTTACACCTTGGTATATACGTCGACCATGGATTGTAAATAGAATAAAAACTCTGTTACCCTCTGTAAAAATAATTGCTGTATTAAGAAATCCTGTAGATAGAACATATTCCCATTATCATTTAACATGTAGAGAAAAAGGTCTAACAAAATCATTTGAAGAAATTATTGAAGAGGATATTAGAAAAATAAACGATTATGATAATAACTTGAAAAACTCCAGAGAATATTTTGAAGATTTCGTCCAAAATTCACATATTGCTCGTGGATTCTATTTGGAACAACTAGAACACTGGCTAAAAGTTTTCGATAAAAAAAATCTTCTGATAATATCTTCTGAAGATCTTGCCAAAAATACTCAAGAAACATTGAATTCCATATTTGATTTTCTAGATCTAGAACACCAAATAATTCCAAATTTACAAAAAACTAATGTGGCAAAATATCCCAAAATGAAAGATGAAACAAGAAAAACTCTTGAAAATTATTTTTCTACTCACAATGAAAACTTATTTAAAAAAATTGAAAAATATTTCAATTGGAACAATTAATCTACTAGATTTTTTTCTTTAGATCCCTAATTGTATTTTTAAGAGATTTGTTAATAACTTGATTTGGATATGAATCAATCTCATTCCAAAATTCATCATAATCATCTTCAATCATTTTAATTACATCTACATCTCTTGTTATCAAAATAAATTCTACAAAATTTTGAAATGAATTTTCTGTAAAATTTGCAGACCCAATTATTGCACATTTGTTATCTATTATGAAAATTTTTGCATGAATCATTGGAATATCGAATGTGCTAATTGTTTTGTATTCTAGATTTGAACCATTTTTCTTTTCTTTAATGATTTTTTTTGCTAGAGATTTTGCTTGTGGAGAATCTTTTTCACCTGTTATTATATCACTTGTAATAATCTTTATTCTCAATCCTTTGTCTAACTTTGGAAATAATTCCTCACAAAGTGAATGGGAAATATTTGGAGTGCAAATTTTTACATAGTTTGTAGCATTTGATATCTCATTTTTGATATATTTTCCAATTCCTTGACCCATATGTGTTTCAAATTTATTCATGTCTATCATTTTAGAACATAGTTACCTATAACTAAACCCTAAATAATATAATAGTGATAAAGGATGAATAAAATTCCTAGTTTCATTTCAGAAGTTACAGATGACATGATAAATGCTGTAACATCTGCATTTCAAAATGAAAAATTTATCTTAGGTGAGAGTGTTTTTAAATTTGAAGAAGAATTTGCTACATATACAGGAACAAAATATGCAATTGCAGTAAATTCTGGAAGTAGTGCAATACAATTATCATTGATGTCATTAGGATTAAAAGAAAATGCAGATGTAATCACTAGTACAAATTCTTTTGTTGCATCTGCAAATACAATAAAAATGGCAAATGGAAACCCAATTCTTTCAGATATTAATGAAAGTGATGGCAATATGGATATCGATAGTAAAAAAAATTCTGCAGATGCAATTTTACCAGTTCACATTTATGGAAATCCTTGTGACTTTAAGAAAATCAAAGAATTTGCAGATGAACGTAATATCCCTGTAGTTGAAGACGCATGTCAAGCACATGGTGCAAAATTTGAGGGAAAAAAAGTAGGAACTCTTGGGGATATGGGATGTTTTTCATTTTATCCTACAAAAAATATGACTGTTGGAGGAGATGGAGGAATGGTTACAACAGATAATGAGGATCTAGCTAAGATTGTCACATCTCTTAGAGATAATGGTCGTAATGAAACAAACAGAGCTATGCATGAAAGATTTGGTTTCACAATGCGTCTTAATACAATTAATGCAGCAATAGGTAGAGTGGAGTTAAAAGATCTAGATAGAAAAAATAGACGCCGAAAAGCGATTCATGATCTATATAAAAAAAATATCAAACAAGATATTTTACTATCTCCTAATCCACATGGAGAGAGTGTTTTCCATCAAATTGTAATCAAACATGAAAAAAGAGATCAAATAAAAGAGCATCTTGAAAAAAATGGAATCTCAACCATCATACATTATCCAATACCAATCCACAAACAACCGATATATCTTCAACAAAACCTCTCACTACCAAATAGTGAACGATTTTCTCAACAGATACTATCATTACCATCTTATCCTCAATTATCTGATGATGATATAATTCTGATTTGTGAGAAGATAAACCAAATAATTTAATTTTATTATATTTGAGAGGAATTTATCACAACCTTTATGAGATAAAATTTAATTTAGTCTTTAATGACTAAATTAAGAATTGCCATAATTGGTTATGGTTATTGGGGTCCCAATTTAGTTAGAAACTTCTGGAAAAATCCACAATGTATAGTTACCAATGTTATTGATTTTGATAAGAATAGATTAAAAGCTGTAAACAACGACTATCCCTCAATCAATACAAAAGATTCTCTTGAAAAGATATTAGATGATGAATCAATTGATTGCATAGTTATAGCAACTCCTGTACATACACATTATGAACTCGTAAAAAAATCCCTGAAAAAGAAAAAACATGTTTTTGTTGAAAAACCACTAACTCATTCATATAAAAAAGCAAAAGAATTGATTAATCTAGCAAAAGAAAAAAAATGTATTTTATTTGTAGATAATACTTATCTTTATACTCCTGCTATTCAAGAAATTTATGAACAAATAAAATCAAATAATATTGGAACTATTCAATATGTTGATTCTACTAGAATTAATTTAGGAAAATTTCAATCAGATGTAAATGTTTTGTGGGATCTAGCAACACATGATATCTCTATCTGTTTATATTTGATGCAAGAAAAACCAATTACTATTCAAGCTATTGGGCAATCTCATACAAAAAGTGGTTTGGAAGATATAGCATATCTTACCATGCATTTTAAATCAAATAAAATTGCACATTTTAATTGTTCTTGGATCTCTCCTGTTAAAATTCGACATATGTTAATTGGTGGCACAAAAAAAATGATTGTTTTTAATGATCTGGAGTCTACTGAAAAGGTAAAAATCTATGATGCAGGATATAAAGAAAAACCTGCTTCAACACATTCAAATAAATTCTTGGCAGATTACAGAACGGGTGATGTCTATTCCCCAAAGCTAGATATGACTGAGGGACTGGTTAACGTAGTAAAAGACTTTGTTCTAAGTATACAAAAGAAAAAGAAACCCATTTCAAATAATGAATTAAGTTTAATGATAGTTAAAATTCTAGAATGTGCTGAAATATCGATTAAAAATAATGGCAAAAAAATTAAAATCTCCTAAAACTAATCTATTTTGATAATTCTTTTGTAAAATTTTTACGTTCTTCTAACTGATCACTTTGTTTTTTACTATAGTATGTAGCACATGATTCATCCTGTTCTTTTGGAACGATTTTTTCTATTATTGGCATTGTCTGCTCAAACAAGTTCCAAGAATAACTTAATGCTCGTTCGTAAACATCTCTCACTTCGTCAAAATATGGATAAATTGAATAATCTAATTGAGAAATGATAGGACCATCGTCTATTCCTGGAGTAATCTCATGAATTGTTATACCATGTTTTTTTTCATTATTTTTCAATGCCCAATTAATTGGTTCAACCCCTCGATATTTTGGAAGTGGTGCATTATGCAAATTAAGAATTTTTTTACATTTTTGTATAAACCACTCTTTAATTATTTTATCATAAAAAACTGAAAAACACAAGTCAACTTTCCAATCTTGATCATTAACATTTTCTATTTCATTATAATCTCCAGATATGACGACTGGTATATTGTTCGAAATTGCCCAATCTTTGAAAGAATCAGTCCATGTGGGTTCTGGAATTACAGGTACTACACAAATAATATTGTAATCAGGATTATCTTTAAACCAATTAGCAATTTTTATTGCCAACGAACCTTTTCCTAATACAATTACATTTTTTATTTGATCCATATCTTAACCAAAACTCTTCATTAATTCAATTAAAGATTCAGCAGCAACATCATTTGCGAAGTTTTTCAAGGCATATTCTTTTCCTGCATTTGCAATCTCTTCCCACTTTGAATTTTGAGGATCAGAAAGAAATGCCAGAAATTTTTCTTGATAATTGTCATTGTTAATCATTATACACGTTTTGTTATCCTCATATCCTAAAAATTTTCCTTTATTTTTTTCTGTGATCTCCATGAATGTGAGGCATCCTGCTGCGGCATTCTCCCAATATTTGATATTTGGATTATAGGATGTAGCTGTTATAGATGCTGCATATTTCTGTAATAATTTTGGATATTCATCTCCAACGTAATTGTGTTGTAATGTTGGAGTATAATCAATAAATGGTAAATCTGAACATTTTGTTCGAAGATTATAGAATCTATACGCATTCCATTTTGGTCTTAAAATATCATTAATAATTCTAGTGTGTAGTTTTTTATTTCCCACAGCTCCTGTCAACAAAATTCTATTTTTTATTCTATCTTGAAATGGAGTCATATTTTCAAATAATTTTGGTTCAACACCAAAAAATATTGTTTTGTATTTAAAATGCTTAGGATATAGTTCGTGAAAAAATTCTTCAGAATAAAATGAGATATAATAATCAATTTTCCATTTTTCATGAAATTCTATTGCATTTCTTGCATCTACTGGATCTCCACACCTTGCAATTACTGGAATTCCAAGTTCTTTAATCCCTATAATTTCTTGAGGCATTTCAAAATTATCATTTGACCATAGAAAGATGATGTCAAATCTACCCTTGAATTCAGACACATCAATTTTATCATCTGTTGGGAAGTATGTTACATCCATGCTTTGATTTCTTTTCCATGCTTTAATGAAAAAATTATAATAGGTATTATCAAAATGCGATCCCGAAAGAAATCTACTATCTTTATGATGTATGAATGCAATTCTAATTTTCTTCTTCAAATATACGGTTTCCTTTAAAGCTGTTAAAATCATTTTCTACTTTTTTTCATGCTAAAAATTATATTCTATATCAAAAATGTTAGAATATGCTAATCGTATCACAAAATATGACTAACTATAATGTCACTTTACCTAAAGACACAATTTTACGGATCAATCTTGCTTGGATAAATGATCTTGACACTCTAAAAAATATTCTTGAGACAAAATCTGAAAGTCACATATTCATTGATCTGCCAAAAAATAGAACAAAACCTCCAAACAATAGATATTCTATGGATGAAATTAAACCAATTCTTGAGTCATACTCTAACATAAAGTATTTTGCATTATCGAATGTTGACTCTGCAGAATATTTGGCTGAATACTTAGATTACGTACCAAAAAATATTATCATTGTTCCTAAAATTGAAAGTCATTTAGGAATTAAAAATATTGAAGAAATTTCAAAATTATTAGGTGATGAAAAAATAGTTATGCTTGATCATGATGATCTATATTCCTCAATGGTAAAGAAAAATGATGATCCTAAAAACTTTCAGATTTACATACAACAATTGATTGATTTTTGTAATGAAAATAATGTAACTCTTTTGCGAACTGTTGGTGTAATGTTTGCTGATACAGAAAAACGTGTATCTGAATACGTAAATTAGCTACCAACATCTACGCTTTACTAATTCAAATAATTGTTTATTCTCTGATTCATAGTATTTGGATAATTCCGTCCTTACATTTTTATCCATACTGTCATAATCAAACATCTTTCGTTTTTCATATGATTTTATAGAAAAATCATCTAATTCTAGAAATTTGTATACCCTTTTCATTACATCTTCTGGATTATCCCTAAGGTCTTCTGTAAAAATTACATGAATTTGTTTTTCACTAAATATGTTAAACCATTTTTGTAATTGTTGAAAATAAAGACCTTTAGCGATGAATGATCTCTTAAAATCCAAATTAGTAAGTCTCTCATTTTTGGCTTTTTTATTATTCATGAATTCAATTTCTTCTTTAACTACCTGAGCAAAACTTCGTTTTTCATTATTCTCTCTACAGCCTAATTGATAATTAGAATATGCTCTATCTGCAGGATTTCTTAAAATCACAATTAATTTAATCTCTGGCAATAATTCCTTGATTCTTTTCAGTGCATCTCTATTCCAAATATAAAATGGTGTATCTTCTCCTGTAACTGCCTTCCCAGTTTGTCTACGTACTTTATTCATTGTATTCTTTGTAGGAAACATTGAACGATACCAATTGAGGCCTAGGTGAAAATTATCATCAAAGAAACCTATCTCATCATATGCAGCTGGTAAAACTGATGGATGTTGACATATATTGTAATAGAGTGATGTTGTTCCACATCTGACTCCTCCAATAATTAAAAAATTTGGTAAAGTTCTTGATGAAGCTGTTATTCCATAATAATGACGTTTGAAAAGTATGTAATACATTTTTTGATATATTTTTTTAAAATTCATTTTAATCTACACCTTCAAATTTCTCAAAATTAATCCAAAAAATTTTCACATGATAACTATACCCTTCTTCTTTTGAATCAAAAACTTTGTCTAGATAAGAATATTTTTTTTCATTCAAAAATATATCTTGAATATATTTTGGTCCATGATCTCTACTGTCCACTACTATGTGATCTAATCCATTTTCCTTACCTTTACTAATGAATTCTTCTAAACTATCTGAACCAAATTTACATACCTCGCCTATCTCCAGATCAAATTTACATGCTGTATACGGTGAAAATTTTGCCATCTTTGCTTCAGGAGGTCTCTTTATCTCTGGCCATTTTTCTATCATGCTTGCAGTTGTTATGTAACTACCGTGTAAGCTTCCAGCATTAATTTTGTCTGAAATATTAGTTGCAATTGAGGTTATTTCAAATGCCTCTCTCTCGAATTCATAATCTATTTTCTTATATTCTAAGTAAACAAATGTTGCAATTATAATAAAACCTAGAATTAAGCCTAACATTGTTTTATTTCTAATTCTCTGATTAATTCTCTGAATTACAATACAGCATATCAAAACTATGATCGGATACAATATCAAATAATATCTTATTTCCATTATTCCTCTGCCATGCGCATATAACATAGTTAGACTTGCAAAAATTACAAATAAAATTAATGTCACATGTTTATAATTCATATTTTTTAGTTTATCCTTTTTTATTACCAATAGTATCCCTAATGGAAAAAATAAAATGAATATTGGAATCTGAATTAATCCTAAACTGAAAAACATACTAGAAAATCCTACACTTAAAAAATTATGTAATCTGAATGTATTTTGTTCTCCTGGAAAATCATCAACATCTGGAGAATCTAATGGAGTTCCTTGAATTGCATATTTAGATACCGCATTTATTCCGCCATATACATGACTAACAATTCCATCTGAACCCATTGTATCAATTCTTATCATTGCCATTGGACAAAGTACTAAAATAAAAATTCCTAAGCATAAAATATATCTAAAAATTTTTTTATCATCTTTTTTAGATCTTATAAAAAACATAATTGAAAATGGAATTATTATTACTAATGCCTCATATCTAATAATCACAGCAAGTGCTAAAATAATGAATGAAACATAAAATAATTTTGTTTTAGTAAAAAATAAAACTAATGAAGTTATTATTAAGAAATTAAATAATGGCTCTGTAATTCCTAATATTGAGTTTGAAATAATTCTTGGTTCAAGAATAAGTAGTGCTCCACCAATTACTGAAATGATTTTTGAAAAAAAATTCCTACATAAAAAATACATTGGAATAATAGTTGCTACTGAAATTACTATTGAAAGAGTTCTTTGAAGATCTACAAATGTTTGAAATTCATTTGTTCCTAATGTTTTAAAAAATAATGACAAAAATGTTGGCCATCCATTATTAGCTAAAATAAAATTTTCAGGAAATCTACCTTCTTTTGCTATTTCATATGCATATGAAAAATAATATGATGCATCTAGTGAAATTGGTACATCGTATGGGAAGTAAAGAAATCTAATAAAAAATCCTATTGTAATGATCCCACTTATACCTAAAACTAAAAATCTGTTTGAAATTTCTTTTGAAATCTCTAATTCACTCAATAATTATTTAATCAAAAAATTTATGTATTAATATATCACTATGAATTATTTTATCATTGTTCCCATTTTGACCAATCATAATCATCAAATGAGACATTTTCCATCTCATTGTCATTAGGTCTCCACGCAATGTCCGCAAGTGCAAGAACTTTTGAAATGCTGTTTGAGGTATTTACGTGAGCCGAAGCGATATTTTTTGGAACAAACACCATCACTGGTTTTTCATCACTAGATTCAATTTCTACATATTCGCCATTTTTATCTTTTAAAATAAACACAACTTTTCCGTGAATACATACAAAATGGCTATCTCTTTTTGTATGAAGATGTGGACCTTTCTTTTCGCCAGGATCTACAGAACTAACATAAATCATCTTAGGCTCATTCTTAATAATTTTGTCCCAATCTCTCCATACAACCGTTAATTCACCATTCACGTGTTGATCTGTAATAGCTTTAGTTTGATGAACCTCTAAATCTATTGCAACTTCATCTCTATTCAACATACTCAGACAAGATTATTTTGCAATAAAAGTTTGTATTACTTGCTACTAACACAATTTCATCTAATGTTTTATTAATATTGAATAATTCAGTCAACTATGAAATTACTTGTTACTGGAGGCCTAGGATTTATTGGAAGTAATTTTATTCTGAAATTATTAAAGGAAGACACTGAATATGAAATATTAAATATTGATGCTGAATTGTATGGTGCAGATCATAGAAATCTCTCTGAAATAAAAAATTCAAAAAAATATGAATTCATCAAAGGCAACATAACAAATAAAAAATTTATGGAAGAGCAAATTAGAAAGTGTGACGCAGTAATTAATTTCGCTGCAGAGTCATTTGTTGATCGAAGTATAAGCGATGCGAATCCTTTTCTTGTTTCAAATATCCGTGGTGCATTTACTCTTCTAGATCTAATTACCAAAGAAAATAAACGAATGATCCAAATATCTACTGATGAAGTATTTGGAAGTTTATCTACTGGAACTGCAACTGAAGATTCAAAATTTAATCCATCAAGTCCATATGCTGCTACAAAAGCTGCAGCTGAACTTATAATCAATTCATATTCTATCACATACGATTCTGATGTTATTATAACTCGTTGTACAAATAATTATGGACCAAGACAATTTCTTGAAAAACTTATCCCAAAAACTATCGCATTAGCGTACCATAACAAAAAAATTCCAGTTTATGGAAATGGCCTGAATATACGAGATTGGATATTCGTTGATGATCATTGTGATGCAGTTCATCTAGCTCTTCAGAAGGGAAAATCAGGCGAATCTTACAATATCTCTGCTGATAACGAAATAGATAATCTAACTGTCATAAAAAAAATTCTTGAATTAATGAATAAATCTGAAGATCTGATAGAATTTGTTGAGGATCGGCCTGGCCATGATCTTAGATATAGTATGAATTCTAGTAAAACTATGAAAGATCTCAATTGGAATGTAAAGTCTAACTTCGAAACTGGTTTAGAAAAAACAATTCAATGGTATTTGACAAATCCTGAAATTCTAAATGATATAACAAAAGCTCTGGAATCCACACCATGGAAAAATTCTAATTAATTCACATATGAGGAAAAATAGAAAATGAAAGGAATAATTCTTCATGGGGGTCATGGTACTAGATTGAGACCTTTAACTCATACAGGGCCAAAACAACTTTTACCTATAGCCAATAAACCCATGTCGGAATATTGTATCGAATCTATACGAGAAACTGGAATCACTGAAATTGCCATAATTATTGGCGGTTTAGGAGCAAACAAAGTTAAGGAATACTATGGAACTGGAGAAAAATTTGGAATAAAAATCACATACGTTGAACAAGATGAACCAAAAGGAATTGCACACGCGATTAATTTGTGTAAAGATTTCATTAACAATGAAAAATTCCTTGTTTTTCTTGGTGATAATATTATCCAACGTTCAATATATGACTATGTAGAAAATTTTAAAAAATCAAATTTTGATGCAACATTACTACTTTGTGAGGTAGATAATCCTTCAAGTTTCGGAATTGCACAAGTTGAAAATAAAAAAATTATCAAAATTACTGAAAAACCAAAGAAACCATTATCAAATCTTGCAGTAACCGGAATCTATCTTTTAACACCAAAAATATTCTCTATTATAGAAAATCTTGAACCATCTTGGCGAAATGAACTTGAAATTACTGATGCGTTAGACATTCTCTTAAATCAAAATAATAATCTTAGTTTTGAGATTATTACTGATTACTGGAAAGATACTGGTACTCCGCAAGATATTATTCATGCAAACGGTGAAATAATTAAAAATATTCCTGAATATTTCCTTGGTGAAAAATCTGAAAATACAAAAATTTTTGGTAAAGTTTTAACTGGAAAAAATTCAATAATAGACAAAAATGTTACAATCAAAGGTCCTGTAATTATAGGTGAAAATTGTAAAATTAATTCAGGAGTCATTATTGGACCTAATACAAGTATAGGAAATAATTCTATAATTAATCAAGGTGATATAGAAAATTCAATTATTATGGGAAATTGTGAAATTGATTGTAATGTAAAAATTCGTAATAGCATTATATCAACTAATTCAAAAATTATTCAATCTGATAAAATCAATGATGAAAAGATCTTTTTACTTGGAGAAGGAACAAAGATCTACCTTTGATTAATCTTTTATTACCATGGCTTGTGAACCAGTTAATTCAATCAACCTCATTTCGTTTTCATTTTTAAATTCCTTAAACGCTTTTTGAATACCATCCGAGTGAAAGTCATGTATCAAAATTATTCCCCCCTTTACCATTCTTGGAAAGAAAAATCGCAATGATTCAATAGTACTTTTATACAAATCTACATCCAAATGTACAAAACAAAATTTTTTTTCAATGATAGATTTACCTGATTCTGGAAAAATTCCTTTCATGATGTGAACATTTTGATATCTACTCAATAATTTTTTAATGGCTTCTTCACTAGTATTGCTAAATTCATTTTCATACCAATGTTTTTCACCAAAATGCGTATCATCTTCTGATACTTCAGGAAGTCCTGTGAAAGTATCAAATAGATACAAATCTTTATCTCGTTTTACTTCACAAATTAATTTTGCAGAACCTCCTTGATAAACTCCAACTTCTGCTAAATCCCCTTCCATATCTGCTTGAGATCTGGCAACTGAATAAATCATAAAAGCTTCATAAGGATAAAATGCAAAATCTACCTCTTTTTTGATACTTTTTATTAAATCAACAATATCTTTGTCTTTGTAAAAAGATAGAAGTTTGAATTGAAAATTAGTAGCAAATTTGCTCAAAATACTGCCAATATTTTTTGAAGTATAAACAATCTTCCGTGTTTTATTTACCATATGTTACCAACTTAATACAACGTAATGTAAATAATTAATAATTTAACATTATTGCTAGTATGTTTTATACGTCTTCAATATATTAGACCTCACTCAGGATTTATCAAATTGGAGCAAAACTTCAAAAATCCTCTTGTAAGTATAATTATACTAAATTATAATGCTGGTAAATTACTTAAAGAATGTATTGATTCTATATTCCAAAGTAATTATAAGAAATATGAAATAATTCTTGTTGATAATAATTCAAATGATAACAGCCATCTTGAATGTAAACAAAAATTTCAATCAATCAATCTAATAGAAAACAAAAAAAATCTTGGTTATTGTGAAGGAAATAATGTTGGGATTAGAGCTTCTAATGGTGAGTTTATAATTATACTTAATCCTGACACAATTGTAGATCCAAATTGGATTAATGAATTACTTGTAGGATATGAAAAATTTGGTGATGGAATATACCAACCAAAATTTCTAACAATTGATGATAAATCTATAATTCAAAGTACTGGGAATATGATTCAAATCTTTGGTTTTGGGTATTCAAGAAGTAAAGGTGAAAAAGATCAAAACCATTTCCATGAAATAGAGATAGTTGACTATGCATCTGGAACATGTCTTTTTACATCAAAAAAGATTCTAGATAACTTAGATCTACTCGACTCATTCCTTTTTGCTTATCATGATGATCTAGATCTTTGCTGGCGAGCTAAAATGCAGGGAATTCACTCGTATTATGTCCCAAATTCTATAGTATTCCATCCCTCTGAAGGATTCAGTTTCAAATGGAGTAATTTCAAATTTTTTCTATTAGAGAGAAATAGATTGTATTGTATTTTCACACATTATTCTAGAAAGACAATTTTGAAATTCCTTCCTTCATTGATAATTGTTGATATTGCTGTTAGTATTTTTTATCTCAAAAACGGATTATTATCTGAAAAAATTAAAGCTTCTTTAAACATATTGAAAAATTTTAGAAAAATTAATTCTCGTTATAGGGAAATTCAAAACAAACGAACAATTAATGATAAAAAAATTATATTAAATTTTAAAAATGAAGTAATCTTGCCAAAGGGAACAAATCTAAAAAATAAAGTTCCTTTTAATCCAATTCTTAGATTTTTATCAAAACTATGTAGACTAGTACTTTAATTTTCTTTTTTTGATAATACAATCGCAATTGCATATTCGCTTTCGTGAGAAATTGACATAATGAAATCATATTTCTCTTTGGAATTTTTTAATCTTATTCTTGGTTTTGAATTTTTATAAAATGTTTCAATATTATTAAAGACCATATTTTCATTAATCGATTTTTGTACTGCTTCTTTTAATGCAAATTTTCCTGCAAAATGAGGATATGGATCATTAAATTTTTTACAATATGCTATCTCTGAATTAGTAAATATTTTCTTATAGAAACCTTTGTTTTGAGTAAATTTTCTCTCTCTGAATCTTTCTATTCTTACAAGGTCTATTCCTAATTCTTGTTCTTTCCTAGATTTCATTATTTTTTCCTGCTAGTTCTATTAAATTGCAATTAGTATTTTTCATATTTAATAGTACAAACGCAATTGTTCTTCCCTCGAAACCTCTTGTTGGTTCAACAATTATACGTGCACCATTTTTTTTCATTCTTTCAATTTGTTTTTTTACATCATCAACTTCAAAACATAAATGATGAAAACCACCTCCAATCTCAGAAAATTTTTTCACGGGAGAATCATTCTCTATTGGTTCTATTAGCTCTAAATATACATCAGATGTTTTTAAAAAACAAACATTTACTTTTTGTGATTCTACTTTTATAGGAATTGTTGTTTTATTAAATTGTAAGAACTTTGTCATTTCTCCAAATGACTCTTCAATGTTTTTAACAACAATTCCAATATGATGTAATTTCATTTTTATAATTTGACTCCATGTTTTTCTAGTATTTTTTTAAAATCTCCAATTTTTTTAACATCTAATGTTTCATCAAGATCAAATTTTACCTTAAATCCATTTTCAATTTCATCTAATAACACATAGAAATTAAAAGAATCCCACTCTTCTAAATTTTCAGGACTAGTTTCATCATCAATTTTATTATTATCTACATTAAACACTTTAGATATTATCTGATATAATTTTTCACTCATTTTTAATCACCTTGATATGTTCTGGTTTTTTTATTGTATTATCTGTATTAAAAATCCAAAACTTATTTTCCTTCTTAAAACCTAATTTTTCATAAAAATTTTCAGCAGGTTTATTTTTTGCAGTTGGAATAAACTCTCCTTTAATTTTCTTTATACCTGATGATTTTGCTTTTTCAATTATTTGATTCATCATTATCTCTTCTACCCCTCTTCCCATTATTCTACAACTAAGAAGAAATGTATCTATAATCCATTCATCATCATCTTTTTTTTCAATGATATACGTTCCAGTTATTCCATTGTCTCCAAATTTATCACTTACTTTAACACATTCGACAATTTTATCTTCAGATGATGAAAATTTTGAAACTTCCTCTTCTTGATAACGTCTGGTCGTTAGATTGAACTGATTTGTTTTTAATGTTAATTGGGAAATTCTTGGAATTGAAAAACTATTAGCTTTCTGTACATTTACTTCAATATTCATCTGTTTCAAAAACTCATTAAAATCTCCAACTTTATTCTCAAATTCTTTTCTTTTCTTCTGACCCAAATACATATCACTTCTCTTAGTATCTTCTTCAGTTATCTTCAAAACATCAAATTCTTTCATCTCTGTTATAATTTGAGGATATTGTGATGAATCCTTTGGTAAATCAACAACCAAAACTCCTTGTAATGATTCTCTTACATATTCTTGATTAATTGGATCGTCATCAAAAAACACCATACTGTCTAATCCAATGTTTAATTCTTCAGCAATTTTCTGAAGATTTACAACTTTGTCATCCCAATTAATTTTCACACATGCAAAATTCTCTTCTTTTAAGATCATATTTGCATGTTTTTGAATTACTTCTATAGCATCGTCAAAATTATTTTTACTGTTTATTGCTAAAATTATTCCTCTCTTATTTAGTGCAAGTAATCTTTTTTGAAATTCAACAAATGAACGACCTACGGGATTATCGCCTAATTTGATATTATCAAATCCATCTTCACCAATCACTCCGCCCCATAATGTATTGTCAAGATCTAGTACAATGCATTTTTTTGTAATTCCTGAAATTGCATATACATATCCCATTAGCTCATTAACAAATTTTGGTATATACTCTATTGAAATTTTAATATCACCTGAAAAAAATTGCTTGTAATTAAAAATATTATTTTCTCCAAATCTATTTACAAATTCATTAAAATCATAAATGAAAACTTTTGGTGAATTATGTTCTCGAAATTCATTTAATAATTTATGATTTATTTTGTAAATGATATCTTTAAGACCATAATCTCCTCCTTCAAAAATTCCATATGGTGAATAATTTGGAATTTGTAAACTAGTTACTACTAACTTTGAATCAAAATTCTCTTGAAATGTTCTACAAATATTTTGAATTTCTTTATGTTTGGTATCTATAATCTCTTTTCTGTCAGAATGTGGAACTGAATACCATGAAAAAAAGTGTTCTCCTAGAATATGTCGTGTATCTAAAATCAAAAATGTTATGTCGGGTTTAAACTGGTATAGTCCTGAATCTTGATTTAAGATCTCTTGATTATATTGGTTGTAATCTCCAACATATGTTATACAGTCAATTCCCTTCTGATAACATTTTACACGCATTGTTTCTTCAAAACCATTAATGGTTGAACTAGCTAAAAATGCAACACGTAATTTCTTTCCTAATTCTCTAGGTTTGATAGTTTTTGCCTCATTCAAAAAATAGGCTAAATTTTCCTCATTTTTCATGTTATATGAACAATAATCCTCTTGAATTTAGAATTTATCACACAAAGTTACTCATTCATTTTGTTAGAAATATTTAGATAGATTAAGAAATTCTCTCCCGTGTGAGTAATTTCGAGGAATTATCTAAAGA
>Ga0114932_10001466_pt1 | contig 26674 bp, 26 predicted proteins | sample 2SBtaG_2_FD_87286 | JGI IMG/M metagenome (GOLD analysis project Ga0114932, IMG submission 87286) | Deep subsurface microbial communities from Kolumbo volcano to uncover new lineages of life (NeLLi) - 2SBTROV12_ACTIVE470 metaG | ecosystem: Environmental > Aquatic > Marine > Volcanic ...
GACGACGACGTCGGCACCCCATTCGCCGGGCGGGGTCAAAAGCACCAGGCTCAGGGGATCGGCACAGACCGTGACCAGCGCGCCGCCATCATGCGCCGCCGCCGCCAGATCACGGTAATCCTCGACCCGTCCGTCCGTCGTCGGGTACTGCAGGACAACACCGAACACGTCGTTGGCGGCGAGATCAGCACGCGGGTCGCCGATGACCACATCGTAGCCCAGCGATTCGGCGCGTGTTTGCATCACCGCAATGGTTTGCGGATGGCAGTCCTTGGCGATGAACACACAATTGCTTTTCGATTTCCCGACCCGCTTCATCAGGGTCATGGCCTCCGCCGCCGCGGTTCCTTCATCCAACAGAGAGGCGTTCGCCAGCTCCATGCCCGTGAGGTCGATAATCAACTGCTGATAATTGAGCAGCGCCTCCAGGCGGCCCTGTGAAATCTCCGCCTGATAGGGCGTGTAGGCCGTGTACCAACCGGGGTTTTCGAGAAGATTTCGAAGAATGACCGGCGGCAGATGGGTGCCGTGATAGCCCATGCCGATGAACGATTTCATCACACGGTTGCGGTCCGCCAAGCCGCGGATTTCAGCCAGAACCTGCGGTTCGGTCATGGCCGGCGCGTCCAGGTGATCGGTGCTTCGAATATCGGCCGGCACGGTTCGCTCGATCAGATCATCCAAAGTATCGGCGCCGACGGCCGCCAGCATATGGGCAATATCGGCATCCGACGGCCCGATGTGACGGCCGATAAAGTCATCCCGGCGTTCCAAGGTGTCGAGTGAAGTTTTCGTCATGGCGGCAACTCCGCTGTCATTCGGCAATTTTATTGGCGCTGGCTAGTCGGCAATAAATTCTTTGTAGCCGGCTTCATCCATCAGGCCGTCCAGTTCGCTGGTATCGGACAGCTTGACCTTGAAGAACCATCCGTCGCCGGTGGGGTCGGAATTGGCCAGGCTGGGTTCGGCCTCCAAGGCGGCATTGACCTCGGTGATTTCACCGGACACGGGTGTAAAGAGATCGCTGGCGGCCTTCACCGATTCGACCACGCCCGCGTCACCGCCGGCTTCGACGCTGCTGCCGACTTCCGGCAATTCGACGAACACGATGTCGCCCAATTGGGACTGGGCATGGTCGGTGATGCCGACGGTGCCGACGTCGCCGTCCATGGTCACCCATTCATGATCTTCGGAGTATTTGGTGGTCATCATATCGTCTCCCTGTTTGGTTCAACCTTTGAAATAACGATGCGGCGCGAACGGCAACGCCGTCACCGTTGCCGGAACAGCCTTGCCGCGGACATCCAAATTCAAGGCCGTCCCCGGCTCGGTGCTGGCAATATCGACATAGCCCATGGCGACGGGGCCGCCCACCGTCGGGCCAAAGGCGCCGCTGGTGATGGTGCCTGCAGGTTCGCCGCCGCTATTCGATATGGCTGTCCCGGCGCGCGCCGGTGCGCGGCCGTCCGGCTTGATACCGACAAGACGCCGCGACGCGCCATTGGCAAGCTGGTCTTGAATGACCGCGGCGCCGGGGAAGCCGCCTTCTTCGCGGCGGCGTTTGGCAATGGTCCAGTTCAGACCGGCCTCGATGGGCGTCGTCGTCTCATCGATATCCTGACCATAGAGGCACAACCCGGCTTCCAGTCGCAGGGTATCGCGGGCGCCCAGGCCGGCCGGTGCGGCGCGTTCGTCATCCAGCAGCTGTTGCGCGAAGGCTTCCGCGTCACCGGCGGCAACGGAAATCTCGAAACCGTCCTCGCCGGTGTAACCGCACCTGTTGACCAAGGCGTCGATGCCGCCGACATCCATGCGCTGCGCGGTCATGAACGGCATGGCCTGGGCCGCCGGCGCCAAGTCGCCGAGCGTTTCGGCCGCCTTCGGCCCTTGCAGGGCAAGAAGGGCGCGGTCGGCAAGCACCTCAATCTCAACGCCAGCGCCCAGGTGTTCGCGAAGGTGCGGCAGATCGGCGTCAAATCGGGACGCATTGACGACAACAAACAATCCGTCTTCCTCACCCGTCACCATCATGTCGTCGATGACGCCGCCGTCGGTCGTCGTCAGCATGGTGTAGCGCATGCGTCCCGGTGCCAGACCTTCGATGTTTCCGGGCACCAGGCGTTCCAGCGCCGAGGCCGCGTTGGCGCCGTGCAGGCGGATTTGGCCCATGTGGGAGACATCGAACAGCGACGCCTTGTCACGCGTATGATTGTGCTCGGCAATGATGCCTTCGGTGTACTGAACCGGCATGGCGTAGCCGGCAAAGGGGACCATGCGGCCGCCCAGGCCGCGGTGAAAGGAATCCAAGGGTGTGGTTTTGAGATCTTCCGCTTCCGGGGTCTGGTCTGCCATGGGTACCTCCTAACAAGAGATCAGAACCGCTTTGGGACACCGGCCGGGCCAAAGCCGCGGCGTCGTTCCAAAGCGCCCCCTCTGTCTCGGTACCTGAAAGATTCGCCGCTAGCAGTGTTGGTCTCAAACCCGGCTTACATCTTCGGTGGGGCGTTGAGTGACCGTGCATCGTCCGCGGCCGTCACGCCCTCTTTCCAGAGTCCCATCCCATTGCGGTCCGGATGCCTGAGAGTTTCCGGGGCGGTTGCTCCTTCGGCGCCGGCGTCGGCCCTCGGGCCCGCCGAACTCTCCTGCAATGGTCAAATGGCTTCGTATTGTATCGCTGGAAAACTATCCCACGGGCCGGAAATCCGGTCAACCGGGGTCCGGATATAACAATTCAATGTGCTAGATAGGCCGGCCCTATGAAGATTTCTAAAGCCTGTTACGGCCCTTGATCCGGCGGTTGTATTCAAGCTGCGCGCGGGTCAACTTGAAACCGGTGAAGATCAGGTAGTCTCGGCTGGTGATCTTGGCGCTGAGGGGAAGCTCAAGCTTCACCGTTTCGCCGAAGAACTGGAGGGCGGACTGATTGCCCGGGAATTCCACCGCGATCTTGAATTCCTCGCGGTACAAGACGTTCCGTTTGTGGTCCGTGACAGATATGAAATACGGCAAAAGCGCCTTCTTGTTGAGGTTGGCCGGGCCCCTTTTGGCGCCGAAGGTGACTTTGACGTCAACTTCCATGGCGCCCTTTCGGGTGTCCTTATCCAGTTCGGTTTTGCACTCCATGGTCAGATCGCCAAGCCGGCCATCGATATTGACGTCGACCAAGTCGGTTCCCTGGCCGGACCGGAACTGCACGATGCGGGCCGCATCGGCAAGAATCTTATAATCCGGACAGGGCAGAATAATCGGCGTCGACCAGATGCTTGAAACCGTGTCGTAGGTGTTTTCAACCGTGCTGCAGCCAACCAACACCGCGATCGCGGCGGTTGGCGCCATCAAATGAAAATATCGCCGGCGGAATTTGCCCGTCATGAAGATGTTCCGTGTTCAAGCCTTGCGGCGGTCAATTTAATCGAGGCGTGCGAGGCGGGCAAGGCAGGTCGGCGCGCGGGCTAATTTTCTTCCCCGGAAAGGAGGCTGACCTTCGGATCAACAAGTTCGATCAACGTCGACGCCATTCTTGCCATGGCACGGCTTCGTCCCCAGGGATTGTCGATGATGCGGGCCGCCTTGATGCCGCGTTCAAAGGTCGTCCATGCAAGTTCCTTGGCCTGTCTGCGGGCATAGTTTTCCGCCATTTCACCGAACATCCAGACCCGGCTGAGCTTGCTGATGATTTCCGATGTGGCTGTTTCGGCTTTTGTTTTGGTGTCATTTGCGCCGTCAATATCGCCGGCCCTGCGCTGGGTGGCGGCAATCGCCCAGAGCGTCTGAGCACGCAGCCGGTTGTCGTCGATGCGGGCCGCCGTTTCCACCGCTTTCTGATAGCTCAACGGCTGCAAGTCCTGCTCCGGCGAGGAACCGGCGGGCATCGCCGCCGTGTTCGGCTTGATCAACCGGATCATCGTCAGGGCGATGCGGCTGATGGCATAGGAGCGCGCAAAGGGCACCTTGATGTGGTCGACGGCCGCCAGGGCGACCTGCAGTGTTGCTTCGGCACTGTCGCCGTCACCGTTCTGCGCCTGGGCCAGGGCGACCCGTCCCAGAACGACGGTCCGGAAACGAACGGCCTCAATGGTGTCGGCCGTGGCCAGTGCCGCGGCGGCGTCGCCGGCCCTGGCCTGGGCGTTCGCGGCGCTCACCAGGACCGATGTGCGCTCCGACACCGACGGGATGTCATCAAGCAAGATCAGGGCCTGCCCGGGCCGTTCCATGTCCGCCAGGGCGGACGCCACATAGCGAAGTGCCATGCCTTTCTCACCGTCTTCAATGCGGGCGCGGGCTTCCGTTTCGGCCGCCGTCATCTCCTGGTTGGCACCGGCCAGATCGCCGGCGCGGGCAAGAATGACCGCCGCGCGGGTTCGATAGGAGATCCGCTTGACGGCGTTCTTGATGTTCGGCAGCAGTTTGATGATCTGAGCAACCGCCTTGCGGGCGTCCTGCTTTTCACCGCGCCGGGTTTGAATTTTTGCGATCGCCGCCATGGCTTCAATGCGTTTTTCCATATCCGGGATGATCCGCGCGGCCTGCAGGGCTTCGCCGCCCATGCCGGCGGCGGCGGCGGCTTCGGCGATGTCGCGCAAGGCCACCATGATCAGGCGCGGATCGCGAATACGCCGGGCCGTCAGCATGGCGTCTTCGGTCAGGCCGGCGCGTGCCTGGGAAACAAGAATTTCACCCAGCGCCCAATCCCTCAGTTCGGGCCGGAAAACGGCCTTGACGCTTTCCGAGGCTTCGTCCAGCAGGCACCGCACGGTGAGATTTTCAAAACAGGCATCTTTATCACGGGTCGGGTCGGCGCGTTCCTTGTTCGATGCGCGAACCAGACCGCGCGTCGCCGGGTGCGACAGCAGGGCTTGCCTGGCGGCGTCCTTGCCGGACCGGCGGACACGGTCGAGACGTTTCAGCAGGGCGCGGACTTCGACGGCGTTTTGCAACAGGTTCAAAAGGTCGCGCGACACCTTACCGTCGGTCTTCAGGCCGGCGCCTTTCTGATAGACACGTATGGCGCCGCGCGTCTCCTCATCCAGGTGACCGTCAATGGCGCCCAGATAGAGACCCAGATCAGCAAGGGATTTTTGAATGACCTTGACGCTTTTGGCGGATCGCCAGCGTTGGCCGGCCGTCGTTGGCGGCTTTTTGTCGGTCTCATCGCCAACCGGCCTTGCCGCCAGTTCGACGGCGGACGCTGAGACGGCAAACGGCGCGCCGCCGGCAAATACGGCAAGCAGACCGGTCAGAAGCAGTAGCCGAAGCGCAGTCATAACATCGCCGCCAGTCCCAGATCCCGTGACGTTCAATGCGGTTCTTAGCGCTTTTCCATAATGCGCGTCTGTGATGGCGGACACAAGGGGGCGGGGCTTGCGTGCCGCCCAGGCGTTCCGTAAACACGGGTCATGGCAGTCTATACAGAAGTCGGCGATGAAGATCTGGTCGCTTTCGTGGCGCGCTACGACATCGGTGAGGCCCTTTCCGCCAAGGGCATCGCCGAAGGCGTCGAGAACACCAATTATATGCTGACGACGACCGGCGGCACCTACATCCTGACCCTGTACGAGCGGCGTGTGAATCCGGACGATCTGCCGTTTTTCCTGGGCCTCAAGGAACACCTGGCCGAAATGTCCGTGCCCTGCCCGGTGCCGGTTCGGGCCCGTGACGGCGCCGTCCTGCATCAACTGTGCGGGCGTCCGGCGGCCATCGTGACATTTCTGGCCGGTATGTGGCCCAGACGAATTCAGCCAGACCATTGCGCCGAATTGGGTCGGGCGTTGGCGGAACTGCATGTGGCGGGCGCCGATTTCGCTCAAATCCGCTCAAATGACCTGTCGGTCGAGGCCTGGCAAGGGTTGCTGGCGCGCAGCGCAGAACGGGCCGATGAGGTTCAGGCCGGGCTTGCCGCGGATTTGTCGGCTGAGGTGAAGGCCCTGGAACGCGAATGGCCGGCGGATTTGCCGGTCGGCGTGATCCACGCCGATCTTTTTCCGGACAACGTGTTTTTCCGCGATGGCCGGTTGACGGGCCTGATCGATTTTTACTTCGCCTGCACCGATATGTTCGCCTATGACGTGGCGATCTGCATCAACGCCTGGTGTTTTGAGCCCGACGGCAGCTTCAATGTGACCAAAGCCAAGCGCCTGTTGACGGCGTACCGGCGTATTCGGCCATTTTCCAATGACGAACTTGCGGCGTTGCCCGTCTTGTCCCGCGGTGCCGCCATGCGGTTTCTGCTGACCCGACTTTACGATTGGATTTACACGCCGGCCGATGCCCTGGTGACGAAAAAAGACCCGTTGGAGTATTGGCAGAAGTTACGGTTTCACCGGAAAGTCCAGGGACCCGGCGACTATGGTTTGACGTGAACCGCCGAGATGGCGGACCATACAATTGAAAACACGACGTTATCGGCGGCCCTGAAGTTTGCCGCCGCGCTCCACTAGGCAAGGATTTTTGCGCCGCATGGTTGACATGAATTCCATCGACTTTGACGCCAATGAGAACAGTGTGCTTGTCGGGGTCATTCAGGCGGAAACGGGCGACGTTGCCTTTTCCATGCCGCCGGCCATGGCGGCCTATCGGTTTCAATCGTTGTTCACCAAGGAACCGGAAACCGTGCGGTGGATTTCCGGGTTTGAACCGGGGGGCCTGAAACAGGAAGACGGCGGCAACTGCAACTTCCGGCGTCTGCCCAAATGAGCGACGACGATGCGATCGAAATTTTCACCGACGGGGCGTGTCTCGGCAATCCGGGGCCCGGCGGCTGGGGCGTGTTGCTGCGCTGGCGCGGCACGGAAAAGGAGCTGTCCGGGGGTGAGCCGGAAAGCACCAACAACCGCATGGAACTGATGGCCGCGATCCAGGGCTTGGAATCCCTGACCCGGACCGGCCGGGTCGTCCTGACCACCGACAGTACCTACGTCAAAGACGGCATCACAAAATGGATATTCAACTGGAAACGAAACGGCTGGCGCACGGCGGCGAAAAAGCCGGTGAAGAATGCCGATCTCTGGCAGCGGTTGGACGACGCCATCGTTGGTCAAGACGTGGAATGGCGTTGGGTCAAGGGCCACGCCGGTCATGAGGAAAACGAACGCGTTGATCAACTGGCCAGCGCCGCGGCCGCCGATCAGTCCGCTGGCCCGTAGATGCGCTAAAGGAATATTTGATGGCGGAAATTGGCGAACGCGTGATCGAAGGCGGCTGCACCTGCGGCGCCGTCCGTTACCGGCTGACGGCAGCTCCCATGTACGTTCATTGCTGTCATTGTACATGGTGCCAGCGCGAAACCGGCGCGGCCTTCGCCCTCAATGCCATTGTTGAAGCACCTTGTGTCGAACTTTTATCGGGAAGCTTGGAGGCAACCGGATTGCCGTCGGCCAGCGGCAACGGCCAGGTGCTGCAGCGCTGTGACAATTGCCGCGTGGTTGTTTGGAGCCACTACGCGGGGGCCGGTGACAAGGTGAATTTCGTTCGCGTCGGGACCATGGATGACCCGTCGCTGGCGCCGCCGGATATCCACATTTACACGTCGACCAAACAGCCTTGGGTAACGCTTAACGATGGCGCGCCGGTGGTCGAAGAATATTACCGGCGCTCTGATTATTGGCCGGCCGATAGTGTTGCGCGATATAAGGCGGCGTGCGCTTAACGCCTTATCGGAATGTTTGGTGGGAGACTTTCCACTGATCCATGGCATCCGTGTCAATGTCGATGCCAATACCGGATCCGCCGGGCAATAGGGCGTCGCCTTCGGCAAGACGGATTGATCCGGCAAGCACCGCGTCGCGAAGCGGGTTCATATTGGAATCCATCTCCAATACACCGGCACCGCCGGCGGCCGCCAACAGGTTCGCCGAATGCAGCAAGCCGACGCCGCCACTGAGCCAATGGGGGCAATAGGTGCGGCCGTGTTCCAGGGCCTCTCTGGCGATCGCCAAACAGCCCGTCACGCCGCCCAATTTGCCGACATCGGGTTGCATGAAATCAACCCATTCCAGGGCTTCCGTAAAGGCCGCGGCACCACGCAGGTTTTCCCCGGCGGCCAGCGGCATGGGCATGGCCGCCTTGACGGCGCGCCAGGCCTCCGGCGGTTGATCGGCGCGGATCGGTTCTTCCAGCCATGCCAAGTCGAAGACCGCCAGGCCTTTGATCTTGTCGACGGCTTCCGCCACCGTCCAGCGCATGTTGGCATCCGCGTAGAGGGCTTCGCCGCCCTGCATGTCACGCCGGATGCCGGCAAGATTGCCATGATCGATGTCGTCGCCGAAACCAATCTTCTGCTTAAAACCGCGAAAGCCGCGCGCGCGGCATTCGGCGACTTTTTCAATGGCGCCGGTCGGATTGAGGCCACTGGCGTAGGCGGGAACACGGTCCGGCGCCCCATCGCGCAGCAAATGGCGCAAAGACACGCCGGCGCGGCGTGCCGCCAGGTCCCAAATCGCCTGATCCAGGCCGGCGGCAATACCGGCATTGGGGCCGGGCTCATCGCTTTGAACCTCCATGACCTTGAGCGTTGACTGGACGCCGGCGATGAAGGCCGCCGGATCGTCAATCTGCTTGCCGATGGTCAGAGACGGCAGTGCCCAGCCCGCCAATTGGGCCCGGTACTCCGACGTGATGGACGGGAAGTTTCCCCAAATTTCGCCCCAACCGAAATGGCCGTCCGTGTCTTCAACGCGCAGCAACACGGTGGCGCGGCTGGTCATCGTGCCAAACGACGTGACGACGGGCTTCGACACGTCGGCCCGGAAGACATGGATGTCCATCCGGGCCGGGCGAAAGGGCTTGATCGGGGAGGTCGTTGTGATGGTCATGGCGGTTCCGGTGACATGAGCGTTGAGCGATCAGTAAACCGGAACGGGGCGGCTACATCAAACCGAGGCTCCATCGCATGTGATTGACGACGCTGTCCGGGGATCCGCCCTGGGGCCGGAATTCCTTGCCACCAAAACTCGGACTGATGGATGTGCCCCAGCGGTCGCGGATTACCTGCGCACCAGGATACCAGGAGGGGCCGCGGTCATGGTTTTTCGTTTTAAACATTTTGTCACCTCATGGAAAAGTCGGTTGATTTCTGTATTCGCGTCATATGTACGCTTGTTTTGTGCGGGTAACAAAGGATCAATCCTCATGCTATACATGAATAATTATTCATGTTAAAAATCATCTATGAATTATCACACGGCCCCCGCCGCGGCCATGAAGGCCCTGGAAGCCGCGTCGCGCCATCTCAGTTTTACCCGTGCCGCCGAGGAACTGAACGTTACCCAAAGCGCCATCAGCCACCAGATCCGGCATTTGGAGGACCTATGGGACGTGAAGTTGTTTCACCGCCGCGCCCGGCGGTTGGAACTGACCACGGCGGGCCGCGCCTTGGCGCCGGTGGTGCGGGAATTCTTTTCGCGCCTCGATGAGACCCTGGATACGATCCGCCGCGAAGGCAGCGATACGACGTTGCGCATCGAGGCACTGCCGTCCTTCGCCATCAAATGGCTGGTGCCGCGCCTGCAGCAGTTCCGCGACGCCCATCCGGAAGTCGACGTATGGCTGAGCACGGGCATTCACGAATCCGTTTCCTTCGAAGGCAGCGACGCGGATATCGCGATCCAGATGAGCCGTGGTGACTACCCGGGTTACGAGGCTGAGCGGATGATGCCGGAGACCGTCTTGCCCGTCTGCCGGCCGCGCTTTCTTGAAGAGTACGGGGCGCCGGCGGACCCCGCCGATCTCTGCCGGTTTCCCCTGTTGTTGCGCCACCATGAAATTTTGACGCCGACCTGGGAGTTCTGGTTCCGCCGCGCCGGGGTCAGTGAGGAAATCTATGGCCCGGCCCTGACCGACGGCATCCGCTTCCCCGATTCGGCAACCGCTCTGCAAGCGGCCTTCGAAGGCCAAGGCGTCGCCTTGGGCCGCGGCGCCCACGTTTGGGACGATGTTCGTTCCGGGCGGCTGATGCGGTTGTTCCCGGAAATCGACTGTTCCTTTGATTTGTCCTACTTCGTGGTCAGCCCGCGGGCCCGCACGGCGCGGCCCATTGTCGCCGCCTTCCGCGATTGGGTGGTCGCCGAAGGGGCGCGGTTCTATGAAGAATTTGAAGCCTGCACGTGAGGTCATGGCAGGCCCAGAGACGCCGAAGGCCCCGGATGCGGCAGCCGGGGCCTTCGGCTTGAATTTTCCGACGATGCTCTAGAGATCGCTGAGGATTTGCTCGGCGCTGGTTTTCTCGAAGGTGCCGACGTCAACGTTGACGCTTTTCACCACGCCGTCGTCGACCAACATGGAGAACCGTTGGCTGCGCACACCCATGCCGCGTTCCACCAGATCCAATTCCAGCCCGGTCGCGGCGGCGAACTTCGCGCTGCCGTCGGCCAGCATGAGGACCTTGTCGCCGACGTTCTGATCTTGGCCCCAGGCGCCCATGACGAAGGCGTCGTTGACGGAAATGCAGGCGATCGTGTCGACGCCCTTGGCTTTGATGGCGTCCGCGTGCTCGACAAAGCCGGGCAGGTGCTTGGCCGAGCACGTCGGCGTGAAGGCGCCCGGAAGGCCGAATATGACGACCTTCTTGCCATTGAAAATGTCGTCCGTGGAAATGCCCTCCGGGCCTTCCGAGCCCATGGTCGTCAAATTCACGGATGGAATGGTTTCTCCTACATTGATCGTCATCGTCGCTCCCCCTGGGAAAAATAATTGTCAAATTCCTGCCGCGTGTGCGGCGCTTGCCTCAGACTTAGTCACTTTCGTGTGAAATTTCACCCTTTAAAGGTAGGGCTTATTTACCCGCCGTCAAAATATCGGCGCCGGCAGCACCGGCAAGGGCATCCAGGACGATACCGGCGCTCAGCAATTCCGGCAAAACCACGCCCGCCGGGGCCTTCGGCCCGTAGACAATATTGAAGGGGATGCCGTAACGGCCGTGGCGTGCCAGATAGCGCGAGATGGCCGCGTCGGGCTTGGTCCAGTCCGCTTGCATGGCAATGACCCGGCCGCCGTCGAATATGCCCCGAACGCGGTCATCGGCAAGGACAATGCCCTTGTTGACCAGACACGTGATGCACCAATCGGCGGTGACGTCCACGTAGACCGTCTTTCCCTGGGCGACGAGACGCGGAATGGCGGCTTCGTCGAAGGGCTGCCAGATCGCATCGGCAACGGCCGGCGCCGGTTCGGCGGCGGGAATCCATTGCGGCGCCATGCCGGCGGCAAGCGCCGCCGCCAAGACCGCCGGCGCGGAGAACTTGAGGCCGGGTCCTTGCGGGCGGTGGGCCCAGTAAAGCGCCAAGCCGGCGATCACCATCATGGCCCCGGCGATGATCGCCGCCGTCAGCCCGGCCGTGCCGGCCAAAACACTCAACAGCCAGATACCCGTTGCCGCCAAGGCGAAGCCCAGGATGACCTTGAGCTTGACCATCCAGGGGCCCGGCTTCGGCAACCAGGTGGCCAGTGACGGCACCGCGGCGATGACCAGATAGGGCAGCGCCAGACCCAGGCCGAGGGCGGCAAAAATCAACATGATGTCGGCGGTGGAGCCGGCCAGGGCGAAGCCCACCGCGGTGCCGAGGAACGGCGCCGAGCACGGTGTCGCCAGCAAGGTCGCGAAGGCGCCCTGCAGGAAATGGCCGCCGAGACCGTGAACCTCCGCCGAACGGCTGGTGAGATCGCCAACAACCTGCGGCAAACGGACCTCGAAGAACCCCCACAGGTTACAGGCAAACAGGGTAATCAGCCCGGTCATGCCGACCAAGAACCACGGTTGCTGGAACTGGATGCCCCAGCCCACGACGGCGCCGCCGGCCTTCAGCGCCGCCAAGGCGCCCGCCAAGACCAAAAACGCACTGATGATGCCGGCCGCCGAGGCCAGGAAACCGCGCCGCGCCTCTCTCGGATCACCACCGCCAAATTGCGCCAGGCCGAGCAGTTTCAGTGACAGCACCGGCAACACGCAGGGCATGAGATTGAGGATCAGGCCGCCAAGCACGGCCAGCAGCAATATGGTCAACAGGGGCGGTCCCGCTATTGGCGCCGCCGCCGCCGGGGCAAGCGCCGGGGCGCCCGGTTTGGCGATCAGGGAACGCTCTGCTGAGCGCTGTCCATCGACCAATGTGACGACGAAGCTGCGGTTGTCGATGGTCTGGCCCTTGTCATCGTCAAGACCATCAAGGCCGTCGATGCTGACGTCGATGAGTGCCTTCAGCCCGCCGTCAAACATCTTCACCGCCGGCTTGCCGAAGGCCAAACCCGGGGCGCCTTCAAAGAAGGTATCGGGCGCCGTGAACGGCGTCTGCGTACTGGCCACCAACTGCAGATGCGCGCCGGCTTCGTCCTGGACACTGTGCAGGGCGTCGATGCTCAGGCCATGGGCCGTGCCGTCGCCCGGGACGGCGGCGCTATAGCGGTTGATAAGATGCGCGTGTGCGCTGGGGTCGGCGGCGCCTGGAGGAACGTTGAGGGCCAGCTTCGCCTCATAGGGAATACAGATGTCATTGCAGGTCAGATAGCGCACCCGGGCTTGCAAATTGATGGCCTGCGACACGGTCACCGATTTCGCCGTTACCGGCAGAACAACCTGCTTTTTGTAGCCCAATGTCTGCAAGCCAAGAACCGAAAACCGTTCCGGTGCCGGCCACTGCATATCCGCCGACGCCAGATTGCGCGAACCGGCCCAATCGACGTTTGGCGGGAACCCGGCATCACCGGGTGATCGCCAATACACCTTCCATCCGGGCTGCAGTTCGAACTGCAGGCCCAACCTGATTTCCCGCGATGGGCCCATCGCCTCGGTCGCCGCGACCAGACGCACCCGGGTCTGTTCCGTCTCATTCCACGCCGATGCGGCCGACCCCGCGGCGGCCGGCGGCGTTATGGCAAATACGGCCAACGCCGATACGAGCAGGAATTTCGACAGCGACACAAAATTAGCGAACATCGTTTTCATGGGGTCCAATTTCTATGTTTGGTCCGCCGTATATACGCTGTTTGCGTGGATTTTTCACGCATTCGTCGCCGCCTCACGCTATCTTGACGGCCCGTGAAGGGACGAATGACACCATTTATCCCTACTTTGTTGACGGGTACTGCTGTGGCATACTGTCATTGAAGCGTTGCGATCAGCACCCGGCGTTCCTAGGTAAAGGGAAGCGATAACATTTCGATGAACGGCGATATGCTCAACGAAGATCTGGAAAATGCCTATCTGTCGGGCCAGCTTCTGATTGCCATGCCCGGCATGACCGACCCGCGATTTGAAAAGTCGGTGATCTACATGTGTGCCCATAATTCCGACGGCGCCATGGGGTTGGTGGTCAACCGGCCCATCGAATCGTTGACCTTTCCCGAGCTTCTGGAGCAGTTGGAAATTGATTCCGGAGATTGCGGTGAACCCATCCGGGTGCTTTTCGGCGGGCCGGTCGAACAGGCCAGGGGCTTCGTCCTGCATTCCCCCGACTATCTTCAGGACGCCAGCCTTGTCGTTGATGAAAACATCGCCCTGACCGCGACCATCGATATCCTGCGCGCCATCGCCGGCGGCAGCGGCCCCGACAATTGCCTGCTGGCCCTAGGCTATGCGGGCTGGGGGCCGGGCCAGTTGGATACGGAGATCAAGGGCAACGGATGGCTGAATGTCGACGCCGACGAGGATTTGGTCTTCGGTTGCGAATTGGACGACAAGTGGGAGAAAGCGATGGCCAAAATCGGCATCGACCCCAGGATGTTGTCCGACGACGCCGGGCACGCGTAACCCAGGACCGTTCATGGCAGGCAAAAAACCGAAATCCAAACGCCGGGGCGGCGGCAACGATGCCGACGGCCTGATGCGGCTTTTGGCCGAGCGCATGGAGGCCTGTCCGGATGTGGAAAGCCTCAACGATCAGGTCATTATTCCCTTCGCGGCGGCATTGGAAAGCGTCTGTGCGGCGCGCGGTTACCTGCTCAACATTTACGGTGAGACATCGAACGTCGTCTTCAGCGGCGATGCCGATGACGCGGAAACCATCTACCGCATGATCGACGACTATTTGGACAGCCGCCCCGACAGCACGTCGTAGCCGCACAGCCCGTGCACGGGGCCAACCGCCGCCACCGTCGGCGTGCCCTGGAACAGGCGCCGGGCGGCATTGGAAACGGCCCGGCAATCAACGGCATCGATACGCTCGACGATTTCTTCGGTCGGGATGATACGTCCGAAAACCATCAACTGGCGGGCCAGTTGTTCACACCTGGACGAGGTGCTTTCCAGGGACATCAGGATCGACGCTTTCAGTTGCGCCCGGGCCCGGTTCAATTCTTCTTCCGTGACCGCGTCCTGGACCTTCTCAACCTCGTCGACGACCAGCGTTAACAGCCCCTGCGCTTCATCGGCGCCGGTGCCGGCATAGACACCGAAAATGCCGCCGTCCTTGTAGCACGACAGGAACGAATAGATGGCGTAGGCCAAGCCGCGCTTCTCGCGTATTTCCTGAAACAGGCGCGACGACATGCCGCCGCCGAGGATCGTCGAAAGCACGGACGCGGTGTAGAAATCCTTGTCATCGAAGGCGATGCCCTGGGCTCCGAAGACCACGTGGACTTGTTCCAATTCACGTTTCTCGCGGAAGTCGCCGCCCTTGTAGTGGGCCGGTTCGCGGGCCGTCTCCGTATGCGCCGGAAGGGCATCGAAGGTGTCCTCGACAAGGCGCAGAAACGTCCCATGGTCCAGATTGCCGGCCGCCGCGACGATCATCCGCTCGGCGCTGTAATGGCCTTGCATATAATCGCGCACCTGCTCGCGGTCCATCTCCTTGACCACGTCGGGGCGTCCCAATACGGGCCGGCCCATGGCCTGGTCGGGGAAGGCCGTTTCCTGGAAATGGTCGAAGACGATATCGTCGGGCGTGTCCTTGGCCTGGTGAATCTCTTGCAGGACGACCGCCTGTTCGCGGGCCAGTTCCTCTTCGTCGAGGACCGAGTGCTGCAAGATATCGCCCAACAGATCGACGGCCAGCGGCACGTCTTCCTTCAGCACTTTGGCGAAGTAGGCCGTGTGTTCGCGCGAGGTATAGGCGTTCAGGTGACCGCCGACGGCCTCAATCTCGGTTGCAATGTCAAAGGCGTTGCGCCGCTTCGTGCCCTTGAAGGCCATATGTTCCAAAAGATGCGAAACGCCGTTGACGTCGGGATGCTCATCGCGCGTGCCCACATCCACCCAGGTGCCGACGGAAACCGTCTCGACGGTGTCCATGCGGTCCGTCACCACGGTCAGGCCGTTGGCCAATTGGCTTTGTTCGATGCTCAAGCCGCCGCCCCTCCGCTGGTCCGGGTGTCACCGGCCGGCGCGGCGTGGCCTTCGATGAATGCGCGCACGGCGGCCACGTCGTTGGGCAGCACATTGATGCGCTCATCGCGTTCAAACAGGTCTTTCATCGGGGCCGGCAGGTCGGGCCGTTCACCGGTCGCCGCCTCGACGGCATCGGGGAACTTCGCCGGATGGGCCGTCGCCAGCGCGATCAGCGGCAGTGACGTATCGCGGCGAAGCGCCCGGCCGGCGGCCAGGCCGACAGCCGTATGCGGGTCCAATTGTTCGCCGCTGGCGGCAAAATGCGCGTCGATCAACGTGCGGGTTTGATCATCGGTGAACCGCCCGCCGACAAACAACTGGCGCGCCTCGTCCAGGACATCCGCATCGACGGCGAAGCCGCCGGTTTCGCGGAACCCGGTCAGCACCCGGGCGACACGGGCGCCGTCGCGGCCGTAAAGCTCAAACAGAAGGCGTTCGAAATTCGACGATACCTGGATGTCCATGCTGGGGCTGATGGTCGGGATGACTTGATCGATCTCCATGGCGCCGCTTTCGAAAAACCGTGCCAAGATGTCATTGGCGTTGGAGCCGACGATGAACTGGCCGACCGGCAGGCCCATGCGATGCGCCGCATAGCCGGCGAAGACGTTGCCGAAATTACCTGTCGGCACGGCGAAGTTGACCTTCGTTTCCGGCCCGCCGACCTTCAGTGCGGCCCAGAAATAATAGACGATCTGGGCAACGATGCGCGCCCAGTTGATGGAGTTGACGGCGCTCAGGTTCATGCGGTCGCGGAACGCCATGTCATTGAACAGGGCCTTCACGGCATCCTGACAATCATCGAAGGTGCCTTGCAAGGCGATGGTGTGGACATTGGCGGCGGCCACGGTGGTCATCTGGCGGCGCTGCACATCGGAGACCCGGCCATGGGGATACAAAATGAAGATGTCGAGATTGCCGCGGCCCCGGCAGGCCTCGATGGCGGCCGATCCCGTGTCGCCCGAGGTCGCGCCGGCGATGCAGACCCGTTGGCCCCGTTCGGCCAGCACATGATCGAACAACGGCCCCAGGAATTGCATGGCCACGTCCTTGAAGGCCAGCGTCGGGCCGTGGAACAATTCCAACAGATATTCGCCGCCGCCCAGGTCCTTCAGGGGCGCCACGTCGGGCGCGTCGAAATGGCCGTAGGCGTCGGTGATGATGCGCCTGAGATCGGCCGCGGCGATGGCGCCGCCGACGAACGGCGTGATCACCCGAATGGCCAGTTCGACGTAGGACAAATCTTTCCAAGCGGAAATCTCGGCGGCCGAGAACTGTGGCCATGCCTCGGGCACATAGAGACCGCCGTCGCGGGCCAAACCGGCCAGCAGCACGTCATCGAAAGCCAGGACAGGCGCCTCGCCACGGGTGCTTACATAGTTCACGTTCGGCTCTCCATCGTTCGTCATTTCGGCTCGCGCACCCTACTCCCGGGGCTGGGCCGCGTCCATGCCTGGCTGGGCCGCTCTGCATATATGGGAAGTCCTCACGATCCCTTAAACACCGGCTGGCGTTTTTCGATGCGCGCCGCGACCCCTTCCAGGGCATCGTCGCTGGCGAACACCCGGGCAACCTCGGCATCCTCGGCGGTGTGGTCCATGCCGTCGTAGAAGGACACCTGCTTGAGCAGAAGCTTTTTCAATATCCGCATGGACAGCGGCGCGTTGGCGGCCAGGCGCTGGACGATTTTGTCGGTTTCCGCATCCAGTTCCGACGCCGGCACGGCGCGGCTTAACAGGCCCAGTTCGTGGAACTTCCTGGCCGGAATGGGATCGCCCAGCAACAGCAACTCGCGCGCCATCACCAGGCCCATGGTTTCCATGATCTTCTTGGTCAGGAACCAGTCCGTGGTCACGCCCAGTTGCGCCAGCGGCATGGCGAAGGGCGCGTCCTCCGCGGCGACGGTGAAATCGCAGTGCAGGGCCAGTTCACATCCGCCCGCGATGGCCGGGCCCTGAACCCGGGCGACGACGGGCAGGGGATAGTGCTGGACCGCATCGAACATGCGCACCACGGCCTCTTCGGCACCCTGTTGCAGGCCACCGGAGCTGAGCTGCAGGCCGGCGCAGAAGCTCGGGCCTTCGGCGCGGATCACCGTGACCCGTTCGGCGGCCGGCGGCACCTTGGTAAAGGCCTCAATGAGGGCTTCCATCATCTCATGGTTCAGGGCGTTGCGTTTTTCCGGGCGGTTCAGGGTGATCGTGCGGATGGCGCCGTCGGACGAGATATTCAAAAGACCCATCGGATTTACCCTTCGCCAGCGCTGCCGAGGCCGGGCGGTACATGGCGCATGGCCGGGCGCTCACCGTCGAACGAGATCGGCAGGCCGACCAGCTTCAGGGGCGTCCCGGGGACCGGCTGGAGAATATCCAGGGCCGCGGTCTGCGGCGTTTCCAGAACTTCCGGCATGGTCTGGATCGGTGCCGACGGTACCCCGGCGGCACGCAGTTTCTCGACCCATATTTCGCGCGGGCCCTCGCCGACAATGGCCTGCACGGCACCGACCAGTTCGTCGCGGTGGGCGACCCGGTCCTGGTTCTTCCGGTAGCGCGGGTCGTCGGCCCATTCGGGCTTGTCCAGGGCGTGCGCCAGCTTGGCGAACAGGCGGTCGTTGCCGGCCAGGATCATGAACCGCCCGTCGGCGCCATCGAACGCCTGATAGGGGACCACGGCGGGATGGCCGCTGGCCTGGCGGGCCGGCACCTGTCCGGTAACCTGGTATTCGGCCATGTGATAATTGCCCCAGCTCAGCGCCGTCTCGTAGAGCGACGTGTTGACGGTACAGCCCTCACCGGTCTCATGGCGATGATGCAGGGCCGCCAGGGCACCGATCGCCGTCCACATGCCGGTGCCGATGTCGATCAGCGAGACGGCCACCCGGGCAACGGGGCCGTCCGGGTGGCCGTTGATGCTGACCAGGCCGCCGTAGGCTTGCATCAGCGGCTCATAACCCGGCTGATCCTTCAACGGCCCCAGGTGTCCAAAGGCGCCCATGTCGCAATAGATGAGACGCGGAAATTCAGCCCTCAGGGTCGCCGCGTCCAGGCCCAGCTTGGCCATGGACCCGGGGCGCATGTTGTGGACGAATATATCGGCGTCCTTCAACAGGGCCTGCATGCGGGCCTTTCCGTCGTCCGTTTTCATGTCGACGACCACGGACAACTTGTTGCGGTTCATGGTCATGAACATGGTGGTCGCGTCGTCGGTCACCTGGGCGCCCCAGCTGCGGGCATCATCACCGCTTGGGCGTTCCACCTTGATCACCTCGGCGCCCAGGTCGGCCAGGATTTGGGTGCCGAAGGGTCCGGCCAGATTTTGGCCCATTTCAACGACTTTCACGCCGGCCAGCATCATCGCCCGTTCCTTTCCGTAGTTCACAGTGCGGCGAGAGGTATAGAGCGCATCACCGGAAGCGGCAACCGTGGCCGGCCGGACCGGGAGAACGCCGTCTCAGGCAAATACTGCCCGCACTTCGCCCATGGTGCCGAAGTCGGCGATCGCTTCATCGCCCGGCGCCAGCGGCGTCATGCCGGTACACGTGCCGGTCATGATGATGTCTCCGGCCAGCAGGCCGCGCCCGGCGGTTACCGGTTGATCGGCCAGCCAACCGACGGCGTCGAACAGGTGATCCCAGAGAAGATCGGCAGGCTGGCCCGTCGCCACGTGTTCCCCGTTTAAGGTGAGCGATGTCTGATGGCCGCTCAGGGCATCGGCGTCCCATTCGGTAATCTCGGGTCCCAGCACGGTGCCCACGTTGGCGCCGCCGTCGGCGATCAGCCGGAAACCGGCGCCGGCGGGTTCACCCTCGAAACGAAAACCGATGATCTCGAACGAGGGAATGATCGCCGCGATTGCCGCTTCGACCTCGTCACGGCCGTAGGGTTCCGTTCGATGCGCCAGGTCGGCCTTTAATCGAAGGGTGAACTCCGTCTCCAGTCCCTGCCGGGGATGGATCGGGAATTCGGCGCCGTTGTCTCTGGTGAATTCGGCGAACAGGGGCCCGGCAAAGGGCTGGTCAACGCCGATCACGGCCAGCAGCGGCGCCGTGGTGGCGCCGATTTTCCAACCGATGACGTCCAGGCCCGAAGCGGCGGTGATGGCCGCTTGGATGGCATAGCCTTCGTCTTCCGATGTGGGATAGCCGTCGAAATCCCTGGGCACGGATGTGTGTTCCAGGCGCGCCCGCCAAAGCCCTTCGGCTGCCGATCCGGTCATTGTCTGCTCCCGTTGATGTGTCACATTGGGCGCCAGCATAGCGCATTTGGCCGCCCGTGCACCTGCATCTCACGCCGCTCAAATGCAGCCGCAACCGACGGTTCTTCCGGTGTCGGGCAAAGCCGCTATTTGCGGCCGTTCGCCTTGCGTTTGCGGACCGGCCGGAAGCGCCTGACATCGACCTCGGCATGGCCCGACGGTGTGCGGTAGGTGACGTGGCGGTGAAAGCCCGTGTCGAAGGTGCCGCGCGCGGCAATGACCAGAAGGTCCGGATGCCAGTCGGTGACCATGTCCAGGGTCGCTTCCCAGGGGTCTTGCTTGGTCGAGATCAGGGTCTGGCTGTCGGCGAACCCTGCGTCGGCGGCCATGCCGCTGAGACGCGCCCGGCCGGGCGCCCTGAGGCTGGCCACCAGGTTCTCGGAAATCAGGTTCAGGGCCAAGCCGCTGTTGTGGGCGACGTCCCATTTGATGACGCCGCCGATCGCCAACTCGGCCTCATAGTCGGTTGCCAGGCGGGCCGCCATTTCCAAGGTTTCGCGCGGATGGTTCTCAAGATCGACCAACACCAGGATGCGTTTGGGGGTCGGCTTGCCGGACGACCGGATGTTGGCCGGCGACGGCTTTTTCACGTCTTCCGGCGCCACCGGTTCGGGGCCGCGTTGGCCCGGCATGGGCGGCATGGCCGGATGCAAAGACGCCGGCGCGGCATTGTCCGTATCGGCCCGGCACTCCCAGAAAATGCGCTGCGTGCAGGTCGCGCAGACGGCGCGGTCGAGGCGCTCGTAGATGGTCGCGAAGGCGGCGGTTTTCGATTGGAAGATGTTTTCCTCGCCGATGGCGTCGACCAGGCCGGTCTTGCGGAACTGTTCGGCGACATTATCCTTCATGTCGACCAGATACAGCGCGCCGCCGGCCTTGCGCAGCGTCTTCGCCTCGTTGGCCAGCGCTTCGGCGCCGGTGATGTCGATGAAGTGGATGTTCGACGCCAAGATGATCATGTGGCGTTGATCGGGGAAGCGGCTTTCCAGCCGGTGCAGGTCCTCGATGACGCTGGCCACGGCACCGAAATACATCGCCCCGTCGATGCGGACGATCTTCAGTTGCGGACATTCCGGCTGGTCGGGAATATCCGTGAAGCGCCGGCGGTCGTCGACGTTGCTCGGCGCCAAAACGGCCAGATTGGGGTGCGAGGTGCGGTTCAGATAGAACACCAATGACAGGATGACGCCGGCGAAAATGGCCAGTTCCAAATCCAGGAACAGCACCGAAAAGAAGGTCACCGCAAGAACCGCCGCTTCCGTATGGCTGGAACGGATGATCTGACGCATATGGGCGACGTCGATCAGGTTCCAGGCAACCAGGAACAAGATGCCGGCCATGCCGGCCTTCGGCAGATAAACGGCCAACGGTGCCACCAAAATAACCACCCCGATCAGGAACACGCCGGCCGAGATGGCGGCCAGGGGGGTGCGCGCGCCGGCGTCGAAATTGAGGCCGCTGCGGTTGAAGGAGCCGGTGGCCACGTAGCTGGAGAAGAAACAGCCGAACATGTTGGACAGGCCCTGGCCGATGAACTCCTGGTTGCCGTCGACGTGCTGGCCGCTGCGGATCGCCAGGGCGCGTGAGATCGACATGGCTTCCGTCAGCGCGAAGATGGTCACCGCCACGGCGGTCGGCGCCAGATCGCGGATCACATCCGCCGACAGGTTCGGCATCGAAAGCGGCGGCAGGCCCGACGGGATGGCGCTGATGGTTTCCACGCCGGCGTCGAAATAGGTGTTCATGACAAAGGCCATGACGCAGGTGCCAACCAGGGCGACGATCATATAGGGGAATTTCGGAAAAACCCGGCGCGACGCGACGCCCATGGCGATGGCCGCCACGCCGACCGCCGTGGCGGCCGGCGAAAAAGCGTGCGCCTGATCCCAAAGCGATGCCAAGGTGTCATAGAAATGCCGGCCCCGGGGGACATCGATGCCGATCAGGTTTTCGATCTGATTGACGGCAATGAGGATCGCGGCGCCGGCGGTGAAACCGATGGCCACCGTGTGCGAGATGAAATTCACCAGCGCCCCCATGCGCATCAGCCCCATGGTCAATTCCAGGATGCCGACCATGAAAGTCAGGGTCAGCACCAGACCGACGAACTCCGCCGTGCCCGGATCGGCGAAGGCGCTGATGGAGGTGAAAATAAGCAGCGACGCGGCCGTCGTCGGGCCCGAGACCAGATGCCACGATGAGCCGAAAAGTGCCGCGATGATGGCCGGGATCATGCCGGCGTAAAGGCCGTATTCCGGCGGCATCCCGGCCAGCGTTGCGAAGGCGACGCCCTGCGGCAACACCACCAGGGCGCCGGTGATTCCGGCGATCAGGTCGGCGCTCAGGGTTTCGCGCGTCACCAGGGGAAGCCACACGGTGAACGCCAGCAGCGGATTTTTGCGCGATTCTGATTTCGGCTCTGCCTCGTTGCCGGCAAAAGCCTTCGGCGTCGTCATCTTCGGGTTCCCGCGGGTCGAATGGTTGTGTCGCTTCAATGCCACGATCGCCGAAATTACCGCTCGCCGGTTGGCGCCTGGAAATTTCGGCGCGGTAGGCTGAAATGCCTCAATCAGCGGTGATAAGCACGGACCGGAAGGAGGGTGCTGTTTTCTCGATTGTGCAGTGCGCAAAAACACCTTTGCGCCGGTTAAGTCAAACGCAAAGTCGAAAATGAAACAAACCGGCCTCAATAGTGGCGCGGGGACACACCAAGCCTTCTTCGGATGATCGGAACCGTCCGCATGCCGGGTCTTGCGCGGGCTACGTCGCGGTGATCTCCGTCCCGGTTTTGTCGCGCACTTCGTCGAAGCTGACGCCGGGCGCCAGTTCAACGACGTGAAAGCCGTTCTCCGTCACCTCGATAACCGCCAGGTCCGTGAACACCCGCTTGACGACGCCGAGGCCGGTCAGGGGATAGGTGCAGGCCTCGACAAGCTTCGGGCTGCCGTCCTTGGTGGTGTGGCGCGAAACCACGAAAATCGATTTCACCCCGGCGACCAGATCCATGGCGCCGCCAACGGCGGGGATGGCGGCGCCGCCGGTTGTCCAGTTGGCGAGATCGCCGTTCGGCGCCACCTGCATGGCACCCAGGACGCAGAAATCGATATGGCCGCCGCGGATCATGGCGAAGCTGTCGGCGTGGTGGAAGAAGCTGGCGCCCGGGTTCAGGGTCACCGGCTTTTTGCCGGCGTTGATCAGGTCCGGGTTGCGTTTGGTTTCCGGCGGCGTCGGACCCATGCCGAGCAAGCCGTTCTCCGAATGGTAAATGAACTCACGGCCTTCCGGAACGAAGTCGGCGACCCGTTCGGGCATGCCGATGCCCAGGTTGATATAGGAGCCGTCTGGAATATCCAGGGCGCAGCGCGCCGCCATTTGGTCCGGGGTCCAGCCTTTCGTCATGGGTAGCGCCTCCCGGCCTGCAGCAGAGTTTCCTCGTGTTCCGGATGGGCCACGTGGGCGATGCGGTCGACGAAGATGCCCGGCGTGACGACGTGTTCCGGATTGATGCCGCCGGCATCGACAATTTCGCGGGCCTGGACGATGGTCGTCTTCGCCGCCATGCACATGACCGGGCCGAAGTTCCGGGCCGTCATGTTGTAGGTCAGGTTGCCGTGCTTATCCGCCACGTCGGCCTTGATCAGGGCGATGTCGGCCGGCAGCCACCGTTCCATGACATAGGTTTTGCCGTCGAATTCCTTGACCTCCTTGCCGTCGGCCAGCGGCGTGCCCACCGACGTCGGCGTATAGAAGGCCGGGATGCCGGCGCCGGCGGCGCGGATGCGCTCGGCCAGGGTGCCTTGCGGGACAACCTCCAAGTCGATCTTGCCGGCCTTGTAGAGATCGGGGAAGACCACGGAGCCACCGGAGCGCGGATAGGAACAGATCATCTTCACCACCTGACCCGACCCGATCAGGGCGGCCAGGCCGACCTCGCCGTTGCCGGCGTTGTTGTTGACCACGGTCAGCTCCTTGGCGCCGTGGTCGATCAGCGCGTGAATCAATTCCACGGGGCTGCCGGCGGCGCCGAACCCGGCGACCAGCACGGTGTCGCCATCATTGATCGAGGCGACGGCGTCTTCCACTGATGGGACGGTCTTGTCGATCACCGCGATGGCCCTTTTCGTTCGATTGCGGAACTCAGGGTGTGTTGTGTCGGTTTCTCCCCGATGATGCAAGCCGGCACCGGTTGAAAGTGTCGGGCGTCGCGGCTGTTCGATAAATCCGGTATCGCCTGTGCGGCAATATCGCTACGATGAAAGCCGGCCCGGCAGGACTTTTTTTGAGGAGTTTGCAACATGGCTTCGTTCCGGTTTCGCCGGTTCATTATTACTATCTTCCTTGTGGTGTTCTGGATGCCGCTTGCACCCGGTTGGTCCTTGGCGGCGACATTCGACAAGAAGGACCCGTTCTCCGATCCGGCTTTCCGCGCGCCCTATCTGGTCAGCGTCGATGCCTACGATGAAGGCGACTACGTGACCGCCTTGAAAGGCTTCAAGCCCCTGTCCGAACAGGGCGATTTCCGGGCCCAGATCTATCTCGGCACCATGTATGAAAAGGGCCTCGGGCTGGCCGCCGATCTGGTCCTGGCGGCGAAGTGGTTTCATCTGGCGGCCAACGGCGCGCTGGGCGCCTATTATGAACAGCGCCGGCACGCCGGGGAATGGCGCCGCGCCTTATCGGCCAGGGCCGCGGCCATTCGCTCCCTTGAACGGCGGATACGGACCCTTGAGACCGCCCTCAACAATATCCGGCGCCAGTTGCCGCCCGGCAACCTCGAGCCCGGCCCGACCAAGGCGCAATGAAGGGCCGGCCGTGTCAGGGCCTCCGGGCCTGCCAACGTCCGATGACTTGACCGGCGGCCCCGCCGGGGGCTCTTATGCCCGGGTTGCGGCACATCGGATTTCGGGAGGGCTGTCATGGCGGATCACGGATATGAGACGGGCCGGCTGAACCTGCCCTTCGTCGGCCATTGTACCTTCGCCAAGCAGCCGCCGTGCCTGGATTGGGACGCCATTGAGGCCGACGCGGCGGTCCTGGGCGCGCCCTTCGACATGGGCACCCAATACCGGGCCGGGGCGCGCTTCGGCCCGCGCTCGATCCGCGAGGCCTCGACGCTGTTTTCCTTCGGCCACGGCGGCGCCTATGATTTCGAGGACGACGTCACCTACATGCCCGCCGATCAGGTCCGCATCGTCGATATCGGCGACGCCGACATGATCCACACGGACACCCTCAAGAGCCACGACAATATCGAATTCGGGGTCCGCAAGATTCTCAAGGCCGGCGCCCTGCCGGTGGTGCTGGGCGGCGACCATTCCGTGCACATCCCCTGCATCAAGGCTTACGATGACCAAGAGCCCGTGCACCTGATCCACATCGACGCGCACCTGGATTTCGTCGACAGCCGCCACGGCGTCTTGTACGGCCACGGCAATCCCTTGCGCCGGGCCTCGGAGATGAGCCACGTCACCGGCATGACGCAGCTCGGCATCCGCTTTGTCTCGTCGTCGAACAAGAATGATTACGAAGCGGCGCGGAAAGCCGGCTCCGACATCCTCTCGGTGCGCGACGTCCGCAAGCTTGGCACGGACGGCGTCTTGGGCCGCATTCCCGACGGCGTGCGCTATTACTGCACCATCGACATCGACGGTTTCGACCCCTCGATCGCGCCGGGCACCGGCACGCCGAGCCACGGCGGGTTTCTGTACTACGAAGTGCTGGAAATCCTTCAGGGGCTGTGCGGCAAGGGCAAGATCGCCGGCATCGATCTGGTCGAGGTGGCGCCCGATTACGACCACACGGGCAACACGGCCTTCCTGGCGGCGCAGCTGCTGATGAGTTTTCTCGGCTACATCTTCCACGCGGAGGGGAAGAGTGCCTGAGGCGGGGGATGGAGACTTGTTCGGGCCGCTGAAACTGCCCTGTGGCGTAACCCTGAAAAACCGGATTGCGAAATCGGCAATGTCGGATTCCCTGGGTGACGGGACCGGCCATCCGACAGCCGAACAGATCAGGCTGTATCAGCGTTGGGCCGAAGGTGGGGTGGCCGTATCCATCATCGGCGAGGTGCAAGGCAACCCTGGTTTCGCCGAGAAGCCCGGCAATCTGGTGCTCAACCAGACTTCCGACCTTGACCGTTTCCGGGAACTTGCCCGGCAGGGCGGTGAAAACGGCACCAAGCTCTGGCCGCAGCTCGGTCACGCCGGGGCGCTTGCTTACGCGCCGACCAGCACGCCCAAAGGCCCGAGCGCGCTTGATCTGCCTGGTCTGCGCTGCGCGGCATTGACACGGGACGAGATTCATCAAATTCCCGCCGCGTTTGCCAGGACGGCCCGGCTGGCGCAACAGGCGGGTTTCGGCGGTGTGCAAGTTCACGCGGCGCACGGATTTCTGCTCAGCCAGTTTCTGTCGCCCCTGTTCAACAAGCGGCGCGACGAATACGGCGGGGCCATCGCCAATCGTATGCGGCTTCTGCTGGAAGCGATTGAGGCCGTCCGTGCCGCTGTCGGCGCGAACTTTCCCATCGCCGTGAAGCTCAATTCCTCAGACCAGCTCGAGGGCGGGTTCGCCAAGGAAGACGCCCTCGACGTGGTGGCGGCGCTGGACCGGTCTTCGGTCGACCTGATCGACATCAGCGGCGGGACTTATTTCCCCGGTGCAAAATCCGCCTTCGACGGCGCCGGAAAGGGACCTTATTTCATCGAATTTGCAAAGCGCGCCCGTCCGGTGACGGCCAAGCCGCTGATGCTGACGGGCGGTTTCAAGACGCGCGCGCAGGCCGAGGACGCCGTCGCCAGCGGCGCGGCCGATATGGTCGGTCTTGCCCGCGCGCTGGTCCTTGAGCCGTCACTTTCCGAGCACTGGAAAGCGGATCAGAAACCTGAGCCGGTCTTTCCCCGGTTCTCCGATGCCCCGGAGGGCGGGATCACCGCGTGGTATACGATGCGGTTGACCGAGATCGGCGCCGACAAGGAAACGCCGGATTTCGGCGACCTCGGGCCGGCGATCCGTGATTATGAAGCGCGCGACAAAGCGCGAACGGAAGTTTGGTTGCGTCACTTTGCCAATGATGGCGTCGGACAAACTTAAACGGTGATCGGCATCTCATCA
>Ga0114932_10001467_pt1 | contig 26670 bp, 23 predicted proteins | sample 2SBtaG_2_FD_87286 | JGI IMG/M metagenome (GOLD analysis project Ga0114932, IMG submission 87286) | Deep subsurface microbial communities from Kolumbo volcano to uncover new lineages of life (NeLLi) - 2SBTROV12_ACTIVE470 metaG | ecosystem: Environmental > Aquatic > Marine > Volcanic ...
ATAGGTTGGCCTTTGGTGCTTACCAGTACAATCTCATCCACAAAAGGTTTGTGCAGGTCGAGTATCCCTTCGTGCAGGTAATGTTTGTTCACATCGCCACCTAATACTTCATTGGCTTTTCGGATACCGTCATTTAATTCGGTGATGGATCCGATGCAAATCTCTTCACCCCCATCTTCGGTACGCCAGATGGGTAAAGGTGTGCCCCAGTAACGGCTGCGGCTGAGGTTCCAGTCCACCATGTTCTCCAACCAGTTACCAAAACGGCCTTCCCCGGTTGATTTGGGTTTCCAGTTGATGGTCTTATTCAGCGCCACCATCTGGTCTTTCACCGCTGTGGTTTTGATGAACCAGGCATCGAGCGGATAATAGAGCACCGGCTTATCTGTTCTCCAGCAATGCGGGTAACTGTGTTCGTATTTTTCTACTTTGAAGGCCCTGTTTTCTTTTTTAAGTTTTACGCTGATGTCTACATTCACATCTTCGTAGTTCGGATCGTCTTTGTAATTCTTTACATAACGATTGCTGAACTCACCCAATCCTTCTACAAATTTTCCTTCACGGTCTACCATGGTAAGGATACCGATATTGTATTTCTGTCCCACTTTGTAGTCATCCGCACCAAATGCCGGAGCCGTATGCACGATACCGGTACCATCTTCAGTGGTTACAAAATCACCCACGATAACCCTGAACGGATCTCCGCCTGCATGAACAGGACTATTCGCTTCATAAGGCATCAATTGCTCATAGCGACATTCTTCAATGTCTTTCCCTTTAAATTCTTCAAGTATCTCCCAATTGGATATTTTCTTTCTATCCAGGCTCTCTCCAACAACATAAAAGCCCTTTTTAATAGAATTAAGATCAACACCACTTAGATCAAAATATTTATTTAGTAATGCTTTTGCAAGCACTACGTTTATCGAGTTACTAGTATATGGATTAGTGGTCTTAACCAACACATATTCGATATTTGCACCCACAGTCAGGCCCAGGTTGGAAGGCAATGTCCAGGGCGTGGTAGTCCATGCCAGGAAGAATACTTCATCCGAACCCGCTGCATCAAATAAGAATTTCGAACGCTCATTTTTCTCCGCTTTGAACATGGCCACCGCACTCGTGTCTTTCACATCTTTGTAAGTACCGGGCTGGTTCAACTCATGTGAACTCAAACCGGTTCCCGCTGCAGGCGAATAAGGTTGTATGCTTACGCTTTCGTACAGGAAACCTTTCTTGTACAATTCGCTCAATATCCACCAAAGCGTTTCAATATAATCGTTCTCGAAAGTAACATAGGGATCGTTGAGGTCTACCCAGTAGCCCATTTTGGTGGTAAGCTCATCCCACTTGTCTTTATAACGCAATACCGCTTCGCGGCATCTCTGGTTGTACGCTTCTACCGATATTTTTTTGCCGATGTCTTCTTTGGTAATACCCAGCTCTTTCTCCACACCCAGCTCTACCGGCAGCCCGTGCGTATCCCAGCCTCCTTTTCTTTTTACCTGGTAACCCTGCATGGTTTTGTAGCGGCATACCATGTCTTTCAGCGTACGGGAAATCACGTGGTGAATACCAGGCATACCGTTGGCGCTGGGCGGACCTTCGTAAAACACAAAGGGTGTCTTCCCTTCACGCAATGATACACTCTGTTCAAATGCCTGTCCGCTTTTCCATTTGGTCAGTATTTCCTGCTCTATAGAGGGCAGATCCAACCCTGAAAATTCCTGGTATTTCGCACTCATACGATTTCTCCGTTCGATCGGTTAGCTGTCAATGATTTAAAATGCTTGCGAAGGTACGGATAAGGGCGAAAATCGCCTCTTCTTTTTCCGTCCCCGCCAAAGCAGGAAGCCCGTTACAGGCAGGGAAGCAGCTATCAGGGCCACCGTAAAATATAGCATCTTGCTGCCCATTCCCAGGGTCCTGATCCGTCCCGTGTGGAGATCGAAATTGGACTGGGCAAATTTATCGTATGCAGTATAATTAGTATATAACTCTTCCTTCATCTTTTTCCCGGTAGAAGGGTCAATAAACAGGGTATGCTGCTTGCGCACAAATGTATAATCGTACCGCATGAGCAACCGCATGGGTGCCCGGCCATCAGCAGGACAAACAATATATACTTCACTGGCCCCCGGGTATTGTTTTGACATATAGTTGTAGCCGCTGTCGGCCGCCCCCGTGGCAGGTCGCGGTGTACGCATCGCCATTGTTTTCGGCTTCATTGTTTTCGCCGCCAGGGGTTGCCCGGTAAGCAGGCGCATCATGTCTTTCACGGTGTCGAAGGCAAAAAACATCCCCGTAAATGCAATGAGCGATAATACCAGCACCGCATAAAATCCCAGTACGCTGTGCAGGTCCCAGTTGAGCCGCTTCCAGTTTTTTGTTTTAAAATTGATCCTTAACGCTTTTGCCCAGAACCGCTTCTGCCGCGGCCACCAGAGGTAGAGTCCGCTAAGACACATCACAAAAAAGATGAGCACATTCCATTTGATGATCTCTTTGCCAATATTCCCCAACAACAGCGTGCGATGCAGGTCCAGCACCACGCTGAAAAAATCTGCTTTTGCCTCCCTTACGCCCGTTATTTCACCGGTATAAGGATTCATGGAGATCAATTTGCGGTTCTTTGTAGATACGATATAGGCTGCATCTGCTTTTTCCTTGAAAGAAATGAGGGTGATCTTATCGCCTGGATAATATTTTTTTACCGTATCGGACAGTTGCTGCAATGAAAGCCGCTCCCCGCCTGTTTTAGCAACATGAAAATAATTGTGCTGCCATGCATCCCGCCCCTCTTCTTCAAATACATACAGTGCTCCGCTGAGGGATACAATAACAACCACCAATCCGCTGATCAACCCCAGATAAAGGTGCAACTGCCTGACAATATGTTTAAATCCTTTCTTTTGCTTCACCGCGCGAAGGTGAGACTGCTCACCATAACCAGGGAACGGAATAGGGAAATTTTGTTACGAAAAGAGGAGGAATGAACGCTAGTTGTTTGTTTTCCGGATCAGTTTGTATATCCTGATGGCGCTCATGAGCAATACAATGAACACCAACAATCCAATCAATCCCCACACAAGGCTCATGCCCTGTTTCACCACTACCAACATTACAATAGCGATTAAGAAAATAGTGGCTACTTCATTCCAGATGCGCAATTGCTGGGAACTATACCTGAATATTCCCCGCATTTCCTGTTTGAAGATGCAATGCAGTGAATAATGATATACATAGAGCAACAGTACAAAAAGCAATTTCAGCAATAACCACCTGCCGGCAGGCTCAAACAGCAGCTTGTCCCACCCGCCATTGAACAGCACGCTCAACCCCAGTACCAAGGTAAGTATGGCGGAGGGCCAGGTAATGCCATACCACAACCGTTTCATCATAACAAAAAACTGTTTGCGCAGCATATCACGCACCAGTTCTGGTTGTTCATCTGCTTCTGTTGCATAAATGAATAGGCGTGGCATGTAGAAAAGGCCGGCAAACCAGGTTACGACGAAAATGATGTGAAGAGCTTTCAGGTATAAGTACATAGCATTTATTTTATCGTCATCCCGAGCGAACGAAGCGAGCCGAGGGAGCTGCTTGAAGGTTCGGGCAGGTCCCTCGGCTGCGCTCGGGATGACGTAACAAAAATCAAACACCAGTGATTTCTCTTACTGCCTGCACCCACAAAGGATGGGTATTTAAACAGGGAATCATCTTGTATGACTCACCCCCGGCGTTCATGAAACTTTCTCTTCCCCGCCCTTCAATCTCTTCCAGCGTTTCCAGGCAATCACTCACGAAAGCCGGACAAAGGATCAGCAGTTTTTTGATGCCTTCTTTCGGCATTTCGGTCAAACGTATGTCTGTAAACGGTTCCAGCCATCCTTTGCCAAGTCGCGACTGGAAAGAAATGCTGTATTTGTCTTGCGGTATACCCAGCTCACCCGTTACCAGTTTCGTGGTCTCAAATACCTGGTGACGATAACAGGTAGCATGCGCAGGGGAGGGTGTTTCACAACAGTTGGCCGATTGCAGGCAATGGCAGCCCGTTGTATCACTTTTCCTGATATGCCTGCCCGGAACACCATGGTAGCTGAACAGGATATGATCGTATTCCTGTGCCAGCCAGGGCCTGATATTTTCGGCCAATGCATGAATATAATGCGGCTCATTATAAAAAGGCTGTATAATGCTTAGCTTAAAAGGATAGGATTTTTCTGCCAGTTGCTCTTTTGCATATTCTACAGCCGTTTCAAAACTGCTCATGGCATAATGGGGATACAGCGGCAGTAGTATCACTTCTTCCAGTTGCGGATGGGCCTTTAGCAAACGCTCGTAAGCCTGTGCCGGTGAAGGGTTGCCATAACGCATGGCTATTTCAATGGGTACACTGGTCTGTTGCTGCAATGCTTCCTGCAATTGCCGGGTGAGTACGATCAGGGGTGACCCTTCTTTGGTCCAGATGGTACGGTAAGCTTCCGCAGAATTGTGCGCCCTTTTCGGAACGATCAGCCACTTCACTAATATAGTACGCAGAATATAAGGGATATCTATGACCCTTGCATCCATCAGGAATTCATTCAGGTATCTTCTTACGTCGCTTACTTCTGTTGAATCCGGCGATCCCAGGTTCATCAACAATAAAGCTTTTTTAGTAGGTTCGGGCATAATATTATTGTGTGTGCAAATGTAATCAGGAAGCGGCAAAAGAAAAGCATTCATAGCGCTTCTTGTATTGTGACAGAGAAATGACAATGAATTGACGGAAATCATACCCTTTTAGAAACTGTTGACGATACCTTTGCGTAGTTATTATCAGTAAGAAGGGAAAGCATGGCTATTGATCAATTTTTTGTAGCAGGTATCAACTATAAAAAAACAGATGCGCATATCCGCGGTCAGTTTGCCGTAGGGCCCGATCAATACGCAATACTGCTGCAAAAAGCTTCCCTGTATGGATTACAGGAAGTATTTGTGCTCAGTACCTGTAACCGCACCGAGATTTATGGCCTGGCCGACAATGCTGCTGTGTTGATTGAATTATTATGCAGTGTAACCACAGGTTCAGCCGCTGTTTTTACCGAAGGATGTTATATCAGGCAAGGCCATGAGGCCATCAACCACATTTTTGCGGTTGGCGCCGGTCTCGATTCCCAGATACTGGGCGATTATGAGATCGTTGGGCAAATGAAACAGGCCGTTAAGTTCGCCAAAGAAAGGAACTGCATCGGCGCTTTCATGGAAAGGCTATTCAACACCGTATTGCAGGCTTCCAAAACCATCAAGAATGAAACGGCGCTCAGCGGAGGCACTATTTCTGTTTCTTTTGCCGCCATTCAATTCCTTAAATCACGTCTTATTGATCATAGCAGCCAACAGATACTATTGTTGGGTACCGGCAAGATCGGTCGCAATACCTGCAAGAACCTGATCGACTACCTGGGTATCAAAGACATTGTGTTGATCAACCGTACGCCAGAAAAAGCGGTGGAGTTGGCAAATGAAATGGGACTGAAAGCCGCTCCTTACGAATCATTGGAACAACAGGTACAGGATGCGTCGGTCATCATTGTGGCTACCAATGCCAGTAGCCCGGTCATCGCCCATCAACAATTGATCAACAGTACACCCAAGATATTGATCGACCTGTCTATCCCCAATAATATTGAACCGGCGGCCGGCACTTTAGCACATATTACGCTGGCCAACGTGGATGACTTGTCAAAAATCAACGATGAAACATTGCTGAAAAGAAAAGCGGAAGTGCCCAAAGCGCTGACCATTATTGAAACACATAAAGCCGAATTCGAAGAATGGCTCAGTCTGCGCAGCCACGTTCCGGTATTGAAAGCGGTCAAGCAGAAACTGCAAGACATGCACAGTTGTAAAATATTCCGCTCGGCGCACCAGCAATTATCTTCAACACCCATCGACAAAGCTGCCATACAGAAAGTGGTGAACAATGTGGCCTTGAAAATGCGCTACCAGCACCAACCCGGCTGCCACTATATAGAGGCGATCAATGATTTCATGACCAGCAGCACTAATTAAGATGAACAAGCTATTAAGAATTGGCACGCGCGACAGTCAACTGGCTGTCTGGCAGGCTACATTGGTACAGGAACAACTGAAACAACATGGCATAGCCAGTGAGTTGGTGTTGGTGAAAAGCGATGGTGACCTCGACCTGGTAACACCGCTGTATGAAATAGGCGTACAGGGCATTTTTACCAAGACCCTCGATACTGCTCTTTTGAATAACCGGATTGACATTGCGGTGCATTCTATGAAAGATGTGCCAACACAGCCGGCAAAAGGCATTGTACAAGCTGCCGTGCTAAAGAGGGCTTCGTATAAAGATATTTTAGTTCCTTCGTCATCCCGAGCGCAGCCGAGGGACCTCACCGATCCTTCAGCAGATGCTTTACTCACCATTGCCACCAGTAGTACCCGCAGGAAAGCACAATGGCTCAACCGTTATCCGCATCATCGTATAGAAAGTTTGCGCGGTAATGTGAACACCCGGTTGCGTAAGCTCGCGGAAAGTGATTGGTATGGCGCCATTTTTGCCGCCGCGGGACTGGAGCGCATCGGCCTGCGGCCCGATAATGCCATAGAACTGGATTGGATGCTGCCCGCTCCGTCGCAAGGAGCCATCATGGTAGTATGCAGGGAGCATGAACATACAGTGGCCGATGCCTGTGCTTTAATGAACGATGCAACTACTGCACTATGCACACAAATCGAAAAAGATTTTCTCCGCAGTTTGTTCGGCGGATGTACCACACCTATCAGCGCCCTGGCTGAATTATCCAATGATACTGTTTTATTCCGTGGCAATATCCTTTCACCCGATGGTACACAAAAATTAGAAACAGCTGTCCAGGTTCCCGTACAGGAAAGCAAAGGTATCGGCATAACGGCCGCCAACCAACTGCTGGAGCAGGGAGCCGGCGAAATAGTAGCCGCCATTCGCAATGCAACTCATTCGTAAAACCATATTATCTACCCGGCCAGTGAGCGCTGCATTGGTTCGCGCAGCTCAATCAAAAAATATTGAGCTGGAAGCCATTTCGTTCATTGAAACGGAAGCCATTGAAGATGTGGAAGTGCAACAGGAAATAGAACAGGCTGCACTGCAAAGGGCTGCAATCGTCTTCACCAGTATGAATGCGGTGAAAGCGGTGACCGATATGCTGGATCAGCAGGTGCCCGAATGGCGTATCTACTGCATTGGCCATAAAACACAGGAACTGGTATCGGATTATTTCGGAGCACAGTCAATTGCCGCAACAGCCGACCATGCGATGGCATTGGCCGATGCCATTATAGAAGATGGTCCCGAAGAAGTGTTTTTCTTTTGCGGCAATAACCGCCGCGATGAACTTCCTCATCAGTTGCAGGAACACAACATAGAAGTTAATGAAATAACGGTATACCAGACAAGGTTGCTGCCACATAAAGTGGACAAAGCCTATGATGCAGTGGTATTTTTCAGTCCGAGTGCTGTTGACAGTTTTTTCAAGCTGAACAAATTGCCCGAACATACAATAGTATATGCAATTGGCAATACAACAAAAGCAGCTGTGAAAAAATATTGCAGCAATCCTGTGAAGGTGGGAGACTCTCCCGATAAAGAAGCGTTGATAAGAAAAGTAATAACGTCATCCTGAGCGAACGAAGCGAGTCGAAGGAGCTGCTAAAAACTCAGACAGATCCCTCGGCTGCGCTCGGGATGACGATGAAAAAAGATGTAAAATGAAGAACAATTTACTGTTAAAAACACTCCGCGGAGAGCCCACCGAAAGAACACCTGTATGGATGATGCGCCAGGCAGGAAGATACCTGCCCGAATACATGGTATTGCGTGAAAAGTATGGATTCTTTGAACGCTGTCAAACACCGGAACTGGCCTGCGAGATTACCTTACAACCAGTTGATATTATTGGTGTGGATGCCGCCATCCTGTTTTCAGACATACTGGTAGTACCACAGGCTATGGGGCTTGAAGTACAGTTGGTAGAAAGCAAAGGCCCCTGGCTGCCCGATCCAATTAAAACGAAGCACGACCTGAATCGCATCCGTGTACCTGAAATAACAGAAACCCTGGGTTATGTACTGGATGCCATCAAACTCATCAAACAGGAATTGAATGATCGTGTGCCACTGATTGGTTTTGCCGGCGCTCCCTGGACCATTCTATGTTACATGGTGCAAGGCAAGGGTTCCAAAACATTCGATGAAGCAAAAGCTTTTTGTTATACACAACCAGCGCTGGCTCATCAATTATTGCAGATGATCACCGATACCACCATCGCTTACCTGCAAGGACAAATAGGCGCCGGTGCCGATGCAGTACAGCTATTCGACAGCTGGGGTGGATTACTGGGTCCTGATGATTTTGAAAACCTCTCATTGCAATACATCAGACAGATCGTTGCTGCCGTAAAGGATAAAGCGCCTGTGATCATTTTTGCCAAAGGCGCCTGGCATAGCCTGGATGAGATGGCAGCTACAGGAGCACATGGACTGGGCATCGATTGGTGTATCAAACCCGCTGTAGCCAGGCAATTGGCGGGTAAGCATGTTACACTGCAGGGAAATTTCGATCCGGCCAAACTCTTATCGCCTATACCCGTTATCCGCAAGGAAGTAACAGCGATGCTCGCTGCATTCGGACCTGGGAATCATATTGCCAACCTGGGTCATGGTATCCTGCCCAATGTACCGGTAGACCATGCCAGGGCTTTTGTTGATACCGTGAAAGAATACCGTCATGCCTGAACAGAACAAGCATACTTTGTTTCGTGACCGCTGGATAGATTATATATACAGCTTGCAGGACCGTATATGCAAAGGCCTGGAAGAAATTGATGGCAACGCTGTTTTCAAAGAAGACCAATGGAAGCGCGAAGAAGGCGGGGGCGGCAAGACGCGCGTCATCAGCGATGGCACTGTGTTTGAAAAAGGCGGCGTCAATACTTCTGTAGTGAGTGGCAAAGTAAGCGCTCCCATGCGCGCCCAGTTACAGCTCGATGGTGATCAATGGTTTGCCTGCGGCCTGTCGCTCGTGATCCATCCGCTGAATCCTTATGTGCCTACTGTTCATGCCAACTGGCGTTATTTTGAATTGTACGATGCATCGGGAAACATTATCGACCGTTGGTTTGGCGGCGGTACCGACCTCACGCCTTATTATTTGTTTGAAGAAGATGCCCGTCATTTTCACCAGACGCTGAAGAACAGTATCGATCCGTTTGGCCAGGATCTTTACACGAAATACAAGGCGCAGTGTGATAATTATTTTGTGAACCTGCATCGCAATAAAGAGACCAGGGGCATTGGTGGTATATTCTACGATCACCTGCGGCCAAAAGATGAAGCCGAACTGGAAACATTGTTCGCTTTTCAACAAGCTAATGGAAATGCATTCCTGGATGCATACCTGCCCATTGTTGCAAAACGAAAAGCGCATGCTTATGGTGCGAGAGAAACAGAATGGCAAGAGATCCGCAGGGGTCGTTATGTTGAATTCAATCTCATTCACGACCGTGGCACTATCTTCGGACTCAAAACCAATGGCAGAACAGAAAGCATACTGATGAGCCTGCCCCCAAGAGCAAGATGGATCTACGATCACAAACCAGAGACAGGAAGCGAAGAAGAAAAATTGTTGAACATTTTTCTACAACCCAAAGAATGGATTGAATGACACGAATATTACGTCATCCTGAGCGAGCGAAGCGAGTCGAAGGAGCTGTTGAAAGTTCGGGCAGGTCCCTCGGCTGCGCTCGGGATGACGGAGAAAAAATGACCAAATAAATCATATATATGTACTTACAGAGACGCAATCGCATATTACGGAAATCTGCTGCTGTTCGTTCTTTAGTATCTGAAACGATATTAACCCCCAATGATTTCATCGCGCCGTTATTTATTGACGAGGGTAAGAACATAGCAACAGAAATTGCATCCATGCCCGGCTATTATCGCCGTTCGCTGGATCTTACGGTGAAAGAAGTAAAAGAACTTTGGTCGCTAGGTATCAAATGCGTGTTACTGTTTATCAAATGTAAAGACGAGTGGAAAGACAATACCGGTAAAGAAGCCTGGAATAAAAACGGACTCATGCAACGCAGCATCAGGACTATCAAAAATGCCGTTCCTGAAATGATTGTGATGACCGATGTGGCGCTGGATCCTTATTCTTCTTATGGCCACGATGGTATCGTAAAAGATGGCGAGATCGTGAACGATGAAACGGTGGAAGCGTTGGTGAGGATGAGCCTGAGCCATGCCGAAGCAGGCGCCGATTTTGTAGCGCCGAGCGATATGATGGACGGACGCATTGGCGCCATCAGAACAGCGCTTGAAGAAAATCATTTTACCGGAACAGGCATCATGAGCTACAGCGCCAAATATGCTTCTTGTTTTTATGGCCCCTTCCGCGATGCACTTGACAGTGCGCCTGGTTTCGGTGATAAGAAAACTTACCAGATGGATTATGCCAACCGTACCGAAGCCATCAAAGAAACATTGATGGACATTGAAGAAGGCGCTGATATTGTGATGGTAAAACCTGCAATGGCTTACCTCGATATCATCCGTGAAATAAAAAATGCTGTTGAAGTGCCTGTGAGCGCCTATCATGTGAGCGGCGAATATGCGATGATCAAAGCCGCAGCCAAAGCCGGGTGGCTCGATGAAAACAAAGCCATCATCGAAAGCCTGACTTCGATCAAAAGAGCCGGTGCCGATTTGATCGCCACGTATTTTGCAAAAGATGCGGTAAAGATATTGACCCGGTAATTTTGCTCGTCATCCCGAGCAACGTCACCCTGAGCGAGCGAAGCGAGTCGAAGGGGCTGCCGAGGGACCTCACGAAGCCTTCAGCAGATCCTTCGACTCGCTTCGCTCGCTCAGGATGACGTTCAAATCCAACTTTTACTATTTGAACTCAACTCTATGTACGAAAAAAGCAAACTCCTCTTCGAACGCGCGCAACAAAGTATTCCCGGTGGCGTAAACTCACCTGTGCGGGCTTTTAAAAGTGTAGGTGGAACACCTCTTTTTATAGAGAAAGCGCATGGCGCTTATTTATACGATGCCGATGATAACCGGTATATCGATTATATCGCTTCATGGGGACCAATGATTCTTGGCCACGCTTACGAGCCCATAGTCAAAGCCATCCAGGAGAAAGCATTATTGTCCACTTCGTACGGAGCGCCTACCCTGCTCGAAATTGAAATGGCCGAGTTGATCCGGTCCATGGCTCCCAATGTAGACCTGATACGTATGGTCAGCAGTGGTACCGAAGCCTGCATGAGCGCTCTTCGCCTGGCGAGGGGATATACCGGCAGGAATAAATTCATCAAGTTCGAAGGTTGTTATCATGGCCATGCAGATGCATTCCTGGTTAAAGCGGGCAGTGGCGTAGCTACTTTCAATATCCAGACCGTTCCGGGTGTAACAGGCGGCGTATCGAACGATACACTTTCCTGCGCATACAACGACCTGGAAGCAGTAAAACAATTGGTAACAACACATAAAAACGAAATAGCCGCGATCATCGTAGAACCTGTTGCCGGCAATATGGGTTGTATTTTACCACAGCCGGGATTCCTGGAGGGACTTCGCACAATATGCGATGAAGAAAACATGGTATTGATCTTTGATGAAGTGATGACGGGCTTCAGGCTGGCTCCCGGGGGCGCCCAGGAAAAATTGAGCATCGCCGCCGATCTCGTTACTTATGGCAAAGTGATAGGTGGAGGTATGCCCGTGGGTGCATTCGGAGGTAAAAAAGTCATCATGGAAAAAATAGCGCCGCTGGGTAATGTTTACCAGGCAGGCACTTTGAGCGGCAACCCCATTGCCATGATCGCCGGTTATACCCTGTTACAGGAATTAAAACAGAACCCCGCTATTTACCGGGAGCTGGATGAAAAGACCAGTTACCTGCACACGGGCCTCAATGAAGTACTTAAAGCTTCCGGTATTCCCTATGTGATCAACAGACTGGGCTCCATGATCAGCATCCATTTCAGCGATCATCCTGTGACTGATTTTGCCAGTGCTGCGGCTGCCCGTAATGAATTGTTCAGTCAGTTTTTCCATGCCATGCTTAAAAGAGGTATTTACTTACCGCCTTCTGCTTTTGAAAGCTGGTTCCTGAACAATGCACTTACCAAAGCCGATCTTGACCAGACCATCGAAGCCACTGCTGCGAGCTTAAAAGAAATAGCATGATTTTTGCGATATATAGCCGATTTTGCGGTTAACCTGACCGATTTTCATTAAATTATTGAGTAACAATTATAAAAAACGACTAATTTAATGTAACGAGGCTGCGTAATTCGTTAAATTTCACTCTTGAAATCAGCATCAGATCCAAAAGTCCAAGAACCATGAAAAAAACTACCCTCTTTTTTTCTTTATTCCTCATTGCAATTTTCTTCAACGCCTGTTCCAAGGAGCTAAGTCTCGAAACCACGGGACTTGGCGGTAGCGCCAAGGGAACCCTCACCGATTCAGCCGGCAACTGTAAAAATATCATAGTCAAAGGAGCCTATGTGGTGGGGCAGTCTGTGGGCGACAGCAACTATGCATTGGTCAATGTAAAATTTACTGCTCAGGGCAAGTATAAGATCACCAGTGATACCGTTAACGGCCTATGGTTTATCGACTCCGGCTTCGCTACACAAACAGGCGCCCTACTGGTTAAGGTAAGGGCAAAGGGTAAACCTATCCTGCCACAAAAAAGCGATTTTGTGTTAACCCTCAATGGCAGTGTTTGTACATTCTCGCTTTCATCTGCCAATCCGGGCGCCAACAACGATTATTTTCCCAATACTTTCGGGTCCAGCTGGACGTACCGGTTTGTACCACCACTTCAAACACCCCCCAACTGGTTCACCACTACTGTGCTTACCAATACCTATCGCATCGATACGCTTACCTATTTTGAGTTCCAGCAGGTGGATAGTATGAACAACAAATCAAGTTATTATTTCGCCAAAGACGGCAAGGGCAATTATTATGCGTACAGTACCATCGAGTTCGACTATACCACGGTATTGGATTCGATCGTTCCCGTGGCCAAGAGTTATGTCAGTTACCCGTTCATGAAAGAAAGTGCAAATGTTGGCGAAAACTGGACCGTATCGCAGCCCGGCACTTCCTGGTACAAAGGCCAATCAGGTACTTCACAAGCCGTGTTTACGGTTATTCAGAAAGGCACGCCTTATGTTGCCGGCGGAACCACTTATTCCGATGTGATTGCAATGAAGCGTGAAATACAATTCAAGGCTTCAGGCAGCACGACCGGCTTCGCCAAGATTGCAGAAGGAACAGCTTATTATGCAAGGGGAACAGGATTGGTTGACCAGGTGTTCCCGAGAAGCGGCGGAACAACGCAGGCTATTACTTTAAAAACAGCAACGATCAAATAACCACCGTCATCCTGAGCGAGCGAAGCGAGTCGAAGGACCTGCTTGAAGGTTCGGACAGATCCCTCGGCAGCCCCTTCGACTCGCTTCGCTCGCTCAGGGTGACGTTGCTCGGGATGAGATGACAATCAGTAAATAATCAAAGGCTGCCTTGCTCAAGGGTGGCCTTTTTCATAAGCTGTTCTTTCTTGAAAAAACGGTTTTGAAAGATCAGGATGAGGATCACGCCAAGAGAAATTGAAGCGTCGGCAATATTGAATACCGGACGGAAAAATTCAAATTCCTCCCCTCCCCAGAAAGGCACCCATGACGGGAAATGCGCATTTCTGATAATAGGGAAATACAGCATGTCCACCACTTTACCATGGAACAAACCGGCATATCCGCCTCCCGGAGGAAACAGCCGGGCAATGTTCTGTGAGAACTGATTGCTGTTATCGAAGATCAATCCATAAAACAAACTGTCGATCAGGTTTCCCAGGGCACCCGCATAGATCAGCGCTGCGCAGACAATAAAACCACGATGGTATTTTCTACGGATAAAGTCTTTCAATAAGAAAGTACCCCAAACCACGGCCACCAGCCTGAACAAAGTCAGGGCAATTTTCCCAAAGCCGCCGCCGAACTTCCACCCCCAGGCCATCCCCTCGTTTTCTACAAAATGCAGGTTGAACCAACTGCCCAATACGGCATGTTCTTCGCCTGCATAATAATTCAGTTTAATGTAAAATTTCAATGCCTGGTCTAACAGTATCACCCCAAGGATGATAAAAAACACATGTTTTGCTTTCACTTATTTTATTTTAAAAACCAGTCAAAGATAGGATTCATTACTCTTCCACATACACCCTTTTCACCCGTTGGCTGATGCCCGTCATCACTTCGTAAGGAATGGTCCCCGCCCAGGCAGCCAACTCCTGTATACCAATGTGATGCCCGAAGATTTCCACCACATCGCCTTCCCGCACACCGCTTATATCGGTCACATCCACCATGGTCATATCCATGCAAATATTGCCGATGACCGGCGCCCTTTGTCCGCCTATGTATACCTGCGCCGCTCCGTTGCCCATTTTCCGGCTGTACCCGTCTGCATACCCGATCCGGATGGTAGCGATCAGGCTATCGCGCTGCACTACTCCCATCCTGTTGTAGCCCACACTTTCTCCTTTTTTAATCTTTCTCAGTTGTGCGATGGTCGTACGAAGGGTAGCTACCGGCTGCAGCGATAAGGTTTGGTCGTTGGCACTGTCCACACCATATAAACCAATACCCAACCGCACCATATTGAACTGGTAACGGGGGTGGCGTAAAATAGCAGCCGTATTGGAAATATGTTTGATGAAATCATACCCCAGTTGCTGTTGCATCACCAGGCAAGCCTGCTCCAGCAGTGCCACTTGCTCATGGGTAAATGCATCCAGATCCGGGTCTTCGCTTCCGGCGAGGTGACTGAATACCGACTTCACCACCATCGTCCGGTGCTCATGTAACAGCACACAAATGGCTTTCGCTTCACCGGTCTCAAATCCCAGCCGGTTCATCCCCGTATTGAATTTGATGTGCACAGGAAACTGGCCAATGCCCTGGCTGTTGAGGTAATGATGAAAAGCATGATAGATATAAAAAGAATAGATCTCCGGTTCCAGGTCGTACGTGACCAACGAATCAAAACTGGCTTCATCGGCATTCATCACCATAATGGGTAAACTGATGCCGGCCTTTCTCAACTCAACACCTTCATCGGCATAAGCCACTGCCAGATAATCTACTTTGTGAAACTGTAATACTTTAGCTACTTCTGCACTGCCGCTACCATAGCTGAACGCTTTTACCATGGCCATTACTTTTGTGGCCGGTTGTAAGTGTTTTTGGTATTCTTTCAGGTTATGGATCATGGCCGTGAGGTTGATCTCCATCACAGTCTGGTGCACCTGCTGTTCCAGTAAATGACTGATGCGTTCGAAAGCAAATACACGCGCACCCTTGAGCAATATGTATTCATCCCTGAACTGGTTGGTATTGGCCTGTTGCAAAAAAGATTCTGTAGAATCGAAGAACTGTGCGGCGTTAAGCGTTGCGCCTTCCGCGTTCTGCATGACTCTCTCAAACAAATGCCTGTAACGGGATATGGCCTGTCCGACGCCTATAATACGGTCAATATCGTGTAATACCAATTGTTCCGCTAACTCGTGATACAATAGCTCTTCCGGTTGTCCCGATTGCAGGATGTCGGATATGATCAATGTGGTACGATGCCCGCCTGCCTGTTGTTTCAGGTATTCAAGGGCCAGGTAGAGCGATGAAGTGTCATTGCTATAGCTATCGTTCAGCAGGTAACAATTGTTCACTCCTTTCTTCAACTGCATGCGCATTTCTACCGGCTCCAGTTGCAGCATCTGTTGCTGTATGTCTGCTTCATCATATCCCAGCATCAACAACACGCACCAACAGGTGATGGCATTGTCGATTGAAATGCGGTCGGTAAAAGGTATTGTTATATGGATATCCTTTTGCTGGTATTGCGCACGGATAAGGGTTTGGCCAGATTGTTTTTCTTCGGCTGTAATGCGCAGTGTAGCATTTTCGATACGGCTCCAGCTGAAAAAATTACAATCAGGTTGAAAAAAATCACGATCTTTTTCATCGGGGTATAAAGCGGGTGCCAAGGCTTCGCGGCAAAATATCAATTGTGTTACGTGTGAAAAAAGTTGTGCTTTCTCCCTTGCTTTCTGCCGGTCGTTTTCAAAACCTTCCCTGTGTGCTTCACCAATATTCGTGAAAATGCCAATGGTTGGTTTGATAACAGGTTCCAGCTTGTCCATTTCATGCGCAGCAGAAATACCTGCTTCAAAAATACCCAATGTATGTTCCGGTTGCATTTGCCATACACTGAGCGGAACGCCGATCTGGGAATTATAGCTGCGCGGACTCCGAACGATGTGCTGGTTGGTATGCATCAACTGGTACAACCATTCTTTAACGATCGTTTTACCATTGCTGCCCGTAATGCCGATCACCGGAATATTGAATTGCCTGCGATGATAAGCAGCCAGTTGTTGAAGGGCTAATAATACATCGGGCACTTTTAAAAAAGTTGCCTGTTCAAAAGAGTGGTTATCAAAATCTTTTTTCACCACAAAACAGCGGATGCCCCTTTCATAAGCTTCGGCAATGAACTGGTGTCCATCGCGCCGCGGCCCTGTAATAGCAAAGAACAGGGAAGTTCCGGGAAACACTACTTTCCTGCTGTCGATCAGCAGGTGTTCAATAACCGCATTGCCGGTAACAGGCCCATCAGCATGTATGATATCGGCTATATGTTGAACCTGGTAGGTGATCATTTTTTTCTGTAAATAGAATATACGATCGATCCGCTGATGCATGCTACTATCACGCCCAGTGAAATGAATACCTGTGCTGTTTTATCGATCCATTCACTGATGAAATGTTCTCCCAGCATTTTTGCGCCGATGAATACCAGCACAATGGCAATACCCTGTTGCAGGTATTCGAACTGTGATACGGCGCCCCGCAAAACGAAAAAGAGCGAGCGCAATCCCAATACGGCAAAGATGTTGGACGTATAGATAATCAGTTTATCTCTTGAAATACCCATGACCGCCGGAATGGAATCCAGTGCAAATACGAGGTCGATGCTGGCCAGCAGCACAATCACCACAAATAAAGTAGTATACGCCGGCTTGCCATTCACCCGGATGATGTATTTGCCGTTTCCATCTGTAGGAGCCAACGGGAGGTATTTTTTCAGGAAGCGGTATATCTTGGTATCGTGTGGTTCAAACTGCTCTTCTTCATTACTACCAAACATTTTATAACCGGTATATACCAAAAAGGCGCCGAAGATGTACAAGATCCAACTGAACCGTTCCACCAGCGCTACCCCTATCGTGATGAAAATAATGCGGAACAAGATGGCCATGAGAATACCCGCCAATAATACCCGCGGATAATGCTTCTCCTTTACTTTGAAAGCGGTGAAGATGAGAATGAAAACAAAAATATTGTCGATACTCAGGCTCCACTCCATCAGGTAGGCGCTGAGGTATTCAAAAGACAATTTGGGCCCCTCTTCCACCCATAGGAATGCAAAGAAAGCCATGGCCAGCACTACCCAGAAAACGGTTTGAAGCAGTGCCTGCCTAATGGTGATCACTGCGTTTTTCTTACTTAACAGCCCCAGGTCCAACGCAATAGCCAGTACGAGTACAGTGCCGAAGATGAGGTAAACAAGCTGGTCGGTGGTCATGCAAATATGCTTAGGATGTAAAGATAGTACCGTATTTCTTTTTTCGTCTCCATTGATATACAAGCCCCACCAGTACTACCAGTGCAATGGGCAACACAATGTTCAGGAACTGCCAGGTGCTTCGTTGTTCTTCTACCTTGCGTTTGTCGAGCAACCGCAGCACCAGGTCTTTGTTTCTGCTCTCGAAAAGCCGGTTGCGGCTTACCAGGTAATCGATACAGTTGAGGAAAAACTCCCGGTTGGCAAAGCGGTAATTTTCCAGGGGCAATTCACCCATTGGCAAGGGCCCCATGGTATTGCTCACCATATTGGTAACAATATCTGCATCGGATACCACGATCTGCTTGCTTTCTTTCGCGGCGCTGGAAAGAAAAGCCCTGCCGCTGGCGCGCTGCACCGAGTCTGACAAACCGATACCGCCTTTGTTTGCGAAAAAGGAATGGAATTTTCCTTCCAACAATACGGCTACGGGTACATAGCTCTGGTTGAAGCTCATGAAATCCTCGTTATTCTTCACGCTATTGATACTTACAATGGCAGGTGAAGCCAGCCGCCGGCTGTTGGTGTCCGATGCCAGTAAAATGGTTTTACTGATACCAACCGCTTTCACCGTGTCAATGCTCGACGGGAACAAAGGCAATACCCTGTCAATGTTCTTAGAAATCGGATTATCGCTGTGTGCCGATAAAAAAGGATAGTAAGGCCAGGGGATGCGTTGCATACGGGGAGAACCGTCGGCATTCGTTCCTGTTACAAGGGGTATCTTGGAACAGTTCAGGTCCTGCAACAAATCTCCATTGATGCGAACGCCATATTTGAACAGGAGATCATCCAGGTTCAATCCCCGGTCATAAGCAGTGTATTCGGCCCTGCTGCGCATGAGGCTATCGAGCTCTGCATGCAGTTTATCTATAAACCAAATGATCTTTCCGCCATTCATTACATACTGATCGAGTTTCAGTTTGTCTTCATCAGAAAATGTTTCCGTGGGTTTTACGATCAGCAACGCATCTATCTGTGAAGCATCGGGGAAACCTTTTTTGAGGTCGAAGATGGCCAGCTTGTAATCGTTGCGCAAACTCTCACCGAGATCATTCACTTTCATGTCAATGGGCTCTCCGTTGCCTACTGCATAAGCTACTGTAGGCACGTATTTGCGCGTGAGCTTGTCAATGGCATTGGCAAATTTGTATTCAAGCAAGGCTTCCGCCGCATTGCGGGTAGCTTCTACATCTTCCTGCGGCTGATCGGTGATCACATTGTATTGCTTGTATATCCTGCGGCTGCTGCGCAGGTCAATGGCGATGGGTTTGTGATGACCAAAAGTAACCAGCGCTGAAGGGATGATGAGCCTGTTGGTAGATTGTTCATTGCGCGCAGAAACGGATTGATTGTTCTCGAATACCACACCCAAGCGGGCCAGGCTGTCGTACAGGGCCATCTTCACCGTATCATTCCGGATACCTTCGCCCGGTTTTTCAAAACTGAACCGGACCTGGTTGGCCGAGAGGCTGTTGAATTCTTCCAGTAATTCTTTGGTGGCAAGGCTCAGCTTTTTATAGTCAGATGGCAGATCACCCGTGAGAAATACCTGCACTTGCACTACTTCATTCATATCTTTCAATAAACGGGTAGTTGCGGGAGAAAGGCTGTATCTTTTTTCAGCAGTAAGGTCTATCCGTTCATGAATGAAAGACGAGCCGTAAACGACCGCCACAAAAACGGCTGTCAGTGCTATCCACCAATATTTATTTGCTGCTGATTGCTTCATCGTTGATGGTTAACGCCTCACGAGGTTTCTTTGGGTGATGAAAAGGAAAAAAATAATGATGCTGATGAAATACACCAGGTCGCGCAGGTCGATCACGCCCCTGCTGATGCTCCGGTAGTGAAAATTGATGCCCAGCATTTCTATATAATAATCAGCGCCTGCATTGAATACAGGTAATTTGCTGATGGCGTCGAAACCGTTGTACAACAGGAAGCAGACGAAAGCGCCTGCTATAAAAGCCACTACTGTATTTTGCGTGAAGCTGCTGGCGCATATTCCCACCGCTGTAAATACAGCGCCAAGAAAAATCAATCCGATATAACTGCCGGCTGTTGCGCCAATATCTATCCCTCCGGTAATGCTCAATTGTTGCACAGATAATGCATAGATAATGGTGGGCAGTAAGGCGCAAACCACAATCAGCAATGCGCCGAAAAATTTGCCCCATACGATCTGTGAAGGTTTCAATGGAAGGGTGCTGAGGAGTTCAAACGTACCCTGCTTGTATTCATCGGCCAGGCTGCGCATGGTAATGGTAGGTACCAGGAACAGCAAGACCCAAGGAGCCAGACTGAAAAAGCTACCCAGTGAAGCATAACCAAAGTCCAGGATATTACTATCGGGAAAAACGAACAGCAACAGGCCATTGATCAGCAGAAATACAGCCAATGCAATGTAACCGGTGAGGCTGCTGAAAAACTGCTGCCATTCTTTTTTGCAGATCATCCACATGAGCCAAAACTAAGGCAAATGAGGGATTTCCGGCTAGCATATATATACAAAAAAAAGTAGGGCCCGAGGGCCCTGCGTAAACAGGCGATTATATTTAAAAAAATTGTACTTTTACAAAGAAAGGATAGTCATCGCAATAGCAGGTAAACTTATTCTATAAAAAATTGTTAGAGCGAAACGAGAATGAAGTGGCAAAGTTTTTATACAGCCTCTCAAAGGAAAAAATGTTCAAATACAAAGTGCGGATGGATATAAGAATGCGGAAAAAGAATGGCGAGTACACCAGGATATTATACCAGGCCATGGTGTTTGAGTTGAATGAAGATGGCAGCGTTCTGCGGAGTTTTGGCGCGCATACCGATATCGGCCACCTGAAAATGGAAGGAAAACCAAGCCTGTCTTTTATCGGGTTCGACGGAGAACCCTCTTATACCAACGTGCAGATCAATGAGGTATTGATTCCTATCAAAGAAACCCTCAGCAAAAGAGAAAAGCAAATCCTGATACTCATCATGAACGGCATGCTGAACAAGGAAATTGCAGAACACCTGCACATCAGCAAAGAAACCGTTGACAAGCACAGGAAGAATATGCTCGAAAAGAACAATTGCAAAAATTCCAATGAACTGATTGCCAAGGCGATCAAAAAAGGGTGGATATGATGTGTAAATATGTAATAAAAGAGCTAAATTTGATATGCGGCGACGTTCAAAAAAGAAGAAATTATGATTCGAACCATAGTAACTCCTCATCAAAAGACAATCTCATTTACTATTCCTAATGATTATATAGGAAAAGAGATTGAAGTGATTGTCTTTGCCAAAAGTGAAGGAATCATCAAAGAGCAGCCTGCTAAAAGAAAGGTGACATTTGATGCCTTATCAATAGACACAAGGGGCTATAAATTTAATCGTGACGAAGCCAATGAGCGATAATGTTTTCCTGGATAGTAATATCCTGGTTTATTCCTATTCCAACTCAGAAATACATAAACAGGAAATCGCCCGTCAGCTCATTGTCGATAACAATTCTTATATCAGCACCCAGGTCTTACAGGAGCTATGCAATATTATTACGCGAAAATTCAGGTTCACCTATGAGCAGGCTGCCACAGCAATAAAAGAAAGCTGCCAAAACAATAACCTTCACATTAATAAGGAAGATACGCTTTTGAGAGCTTGTCAAATAGCCGGGAGATATGGGTTTTCTCTTTATGACAGTCTGATTATTGCCGCTGCTTTAGAAAGCAATTGTAAAGTATTGTATTCTGAAGACTTACAAAATGGGCAAGTAATAGAGGGTGCCCTGACAATAAAGAATCCTTTTTAATCGTGCAACATGGGGGTTATTTTGTTTTGCTATTTGTACGCTTCCACCACCTGACATACAATACCAGCCCCATAATCACCATCACCACTTGCATTAATGCCCAGAACATAGTACTCCTGTCTTTCCATTCTTTCCCTGCCCAACCCAAAAACTCATGTTTATGCAGGAACGCGAAACTATAATCCTCTCTCAATTCTTTGTCATTGATCCGCTTGGCCAGGCTACCGGTAGATGTTTCAACAAAAAACCGCTCGATGCTGTTGGAAGCATAATTTATTTTCCATACAGGTAACCTTTTATCGGCAAAATTGTATTCACTGCCGAATTTGGTAATACCCTCAACTGAAACAATAGCATGATCGGGCCGTCCACTGAAGTGGGCAGCCAAATACCTTGCATACAGTTCTTCTCCATTTGTCAGGATAGATTGATCCCTAGTAGAAATATATGTTACCGCAGGCATGGGCACGCCGGTTGCTTTCATCAGGTCTTTGGGCTGCTGAATAACAGGTCGCATTTTGTGGTATTGAACCTGTGTACGCCAATATGTTTTTCCATCAATACTTGCCAGGCTCAGGTTAACAATGCTGTCTTTAACCAGTTGTTGCAGGGTTCCCAGGTTAAAATGAATCGAATCTGTCTTGTAAAAAATATTTGCATGGATATCGGCATGCCTGTTGTCATTTAACTTGGAAAAAGCATGGTACGCTCCGCTGAAACTGAACATCAGGGTAAACAGCGCGGCAACAATAGCAGTATAACGATGGTTCCTCCTTGCTTTAACCAAGCCATTACCCGATACTTTTTTAGACTTAGTAGTGAAGAAAATCCAAATACCCATCAGTGTAGTAATGAAAGCTAGTCCCGCCAACAAAAATTCCACTAACAGCTTCCCTTTTCCTAAAAAATCAAGCCATGCCCAGGTGTGCAGCATCGTAAAAATGCGATCCATTGCCTGGCGTTTATTGTCCATGACAAAAGCGAACCGGTCTGTTGTTGTTTCTACATATATACGGATGCCATCAGGTCGGTTGAAAGATATCTTGTACACGGGTAGCAGTCGGTTGATGCTCTTGTATTCATCGTCATAAGCTTTAATGAACGAAGTGCCGCTGACTTTATCGCCTTTAGGGGCATTGATCACACAATCAGTAGTAGCATCGCAACAGTCGTGCATACTGCTTTCAGTTACTTTGCTTTTTTGCATGACACTTGCCTGCACACCCGTTGCTCCTTCCAGAAACTGCTTAGCCAGGTATTGGGCATAAAGCCAGTTACCGGCCGTCAGCATTTTTCCGTTGAGCGTGGCCAGGTACACTGGCTCGCTGTTCGGTTTTAACTGCACCTGGTAAAACCAGTTGTCTTCAATATGTACCAGGCGAAAATTGGTGAAAGAATCTATATGGTTCTGACGAAGCGCATGCTCCAGCGGCATCCTGACCTTGCTGCTATCCACGGCTACTGCTGGCAGAAACTGTGTAGCCACCTTAGGGCGGATGTTGGTCATGAGCGGGTGCATAAATCCACTTAGAGCCCATAACAATACCGGTAGGGCAATGATTAATGAGAGTGTGCGATGTAAGTGGTATATATTTTTTCTGAGCATCAGGGGAATTTTATTTCTGATTTCTGATTTGATGATTGCTGATTTATTTGGATGATTTACTGATTTGTTCCCAGATCAGAAATGAACAAATCAGCAATCAGAAATCTCTTCTTATTTTCCAAAACGATATCCTATACCAATGGTGATCTCTCTCGGATCGCCCAGTTGGTAAGCATAAGAAGCATTGCCTTTCATGGTGGCATTTTTAGTAGCCAGTGTGGAATAATATGTATTGAAAGCATTGAGCAGATTCACCCACAGATCAATATGCTTTGAAGCATAGCCTGTGCGGAAATTGACTATGTCAAACCCGCCATAAGTAAAATTGTCCAGGTCATCCATATAATACCTGCCCTGATGCTGCCATTCAGCACTTACACGAAACCCTTTCATAAAAGCAGGCTTCCAGCTTACTTCTCCGTTGCTTATAAAATGCGGCGCGCTGCTCATCTCTTTGCCATTATAGTTCACACCCCGCACCACATTCTCCACGTAGGTATGCTTTGCATTGGTGGCGCTGAAACGTATCGTCCATTCAGCAGATGGCCTGTATTGAATGCCATACTCTATACCCAGGTGCCGGGTTTTCCCTGCGTTCTGGTTGAGATAAGTATTATCAGGCTGTCTTACAGAAATGATTTCATTGCTTCCTTGCATCAGGTACAGGCTCCAGTCGGCATACAGTTTATTCTGCAACACCGATAACCATCCGCCCACTTCATAATTGCCGAAGGTTTGCGGTAACAGATAAGGCGCCACTTTGGAGCCACTGGAATACAACTCCGTGAGCTGTGGCGGAACATAGCCCTGGCTGTAGTTGGCGTAAAAACCAATGCCGTGATAATTATAGGTAACACCAATTTTAGGCGTTATACGCTGATAAGTATTCACACCCGATACGGCCACTGGTGTTTTGGAAGTATCCAGATGATTGCGGAAGTCATACCTGAATGCATCGTAGCGCAACGCCGCTACCAATTTGAAGTTCCGGAAGGGACTCAGCTCATAATCGAAATATGCAGCCAGGTTGGTAATATGTGTGCGATAGTTCTGCAATAAAGAATCGGTAGAAGGAAAATAATAGTTGGTATACTTACCCGAGGCGGCATCTTTATTGATCCAGATAAACCTGGCCACATAAGTCTGCGGACTGTTGTCGATACTGGCGCCTGCCACCAGTTTGCTGTTAAGCCAATTGAATCGCTGTACGTGCTGGGCAAACAAAGCATAAGTCTTGAAAGCATTCTCATTGATCTGTCCTCTGAACAATAAAGGATTGGAAGTATTACCTACTGCATAGGAGGGGTTCTGTCCTACCGAATTATCGCGGAACATCAGGCTAAGGTTACTTTCGCTGCGGTTATTCCACACCTGGCTGAGCATGGATTTCAGGCGCAGGGCCTTCACTTTTCTATACGTGAAAGTGTATGGTGTGCTGTAATTCTTTTGAGCAAATTTGGTACTGTCCAAAGCGCCTGTCATATCGCTGTAGTAATCCACATAAGAAAAAGTATTACTCCAGGTAGTGCGGGTACTAGGTTTATAATCGGTACGAAGCGAAAAAGCCGATTTATGAAAATCGCTGTAATCGATCAAACCATTGGTCCGGTTGGCATAATACCCGCTGGCGATAACACCCCATTTACCGATGGTGGTACCCAGTTGCGCATCCACTCTTTTATATCCGTTGTTGTTGATCTGCATACTGATCGCTCCTCCGGTAACAGCCGGTGGCGCTTGTGTGATGATGTTCACAACACCAGCAATTGCTTCTGCACCATACAATGCTGAAGAAGGCCCTTTGATCACTTCTATGCTCTTCGCCGCTGGCAGGTTCATCTCCAGCAATGCATTATGGTTATACACGCCGGTAGCACGGATGGGAATGCCATCTTCCATATACAGGAAAAGGCTCTTGGTGGTCATGGGCTGGCGAATGCTCATCTCGTGTTGCTCATTGCCCAGGCTCACCATAAAGACACCGCTCACTTTATTAAGTAACTGGTCAATGCGTTGTGCCTTCGTATCTTCCATTGTTTGCTTATTGATAACGGCAATAGCAATAGGCGCTTCACTTCTTTTCACTGCCGTGTGGCTGGCGCTGGTTACAATTACTTCTTGCAGCATTTTATCAGCAAGTAATGAAATTGTGTCGTGTTGCAGCGATTGCGCTGCTGTTAATACAGATAATACAATACAGCCAATGAATAGAGATAATTGTTTCATGATAATTAGTTAAAGTCGGGCATACATCTGCGATTACCGCAAACGTATAAGGATGATGAGCCATGCATATGAAAGCTCAACATCAGGTACAATGTTGTGTAAGTTGAAAATCTGGAAACCCGACTAAACTCCCGGGGGATGGAAGATATACTTTGGCTGGGGACCTGGAACATTGAAGCGATAACCTGATACGTGTTCCAGAGAAGGAATGCCGTATACTTCTATTGTAGTTGCAAAGAATGATTTGGAGGAGAGTACTTCATCATAGCTATTTCTGCGTTCTGGGTTTTGCTTGTCTTTGTTCTCTTCCTGCCGCAGCTTTTTCATCAGCTGGCACCGGCCATTACAATGCATTTTGGGCCTGGCTTTGTTTTCACAATTCCTGGCATAGGCACTGGTGTTGGCATAATAGCTGGTTACAATCACCGAACGGTTCAGCGTCTGGCCTATTACAGCCAGTAGCAATACCGCTACAATGCATTGTTTCAACAGCATATTCTACCAAATTTGCCGCAAAGATAGGGTGCAGAACCATCAAATCGCAAGGCGTCCATCACTCAGTAACATGATTCAGGGCATATTAAGTCTGACAGAGGCATCCCGTCTACTGGCAGGAGCCGCCGGACGTCAGACAGAAATGATCTGTAGACTGGACAAAAAAGCCGGAATGCGATGCATTCCGGCTTTACTAATTTCATAACCGATTCGACTATACAGCAAAGCTTTCGCCACAAGCGCAGCTTCTGCTGGCATTGGGATTGTTGAAGAAGAAGCCTTTCCCGTTCAGTCCGTCGGAAAAGTCCAGCTCTGTATTCACGAGGTATAAAAAGCTTTTGAGATCGGTAACGATCTTCACGCCATTGTCTTCAAAAACCTGGTCGCCGGGCTTGACCTCGTTGTCGAAATCCAGCTTGTAACTCAACCCAGAGCAACCACCCCCTACCACACCTACGCGCAGGAAATAATCGGCATTTCCTTCCACACCTGCTTCCTGCATCAGCTGCAGCACTTTCTGCTTCGCTTTCTCTGTTACGTATATGCCATTATCTGTAGCTACCATAAAATCAAAATTTAAAATCGAGCCATTGCGTATTGAGCAATTGCGCAATTATTATCAATGGATCTTTTCTTCAAACACCAGTTCTTCCAATCCATTTTTCTTGCGGTAATCGTTCACTGCCGCTTTGATGGCATCTTCTGCCAATACAGAACAGTGGATTTTCACCGGCGGCAGGTTCAGTTCTTCTACGAGGTCCATGTTATCTATCTGCACAGCCTG
>Ga0114932_10001471_pt1 | contig 26638 bp, 25 predicted proteins | sample 2SBtaG_2_FD_87286 | JGI IMG/M metagenome (GOLD analysis project Ga0114932, IMG submission 87286) | Deep subsurface microbial communities from Kolumbo volcano to uncover new lineages of life (NeLLi) - 2SBTROV12_ACTIVE470 metaG | ecosystem: Environmental > Aquatic > Marine > Volcanic ...
AATGTTGAATACAACCCAGAATCAGGATTTGAAATCCATGACCTGCCTAATCTCCCTCGCCCATTCAACTGTTCACCAGCAACACATATAAAACCAGAGGCAACATTTTGATCACTATCTAAAATAGAGCGTGCATCATCCATCGTTGAATTAGTTGTTTCACTATAATGTAGAGTTTTCCCTAAAAATTGTGTATCGAGAAAATATTTATATCGCTCAATATTAAAAGGCATCCAACCACTTTCATATTTTTCAAAAAAAGATAATAAACGGGCCCACCGGATATCCGGTGGGCCCGTATTCAATCATCAAATCTAGGAGATCAAGTTGAAGTCACCTCCAAGATGTAATACCTAGTTATGTTTTGATGACTATGATCATCAATCATTCACATCACCTCCCTTCACACTAATAATGTATCTATGCAAAAGAAGATCGTCAAACAGATCACTTAAGTGATCCATTTATGGTTCATTACTTACAGAATTAAAATAGAGAAATTATTCCATTACATATGAAACTGCATCAGTTGCAGCAGCAACAATTTGATCAATTTCTTCTGCATTAATCACCAACGGAGGAGCCAAAAGTATTTCGTCATTAATATTTCGAGGCAAAACATTACCTTCATCTCGCATATGGGCCAATACTCTTTTCCCATAACCATCTGAAACATCGTAAGGTTCGCCAGTTGCTGAGTCTTTGACAATTGAAAATCCTGTCATTAAACCTAAACTTCGAATGTTAGTCACATGCGGATGCCCTTGGAATGATTCCTGTAATTTAGAACTCAATCTCTCTCCCATTTTCGCAGCATTATCAACAAGATTTTCATCTTCCATGATTTGCAAATTACGAAGACCTACAGCAGCAGCTGTAGGATGAGCACTATTTGTATAACCGTGCATAAATTTTGCATCTTCGGGTAAATTATTCATTTTTTCTGCGATTTTATCACTTACAATAAATGCACCCATTGGAATATAAGCTGAAGTGATTGCTTTAGCTATAGATACTATGTCAGGTTGTACATCCCAATTCTCTAAAGCAAACCATTTTCCTGTTCTTCCAAATCCTGTTATCACTTCATCTGCAATCAATAAAACGTCATATCGATCGCAAATTTCTCTAACGTGAGGGAAATAATCATCCGAAGGTGTAAAAATACCTCCCGCACCTTTTACTGGTTCAGCAATGAAAGCAGCAACAGTCTCAGGACCTTCCCTCAGAATAGCTTCTTCTAGCCATTCAGCAGTCTCACCATCAGTATTCGGTAAATCAATACTTTCAGGATTGCTAGGTGATTCTGTATGACTGATATTTGGTAGCAAAGGACCAAAATATTTCCAAAAAGGAGGAAGGCCTGTCATAGAAGCTGTAGCCAGAGTACTTCCATGATAAGAGCGTGGACGAGCAATAAGCTTAACTTTATTAGGTTTACCTTGGAGATTCCAATAAAAACGTGCCATTTTGAATGAACCTTCATTAGATTCACCCCCAGAATTAGTGAAAAATAGTGCTGACATATTGTCATAGCAAAGATCAATAACTTTAGTAGCCAATTGGATAGCAGGTATATTTGAGAAGCCATTATAACCATTAGCAAAAGCAATTTTTCCCATTTGTTCAGCTGCTGCTTCAGCTAATTCAGTACGTCCATGCCCTACAGCTACATTCCATAAAGAAGATAAACCATCGATATACTCTTTACCGTGAATGTCTTTTATCCATACTCCTTTACCACTCACAAATATCATGGGATTTTCGTGGTCTGGAGCATAATGTTGTGAATGCAACATGTGTGCACGGTCGTCTTGAATTAGTTGTGCAATTTGACTTTCATCCATCATTGTTTCACCTCATATTTACAACAGAGACAAAATAAACCTTATTATTGAAAAATCTCAAAGATTTTTTGCCTTACGATTTTTCTGTCATCCCACTCATACGACCCATCAAATCTTTCTATAGACTGTTCATGTCCTTTACCAGCGATTAAGATCAAGTCTCCTGCTTCAGCAATCTCTAAAGCAGATTGTATTGCTTTTTCACGATTCTGAATTCGTAAAAAATCATCATTCTCTACAGAACCTTGGTACATCATAATATCAGCAATCTCAGCTATGATTGCATTCGAATCCTCACTCCGAGGATCTTCTTCTGTGATAAATGAAAAATCTGCCAACTCACTTACCACTTCACCAAGGCCTTTTCGTCTATCTAAAGAGCGTTCTCCTGCACAACCAAACACTACAATAATGCGATTTTCCACAACAGATCTTAGAGTATTCAATACCAAACGCATAGCTTCCGGCGTATGGGCATAGTCAACAATAACTTCAAATGGCGCCCCGCTGATTTTTTCCATTCTGCCCGGAACTCCATGACACTTAGCCAAAGCACTGGTTAAGTTTTCAATGTCCATATCTAGTAATACTCCAATAGTTAAAGCAGCTGTAGCATTTGAGACATTAAATATGCCAGGCAATGGAACACTAGCTTCAATTATCTCAGTGGCAGTTGAGAGCATAAAAGTGGAACCATCAGACCACTGAACTATATCATCTGCGAAAATATCTGCTTCCGAGTTCTCAATCCCATAAGTAATTACATTCGCTTTGGTACTATCGGAAAAATACTTCCAATGTTTATCGTCCATATTCAATATTGCAGTAGGAAATTTAGATTTCTTTCGCGAAATTTCAAGAGTTGAAAATAGTTTTGATTTCGCTAGTCTATAATTTTCAAAACTCCCATGAAAATCGAGATGATCTTTTGAAAGATTAGTAAAGACAGATACATCAAAAAAACAATTATCCAACCTATTTAAAGATAATCCATGTGAAGTAGCTTCAATTACGGCATATTCACAACCAGCATCAGCCATTTTTCGCAAAAATTTCTGAACAACTGGGGATTCTTGTGTAGTCAACCTTTTACTTACAGAAAAAATTTCACCTGCAATGCGAGTCTCAATTGTCGAGAGCAATCCAACTTTAATACCACAGCCTTCTAGTGCTGCTGTAGTAAGGTATGCTGTAGTAGATTTACCATCCGTTCCTGTAATCCCGATAGTGGTCATTTCTTTACCAGGATAACCTTCATGTGCTGCAGAAATATCAGCTAAGATCGAGCGAGTATTTTCAACCACAATTAGTGGAACTTTGATGTCATCTAAATCTAAATCGGATGCTTCTTCTACAATTAACACACTAGCACCACGAGCAATAGCATCATCAATAAAGTCATGACCATTAAATTGCATTCCTTTAATACAAACAAATAAATCGCCACTGGTTACCTCACGAGAGTCATATTGAACTTCTTTTATTTCAGGCAGATCATCTCTATTAATGTATGCTGGAAGTCCATTCCGCCAATCGCCAAGGTTTGATACTCTCTTGCTCATACGCTTATGTTACGGCTCGAGCCACTCCTAAGCGATAAATAAAAAAACTTTGTCAGGAAAAAACATGATCGAACTTACATCGGAAATGGAACAATGTATCAATAATGCTTTAATCGATGGATTCCCTATGGTTTTGTGTAGCGTTAACGAAGAAAAAAAACCTTCTCTTACATATTATGGAAGCACTCAAGTACATCAAAACGACGAGCTTGCTATATGGGTAAGAAATCCAAATTCTGGGACCTTAAATAGAATTGCGAACAATCAAAATGTAGCCTTACTATATAGGAATATACCTGAACATTTAGGTTGGCAATTCCATGGTCGTGCAATAATTATCACCGATCCAGAAGTCGCTCTTAATATTTACAACAACTCACCAAAATTAGAACGTGACCGTGATCCTGAAATGCTAGGAAAAGCACTAATCATAAAATTAGATAGTGTCACTGGTCGTAATGTTGAAATGAAAAGATAAACTCTTTCGATTATAAGCTTTTATTCCCATAGCCCAGGTTTGGCTTGCCAAAAAATCTGAAGCAATACTCCACCTGTTTCTTTAGGATGAATAAATGCTTCATGCCATAAGGGTTCTGTCCCAACATTTGAACGCTCACCAAAAGTTCGAATGCCATGAAAATCAAGAGCGGCGATGGCACGATTCCAATCTTCAACTTCAAGTGTAAGATGATGAACTGATGTATCGCGTTCATTCAAAAATTTCTGCACAAAAGATTCAGGGTGTGCAGGAGCAATAATTTCTATCTTGAGTTGTTTTGAAGGAAGTTCTAACAAACCAATCTTAAATTCTTCTCCCGAAGAAGTATTGTCAGAATCACCATTATAAGGAGAAAATCCAAATGTCTTGTGATACCAATCTACTAGGCCACTTACGTTTTTATGAGCATGTGCAATATGATCTACCGATTTAATACCTATCGTATTTTTTTCATTATCAGCAAAAGGTTCGGTATCATACCAAACATCTTCACCGTTAGATTCATAAAATTGAAAGAGAAATCCTTGCCCACCTTTTTGAGGATGTAAATATGCGACATTCCCTTCTGCTCCCCATGGCTCATAGCCCAATTCAATCAATTGATTCTTAGTTTTTTCAATTGATTGAACTCGCATAGTCAAATGGTGCAAACCTGGTCCACGAGGACCATCAAGAAATCTATGCAAAAAAGAATTATTTGTATTAGGAGACATCAATTCCCAACCTAATTTGGAATTGCCAGGTATAGATAAGACTTGATTGTCGAAGTCAGTTTGGTGCGAAACTTTTGAAGGCAATAACCCTAAAACTTTTTGCAAAAAATCACTTTGCTTTTCTAAATCCGGAACTGCCTGACAAAAATGATCTACATTCAGAATTTCTATCATATGACCCCTACACTTACCAAACGATAGTCGCAGTAACTCGAGATAGAGTCGATATGCAATGGAAATTTATTTATTAATGGGCTGCTAGGTAATCTATAAGCCGAATCCTGTACTGTATTCTTTGCCCAAGAAAATACAGTGATGACCATCCATCTACAATGATAGTTGCCTATCATTTCCAGCGACCTACCCGGAAGCTGAGCCGAACACTCTAATGCTTCCCTATTTGGTCTTGCTCCGAGTGGGGTTTACCTCGGCCGCCTTGTTACCAAGACGCCGGTGCGCTCTTACCACACCATTTCACCCTTACCGGTATTCGAAAATACTTAGGCGGTATCGTTTCTGTGGCACTTTCCGTCGATTCACATCGCCCGGCCGTTAGCCGGCACCCTGTCCGGTGGAGTTCGGACTTTCCTCCCGTGAACATAAGTACACCGGCGGTCATCCAATTACCTAGCACTATGATCGTAAACCATATCAACGGATCTTAGAATGATCTGTTTATTTTTTTTTACTTTTGATGGTTTAATTGTCTAATAGTATAGATGTAATACCTCAAATTTTTGGAGTACTGAAATGCAAATAAACGTCGCAACACTTCTACAAGAAAAAGTAGGTAGTCGGCGTAAATTAACAATAGAAAATGAATTAGTTCAACTATCTGAATTCAAATACTCAAGAGAGATTAACGGATCTGCAAATCTACTGAGGATCAAAAGAGGGATTTTAGTAAGTGCAAAAATTGACATCACATTAGAATTGCAATGCGCAAGATGTTTGTGTGATTTTGAATCCGCGTACTTATTACAATTCGATGAAGAATTTGTCCTCAGTGAACCTCACCCTATTACTGCAGAGTTACCAGCATACGATGAAGAAGATTTCTTAATTGATAAATACTGGCATCTAGATCTCAGCGAAGCCATCCGGCAGTATGAACAAACAGCTGTTCCATTAGTTCCACTATGCACATCAGAATGTGTAGGATTAGATAAAGGAATAATTTTAGAATCAGCAAACTATTTAGATAATAGATGGGCTGCATTATCTGGTTTAGCTAAACAACTTGAAGAGGAGGAATCTGATGGCATTACCTAAACGTAGAACCCCCAAAGCAAAAAGAGGGTCTCGTCGTAGTCACGATAAGATACAAATACCGAATCTTGTACCCGATCGAGCTACAGGCGGATGGAAAGTAAGCCATACGGCTGGGGGCATTAGAGATCGAAAAGGTCGGTTGGTAGATGACGAAATAGAAAATCAAAATTCTGGCAATTAGGTAACTTATGCATTTAGAACAAATCAATGAGTTACCTATTAATGTTAATACGGCATGGGTATTCCCTGGACAAGGTGCTCAACACGTTGGAATGGGGAATGATCTTTATAAAGAATCCTCAGTAGCAAAAGAAATTTTCGATCACGCTAATGATATTTTAGACATTAATATTTCGAAAATTTGTTTTGAAGGTCCTGAATCAGATCTCACCCAAACAATCAACACACAGCCGGCTATCGTCGTACATGCCATTGCTGCACTGGCCACATCTATTGATAGATCTATTATCTCAAATAGACCCGCGTTAGTAGCTGGACATTCTCTTGGAGAATATGCAGCATTAATTGCATCTGGATCCATCTCTTTTGCTGACGGCATATCATTAGTACGCGAACGAGGTCGACTTATGCAAATAGCATGTGATGCTGAATCCAGTACAATGTCTGCAGTACTTGGACTCGATCAAGAGAAGATTGAGGAAATTTGCAATGCAAATGGATCATCGATTTGTAACATTAATGCTATAGGAAATATTACTATCGGTGGTACAGTCGAAACAGTTAAGAAATCAGGAGAAATAGCTCTAGAACAAGGTGCCGCAAAAGTCATTGAACTTTCTGTTGCCGGGGCTTTTCATACTCCTCTCATGCAATCAGCAGCTAACGGTTTAAAAGAAGCACTAAGCAGAGTATTCTTTCAAAATTCCTCCGTCCCATTAGTTTCAAATGTTACAGGATTAGCAATATCAGATTCTAAAAAATTCGATCAAGAATTAGTCGATCAGGTGACAAATCCTGTTTTGTGGGTTAATTCAGTTCAGACTATGCAAAACAACGGAGTTGATACATTAATAGAATTCGGTCCTGGTAAAATATTATCGGGACTAGCCAGACGAATAGACCGTGAAATCACAACACGCAATATCGGTACAATTTCTGACATGGCCTAGTCATACGGTGGAATAAAATGACTAATAGAAACCCTATCAACATAGAAAATTTTTCATTAGACGGTAAAGCTGCAATAGTTACTGGTGGCGCAAAAGGTATAGGTCGTGCGATAGCACTTGATTTAGCAAAAGCAGGAGCAAAAATTTTCTTAACCTATCGAGGAAGCTCTGATTTAGCCGTTGAACTAAAAAATGAATTAGTTGAACGTGGGTCAGAATGCCAAATTTTAAAAGTAGATGTTCTCGATCCGACTGAGATAGAAAAAATGATTAAGACGTGCCAAGAAAATTTTGGGACTATCGATATATTGGTAAATAATGCAGGAATGACATCAGACAATTTAGTTATGCGAATGTCAGAAGATGCTTGGGATGATGTAATCAATACTAACTTAAAAGGTACTTTTCTCGTTTCGAAAGCAGCTCTACGCCCAATGATAAGAAATCGATCAGGACGCATCATCAACATTACTTCAGTAGTAGGTCGATCAGGCAATCCAGGTCAAGCTAATTATTCCGCTTCTAAAGCAGGTATCATTGGCTTTACGAGATCCCTTGCACTCGAGGTTGCTGTACGTGGCATCACTATTAATGCTATAGCACCAGGTTTTGTATTAACTGATATGACAAAAAATTTATCAGATGAGCAAAAAGAATTTATTAAAAACAGGATACCTATGGGACGGTATGCCGATGCATCAGAAATAGCTCCTTTAGTTACTTTTCTTGCTTCAGATTCTGCAGGTTATATAACAGGGCAAACTATCAATGTTGATGGTGGATTAGTAATGTCTTAGTTCAGGATATATATGGCTTCCAATTCACGCAGGCAATCTCGTATATTAAGCTTTCAAGTGTTGTTTGAAGCAGAACAACATGGCAAGACAAATTCGGATGTACTTAATTTACGACTCAATGAATCGAACTTGAACGAAGAAGCGCGTACCTTTGTAACTGAATTAGTTAATGGAGTAGCTGATTCAAAAGGTAGAATCGATTCTGTGTTAGAAAGACATGCACCCGCCTTTCCTTTAAATGAAATGGCTGCTGTCGATCGAAATGTGTTAAGTCTTGCAATTTACGAATTGCTCTTTGATAATCACGAATCACCTTTTCGTGTAATTATTAATGAGGCGATTGAAATTGCAAAAGGATATGGATCTGAATCGTCTGGTCGTTTTGTAAATGGAGTACTTGCTTCTGTCGCAATTGAAGCAAGTAATGTTGGTCAATAAGGTAAACTATCACTGCTGTGACAGGAATATAATTAGGAGGACAATGTGGCATCAGTTTACGAGCGTGTACAAAATTTAATAGTAGATCAGTTGGGTGTTGAAGAAAATGAAGTGGTTCTTGGAGCTTCTTTCGTCGATGACTTAAATGCTGATTCACTTGACTTGGTTGAACTTATCATGTCAATGGAAGAAGAATTTTCAGCTGATGCAGAAGGATTAGAAATATCGGATGAAGATGCTGAAAAAATACAATCAGTTCAAGATGTTATTGACTTCCTCAAGGATGCTGGCATCGAGGACTAGTCGCCAAACACGTAAGGTAATAAAAAAATGACCTTGTTCGGAGTTGGGGCCGGGGAAGCTATCCTTGTGCTTGTTTTAACCTTGATAGTAGTAGGGCCACAAAGATTTCCTGAGGTCGCTCGACAAGGAGGTCGTTGGTTCAGAATTGCCAGAAAATATACCACTGAAGTAATGCAAGATGTTAAATCAGTGGTATCCGAAATCGAACAGGAAATAGAAGGTGAAGCCAAAGAATTAGGTGAGGTAGGAGATTTAACTAAAGAGTTAAAGTCAATTCGTGAGGAAATGGATAATTCTGACCAAATTATTCCTTCCACATCTAAATCTACTTCTACAAACAGTAATATACCGAACACTAATAACTCTCCCGAGAGTAACCAAGATTCTCCACTCGACAATGATCAGACATCTATTCGACCATCCAAACTCGATCAGTAATGACAGGTACTCAATTATATGACCTCAGACACTGATGAATTAGGACCAGAATTAGACGAAACACTCGATGCTGAAAGTGGGGAGATGACCCTGCTTGAACATTTATTAGAATTACGCAACAGAGTTACATGGTCTGCAGCAGCAGTATTGTTGGGAATGATTCCGTTTTTTTATCTCCCTTTAGGTCTTTGGTTGATTGAATTTTTGATAGAACCAGCTTATGTACAGAATGAGAACTTCAGAGCACAAGCAATTACACCTATGGAAAATATATTCACATATTTCCGCGTTGCTCTCTTGGGAGGCATTACCTTAGGGATGCCAATGCTGGTTTATCAAGCACTACGTTTCACAGGACCAGCACTTACTAATCAAGAAAAAAAATGGGTTATCCCTTTGGTAATTGGAGCTAGTTTTTCCTTTGTCATAGGGCTTAGCTTTGGATATTTAATTGTTTTACCTACTGCATATAGTTTTCTCTTCAGTTTCGGAAGTCAGTTCGCAGATGTAACCCCGACAATTAGTAGTTACATGGATCTTACAATTCGTCTTTTACTTGTGATGGGCGTAGTATTCCAAACTCCAATTATAGTAATGGGATTAGCAAAGTTTGGTGTCGTCAGTGCAAAAAAATTATTAGGGTGGTGGCGCCTTGCCTTAGTAATATCCTTTGCCATATCAGCTATAGTCACACCTACCCCTGATCCGATAACACAAACTTTAGTAGGCGGCCCAATTTTCATACTGTACCTCGTAGGAATCGGCCTTGCGTGGTTAGTAAAGCGTGATTGATAGCCGATATAAAATAGTCAAAAAGAGTTTTACATGTTAGCCTCCGACATAATGTCTACAATAATCAGAATAAGCGGTTTTAATATTTAAATTGCTTCCACAAGTAACGCCAAGAAAGATTCATTTTTTACTGTGACAACCGAAGATTGGGGCCAAATACCAATTGGTGCTCCAGATGATTTACATCAACTTTATAAAATAGAACAACCGTTCATCGATTTATATAAAAGAATAGCTGATTGTCCGGCGTGCGAATTAGCACGATTTCGTTCAAAAACTGTCCCTGGTTCTGGATCAAAAACATCAAAATTAATGCTAATAGGTGAAGGCCCAGGGCAGAAAGAAGATGAATTAGGACTACCTTTTGTAGGGAGATCTGGTCAATTTTTAGAAAAAATGCTTCTCAGCATCGGGCTTTCAAGACAAGACGTCTATATTACTAATGTTGTAAAATGCCGACCCCCGGATAATCGAGATCCCCACAGTCAAGAAATAAACGCATGCGATAATTTTCTTCAAGAACAAATTGCTATAGTTAATCCCACTATTATAGCGACCTTAGGACGTATTTCTATGTCAATTTGGTTCCCAAATGAAAAAATTAGTCAGATCCATGGTGAAGTCAAAAGAATTGATGGAAGATTGATTATACCGATGTATCACCCTGCTGCAGCATTAAGAAATGGCAGTTTACGAAAAACAGTTCAAGAAGATTTCTTAAAAATTGAAAAAATTCTAATGGAAACAAAATAAAGTACAAACTATTAAGGAGTAATACAAAAAATATGCCTACACCTGTTAACACATTAAGAACGATTCCCCTAGGTGGTTTAGGAAATATAGGTAGAAATATGATGCTCTATGAAGTGAACGGCGAAAGTATCGCTGTCGACTGCGGACTCATGTTTCCTGAAGATGAACATTTAGGTGTAGATATTATCATTCCGGATTTTAGTTATCTAAGAGAGACAAAAACAGACTTAAAAGCTCTCTTTCTAACACATGGCCATGAAGATCATATTGGTGCAGCAGCATATTTACTTAGAGAATTTAATATCCCTGTATTTTGCACAAAATTAACTAGAGGTTTACTCCAAGTTAAACTTCAAGAACATCATTTGGCAAATGAAGTTAGTATTCAGTCACTAGATCCTGGTAGCGATGTAGATATAGGCAATTTTAATATTGAATTCTTTCAAGTATCGCATTCCATACCAGATTCTGCTGGATTAATTATCCGAACTGATGCAGGCACAGTAATCCATACAGGAGACTTCAAAATAGACCACACACCTATTATGGGCCAACATACAGACCTTAATAGATTGGCAGAGGTCGGTAATGAAGGAGTAGTACTACTATGCGCTGATTCTACATATGCTGAAATTGATGGATATACTCCATCCGAAACACTAGTAGCAGAGAGATTAGAAAATGCTGTAGCCAATGCTTCAGGACGAATAATCATGACTACTTTTGCATCACTGATTTCGAGAATCCAAATAATCATTGATGCAGCCATCAAGTTCGATAAAAGAATTTTTGTCACTGGACGTTCTATGGAAAAAAATATCCAAATTTCACGCGACTTAGGATATATCTCTGCACCAGATCAAGTTTTTATGTCACGTAAAGAAATGCGAACATATCCTACTCATAAAACTATTATTATCTGTACAGGATCACAAGGAGAACCAAATGCTGCTCTATCGAGAATTGCTCGAGGAAATCATCAATATATAGAAATTCAAGAGGGTGACACAGTAATTTTGTCTTCAAATCCAGTGCCAGGAAATGAAAAATCTGTATCAAAAAACATTAATATGTTATTCGAGGCTGGTGCTGATGTAATTTACAACCAGATTGATAATGTTCATGTGCGTGGGCATGCAGCCAAAGAAGAGTTAAAAATAATACATCGGATCATCAAACCACAAAATTTTGTACCCATTCATGGTGAATTTAGACATCTAGTACATCATGCTCAGCTAGCAATCAATTTAGGCATGGACCCTGAAAATGTATTTGTATTAGAAGATGGTGACGTCCTTGAAATTAATGAAGAATATGCGGAAATAGCTGAGCATGTAGCTACAGATTATATATATATAGATCAATTTGGTAATAGCGAGATTAATGAAACTATTATTCATGAAAGACAAAAAATTGCAGACAAAGGAGTTCTCATGATCACCTTTTTCTTCAATAAAAATACAAAAAGTTTCGAGGTTCCAATATCAATTTCATCTTATGGCTTCATTCAACCAGAAGACGAAGCTTCAATTTATGAAGACATTAAAACATTTTCTAATACACTTCTTGAAGATACAAAAAATACAAACATCGAACAAACACAAAAAACTATCGAAAAAAAACTTTCACAGTATTTATTTGAACTCACTCGTAGAAAACCCATAGTTCGCGCTAAAATTCTTACGCAGTCTTAAATACTACTCGAGCATACATTCTCCATTTGGAGTCCGTTACAAGGAGCGCAAAATGGCTCGATCAACAAGAAACAAACAATCCAAAAAAAACATTAATAATTTATTTAAAAATATGTCTTCGATTATTCGACCAGAATTAGTTGGAACAGTATTCGTAGTAATTGCTGTTGCATCAATCCCTTTTCTTATTCCACTTGCAGGATTAATAGCTGATGCTCGAGATGAAATGACTCTCTTTCTTGGTTTACATACATTTACTTTGGTTGTAATTATGGCTGGCGTAGGTGTCACTTTGGCATTTAGAAAGAATTCATTACTACTAGAGCACAGAAGACATCTGATTGGATTATCTTTCGTGTTGGTGTTTCTATCAGGAATTCTAGGATATTGGTACCCCGATAGATTAATTGGAACAACAGACCTTTCTACATTCTCTGCTGGTGGTAAATTAGGAAGATCACTTACTCTTTGGCCTGAAGGGACCTTGATTTGGCTAATTTCTGGAACTTTTGGATTTATTTTACTTTGGCCACATAGTGCACTAGAGATATCAAAAATACCGCCAAAACTATTTTTTCAAGGTGTTCGCATACTCTGGGCGAAAAGAATTGATAGACGCATAGCACATGTACTAGCTATAGCTCTGATAATCACTCTTAAGAATATTAAGTCACAAACTTTTGATCGTGTTTTCACTCAAACTAAAGCTGAAAAAATTTCAACAGATTCAGATTTTATAACACAAGTTGCTGGTCCAAAAACTCCCGAACTGAGCCACATTTCTGAAAAAAACACTAATCAGATAAGTAATACATCTATTAAAAAGGACACAGAAGTTGAAAAACGACCTGCAGCTCAACTTTCTATGGATATGCAAACACCTGCTGATGAAGTAAGACATTCTAATGATGGATGGCAATTACCTCCAATAAATGTGTTGGCGGAACCTTCAGGATCAGAGTTGGGAACTGTTGATAATGATGAGAGAGCAGGTTTAATAATAAAAACACTTGCGTCTTTTGGTGTTGATGCCACTGTAGTTCAAATTAATCAAGGACCAACTGTTACACAATTTGGGGTCGAACCAGGATGGGATATCAAAACTAAACTTGTTACTGAAAGAGATGCCTCAGGAGAAATCATTCACGATGATAAAGGTATCCCAATACAAAAAGTAACTGAGATTTCAAGGACAAGAATCAGAGTTAATCGAATCACAGCGCTTCAAAATGATCTAGCGCTAGCGTTGGCTGCTCCAGCATTGCGTATCGAAGCACCAGTCCCAGGAAAACCTATGGTAGGTATTGAGGTTCCCAATAATCAAACTGCTACTGTAACGATGCGTGGACTGATGGAAACTTCCGAATATCAATCGTCATTAAAAAAGATGGCACTTCCCATTGCTTTAGGGGCAGGAGTTTCTGGAAGCTCTGTACTAGCAGATTTATCTGGTATGCCGCACCTTCTTATTGCTGGCGCAACAGGAGCAGGAAAATCCGTATGTTTAAATTCAATTATTAGTGGTTTACTCATGCAGCGATCTCCTGAAGAACTACGCTTTGTAATGATAGATCCAAAAAGAGTTGAATTAGCAGATTTTTCAGAAATCCCACACTTAGCATTTTCAAGAATTATAGTAGAAATGGACGAAGTAGTAGGTACATTACAGGCAGTAATCAACGAAATGGAATCCCGCTATCAAAAATTTGCACGTGTGGGTGTACGCAATATTTCTTCTTACAATGAAAAAAACTTTGAGCATACTCCTATGCCGTATTGGGTAGTGATAATAGATGAACTGGCTGATTTAATGATTGCAGCACCTTATCAAGTTGAACAACAACTTGTCCGTCTTGCACAACTCGCACGAGCGACAGGTATACATCTCATAGTCGCTACACAACGACCTTCTGTTGATGTCATTACAGGATTGATAAAAGCTAATTTCCCGACCAGAATAGCATTTGCAGTGGCATCATCGATTGATTCACGAACTGTACTTGATCAAGGAGGAGCTGAGAAACTCCTCGGGAAAGGTGACATGCTTTATGTTCCACCGAACGATCAAAAGCCCAAAAGAGTTCAAGGGGTTTATGTTAGTGATAATGAAATAAAATCACTTGTAAATTTTTGGACAGCAGATAGATTTTCCAACTTAAAACCTGAAAATTATGATCAATTATTAAAGGAAGCAAGAGAAAAACAACCCGGCCTTGATATTGGTTCATCAACTAATTCAGATCCAATGGTCCAACAAGCAATCGATATTGCAAATAATCAAGAAACTATCTCAACTTCGCTACTGCAAAGAAGATTACGCATCGGATACCCAAGAGCTGCAAGAATAATGGACACTCTCGAAGAACAAGGAATTGTTGATGCAGGTGATGGAAGTAATGCAAGAAAAGTTATCTCACATCCAGACACTCAACAAGAAGATCATTCAAACGATGATGAAAATCCCCCGAAAAATTCAATATCAGATCCTATACAAAATAATAGCTTGGACTTCCCAAAACCTTTTGATCAGGATTGATAAGTTAAAATAATTTACACTCGAGAACGTTTTGATGGTCGCTTCGTATCTTTTCGCATAGAAGAAAGTAAATTCAGACCTTGTATTGAATCACTGTCTGAAAGATCTCTACGCAAATCAACTATTTGATCTCTGAGTATTGCTGCACGTTCAAAATCTAATTCTTTGGCAACTTTTCGCATTTGATTCTCAAGATCGTTAATAACACGTATAGCCTCATCTTTTGGTATATCAAGAATCGAAATTGTATCTGTCTCATTTTCACTAGCAAATGTCTGGCGTAAATCATCATTTATATCACGCAATGCCTTTTCTATACCTTGTGGAGTAATACCATGTTTTTGGTTATGTTGATCTTGTATTAATCGTCTTCGATCAGTTTCATCAATTGCTGTCCGCATTGATTTTGTTACCACGTCAGCATACATAATTATATTTCCCTTTGGATGACGAGCTGCACGTCCTATAGTTTGAATTAATGCCCCACTGGATCTTAGATATCCTTCTTTATCCGCATCTAAAATACAAATTAAAGAAACTTCTGGTAAATCTAAACCTTCCCGCAATAAATTAATACCAACTACTACATCATAAATTCCTGCTCTTAAGTCACGTAAAATTTCGATCCTCTCTAAAGTATCCACTTCAGAGTGTAAATAGGTAGATCTGACACCCATTTCTTGCAAATATTCATTAAGTTCTTCAGACATTTTTTTAGTAAGTGTAGTAATTAGACAGCGTTCATTTTTTTCCTTACAGAAATTTATTTCACTCAACAAATCATCGATTTGTCCATTTGTCGAACGAACCTCAACAGTTGGATCCAATATTCCAGTTGGCCTAATGACTTGTTGAACTACGTGCGATGAAACTGAAAATTCATGTGGGCCAGGAGTAGCAGATACAAATACAACTTGATTGATTCTATTTTGAAATTCATCAAAATTTAGAGGTCTATTATCAAGGGCGGAAGGTAATCGAAAACCATGTTCAACTAGCGTTCGCTTACGTGACATGTCACCCTCATACATTCCGCGTGCTTGAGGTACAGACATATGAGATTCATCGATAACAATCAACCAATCATCAGGAAAATAATCGAGCAAGGTCCATGGTGTCGATCCAGGGTCACGTCCTGACAAATGGCGCGAATAATTTTCAATTCCCGAGCAATACCCTGTTTCCTTAATTGTTTCTATGTCATAACGTGTACGTTCTTCAAGCCTTTGCGCTTCAAGTAATTTACCGCGATCTTGAAATTTTTTTGTTTCAATTTCTAATTCAGTTTCTATCGACAATATAGCTTCTTGCAAACGTTCTTTCGAAGTAACAAAATGTTTAGCAGGATAAATGGATGTGTTTTCAGAATCATTCAATATTTCACCACTAAGTGGATCAAGTGTTAGAATTTTTTCAATTTCATCTCCAAAAAAATCAACTCGAATTGCAAGATCATCATATGAAGGGAATATTGTTAAGGAATCACCTCGTACTCTAAAAGTTCCACGTAAAGTGTTCATATCATTCCGTGTATACTGCATTTCGACAAGCTGTCGTATCAAAGAAGTACGGTTAACATGTCTTCCTTTAAAAAGATTTAGAACGAAAGATTGATATTCACCTGGTTCACCTAAACCGTATATACAAGAAATAGAAGCAACAATAACAACATCTTGTCTTTCGAATAGTGCACGAGTTGCTGCATGGCGCATTTTATCAATTTCATCGTTAATATCTGCATCTTTTGCAATATATGTATCTGTTCGCGGTATATATGCTTCAGGTTGGTAGTAATCATAGTAAGAAACAAAATATTCAACAGCATTACTGGGGAAAAAATCCCTGAATTCCGCTACTAATTGTGCAGCTAAGGTTCTATTAGGTGCTAACACAAGAGTAGGTTTTTGATAATTCTCAATTACATTCGCAATGGTAAATGTTTTCCCAGTTCCTGTTGCTCCAAGTAATGTCATAGCAGATGCATTATTATTTAACGCACCAGTTATTTCAGTAACCGCCTGATTTTGATCTCCCATTAATTTAAAATCACTAATAATTGAAAATTTATTAAGTTTATTTTCTTTTATAAATTTATCGTTCGACACTGTAAATCTCCAAGGCTAAGTAGGAGCTTGGTTCTCTAATATATATACTAAAAGCTCTTCCAGATTATTTAATTCTGTATCACTTCGCACAGCGGACATCACCAGTCGCTCAGATTCTCTCTGGGAGTATTGTAATGTTGTTAAGGCCTCTATCGCATCTTCAACAAGCTGGTTAGTAATCAATGCATTGGGTACGTCGACTCTCTCCTGAGCATAAATTTTAGCTTCATCGACTAGTTTACCTTGCAAATTTGCTATCAAAGTTTGTGATAATCTTTCCCCGACTCCAGGTAATTGACGAAGTGATTGACGATCACCAGCTTCAATCCATTGTGCAATTTCATTAATAGGAAAAGTTAATGCACGTACAGCCTTGACAGGACCAAAATCGGGAACATCAATCATTTTCCGGAAGAATTCTCGTTCAGCAAATGACGAAAACCCAATTAAAAGCGGTGTAGGTTGTCTTTCAGTAACATGGTAATAGGTAAATAACTTTAATTCTTCACCAATATTATTTTCTGTAATCCATGCTTGTGCAAATGCAGGGATGAATATTTCATATGACAAACCCCCTGATTCTATCCATGCAACTGAAGATTCAACATTCCATCTTATTAATCGGCCTGTGATACCTACTATCATTTTCTAACCATCGCTAACTCTAAGTTAGCATCAGCAAATCTAGTCAATGCGACTGCAAAAGCATCACTAATATCAAAAGATTCATTAATTTCAGAAATTTCTAATTGCATAAAAACCATTTGTTGTACTTGTTCTTTTGTAGCATTACCGAAACCAGCAACAGCCTCTTTTATTGCTTTCGGAGCAAACTCATAAACGGGTAATTCAAAATCTGCTGCTGCAATCATTGCAGCAGCACGTGCTTCACCTATTGCCATTGCAGAACGGACATTTTTAGCTACAAATTGCTGTTCAACTGCAACTTGAGTCGGTGAGTATTCTTTAATGACAGATCGAATTTGTGAAGCAATTTTTCCCAAACGAGCAGAACGAGTTTCTTTTGTTGTCGTTTTTATTTGACCAGATCCTACAGCTGTAAGTGATTGACCTTGCACATGAACAATTCCCCAGCCTGTGATGGCAAGCCCAGGGTCAATACCTAATATTATTATTTCATCTGGAAAAAAATTATTATCCACAAAACTCCAAAAAATCATTCATTCACAGTAGCTATGACTGAATCAGAAAATCCTACATTAGAATGCACTTTAGAAACGTCATCTAATTCATCAAGCTTTTCTAGCATCCGTAAAGTTGCAATAGCTGATTGATCATCTAATTCAATAGTATTTTGAGGCATCTTAATTATATCTGCAGATTCAATTTTATAGCCTGCACTGCCCAAAGATAACCTAATCTCCTCAATTAAAGCTGGGTCTGTAATAATTTCTACTGCTGATCCATCTTCAGAAACTTCAATTTCATCTGCACCAGCTTCTATCGCTTCTAGTTGTATATCATCCACATCAGTTCCTAAAGCATTAACAGTAATTAAGCCTCTTAACTCAAATTGCCATGCGACTGCACCATTTTCAGCTAGATTGCCACCATTTCGACTCAATACCAAACGAACTTCAGCAACTGTTCGATTTTTATTGTCGGTAATAGTATCAACTAAAATAGCAGTGCCCCCAGGTCCATATCCTTCGTATGTAATTTCTTCAAGCTGATCAGCACCACTATCACCTGAACCTTTTTGAACTGCACGATCAATATTAGTGTTAGGCATATTAGAATCTTTAGCTTTTTGAATTGCTAATCGTAAAGCAGAATTCATATCTGGATCACTACCTACTCGAGCAGCCATTGTTATATCTCTACCAAGTTTTGTAAATAATTGACTACGTTTAGAATCAGTAGCTGCTTTTTTATGCTTGATTGAAGACCATTTAGAGTGACCAGACATTTCAACCCCTAAGGCATGATCATTGATAGACAACTCTATGCTAGCAAGAAAAAAGACCTTTAGTCTTGTTTACTCCAACAACACATTATCAATTAAATGAGTTTTACCGATATGCACTGCCAAAGAAAGTAAAGTGGGCGGAATGATTTTTCCAGAAATTTCCACTAACGAAAGTGGATCAGACAAAGACACATAGTCAATGGTGATTAAAGGTGATTTTTTAATTTCTTGAATAACTACGTTACGAATTATATCAGCATTTCTTTCACCATTTTCAAAACTCACTTTTGCGTTGTATAGACCTTGGTATAAAAATAGGGCATCTTTTCGTTCTACTATACTTAAATATTTGTTACGAGAAGATAGTGCAAGACCATCATTATCTCTAACAGTGGGGCATGAAATTATTTCAACAGGAAAATTAAGATCTTTCACCATTTTTTGGATAACACGAAGCTGTTGTGCATCTTTTTCACCAAAATATGCTCTGTCGGGTTGAATAATATTAAACATTTTTGAAACAATTGTAGTCACGCCGTCAAAATGACCAGGTCGTCGAGAACCTTCTAAAGGTTTTGTTATTTTGTCCAATTTAACAACTGTATCAAAATCAGAAGGATATATATCGGTAGTTTTTGGAATCAATAAAATATCAACACCACGTTGATCTAATAAAGATATATCCTCTTTCTCTTCTGCGGGATATGAGCTCAGATCTTCATTAGGACCAAATTGTTTGGGGTTAAGAAACAACCAAGAGACAATTGTCTTGCAGTCTTTTTTTGCTGCATCGATCAATGAAAGATGCCCCTCATGCACTCCACCTAAAGTAGGTACAAGTCCTATCGGACCTTGAAGGTCAACATATAATTCACGATACGACTCAATTGTGCGAAGTATTTCCACTTAATATATCAATTCAAGAATCAACTATAGTCTTTTCAGATTCTGAAGCTTTTGCAATAAGTTGATAGTCCTGTTCTGCCAAAATCCGTGCAGCACTACTCAGACTGTCATCCAAAACAGGTAATTGTGATCGAATTAAATCCAATGCATGATCATCCATGTAAAATGATTCTTTTGCAGAGGGGAAAATTCTATTTTCGACTTGATTTCTGTACTCTAACAATGCTCTTAGAATATCTTCACCAACTTCATGAAACCTTTTAGTATGCTTAGGTTTAAATTTATTATATAAGCCTAAAATGTCATGCAAAACTTGCACTTGACCACTACAGAATGGTCCCGCACCGATACCAATTGTAGGAACATGAATACGTTGAGTAATCATTTGCGAAAGAGCTGCTGGAATCAATTCAAGTACAATTGCATAAGCACCAGCAGAAACAATATCTTTCGCATCAGAGATAAGATGAACCGCATCTCTCGGAGTTTTACCTTGTACTTTAAATCCACCAAGTTGATTAACCGACTGTGGGGTTAATCCAATATGTCCCATTACAGGGATACCAGCTTCAACCAAATGTTTGATGGTTTCAGCAGATCTCGAACCACCTTCAAGTTTAACAGAGTCACATCCACTTTCCTGTAGAATTTTAGTGGCATTTCTCAATGCATCTTGCCATCCCGATTGATATGACCCAAAAGGCATATCCACAACAACATGTGATCGATTAGCACCTCTGACAACTGCCTTAGCGTGATGAATCATATCATCGACCGTAACTGGAATTGTCGATTCATAACCTAAAACAACCATACCAAGAGTGTCTCCCACAAGAATTACAGGAATCTCAGCTTCAGATGCTAAACATGCAGAAGGATAATCGTATGCAGTAACCATGGCGATCGGAGAACCGTGATCTTTCATAGATTGAATGTCAGTAATAGTGATTTTCTTAGTCATTACCTCTCCGTCCCGGTCCAATAGATCCAGGCGGTATATCTACTAAATCAATCAACAATACTAATTAAGGCAAGTACAAGTATAGGATTTTCATGATTCACGTCAATTATATTAATTGTTAAATTCTATTTTTTTGCGTCCATTCCCTCGCTGATGGAGTGCCCCCCATAGATTCACTACTGTTCACCGCATTTAATATTGCACGCTCAATAGCTTTCACTGCAAATGCTTCTATTTTAAATACATCAGCTAACGATGCATCTATTTCTTGAGTCGCTAATCCAAAAATAACGTCCCCATCAGATCGTGTATGAACAGGCCAGATACTTGACGCAAAGCCATCGTGAGCGATAGTCGCAAGGCGATTTACACGAGTTTTATCAAGCTTTGCATTTGTTACTACAATACCTAAGGTAGTATTTGAACCACTATCTTCATATTTATTTTGGGAATCTACTACCACATTTTCATCAAGAAATAATCCAGATTCACCTCTTGCACCAGCAACAGTTATTCCCGTATCTGCGTTACGCACACATCCAAAAGCATTCACTACAACCATTGCACTGACTATGATACCTGAATCAAGTACAACACTAGACATACCTATACCACATTTAATTGCATACTCCATGCCTGCAATTTTTGCAGCAGTTGCACCTGTACCAGCACCAACAGATCCAACCGCAACATTATCAGAATGGGCAGATCGTACTGCCTCTTTCCCAGATTCATAATCTGGGAAAGAGGCAGTACCTATATTTAAATCAAAGATAATGGCTGCAGGGACTATAGGAATAATATGTTCACCAACTTTGAAACCAATTTTATCTTCTGCCAGTTCATCCACTACACCAGAAGCAGCAGCAAGGCCAAATGCTGAACCACCAGATAAAAGAATGGCATTAACTTCTTGCACAGAATTTTCGGGTTTCAACAAGTCTGTTTCACGAGTCCCGGGGGCTGCGCCCCGCACATCTACTCCACCTATAGTGCCATTAGGACAAATAACTACAGTACATCCAGTCAGTGAAAGTTCATCTGTCCAATGACCAACTTTTATCCCATTAACATCTGTAATTGAGTTGCCAAAAATCATAATTCACAACCAAAACTAACTTACTTTTTGTTCAATATGATTTTGCGTAGAATCTCGAACCACATGGATCGGGATAGGTGCAAATTTAGATATAAAATCCTTAATTCTTAAGAAATATTCAACAGGACTGTCTAAATAATAGCTACAGTGGCCTGTATAATTTTCATGCATCCACAAATAATGATGTGGGTTCGTTGACGAAGCACAAAGATTAATCGAATTCCATACAGGTACTACTTCATCATATTCTGAATGAATAAAAAATATGGGAATCCGGATATTCTTAACTTTTTCCATAAGTTGAAAATAATAAGGATCGCTCTTGTATATGATTTTACTGAAATAACTACTCATTCGAAAAATAAAGCTAGGCATCCAAAGATAAGTTTCACGAAGTGTATAAGACAAAGAATCCATAGGTGCATCTGCAACAATAGCAGTAATATCTGGGTTTTTTGCACCAACTTCTATAGCTAAGGTAGCACCCAATCCAAAACCATGTAGCACTATTGAATCTTGAACTTTTCTCCGCCGAGCGTAGAGAACAGCAGCCTCAACATCTAAATTTTCAAGTTGACCTAAGTGTCCATGTTTTCCAGTTGATTCGCCACACCCACGTAAATCAAAGGACAATACTGAGAATCCTTGCTTTGCATAATCAACCTGCAAATTGAGTAACCCCATTTTATCATCAGATCGATCTCTATCACGATCATGAATTATGATTATCGTTGTACGACTAGTTGAATTTTCTAAATACCAACCGCTTAATGCGACTTCATCTTCAGTGTGAAACAATACATCTTCAAATGGGATGCCCAAATCACTAGGTATTCCATTTACTCTAGTACGTGCAGAATTAACAAAAGAAGATGCAGTAAAAATTGCAAATAGAGTACTCAAACACACAACAATCAATGACAATATCAAAAAAGAATAGAATATGATCACTTAGTATCCCACTACTATAATGAAATTTTAGAATACGAATTTACCAATGACATAAGCCAACAACAACTCTTATAAAGAATTTATCAAAATTAATGACACAAAAAATCTTATTTTTGGCAAGAAGGACAATAATGAGTACCTCGACCGCCTAATTTAATTTTTACAATAATTTCACGACAACGATAACATTCAGAACCATCTCTTCTAAACACTTGCGCATTAATCGAATTATTTCCAGCACGTCCAAACCCATCTCGGTAATTTGAAAATGTTGTACCTCCATTATCCAATGCTCGATCTAATACTTTTAAAATTGAAGCATAAAGCAATTTAACTTTATGTAAAGAAAGATCTTTGGATGGTTTTTGTGGATTTATTTTTGCATCAAAGCAAGCTTCATCTGCATAAATATTGCCAATACCTGCAACAATTTTTTGATCTAACAATGCAGTTTTTACTGCAATTTTCCTTTGCGAAAATTTTTCAACTAACCATTGAACTGTAAATTCTGAAGAATAAGCATCTGGGCCGATCCCTGGCATGGCGTTCATAATATTTTTGACGATATGCCAAGTACCAAATTTTCGCATATCGTCGAAGACCAAAAATTTATTATTGTCTAAAGTAATTCTAGCTCTTTCATATTTTTCTTTAGAACTAGCAGAATTAGAAATAATCAATGCTCCAGTCATACGAAGATGGACGACCCAAGTACGATCGTCATCAAGCAAAAAAAGTAAATATTTTCCATGTCGATCTAGATTAACAATCCGTCTTCCAATTAATTCCGCTACCATCTCACTAGTGGTATGTGTAACCGCCAACCGTTCTGCACCTTTGTAAATCTGAACATTTTTTATTTCATGATCTATTAAATATGGCGCGATATGACGACGTGTAGTTTCAACTTCAGGTAATTCTGGCATAATTTTCCAGTATCAGGATAGTTCTCCCCAAGAATATCCACTCTTTTCATCAAGTACTAAAGGAACAGATAATTGTAAAGATGGCATCAATCTATGCGCAATTTCACGAATATCATCTAATTCCGAAGATGGTAATTCGAAAATTATTTCATCATGGACCTGAAGCACCATACGGCCCAACATTCCTTTTTCACGACGTACCAAAAGTTCCTTATCAATTTCATTCATCGCAATTTTAATGATATCAGCAGCAGTCCCTTGGATTGGCATATTAATAGCAATGCGTTCAGCTGCTTGTCGACGATTGAAATTATTAGAGTTTAGATCTTCAATCAATCGTCTACGACCAGAAAGTGTTTCAGCAAAACCTCTGGATCGTGATTCTTCAACTATAGATTCTCTCCATTCTTGAACTTTAGGATAGGCATTGAAATATGCTTCAATAAAGGCATTCGCTTCTTCTATTTCAATACCTTCACGTTGAGAGAGTCCAAATCCGGTCAATCCATAAAGTACGCCAAAATTAAATACTTTTGCCCGTCGACGCATTTCTGATGTGACATTTTTTTGTTCAACGCTAAAAATTGAGGCAGCTGTGGCAGAGTGAATGTCTTCACCATTTATAAAAGCTTGTTGCAATTCATCATCACCCGAGACATGTGCTAAAACTCTTAACTCAATTTGAGAATAATCTATAGAAAGTAAAATAGGATCATTGCCACAATCACGTGCAATAAATGCTTTACGAACTGCCTGTCCCAACTCACTGCGTACAGGTATATTTTGTAAATTAGGATCGTTAGAAGACAAACGCCCAGTAGCAGTAGTCGATTGAGAAAAAATCGTGTGTACTCTATTTGTAAGAGCATCAACTTGTAAAGGTAAGGAATCAACATAAGTCGATTTAATCTTTGTCAATTCTCGCCAATTTAATATTACATCAATCAAAGGATGGAGGTTTCGCATAGGAGTCAGTGCATTAGCATCTGTCGTATAACCTGTTTTCGTCTTCCGAGTGAGAGGTAAATTCAATTCTTCAAAAAGAATTTTTGATAATTCTTGAGGAGAGCCAATCTTAAAATCATGACCAACTTCCTGGTATGCTTGATTCTCTAACAAAGCAATCTTTTCACGTAATTCCACTGACAGTCCGTTTAACACTGATTGATCTAACGCCATTCCAAATTGTTCTATTCGAGCTAAAACTGGAATATGAGGTAGATCAATTTCTTGCCATACGGTCTTTAATTGATTTTGATCAACTTCAAGTAGTAGGTTTTTTGATAATTCATTAAGTGCACGAGATCTATCTGAGCCATACTGAGCAACTTGATCTACATCAACATCTTGGTATTTGATCGCCTTTTTCCCAATACCAAGTAAAGTTTTTGAATCATTGAGCTCCAAACTAAGTTTTTTTTCAACTAAACGATCCAATGACATATTGAAATCACCCAGTAAGTAAGCAGCAATCTGAGTATCAACGAAATTGGGGAATTCACAGTCATCATCATTAAGTTCAGATAAAACTAATATTGCAAACTTTACATCATGAGTGATTTTTTGTATCGATCCATCTTGAAAAACTGGTAACAAGTAGTTAGCGATTTCATTCACAGTTAAGAAGGATTCAATCTCAGATTGAGTTTGATTATTTTCATTTACATCCATCAAACTTTTTTGATGAGATTCTGTCACGCTGACATTGTTTTGTATCGGTATATAAACCGAAGAGCTTTCAGGAATACTCATACTCATACCAATTAACGAATGGCGAGCACGAATAGGATGACTATCTTCTGTAATCAAAACAAATGAGAATGTTTTGGCTTCTTTAATTTTGAGGGTAAAATCAGCTAACTCGTTAATGTTATTGATTATTTCGACTGAAGTATTTTCTGTATTTGGGGTTGGAATATCAAACGAGTTAATAGTTGTGGGCAAGCGATTGATCAAAGAATTAAATTCTAGTTTTTCAAAAAAACGAGCTGCTTTAGTTCTATCATAATTCTGAAAGGATGCTGCGGTTATAGGAAGTTTTAAATCAGGTATATCATCAACAATAGTCGCTAATTTTTTTGATAAAAGGGCATCTGACTGTCCAGCAACCAAAGCCTTTTGTACCCGAGAAGGCTCCAAAAGTTCTAAATTATCCAACATATTTTCAACGTTTCCCCATCGAGCAATTAAAGCTTTAGCTCCTTTTTCACCAATACCTTTAACTCCAGGGATGTTGTCTGATGTGTCTCCTACTAAAGATTTATAATCTATCATTTGAGCAGGTTCGAAATCCCATCTTTGTATAACAGCATCACGGTCATACATTACATATTCATGCTGGTAAGGGCGGTACATATATACTTTTACATTTTCACCAACAAGTTGGATCATATCGTTATCCAAAGTAACAATTACTGTTTCAATTGACTGTTCTGCTGCTTGTTTTGCGAAAGTTCCTAATATATCGTCAGCTTCGAAACCTTCTCTTTCAATCAAAGGAATATTGAATGCTTCTAGTAAATTTCTTACATGTTCAAATTGCGGAATTAGATCAGGAGGAGTGGGATCTCGATGTGCTTTATAATTCACATCTAGTTCTTTGCGAAATGTATCTGAAGAAGCATCCCATGCTGCAATAATATGGGTTGGAGCTAAATCTCTTACTACAGTAATTAAGCTAGTTGCAAATCCATACACTGCATTAACAGGTTCACCTGTGCTCTTAAGTGTCAATGCATCTTTTAACGCAAAATACGATCTAAAAATTATTCCATGTGAATCTAAAATAACTAAACGCATAGCACCATTTTCTGTTTTTATCAGTTCAGAATTCATATTCAACATTCACTAAACCAGTTCCGTTTATATAGCCTCAACAATGCATCAAGGATAAACTCTTCCTAGCACATATAGAGAATATACATGAAAAAATATCGTTCCCTACCTATTCTAGTTTTTTTAAGAATACAAGGAAATTGGAAATTAT
>Ga0114932_10001472_pt1 | contig 26615 bp, 23 predicted proteins | sample 2SBtaG_2_FD_87286 | JGI IMG/M metagenome (GOLD analysis project Ga0114932, IMG submission 87286) | Deep subsurface microbial communities from Kolumbo volcano to uncover new lineages of life (NeLLi) - 2SBTROV12_ACTIVE470 metaG | ecosystem: Environmental > Aquatic > Marine > Volcanic ...
AAGGAGCGAGGTTTTAATAAAATGCGAAAGATTGACGCAGGATTATTGTTTGTCTTCAAGGCGTAGCAACAGGCGCATAGCAGGGCTACGCAACTGTTGCTACAACGCAGAAGACGGACAATAGACAAGTCAGGATTCGTATATTATTGAATCCTCGCTCCTAACAGGAGGAGCGAGTCGAAAAGTGCTTAGCCACTAGACGCACGACTAGTACTCCATCACAGTTGTATTGACGGGTATATCAGCCGATAAGCAGCCATCTGCGTTGTTGCACTCGCTTGAATTAATGCGACTAGTCCTGCGCTCGTGCGCCTAGCAGCTGACCACTTCTCGACATAACCTACCCCTCAACACAACTGTGATGGAGTACGAGTGGCCTATGAATCAAAACAAGGTATAGACCAATTAGTCAGACCACGCCCCTATTTATCACTATTTCCTCGACTTGATTGCTTTTACAACAACAAATTTATTATTACTTGCAATCAGTGTCGCATTGCCGAATATTCTTTTTAGTTTAATGTGGTAAGGCAGGTGACGGTTACCGATAACCCAAAGTTCACCTTTTGGTTTCAGTACACGTTTCGAATCATTAAACATTTCCCAGGCAATTGCATCGCCACGAGTATTCTGGTGGTGAAACGGTGGATTACACAGTACCCAATCAAATTCTGTTCCAGCGATCCCGGAAAGACAATTGGTAACGTGGAAATCCGCCTTTCGAGTGCCCGCAAACAGGTTGTCGAAATTTTTTTTGGCCGAAGCGATGGCCATAAATGATTCATCTGCGAAGGTCAATTCCGCTTTTGGGTTGCATCGAGCCGCAACCAGACCGAGTACGCCATTACCGCAACCCAAGTCGATAATTTTTCGTGACTCGGTACGAGCAGACAGTTGTTTAAGGAAAAAACGCGTACCGATATCCAAACGCTCCCTCGAGAATACATTGGCATGATTCACGAGTGTCCAGTCATAGAGGTCAAGTGGATATTCAACAAGGCTCGACGACGAAGTTGGACTTAATCCAGCATCGGGAGTACAGAAGATAAGTCGTGCCTTTTTTTGCGCCAACGAAGTTTTGGTCGGACCAAGAATGCGCTCAAACAGTTTCAATGTCGAAGTGTGTATTGTTTTCACCATGCCCGCAGCCCACACTTGGGTATGGTGGTCAACATACGGGCGTATTCTGTGAAGTTGATCCTCAAGAAACGCAAGGCTTTTTGGTATCTTGATCAAAACCTGATCTAATTTTCCGATAGGAAAATCGATACTGCTTAATAAACGAATGTTCTTGCTGGATAAACCATTATTCTGAAGATTGAGTAATGTACTTTGATGAGACAGAACCGAGTCTGAGAACATTTGTACAGAATACCTGGCAAGACCTACCGACAATGCTCCAAAATTGTCATTTAGTATAAGAATCTCTGCTGTCGGCTCAAGCGTCGAGTTTTCAGCGAGCTGTTGCAGCAGATATTCGTCTGCCGCATCCCAGGCTCGAAGTTTGTCGTTTTTACGAATCGGATAGCGTGCTAACTTAAAGCGACCTTGAGGTGTAATGAATTGTTCCATTTTCTTGCTTGACCTGGATTTCGAAAATGGCGGAATATTAGCACAGCAATGCGTACGCAACCGATTAATTTGATATGCAGCAATGCAAACCGGTTTACGGATTCTTAGATTTTCAATTCTAACAAAAATCAGGCGTTAACCAGAAGCGCCCGCAGACGGTTAATCCACGTCGGACAAACCCTTAGCCCCAAAAAAACCCTGCTGTCTCCAAGCTTCATAGAGAACCAGTGCTGCTGTATTCGACAAATTCAAACTGCGACTTCCTTTAATCATTGGAACAGTAAGACAATAATGATCTGTCATCTCTTGCAATATTCCATCGGGCAAGCCGCGTGTTTCCGGACCCAGCAAAAACCCATCACCCTGTTGAAATGACACATCTGTATATAATCTTTGGCCTTTTGTAGTCAATGCAAACAAGCGCCCGATCTCTCCATTTTTCAAAAATTCCTGGTAATTCGTATAGTGAAATATTTGCGCCCACTCGGAATAATCCAACCCGGCGCGGCGCAATTTTTTATCATCCAGCTCGAATCCCAACGGATAAATCAGATGCAAATTAGCGCCGGTATTAGCACACAGACGGATAATGTTTCCAGTGTTCGGTGGTATTTCCGGCTCATATAATACAATATGGAAACGGCGTGAATTCATCGGAAAGTCTTTTTTATCTTTTCGTATCCATTCAGCGAATACGCTAAACGCTGGCTTCGTCGTTTATATCTAATTCTTTAATTTTTCGAGTCAATGTATTTCGCCCATAACCCAATAATTTCGCAGCCTCCTGCCGCCTTCCACCGGTATAGTTCAATGCTGCCTTTATCATTACCGATTCAAAACTTGTAATGGCTTGTTTGGCAATGCCGGATTCGCCATTCGACAGGCGGTTTTTTACCCAATATTCCAAAGATACCGTCCAATCTTCATTCCCTCCTTCTTTTCTCTCGTTAGAAGTACTTGCCAACATTTCCGGCGGCAAATCTTCTATATGAATCTCCTGCCCGGATGCCATTACTGCCAACCAACGACAGGTATTTTCCAGTTGCCGAACATTTCCCGGCCAATCAAGTTTACACAAAAAACTTTCCACTTCCGGTAATAAAGTTTTTGGCTGGATATTCATTTCCCTGCTCGCTTGCTTAATAAAATGGTTCAGCAAAAGAGGAATATCCTGGCAACGTTCACGCAAAGACGGTATATGAATTCGAATCACATTCAACCGGTGAAACAGATCTTCACGAAAATCCCCGTGTACAACCAATTCTTCCAGATTCTGATGAGTTGCCGCAATAATACGTACATCGACTTTTTCCGGCATATGAGCACCGACAGGGTAGAACTCCCCATCCGCCAACACACGTAACAGGCGAGTTTGCAGATCAGCAGGCATGTCACCGATTTCATCTAAAAATAAAGTACCGCTATTCGCCTGTTCGAAACGCCCGGCCCGACGACTTTGCGCCCCGGTAAATGCTCCTTTTTCATGCCCAAATAACTCAGATTCCAACAAATCACCCGGTATTGCAGCCATATTCAAAGCAATAAACGGATTCTCAGAACGAGGACTGTGACGATGCAATGCTTTTGCAACGAGTTCTTTACCTGTACCTGATTCTCCATTAATCAGCACCGTCGTATGAGATCGCGCCAAACGACCAATCGCCCGAAACACCTCTTGCATTGCAGGCGCCTCTCCGATGATTTCCGGTGTCGTTTCGACATTCTCGACTTGTTCCTGATTAACCAATGCTTGCTGTCGAACCTGACTGCACGCTCGCCGTACCAGATCAACCGCTTCGTTTAAATCGAAAGGTTTTGGCAGATATTCATAAGCACCTCCGTGAAATGCAGATACAGCACTTTCCAGATCAGAGTGTGCGGTCATAATAATGACTGGAAGATCCGGATACTGTGACTGCAATCGATCCATTAACTGCAGACCGTCCATGCCCGGCATGCGAATATCCGTTACTACCACGTCAGGTAACTCTAGCTCGAGACTCTTTAATAAATCCACCGCATTGACAAAACTCTGCACATTCACCCCAGATTTTTGCAGGGCTTTTTCCAATACCCAACGGATAGATCGATCATCATCGACTATCCAAACGCGTTGTGTTTTATTCATTGCCGTTCCTCAAAGGCAGATATATGGAAAAAACCGTATTGCCCGGCTCACTGACACATTCAATCAACCCATCGTGCTGATTCACAAGTGACTGGGCAATGGATAAACCCAACCCTGTCCCGTCAGCACGACCAGTCACCAATGGGTAAAATATCTTTTCGATTATCTCGTCCGCAATACCCGAGCCACTATCAATAACATCGATTCGTATTGCCAGATTGTTTCGCTGTCTGGCAATTGTAACCTGACGATGAATCCGAGTCCGTAATGTAATTGCTCCAATGCTCCCCACCGCCTGAGTAGCATTTCTGACCACATTCAAGATTGCCTGAATAAGTTGATCCTGATCTGCGTAAATATCTGGAATACTGGGATCATAGTCCCTGTTAAGTTTCACATTTTCAGGCACTTCAGCCATAACCAACTGACGAACCCGTTCCAAAACTTTATGTACATTGATCGTCTTCCTTACCGGTAACTTATTTGGACCGAGCATACGGTCCATGAGCGACTGCAACCGATCAGATTCATCAATAATAATCTGTGTGTATTCGTTAAACTTACCCTCCAATTCCTGATCCAACAACTGCGCCGCACCTCGTATACCACCCAATGGATTCTTTACCTCATGCGCCAAACCACGTAGCAGCAAACGTGCTGTAGTTTGTTGGGCCAACATTTGTTCCTCTTTTGATATTCGAAGATGTCTGTCAACTTTCTGCATTTCTATCAAAATAGACGTACATTTCTCGCCATCAAGCAACGGTGTCACAAAAAAGTTTACCGTCATCGTCACACCATCCAGCTCGATTAACAAGGACCGCTGTGCAAAAGTAACACCTGTCTCCACAGTACGAGCCAATATTTCTTCAATTTCAATTCCTGTACATTGAAGAAAATCACTAACTATAGAACCCACAAAATGGCGTGTGCTACCACCCAGTAGTAATTCGCCTGCATTATTCACATATTGCAAATAAAAACGATTATCGAACAAGAACACAGCATCAGTCAGATTATCCAATAAATGCTGAGGATTAAAAACCTCTGTTTTCTCACCCATATTGAAACACTCGGCAAGTGATAACGGTAATTATTCAGAACCTGTTTTTGCTTATAATGCAAGCCAAAGCATCGCTGAACAGACGCAAAATAACTTCTTAGGGACTGTGCGATTACTGCGGAAAAGCGAGGTGGGCGGCGAATAGCACTACCAAAATAAATATCTAACTGCATAAAAAAACGCCCCTAATCGGGGCGTCCTTTCTAATCAAACACAGACTACAGACTGTAATACATATCAAATTCAATCGGATGAGTACTCATTCTCAAGCGAGTGACTTCTTCCATCTTTAAGTCGATATAGGCATCAATTGCATCGTCAGTAAATACACCGCCCGCTGTCAGGAACGCTCTGTCATTACTCAAAGCTTCGAGAGCCTGATCAAACGAAAAACATACCTGAGGGATATTTTTTTCTTCTTCAGGTGGCAAGTCGTACAAATCCTTATCCATCGCATCTCCTGGATGGATTTTATTCTGAATACCATCCAGACCAGCCATCAGCATAGAAGCAAATGCGAGATAGGGGTTTGCTGTGGAATCCGGAAAACGAACTTCAATACGTCGTGCTTTAGGACTCGACACAAAAGGTATCCGAATAGATGCAGACCGGTTACGTGCAGAATAAGCCAACATAACCGGTGCTTCAAACCCCGGAACCAGGCGTTTGTAACTATTCGTTGAAGCATTTGCAAACGCATTAATCGCCTGCGCATGCTTAATTATTCCGCCAATATAATGCAATGCGGTTTCAGACAAGCCACCATATAAATCACCGGAAAAAAGATTATTTCCGTCTTTAGACATAGACTGATGCACGTGCATGCCATTACCGTTATCACCAACCAAAGGCTTCGGCATAAACGTAGCGGTTTTTCCGAATGCGTGTGCGACATTCATAACCACATACTTCAAACCCAGCACTTCGTCCGCTTTCTGAACCAATGTATTGAACATCACACCAATTTCAGCCTGGCCCGCCGTTGCAACCTCATGATGGTGTACTTCTGTTTCCATACCCATCTCTTCGAGTGTCAAACACATTGCAGAACGCATATCCTGAAATGAATCGACCGGTGGAACCGGGAAGTATCCGCCTTTAACGCCAGGACGATGACCGGTATTGCCGTCTTCATAAACTCGCTCGGAGTTCCAGCTCGCTTCTTCAGAATCAACAGAATAAGATGCGCCTTTCATATCCGAGGACCAACGTACATCGTCAAATATGAAAAACTCGTTTTCAGGACCAAAATACGCAGTATCTGCAATGCCTGTGGAACGCATATAATCTTCAGCACGTTTAGCAATAGAACGTGGATCCCGTTCATAACCCTGCATGGTGGTCGGTTCAACAATATCACAGCGTATAATCAGCGTAGTATCGTCGTAAAATGGATCCATAACAGCCGTGGTTGAATCCGGCATAAGAATCATGTCTGATTCGTTAATTCCTTTCCAACCGGCAATTGACGACCCGTCAAACATTTTGCCTTCTTCAAATAGATCTTCGTCAACCGTATGAGCCGGTACCGTCACGTGCTGTTCTTTACCACGTGTATCGGAAAAACGGTAGTCAACAAATTTCACGTCTTTCTCTTTTATTAAAGAGAGAATTTCTGCTGGTGACATTCAAGCCTCCTCTTGTATTCTTAAATTTAAATCTGAAAAAACCGGCAATACTTAATACCCATCAATACACGGATATTTCCGTGGATTCCATCGATTAAAATTACCCCAAAACGAATAAATTGCCCAAGAAATGGACATTATGCACCATAACAGGGTGAACTATCCATTCTATCCTCCGCAAGGCGGCCAGTTTATTACACCAGGCGCTAAGAAACAAAACTTGTCGACTTATCATACTGACAAGCCACCTGAAAACGATACCAAACAATATTCATGTAATAATGATCCCAGGCACTGGAAAATAATTACTCAATATGGCTTATTCGAGGTAATAATCAATCAGTCACGGGTTGTTCTTAATTCGCTGTATTGACAAGCATCCGCCAACGACACAGGCTAATCTCATGATTAAACCTTACAGCAAGGAAACTTTGATCCCAACCCACCCTGCACGCGGCGATCCAGGGCTAACAAATCGAGTGTTATCGAATGCGGGACCTAACACTTCGTCTGCTTCTCCGTACAAACCAAAGGTGGCATAACGACGATCAAACAAATTATCGATTCGGCCAAAAAAGGCTACAGTTTCATTAATGCGCAATTCACTGCGTAGATTGAAAACCACATACCCCGGAACGGTATCGTTCAGGTTGGCCTCGTCTCCTCGATAAAACTGTGAACTGTTATATAACATATCCATCCCTAATGAAAAATGATTCCACAAATCAACATCGACAGAGACTTTCAACAGATGTTCAGGAATACCAGGTAGTTTGCTTCCGGATTGAACAAAAATTTGTCCATTCGCGTCAGCCGATGGATTATTTGGGCTGCTGGCAATAAATGGATTTCTGAACGTTGCATCAATCCAGGAATAATTCACAGCAAAGCGCCATTGATCGAATCGTCCAATTAAGCCGTCCAGTACCGCAGTAACACCGGCTTCGACGCCATGTCGCCGTGTCGTGCCGACATTGTCGAAAAATCCTTCGCTGGTTAAATTGCCAGCGCTGATAAACAATATATCGTTGTTGTTTGTGGTGTGATAATAGCCTGCATTCCATTCAATATAACCATCCCAGAGGTGATCAAAACGGCCTCGAAGTCCGCCCTCAAAAGTTTTTGCGACAACTTGCTCCAGCGGAGGGTCCGACAGAAAGGCGTTGGGTAATTTGCACGGTGCATTGGGGTCCGCACAACTTAACTCAACCGGGGTCGGTGCTCGGGATGATTCGCTGTAACGTCCGTAAAAAGTGAATTCTGGTATTAGATTGTAGGTAAATCCTCCGGCAGGATTAAAGCGATCAAATGAATGTATACCGTTTAATTCGGTTCCAAACCGATCCTCCATAACAATTCTTGTGTTGTTGTAACGTCCGGAAACGGTTAGAGCCAGCTCCTCGGTTAGAGACAAGGTGTCAGTAAAAAACAGACCGAAGTTTCTAACATTGGAATGCAAACGCACTCGTGGTTCTTCTAAAATCACTCCACTTTGGGTCGTTCCCCGATTTGATGTCAGAGAACCTAATTCGGTATCAAAATCAAAGTTAATAACCGATTGGTTCAAAACACCACCGACGATGAATTGGTTCTCACGTTCGAATACGTCATATAGAAACACAGTCTGTAGGCTGCCACCATAATTTTCCTGGTGAGTCTGGCTAAAATTATTGGTTGCACCAAGCACAGACGGTACCGCGGCAATCGTATTACCGTTAATGTCATTAACAACTTCTTCTTCGTCTCCCTCTTCTTCACAGACTAATCCCTCATTTTCCAGTTCCTCACATTCTTCAAAATCACTGTCGTCACCGTTGAAAGTCTTGACCCGATTACGTCGATAAAATACATTCCCCGCTAATTCGATCTGCTCAGAAACATTCCACTGAGCGTCCAAAGAAGACAAAAACAACGAAGTATTAGTATTATCAGGGTGTGTAAAGACCGCATTGCGACTGAGATCCAGCAATTGGATCGGCGCAGAACCGTTGCCGTTTAAATCACCCTCGTTGGCTGCGAGAGTCAAGTCCAGAACCACATCTTCGGTATGCCAACTAAAAGCCCCAAACCCTTGATTAACTTTACTTTTTGAATGATCTCGCCAACCGAGTTCGCCGAAATTCCTCAGATCGATAAAGTATCCTAAAGTACCATTGTTCATTCCGCTGGAAATTTCCACATCATGCCGCTCCCATGACCCATATAATCCTTTAAACTGATGGCCTGGCGCAGTAAAGCCTGTTTTAGTTTTGATTGCGATCGCACCACCTAAAGTATTAAGTCCATAAATAGGATTGGAACCCGGATGCAACACCATTTGGTCTATTGCACCATTAGGAATAAGATCCCAGTTCACCGTATCACCAAAAGGCTCATTAAATCGCACGCTATTCAGGTAAACAGAAACTCCTTGCGGCAAACCCAGTAATGGCGAAGCGGTAAACCCTCGAAAACGAATATCCGGCTGGAAAGGGTTAGACTGAGCATTGTTAACTGTCACACTCTGTAGATTTTGGTACATATAATCGGGTAGATTCAAACTCCGACTGCGTTCCAAATCCTTTGAGTTTGCCGACTGAACATTCGAGGGAATTTTATCCACTGATATTCCCGTACCCGATATCGGCGTTGCACCGACGACTTCCATATTTTCCAATATGACAGGGGCACCCGAATCCGAGGCATCTTTATCTTGAACCTCTCCGCTCGCGAAAGCCCCTTGCGAGGTAGCAGTTTCTCCTTCAGGTATCGGATCGGCTGCATGGATATCTGAGCAACTGATCATTGCAATCAACGCCAGAGCCATTCCAAAGATTTTGTTATTATTCATAGCCTCACCAAAAAGGAGAGAATACTAAAATAAACCGAATGGTGTTGCCTATAGGAAAATTTCCTGCAACCCGTTATTTTTGCTCTAACAAACCCAATTTAAAAGCGATACCAGCGATCTCCGCACCTGTATGCACACCTAACTTGGCCCGAATTGACGTACCGTAGTTAGCAACAGTCTTATATCCAAGACAAAGTTGGTCGGCGATTTCCCGCGTTGTTAATCCTCTGGCCATTCGCAAAAATACATCAAATTCACGAGTCGAAAGACTTTCAATCTGATCTAACTGCGATTGACCGGAAAGGCTTCTCGTTGGGTCAGTCGGTATCAACCCAGTCTCTATATAGGTTTCACCTTGTGCGATTTTTACAGCCGCTGTAATCATGATATCGGGAGCGCTGCGTTTAGTGATATAACCTTTTGCACCCGATTCAATCGCTTTTTTAACATACACGGCTTCTTCATAGATACTAAAAACCAATATTCGAGCCGTTGGATCCCTTAAACAGATTCGACGAATTGCCGTAAACCCTCCAATCCCCGGCATGGAAATATCCATGATCACAATATCCGGTTTATGATCGACATAATATTGACATGCACTTTCTCCGCTGCAGGCTTCTCGTATTTCGCCAATTTCAGCCGACTGGGCAAGCAACAAACGGTAGCCGGCACGCACTACGGCGTGGTCATCGGCTAACAAAACATCGATCTTCTGATTCATTTATTATCCCTATAAAATGGTATGGAAATTTTCATCGAAACACCTTCTCCAATTGCTGAATCAATTGCCAATGTTCCACCCAATCCATCGACTCGCTCCTGAATACCACGAAGACCAAAGCCATATTTCACGATAGTCGAATCAAAACCGGCGCCATTATCGCAAATCTCTATGACTAAGCACGAACCACTCGCAAACTTCATTTCTCCGCAAAGCACTTTGACTCGAATCGATACCACTGTGGCTGCTGCATGTTTTAAAATATTGGTTAAACATTCCTGTACAATTCGAAACACATGAATTTGTTTGTCTTTTAGATATTCGTCTGCTACAGAGTCGATATCACAATGCAATTTCACCGTAGGCTGCGATGCCAACAAAACCTCCAACATATCCTCTAAGGAAGCTTTCAGACCTAACTCATCCAGGATCAATGGATGTAACTGGCGCATCATTGTCCTCAGCACAGAGAATAAATGATCACAGGTCGAACGAATTGAGTCGACTGCACACTGAGACGCATCATCAGGACACTGGTTTTTTAATGACGCTGCAACCACTTTAATCGCGCTCAGTGATTGGCCAAATTCGTCATGTAATTCCTGGGCAAGATATTGCCGCTCTTGTTCCCGAACCGCCAACGAATGTTGTCGTAATGCATCGTTATCACGGCTAGCGATTTCAAGCGATCTTGCTGTATGGTTAATTGCTTCGGCAATCTGAGTAAATTCGGGTAATGAAAAATTTGGGAGGCGCTCTTGATTACTTCCGGATTTTAAGCGCTCTAAACCCTCCAGAATAATTGTAACCGGTTTAAACGCGCGTTCTACTGTAATGGAAACAAGAATAAAAACGATCAACGCCATAACGGCAATTAAACCGAAAAAATCCAGTGCTTCGCCCCAAGCTTCTGCAATTTCATCTCTAGGATCCGCTTGTATCATTAATTTAATACTGCGACCTTCGGGGAATTCCACTTCTTTGATTACTGTGAGAGGCTCCGATATCACTGACCAAACAAACCAGGCAGGAACCCCGCGGACTGAGTCAATAACACCCTGTCTATCGAGGCCCTCCAAATCTTTGACCAGCGGCTGAATATGAATTTTTAAATGACGAGATTGGCTTAAGTTTCGCAGACTCACTAACCAATCGCTTAGAGCCGGTGCATCCTGGCGATCCTTTGAAAATTCTGACTCGATTAAGCGCACCGCCAAATAAACCGTTGATTTTATCTCTTTTATTACGGATTGCCGGGCGTTAGAAACCACAAGAATAGTGCCCACTAACACGATAAATCCGATGGTTAAAAAAATGATGAAATTCAGGCGAAATCGTAAGCTCATTCACACTGGTCATTGTTTAGAAATGAACGTCCAGAATACTTCTATATAGCGAAACCGGACAACATAATCGCACAAAGGTTTATATAATCGAAGAGTTTTCAGGAGAATAAGAGAAATATACGGCGTTTTTGATCTAAATAGGAGAGGTATTCTGAGTTCTGGGGATACTATATTTAATTATAATTTTTTGCCTTCGGTCCCGGTTTCTTTTTCCTTAATTCTCGTCCCAGAAGTCTTTCCACTGACTCAACAAATCTCTCATAACCCAGGGGCCGCACGAAAAGAAGGGGTCAAAAGAAGGGGTCAAATATCATATTAACCTTTTCTCGTATTTATTTACCCCAGCTCACCTACCCACAAACCTCCAACACAATCCTATACTCATCCTCCACTGTTTCACATTCCACCACCCGGTGACCATTAATTCGACACCAGGCGGGAATATCACTCAGGACACCAGGATCGGTACAAACGACTTCTAGTGTTTCACCCACTTCTAACTCTTTCACCCGATCTTGCGTCCTGATTACCGGCAATGGGCACAAAAGCCAGCGTGCATCCAAAGTCTGTTGGCTCATATGTGCCATTCCGATGGGATTTCATGCGCCAGCATCGGCTGCACCGATAAACATTCCTGTCGGCCTTTGTTGACAACTTCGACGTCGACATTCTCCGCATCACGCCCCTGGCTGTAGCGGGCAGTCAGTCTGGCCGCAAGGATAAGATCATCCGAATCCGGACTGCCTTCGATCAAAACCAACGGGCCGTTATGGCTGATGGCTTGCATATGAACAAAAGACTTTTTATATCCAGTTAAAAATCGGGACTCCCCCTCCTCGCGGGCGATGATCATCTTGAAATTAGACTTAGGCCGCAAATGCCGACCAATCTTAAGTAACATAATATCGTCGAGTTCGTATTGTTTATCACCGCGTGTACGCCATAAATCCGCTAGCTTGTCTGAATAGTTTTTATCGGTAAGAAAACAACACCCCCCCGCAGGTTGTGCATATTCATCAAAACCAAATTGCTCCGCGAGTGCCATTTGCGGCTTTCGATTGCGGCCGCTAAAATCGAATAATGCTTCCCGATCAACCCAGGATTCACGCTCGGCCAATGTCGCAGGCAGGTTTTTCGCGCACAATGGCCTTAACAATAAATCATTCGCGCCCGATTCCTGGGCAATAACCGGCATAGTCTCTTTGCGTTGAGACATAGGCCGCTGGCCGATGACTTCTCCGGTAATTATAAAATCGAAGTCATTTTCCTTGATCCATTGCCGCGCTTTACCCACCATGAATATTTTACAATCCAGACAAGGATTAAGATTTGCACCATAGCCATGCTTAGGATTGATCACCACCTGCTTATATTCTTCTATGATATCAATAATATGTAACTTTATTCCAAGCTGCTCGGCAACCCACAAGGCATTGTTGCGTTTAGGCTTGGCTTTATCTTTCTTTCGAATCGCGTGTGTATGCCCCTCGACACAAAACCCGGTATAGAAATTAATCCCTTCTACATGCACACCCTGATTTTGTACTACTTTTGCCGCCAACAGTGAATCCAGGCCTCCTGAAATCAAGGCAACTGCTTTTCTTTTTGTTTTCATTACTACCCGCTCATGATCTTCAACTGCTGCCATTATAAGATATAATTGCGGGTTTTATTGATATTAGACGATCATACCGCGTGGAAACCCCGAAACAGACCATTCACGACACAAAAAGTTTCCAGGGCCTGATCCTGGCACTTCAGGAATATTGGGCAACGAAAGGATGTGTTTTAATGCAACCCTTAGACCTTGAGGTCGGGGCAGGAACCTTTCATCCGGCTACATTTTTGCGTTCTATTGGTCCCGAGCCCTGGAAGACCGCCTACGTCCAGCCGTGTCGACGTCCAACCGATGGACGTTACGGCGAAAACCCTAATCGTCTGCAGCATTATTATCAGTTTCAGGTACTGCTAAAACCATCGCCACTATTGATCCAGGATATGTACCTTGAGTCGCTGCGATATTTAGGCTTTGACCTTAATGAACATGATGTCAGATTCGTTGAAGATAACTGGGAATCACCCACACTTGGCGCATGGGGACTGGGCTGGGAAGTCTGGCTTAACGGCATGGAAATCACTCAATTTACATATTTTCAACAGGTAGGTGGACTGGACTGTAAACCTGTTTCCGGAGAAATAACCTACGGACTTGAAAGAATCGCCATGTATCTGCAGGGTGTAGAAAGTATTTACGACATTGTTTGGTCGAACACGACGGAAAGCGTGGTTCGTTATAGAGATGTTTTCCACCAAAACGAAGTAGAAATGTCGACTTTTAATTTTGAATACGCGAAAGTTGACTCCTTGTTTTCTCAGTTCGACAATTATGAAGGTGTATGTACGCGCCTGGTCGCCGATGATTTACCCTTGCCCGCATATGAAATGGTACTCAAAGCATCGCACGTTTTTAACCTTTTGGATGCCCGTCATGCAATATCGGTAACCGAGCGACAACGCTTTATTTTGCGCATACGAAAACTATCGAAATCAGTAGCCGAATGCTATTACGCTCGCAGAGAGAAACTCAGTTTTCCCTTGTTGAACAATGCAAACGGAGTTCAAAATGGATAACCGGGACGATTTGTTATTTGAGCTTGGAACGGAAGAGTTACCGCCAAAATCCCTACCGGTATTCTGCCAATCCTTGAGGTCAAATATGGAACAGGCATTGAATCAAGCGGAGCTTGAATACGATAAACTCCATGTCTACGCCACACCCCGGCGCCTTGCCATATTGATTAATGGGCTGGCAACCGCCCAGGCAGATAAAACGACCGAGAGAAAAGGACCGGCAATGGCTGCCGCATTTGATGCAAACGGTCACCCAACCAAAGCGGCGGAAGGATTTGCCAGAGGTTGTGGCGTCCCTGTCGACCAATTGCAAACCCTGGCAACCAGTAAAGGCGAATGTTTATGTTTTCGGCAACAACTTAAAGGCGAACATATTGACACTCTGATCCCTGGGATTATTACAGAATGCCTGGAAAAATTGCCCATCGCCAAACGAATGCACTGGGGATCCAGTGATATTGAATTCGTTCGCCCCGTACATTGGTCGGTGTTACTGTTTGGCACTCGACTCATCAGCGCGCAAATACTCGGAACATCAACCCAGGCGTATAGTTACGGCCACCGGTTCCTGGCACCGCATCGAATCAATTTTGATAATGCCAGCCAATACCTTCAACAGTTAGCCACAAGCGGCAAAGTCCTGGTTGATTTCGAAACCCGTAAACAAAAAATTCACGCGCTCGCCACGGCCGCGGCAGAAAAAGTCAATGGCATCGCAATAATAGACCCTCAGCTACTCAATGAAATAACTGCTTTGGTCGAGTGGCCCGTTGCAATAACCGGTGAATTTGACAAGCGCTATCTGAAATTACCACCGGAAGTACTCGTAACCACAATGCAGTCAAACCAGAAATATTTCCCGGTTGAAACGTCTGACAAGCAACTTTTAGCTTTTTTTATCACCATAAGTAATATCGAAAGCAACGACCCAAACACTGTAGTAAAGGGTAACGAGCGAGTCATTCGACCCCGTCTCGCCGATGCAGATTTTTTCTGGAAGCAGGATCGCAAGCTGGCTTTGGAAAAGCGTATCCCTTTATTGGAAAAAATAGTCTTCCAAAAACAGTTGGGCACACTAGCCGACAAAAGTCGGCGGGTGAAGTCTCTTTGTATACACATCGCAAAACAACTGCAGTGCAACGAATCATATGCAAAACGCGCTGCCCTATTAGCAAAAACCGATCTGGTTACAGATATGGTCGGAGAGTTTCCATCGTTGCAGGGAACCATTGGGCGATATTATGCTCTGGCCGATAACGAACCCGACGAGGTCGCCATAGCTCTGGAAGAGCAATACCTTCCCAAACACTCCGGCGGTAAATTACCAGAAACACAAACAGGACAGATTCTTTCGCTGGCGGATAAAATCGATACTTTAGCCGGCATTTTCAGTGCGGGCCTTATTCCTACCGGGGACAAAGATCCGTATGCCTTGCGCCGGGCAGCCCTTGGAACTATTCGGATTATCGTAGAAAAACAACTCGACCTCGACTTGTCAACACTATTAGACACAGCACTTGCGGAATTACCGACGAAACTTGACGCTGAAAAGAACCATAACGAAGTATACGCTTTTGTAATCGAACGCTTTCGTGGCTACTGCCTGGAGAAACATTACAAACACGATGAATTTGAAGCGGTACTGGCTATTAACACGATGCGCCCTATCGATTTTGAACAAAGACTGATCGCCGTCAAACACTTTCGAACTCTGGCAGAATCTGAAAGCCTCGCCGCAGCAAACAAACGCATCAAAAATATCCTTCGTAAGGCCAAGGTGACACCCCACATAGAAATTAACCATACACATCTACAGGAAACGGAAGAAAAAGAGTTACTGGATGCAGCCGATTCTGCTGCGCAGGAAATCGTACCCTTTCTGCAAAAACGGGATTACACCGCAACACTAAGCCGACTGGCCCTGTTACGCGAACCTGTAGACAATTTTTTCGATAAAGTTATGGTCATGTGTGACGATCCGGACACAAGAGCTAACCGTCTGGCATTACTGTTTAGAATCGAATCGATGTTTCTTGGCATCGCCGATCTATCGAAGCTACAGTAATAACAGCTATTCTTCGCAACTTCGACCCATCAATACTTTTCTGTAATGACTCTCCAAGATTATGTCATCCTTGACCGTGATGGTGTTATCAATTACGACTCTGAGGCTTTCATTAAATCACCTCAAGAATGGATACCTCTCCCAAAAAGTCTTGAAGCGATTGCAGTATTAAATCGATCCGGATTTAGGGTTGTCATTGCAACCAACCAGTCGGGCATTGCACGCGGCTATTTCGACATTCAGATGCTAAATCGGATCCATGATAAAATGCACCGCATGGTTGCGGATCATGGCGGTACAATTGATACTATTTATTATTGCCCCCACGGCCCACAGGATCACTGCAAGTGCCGCAAACCAAAGACCGGACTATTAGAACAATTTGCCAGCGAACATGATGTCCAATTCAAAAATACCCCTTTCATTGGTGATTCACCTCGAGATATACAGGCAGGGATCGCCGTAGGTGCGCAACCGTTTCTGGTGAAAACGGGAAAAGGCACCAAAACCCTAAAAGACCACCCAAACATCAACGTACCGGTATTCAATAACCTTTATGAAGCAAGCCAATTTATCATTTCAAGGCAATAATATTGTATTGCATCTTCGATCTGCGCTGTTTTTTGTCTTGATAGTACTCAATACCGTGGTCCTAGCACCGATAGTGGCTCTCGCCTACCCTTTGTCGTTTCGAATTCGCTACGCTATTGCTCAGTGCTGGGTTGCTGTGGCTCTTTGGTTGGTTAAAACCATATGTGGCATCCATTACCAAATCGAAGGACAGGAAAACATACCCAAGGATAACGGCATCATCGTCTGTAAACACCAATCGGCCTGGGAAACCATAGCGCTGCAGAAAATTTTCCCTGCCCAGGTTTTCATTCTAAAAAGAGAATTATTATGGTTGCCTTTCTTTGGCTGGGCCATGGCGGCCTGTGAACCCATCGCAATTAATCGCAGCCTGGGAAAAGCCGCTTTACGACAAATTATCTCTCAAGGAATTGACCGTTTGAATAAGGGCCGGTGGGTAGTTATCTTTCCAGAAGGAACCCGCGTCTCTCCTGGAGAGAAAGTTAAATATGGCGTTGGTGGTGGTATGCTGGCAGTTAAATCCGGGCATTCAATTGTACCTGTAGCTCATAATGCAGGTGAATTCTGGGGCAAATACAGCTTCTTAAAATACCCGGGAACAATCCAGGTTCGTATAGGCCCGGCAATTTCTCCAGCCAATCGAAGCGCCAGCGAAATCAACAATCAGGCTCATGACTGGATTGAAACTCAAATGCTGGAAATCGCTGCCCTATGACAGTCAACAATCCAGGACGAATCCATTGAAAGACTATAGCGGTATACCCTTAAACTACAAAGATTCCGGAGTAGATATATCCGCAGGTGACGAGCTGATTCGGCGAATAAAGCCCTGTGTGGAAAAAACCCGAACATCTGGTGTATTATCCGGTTTAGGAGGATTCGGTGCGTTGTTCGAACTACCATTGGATCGCTTTAAACATCCTGTTCTAGTATCAGGAACAGATGGCGTTGGAACCAAGTTGAAACTGGCTAATTGGCTGGCAAAACACGATACTATCGGCATCGACCTGGTTGCGATGTGCGTCAACGATATCCTGGTTCAGGGTGCAGAACCGTTATTTTTCCTTGACTATTTCGCAACAGGTTCATTACACGTAGACATCGCTGCAGCAGTGGTTAGAGGTATCAGCGAGGGTTGCCAGCAAGCAGGTGCCGCACTTGTTGGCGGGGAAACTGCAGAAATGCCAGGAATGTACGGCCAGGACGATTATGACCTTGCCGGATTTTGCGTTGGCATCGTGGAAAAAAATCGTATCATCGATGGTACACGCATCACACCCGGCGATAAACTAATCGGAATTGAATCGTCGGGACCTCACTCTAATGGTTATTCTCTAATCAGAAAAGTTATCGAGCTCAACAAAACCTCTCTCGGCGAACAACTTGCCGAAAAAACAATAGGCGAACACCTTTTGCAACCAACACGTATCTATGTAAAATCGATTCTTCGTTTATTACAATCTGTAGACGTTCATGGTATAGCACATATAACCGGGGGAGGCATTACAGAGAATTTGCCAAGAATTCTGCCCAAAACAACTAAAGCATTAATCAATCTGGACTCCTGGAAGCAACCTCCTATATTTTCCTGGCTTCAGAAAAACGGTCAGATCGAGAACGCCGAAATGCTACGCACTTTTAACTGTGGAATCGGAATGATTTTATGTGTAGCCCCAACCGATGAAACCACAGCAATGCAGGCTCTTAAAGAGAATGGAGAATCCGTCTATACGATTGGCACAATTCTGGAATCGAAGGATGGCAGCGTTTTGCAATACCAAATCTAAGCAAGATTTTTAGACACGCTTACTGCGTTTCTTACGCAGCATGATTAGAGTCAACAAAGGCCCGGAAGCTGCGTAACAAAAGAAAAATACAAACAACATCTCCGGCGGATTAGCAAAAACCAGCCCAAACGACAACATCACCGCGATAGCCACAACAAAAGGGACTTTCCCTTTCAAGTCTATATCTTTAAAACTGTAATAACGAAAATTGCTAACCATTAATAAACCACTGAATATGGCAAGAAATAACGCTGGATATCTCAGAGCCTCTCCAGTAAAACCATATTCCGTCGCCACCCAGACAAATCCGGCAAGAATTGCTGCTGCAGATGGACTGGGTAAACCCTGAAAATATCGCTTGTCCGCAGTCTCCAACTGCGCATTATAACGCGCCAGTCGAAGGGCTCCGCCTGCAGCATAAACAAAGGCCGCAAACCAGCCCAATTTACCCAAAGAAGACAAGCTCCATACATACATTACCAAGGCTGGAGCGACACCGAACGAAACCATGTCAGCCATACTATCGTAATGCGCTCCGAATTCACTCTGCGTATTCGTCAGACGAGCCACCCGCCCGTCCATGCCATCCAAAATCATCGCGACAAATATAGCCACAGCCGCCAACTCATAGCGCGCGTTCATCGCTGCTGTTATCGCATAAAAGCCCGAAAACAATGCGGCCGTAGTAAAAAGATTTGGCAGCAGATAAATTCCTCTACGCCTACGACTGGATGTTGGTTTCACCATGAGTGCGTCCGCAATCAAATGTTTTAGGCAACCAACACTAAGCGGTTACCTGTTTGGCATTTAAAACGATTCAGTAAGTATTTGAGGATTCAAACCGCAAATTCTACTGAATAGATGCTGGTATCGTGACTATTCAGCGTATTTTTCTGAGGGGTCAAGCCATTAATATATCGAACTAAAAATGGCTTACACCCTTAAGCCCTAAACTCACTAATTAGGCGCTAGTTTTTTTCCTTATCGACAATTTTATTGGCTTTAATCCAGGGCATCATGCCTCGTAAACGTGACCCAACTTCTTCAATCTGATGGTCACGACCCAATCTGCGTTTCGCCTTCATACTGGCAACTCCCGAACGATTTTCGAGAATAAATTCGCGGGCAAATTCACCACTTTGAATTTCCTTAAGAATTTTAGCCATTTCCCGTTTGGTCTTCTCAGTAATCACACGCGGCCCACGGGTTAAATCGCCATATTCAGCGGTATTCGAGATGGAATATCTCATATTCGCAATACCACCCTCATACATCAGGTCGACAATTAATTTCAACTCATGCAAACATTCAAAATAAGCCATTTCAGGCGCATACCCTGCTTCAACCAGAGTTTCAAAACCGGCCTGAACCAACGCAGTGGTTCCACCACATAAAACCGCCTGTTCGCCAAAAAGATCAGTTTCAGTTTCTTCCTTAAAAGTGGTTTCTATAATACCTGCCCTGCCACCGCCATTTGCCGAAGCATAAGACATGGCAATATTTTTAGCCTGCCCTGAAGCGTCCTGAAAAACCGCAATCAGTGACGGTACACCACCCCCTTCAGTATAAGTTGATCGTACCAGATGCCCAGGACCTTTGGGAGCAACCATAATGACATCAAGATCTGGACGCGGTTGAATTTGTTCAAAATGAATGTTGAACCCATGCGCGAATGCCATAATAGCACCCTGAGTAATATTGGGTTCGATCACATCAGCGTACAAGGCTGCCTGATGCTCATCCGGCGCCAGAATCATAATCAAATCAGCCCAAGCCACCGCTTCTTCAATCGGCAAAACACGCAAACCAGCATTTTTCGCTTTAGCCACCGACCCGGAATCCGACCGCAATCCAACCGTCACCTCAACACCGGATTCCTTCAGGTTGTTGGCATGAGCATGACCCTGGGAACCATAACCAACGATGGTGACTTTTTTGCCCTGAACTAGTGAAAGATCAGCGTCTTTATCATAATAAACTTGCATTTGTATCCTCGATTTCGAAATTCTATAAATTAGTAATTAACGGAATATTTGTATATAAAGGCGAAACAACAATCGCCTAAACATGTAAGCCTTTCTGTCCACGCAGTATACCGGTAGGTCCAGAGCGCACAACCTCAATAATTGAGCTTTCATCAAACACATGAATTAAAGCATCCAGCTTACTCGATTCACCTGTCACCTCAATTACAAACGATTCGGGTGTCGCATCAATAATCCTGCCGCGAAAAATATCCGCCAATCGCTTTGCTTCATCATGAGCATCACCGGCAGCGCGTACCTTGATCATCATTAGTTCACGTTCAATGTGCTCCGATTCGGCAAGATCAATCAGCTTCACCACATCGACCAGTTTATTTAACTGTTTGGTAATCTGCTCAATAATCCGATCACTGCCCCGAGTCACCAGCGTCATCCGAGATAATGTCGGGTCTTCTGTTGCTGCAACAGTAAGAGATTCAATATTATATCCCCGCGCAGAGAAAAGACCGGAAACGCGAGACAATGCGCCAGCTTCATTTTCCATCAAAACTGAAATAATATGACGCATCAGGCGAGCTCCCTGTTACCTATAGTACCTGGTGCCAAACGCATATCGTTGTGCGCTTTCCCAGCTTCGATCATTGGATACACATTCTCAGTCTGATCCGTAATAAAATCCAGAAAGACCGTCCGATCCTTCATTTCCAGAGCTTGTTCCAAAGCCCCGCGGACATCTTCCGGCTTATCAATTAACATTCCGACATGGCCATAACTTTCCGCCAATTTCACAAAATCAGGAAGCGCGTCTACATAGGAATGTGAATAGCGCTTATCGTAGGAGAATTCCTGCCACTGTCTGACCATGCCCATATAACGGTTATTCAGGTTAATTATTTTGACAGGTGTATTGTATTGCAGCGCAGTTGATAATTCCTGCAGACACATTTGGATGCTGGCTTCTCCCGTCACACAAACAACGTCTGCATCCGGATGCCCAATCTTGACCCCGATTGCTGCCGGTAATCCAAAACCCATTGTGCCGAGACCACCAGAATTAATCCATCGTCTTGGTTGGGTGAATTTATAATATTGCGCTGCCCACATCTGGTGTTGACCGACATCTGATGTTACAAAAGCGTCGCCACCGGTAATTTCATACAGTTGCTCTATAACGAATTGCGGTTTTATTACCTTGTTACTGCGCTCATATTCAAGACAGTTCACACTACGCCAACTGTTTATCAGCTCCCACCAACTCTCCAGTGCTTTCTTATCTGGCCTTTTCGACCCCTTACTAATAAGGTCAATCATATCTGTAAGAACAGGTTTGACCTCACCTACAATCGGTATGTCTACAAATACGTTTTTCGATATTGACGCAGGATCCACATCGATATGAACGATTTTCGCGTCAGGGCAAAAATCGCTGAGTATTCCGGTTACTCTATCGTCAAATCGAGCCCCGATGGCAATCAATACATCGCAGCCATGCATCGCCATATTGGCTTCATATGTCCCATGCATTCCCAGCATTCCGACAAATTGTTCGTCAGTGGCCGGATAAGCACCCAAACCCATTAGAGTATTGGTAATCGGATAATTCAGCAGGCGAGTAAATTCAGTTAATTGTTTCGCCGCATTACCCAACACGACACCGCCACCGCTATAAATCATCGGCTTTCTGGCACCAAGGATCATCTCAATAGCTTTTTTGATCTGACCTTTATGCCCTTTTTCGGCAGGATTGTACGAACGCATTGATACCTTACGTGGATATTTATAAGCAACCTTAATCTTAGGGTCAGTAATATCTTTGGGTATATCCACAACCACGGGCCCCGGACGTCCGGTTGTCGCCACGTGAAAAGCTTTTTTTATAGTCTCTGCAATTTTTGAAACATCTTTGACCAAAAAATTGTGTTTTACGCAGGGGCGAGTAATCCCTACGGTATCAACCTCCTGAAAAGCATCGCTACCAATCACAGGTGAGGGTACTTGACCGGAAATAATAACTAAGGGTATCGAATCCAGATAGGCTGTAGCGATCCCGGTAATAGCATTGGTCGCACCTGGACCTGAAGTAACCAGAACCACGCCGGGTTTTCCAGTAGCGCGTGCGTAACCATCCGCAGAATGTGTCGCACCCTGTTCGTGACGCACCAGAATATGCTTGACATGCTTTTGCTGAAACAAAGCATCATAAATATGCAAAACTGCACCACCAGGGTAACCGAAAATATATTCAACTCCCTCGTCTTTCAGACTTCGTATGACAATTTCCGCTCCGTTGAGCTCCACAATAGCTAACCTCTAAAAAATAAACAGGACATTATACAACACTCTACAGAGTCGCATCTTTTGATCATTTACGTCACCGCATTCCTTACACCATGCTATTAGGCAAGAAAAAAATGGGTCGGTTACCCTACTTGTTATTGATTATGCAGTCAAGATAATTCGCGCATAGAAGTACACCTCCAGGCGATGGGGCCTGCAACAAAATTGAGTTAAGTTTGGCTGATATTAAATCGGGGCAAACCATATAGATTACAAGAAAACTAACAAGACAATGTTCGTTATCCGTTTATTCTTTCTGTATTCAAATAGTCAATCACAGCTCCTGGATTCGGACGAATCCCTCGCCAGATTAGAAATGCCTCAGCCGCTTGCTCGACCAGCATCCCCATCCCATCCACGCTGACCAAAGCATTTTGCTGCCTCCCCCACCGTACAAAAGCTGTCGGCTGATTGGCATAAGCCAAATCATAACAATAACCTTTGTCTTTTAAGATTCCCCCTGGTAGGTCCGGTATTTCGTCATTCAAACTGGCGGATGTGGAATTTATAATGAGCTCAAATGACTGCCCCTCCAGCTGCTCAAAACCACCTGCCGCAACAACACCTCTACAACGAAACCGACCCGCCAGTTCAATGGCTTTCTCAGGATTTCGATTTGCAATAAACACCGAATCGGGTTGCTGGTCGAAAATTGGCCCCAAAATTCCTTTACAGGCTCCACCCGCGCCAAGCACCAGAATATTCAACCCTGACAGGGATATACCCAAATTTATGTTGAGATCATTGACCAAACCGATTCCATCAGTATTATCTCCATACAACTGACCGTTTTCACCGACAGACAGGGTATTCACAGCACCAGCCTGTGCGGCATATTCACTTTTTCGATCAACCAGATCAAATGCCAATTCCTTTAACGGAATTGTACAGTTTAAGCCTTTTCCGCCCGCCGCGAAAAATGCCTCAACACGTTCCCTAAAATCTTCCGGAGCAACGTCCTCAGCCCTATAAATCAGGTTTTCCTGGCCTGTTTGTTGTGCGAACAGTCTGTGAATTATCGGAGATTTACTGTGACTGATTGGATGTCCAAATACAGCATACTGATCTGATTGAAGCATTAATCAAGCTCGCCTAAGGGCTCGTTTTTCCCAATATAGCGTGAAAGAAATAATAATTAATGCCAGGAATATAACAATCGTTACAAAATCTTGAAAAAATGCCGAAATTACTGAAGTTGTACCTAGAAATATTCCAGCCATACAAAATCGCCATCCAAGGCGAATACCATCAATGAAGGTCGCCAAAGCCAGGATTAGCAATATAACCATTCCAGTGCTTTCAGAATTTAATTTTTCGGCTTGCAGCAACAAAAATACGGCAATAACAGTTAACATTGCCCCTAACCAGTGAATCACCTGAACAACCAAAATATCTTTAACCAGGCTACCCGTTTGTTTTTTACTTTCGACGATTCCCAAAAAGACCGAAATAAAGCCAAAAATTACGATCATCAACATCCAGTACCGATACCCCTCACTGGGTGAATAATCAGAAATCACGACACCAACAAGAGACAACAAAATCAACAAAATCAACACAAATTCTTCAATTCGAGAGCCACGTCTCACCATTTTTCGGTTTGCTACAATCTTTTTTTCATCCTGTGCCATTGTTACGCCCCGGTTATTTGATTATTTGGAATATTCTACTAAATTACCGACAACCTATCACTCTGACAAATATATTAACCATCCAGTAACGCTCAGGAGCTAGGATTCAATAATATACGAATCTTGACTTGTCTTATTGTCCGTCTTCTGCGTTGTAGCAACCGTTGCGTAGCCCTGCTATGCGCCTGTTGCTACGCCTTCAAGACAAACAATTATCCTGCGTCAATCTTTCGCATATTATTAAAACCTCGCTCCTTAGCTTCAGTTCGATTCCTGAAGTTCACGTATCCAGCGAGCAGCATCCTTGGCAAAATAGGTCAAAATGGCATCGCCGCCTGCTCGTTTGAACGCATTTAATGCTTCCAATACGACTTGTCTTTCCTCCAGCCATCCGTTAAGCGACGCGGCCTTAAGCATTGCGTATTCGCCACTGACCTGATAAACGAAGGTCGGTACTGCGAATTGTTGTTTTACTCTATAAACGACATCCAGATAAGGCATACCCGGCTTCACCATAACCATATCGGCGCCCTCTCCAATATCAAGTTCCACTTCCCGCATCGCCTCATTCGAATTTGCCGGATCCATCTGATAGCTGTACTTGTTACCTGAGCCCAAATTTTCAGATGAACCGACCGCATCTCGAAAAGGTCCGTAGAAAGATGAGGCATATTTCGCAGAATACGCCAAAATCAGCGTATTAGGAAATCCAGTATTTTCCAGTTCATCACGTATTAAACCAATTCTCCCATCCATCATATCGGAAGGTGCAACGATATCCGCGCCTGCCCGGGCATGGGACAGTGCCTGCCTGACCAGGACTTCGACCGTACGATCATTAACGACATAGCCATGCTCGTCAATCAAGCCATCCTGCCCATGAGAAGTATACGGATCGAGCGCTACATCTGTTATCACACCTAATTCCGGAAAATTTTTTTTCACAGCTATAACCGTAGACTGCATCAATCCATCCGGGTTATATGCCTCCTTGGCGTCATTCGTTTTCCTGCCGGAATCCACCACAGGAAACAATGCAATGGCGGGTATGCCAAGCCGAACAATAGTTTCCAGTTCTTTAAGCAACAGATCCTGGCTTAAACGCTCCACGCCAGGCATAGATGCAATGGCCTGCCTTTTCCCAGCGCCTTCAACCACAAACATCGGATAAATCAGATCGTCCACCGATAATTTAGTTTCACTCATCAACCGCCGACTGAAACGAGTACGACGCATTCTTCGCATGCGAACACCCGGAAAAACATTGGCACCATTACCTGGAATATTTGCCATAAATCATCTTCTACAAATAGATATGAACATTTTGTGAGTTTTCGAATCTCTTAATAAAGTACTGATTTCGGTTATGATAACCTGAAACATAATTCTAAAGGAGGATACCAATGACAAAGAAAGACTATTGTGCGTGCTTGAGAAGCCTTTTGCTATTAACAATTATATTACCTGGCTTACCCCTAAAGGCAGAAACCGGGAGCATCGAGCCTGTATCAATTATCATGGAAACCTCCGAAAAACTGCAGACCGCAATGAAGGAAAACCCTCCTGCCGGTGATTACGCCAGAGCCAGCCAGATTGTAAGGGAAATTATTGACCCTCATGTGGATTTTAACCGTGTCGCTGCCTTAGTTCTGGGAAAACATTGGAAACAGGCAAACGATGACCAAAAAAACAGATTCAAAAAAGAATTCAGAGAACTGTTAATTCGTACCTACGCTGTCGCATTTTCAGAATACTCGGAATGGGAAATTACTTACTTACCCGTCAAACTCGATCCACAGGATAAAAAAGCGTTCGTAAGAACAGAAATTGTCCGACCCTCCGCACCCTCAATTTCGGTCAATTACCGAATGGTACGCAAACGTAACAACCAATGGAAAGTATACGACGTTGTCATAGAAGGTATTAGTTTTATTACCAATTACCGCTCCAGTTTTAAAAACGACGTGGCTCGCACTGGTTCACTTGATGGTGTCATCGAGAAACTCGCTGCCCGTAACCGTGAAATTTAGATCGGCTTTGACTCTGAATAACAACGATAAGATTGAAAATGGGCGGGTCGCCGCCCATTCTTATCCTGCTTTTTAATATCTTACCCTTTACCGTCGCTTTTTTATTTGTTTGCGTTGATCAAAGGTAACTACTTGCCCCCTAATCGAAACAGCCCTCTATGGGAGATCTGTGGAGGAAGTGTATGCGGCAGGGAAGCCGCATCCAAGCCTACAAGGATGTATTTACGGCGTCTTCCGGAACAGATCACCCATAGAGGGGCGAGCAGT
>Ga0114932_10001474_pt1 | contig 26603 bp, 21 predicted proteins | sample 2SBtaG_2_FD_87286 | JGI IMG/M metagenome (GOLD analysis project Ga0114932, IMG submission 87286) | Deep subsurface microbial communities from Kolumbo volcano to uncover new lineages of life (NeLLi) - 2SBTROV12_ACTIVE470 metaG | ecosystem: Environmental > Aquatic > Marine > Volcanic ...
GCACCCGGGCAACCTGGACTTCGCGACCCTGGACACCCGCGCCGCGCTCCTGTGGGATGCCCTGGACTGGCTCGACGTCGGCGTCGGCACCGACCTCTACCTCTGCCCGACGCGTGTGGTCGAGGACTCCATCCTCGCGGTGGACAACGAGCCGTCGCTGGGCGCGAGCCAGCCCTCGGGCAACGGCACCTACTCCCTCTTGATGCTGCGCTCCGGGCTTTCCTTGATCTTCCGTCGTCCCCCGGCTTAGCTCTGCACATGCTGTTCGCCCTCACCGCGCTCGTCACCCCTGTCCAAGCTGATGAAGGGGTGCAGCTGCGCGTCTACAACGGCGCCATGTCGTTCCTCGGCGAGTACATGAGCGGGCAGAGCTTCGACTTCGGCTACACCGACATCGTCTCGACCTACTCCTGCTACGACGAGATCGGCGTCCTGGACTTCAACCTCGAGGTGCCGATCTCGAACCTGAGCCTGAGGAGCAACGACGAGGGCCTGTACCTGTCCATCGCCTTCGACCAGATCCATGGTGAGAACATGGAGCTCTACGGGGTCAGCGGCTGGTGGGACACCTGCGTCGACTTCGACGGCGACCTCAACTACGTGCGGGTCGACGGCGCCAGCCTGACCGCCACCCTCGGCGTGAAGGCCTCCGGCGGCGATCTCGAGGTCTACTGGGCAGGCGATCCCCAACTCACAGGCAGCATCTCCACCGACATCTCCTGGTTCCCCGACGACATCGCGCTCTACTTCCTCGAAGACCTGATCATGGAGAAGGCCGAGGAGGCGGTGACCGAGCAGGTCCCCGCCCTGGTCAACGACTACCTCGGCGCCGCACTGCTCGATGGGGAGTACGGCGACTTCGACGTGATCGTCGAGCTGGAGGATGCCGACACCACGAACGAGGCGCTCGCCCTGGCCGCCAGCGCCGACGTGGGGTGGTCCTCGGACGACGCGTGCCCGCCCGAAGGGAGCCCGCCCGACCCGGGGCGCACTCCCACGCTCGACTTCGAGAACGACGGCAGCGATCTCGCGATCGGGATCACCGAGTCCGCGCTCAACAGCTTCTTCAACGAGTCCTGGGCCGGCGGCCTGTACTGCTTCCACGAGCAGGACATGCAGGACCTCTTCGCCCTCGTCCAAGACAGCTTCGACGCCGGGGTCGCAGACTTCGAGGCGCGGGCCGACATCGGCTCCGCACCCCACGTCACCCTCGACCAGGGCAACGTCTCCTTCGAGCTGTCTGACCTCGACCTGAGCCTCACGGGTGTGCTCAACGGCTCGCGAGAGCAGCTCCTGCACCTGAACGCCGACATCAAGGGCAGCGCCGACATCGGGCTCGACAACGGCCTCAGCGCCTTCCAGCTCCAGATGACCGACATGGGGCTCTACATCGAGGAGTTCAGCGCGTCGCACCTGCTCGACAACGACCAGGAGGCCGAAGAGGACCTGAAGGTCTTCCTGCACTCCTGGGCCACGGGCTGGGTGAACAGCAAGGCCAGCGACATGACGCTGTACGGCGCGCTCTACCACCTGCTCGGCATCTACATCAAGGTCGACGACCTGCTCTACGACAACGGCGGCGTGATGCTCTTCGTGTCGCTCTACGACGAAGACGATCCGGAAGTCGACCTCGAGCCGCCCGACACGTCGGTGCTGGTGGAGGAGGAGACCGAGATCGGCGCGACCCTCACCTGGTCGTCCGAGGACGACCGGGAAGGCGCCATCGCCTATAGCTGGCAGCTCGACGGCGGGAGCTGGTCGGCCTGGTCGAACGACGAAGCCATCACCCTGACCGGACTGCCCGGTGGCTGGCACGTGTTCAGCGTGAAGTCCCGCGACGCCTGGTGGAACGAGGACGAGACCCCGGCCAGCACACCCTTCGAGGTCGGTGCGACCGGCTGCGGCGGCTGTGGCGTGACGGGCGGTGCCGGGTGGCTGTTCGCGCTCGCCGGGCTGTTCAGCGCCGGACGCCGGTCCCGCGGAACGACTCGTTGTTCCGAACACGACGCGTGACGGTGATGTCGGCGTAGCCGGTTTCGGCGAACCAGCGCTCCAGCTCTTCGCCGGTCACGTACTGGGTCACCGGCACCCGCAGCCGATCGTAGATGTCCGCCACGACCACATCGAAGGGCCACTTGTGGTGGTCGTGCGCCGGCAGGTGCGTGACCACGTGGCCGACCAACGGGACGTGGCGCATCAGCCGGTAGGGGGTGTGGGACACGGCCCTCAGCGTGCTGGCCAGGCTGCTGCTCAAGCGGAAGAGCCCTTCGTCGTCCAGGCTGTTCGCCGTTCCCCGGAGGGCCTTGGAGACATGGCGAACCGTTCCGTGGCGCGGGCCATAGACCCAGACGAGCAAGCGACCACTGACGTCGAGCAGGTCCTGCAGGCTCCCGAAGGACGCTCGCGGGGCCTCCAGGTGGTGGAGCACGCCCATGCACATGGCGAGATCGAAGCTCTCGCTGCGAAGGGGGGGCCGGCTGAAGTCGCCTTGAACCACGTGCACGCGGTGCAGCTTCTTCGTGTTCGCGCGCGCGCTCCCCACTGCGTCGGCCGCCTTGTCGAGGGCGACCACCTCGGCCCCGTAGCGCGCGGCGAAGAAGCTGTGCCGTCCGAACCCGCACCCGGCATCGAGGACGAGCTTGCCCAGGAAGTCCTTGGGCTCTATCGGGTCGATCATGTCGAGGAAGTTCTGCTCGAACTCGGGCTCGGACCCATCGAAGCGGGTCCACCGGTGGCCCGACGCCGGCGAGTCGTCGTCCTCCAGGAGCATGCGCGGCACGCCGTCTCGGATGGGGTAGCTGCGACCGCAGCTCGGGCACTTCAGCTGGCCCTCGAGCACCTCCTGGAGGCTCCGCGCATCGAGGTCGAGCCCGCTCGTGCCCTCTTCTGTAGGCTGCCAGTGACCATGCCAGGTGTCGAGGGTGGTGACGCGGTCGGCCCGCAGTGCGAGGTCGGGGCAACGGCATGCGGGGCAGGCGAGCCAGTCGAGGAGGCGGTACTTCACGTCCCAAGGCTAACCGAGATGCGTTAGCACCGTAGTCTCGTGAGAGGACCCATGGACACCGCTTCCCCGACCAAGCCGGTCCAGGAGCTTCAGAGCGTCGTCATCCGCTTTGCGGGCGACTCGGGCGACGGCATGCAGCTCACCGGCACACAGTTCACCAACACCACGGCGCTGGCCGGGAACGACTTGTCGACCCTGCCGGACTTTCCCGCCGAGATCCGGGCGCCAGCTGGCACCCGCGCAGGCGTGTCGGGCTTCCAGCTCCACTTCGCCAGCGACGAGATCTTCACGCCGGGCGATGCGCCCAACGTGCTCGTGGCGATGAACCCCGCGGCGCTGATCACCAACGTCGGCCGGCTCGAGGCCGGTGGCACGGTGATCATCAACACCGACAAGTTCAAGGACCGGGATCTGCAGACCGCGGAGCTCGAGCAGAACCCCCTCGAAGACGACACGCTCGACGACTACCACGTCATCCCCGTGCCCCTGTCCTCGCTCACGAAGGGGGCGGTGGAAGGCCTCGGGCTGAAGACGAAGGAAGCCGACCGCTGCAAGAACTTCTTCGCGCTCGGCATGACCTACTGGATGTTCAACCGGGACATGTCCCACACCCAGGACTGGATCAAGGGCAAGTTCAAGGATCCCTACCGCGAAGCGAACCTCCGCTGCCTGCAGGCCGGTTGGAACTTCGCGGACACCATGGAGTTGATGGATCGGAGCTACCGGGTGCCGCCAGCGGCCCTCGAGCCCGGCACCTACCGCAACATCATGGGCAACCAGGCAACGGGCCTGGGCATCGCTGCTGCGGCCACGCTCTCCGGCAAGCAGATCCTCTTCGCGAGCTACCCGATCACGCCCGCGTCCGACATCCTGCACGCGGTCAGCCACTACAAGCACTACGGCGTGGCCACGCTGCAGGCCGAAGACGAGATCGCCGCGGCCTGTGCCGCCATCGGCGCCAGCTTCGGCGGCAACATCGGCTTCACGTCCACCTCCGGTCCAGGCCTGGCCTTGAAGGGTGAAGCCCTCGGCCTCGCCATGATCACCGAGCTTCCGATGGTCGTGATCGACGTGCAGCGAGGGGGTCCGAGCACCGGCCTGCCCACCAAGACCGAGCAGTCCGACCTGAACATCGCCATGTACGGGCGCAACGGCGAATCGCCGCTCCCCATCATCGCAGCGCAGACTCCCGCGGACTGCTTCGCCACGATCATCGAGGCCACGCGCATCGCCGTGAAGTACATGGTGCCGGTCCTGGTCCTGACCGACGGCTACCTGGCCAACGGCTCCGAGCCCTGGAAGCTGCCCGACCTCGCCGACCTCACCCCGATCGAGGTGGACAACCCGACCGAGCCCAACGGGCCGAACGGTACCTTCCTGCCCTACAAGCGCAACCCGGACACCCTGGCGCGCCCTTGGGCCCTTCCGGGAACGCCTGGCCTGCAGCACCGCATCGGTGGTCTGGAGAAGGACGACGAGACAGGCAACGTCTCGTACGATCCCAACAACCACGAGTTCATGTGCGAGATCCGCCAGAAGAAGGTGGACCGGGTGGTCGCCGACGTGCCGGACGTCGAGGTCTACGGCACCACCGACGGCCTGCTCGTGCTCTCCTGGGGCTCCACGTATGGCGCTGTTCGCCAAGCGGTTCGCCTCGCACGCATGGAAGGCAAGCACATCGCCCACGCCCACCTGCGTTGGCTGAATCCCTTCCCCGCCAACCTGGGGAAGCTGCTCGGTAAGTACGACCGTGTGCTGGTGCCCGAGATGAACCTCGGTCAGCTGGCCGGCGTGCTGCGCAGCACCTACGTGACCGAGCTCACGAGCCACACCAAGATCCAGGGCCAGCCCTTCACGGTGGGTGAGCTCAAGAAGAAGATCGACGAGCTGACGGAGGCCTGAGATGTCCGAGAACCACGAGAGCGCGGTCGAAGAGGGCACGAGCTACACCAAGAAGGACTTCATGTCCGACCAGGTCATCCGTTGGTGCCCTGGCTGCGGTGACTACGCGATCCTGAGCCAGGTCCAGACCGTGATGACCGAGATGGGCATCAAGCGTGAGGACTTCGCTGTGGTGAGCGGCATCGGCTGCTCGAGCCGCTTCCCCTACTACATGAACACCTACGGGTTCCACACGATCCATGGCCGCGCTCCCGCGTTTGCCACGGGCCTGAAGTGCGCGAACCCCGACCTGAGCGTGTGGGTCATCACGGGCGACGGCGACGCGCTGAGCATCGGTGGCAACCACCTGATCCACGTCATCCGCCGCAACGTGGACCTGCAGATCCTCTTGTTCAACAACCGCATCTACGGCCTGACCAAGGGGCAGTACAGCCCCACCAGCGAGGTCGGCAAGAAGACCAAGTCCACGCCGCTCGGCAGCCTGGACAACCCCTTCGTGCCGCTGCAGGTCGCCCTTGGCGCCGGCGCAACGTTCCTGGCCCGGAGCGTCGACATCATGGTGAAGGATCTCCGGAAGGCCCTGTTCGCGGCGGAGCAGCACTCCGGCACTTCGTTCGTCGAGATCTACCAGAACTGCAACATCTTCAACGACGGCGCCTTCGACGACGTGGTCGCTCGCAAGGTTCGGGCCGAGAACTGCCTGATGCTCGAGCACGGTCAGCCGATGACCTTCGGCGCCAAGGATGCGCCCAAGGGACTGCGCCTGGACGGGCTCAAGATCGAGGTCATCGAGCTGGGTGACGAGTTCACCGAGGCCGACTGCATCGTGCACGACAAGACCAACCGTTTCCTTGCGGGCCTGCTCGTGCAGCTCGACGTCCCCGAATACCCGGTGCCGATGGGCGTGATCCTCGAGACCGAGCGCCCCACCTACGACGGCGCCTTCCACGCCCAGCTCGACGAGGCCACCTCGCGCCACGGCAAGGGCGAGCTCGCCAAGCTCGTCTACGGCGGGACGACCTGGACGGTCGAGTAGATGCAGCCCCTCACGGAGGCGCCGGCCGATTGGGGTCGAGGCCTCCGCGGGGTCTTCTGCGACATCGACGACACGCTCACCTGGGAAGGCCGGCTGGTGCCGGAGGCCTTCGTGGCGCTGTCACGCCTGCAGGCCGCCGGTCTCCGTGTCGTCCCGATCACGGGTCGTCCTGGGGGCTGGGTCGATCACATCGCGCGGATGTGGCCCGTCGACGGGGTCGTCGGGGAGAACGGTGGCCTGTGGTTCTTCCACCGGGACGGGCGCCTCCACAGGCGGTTCCTGCAAGGGGCTGGAGAACGCGCCGAGAACCGTCTGCGGCTGACCGCCCTAGGCGACTGGATCGTGCACCACGTCGCGGGCTCGGCGCTGGCCAGCGACCAGCCCTACCGCGAGCTGGACCTCGCGATCGACTTCTGTGAAGACGTCCCTCACCTCGGCGAGAGGGGAATCGACGCGATCGTGGCGGCCTTCGAGCACGCCGGCGCCACCTGCAAGGTGAGCTCCATCCATGTCAACGGTTGGTACGGCACCTTCGACAAGCTGACCGGCTGCCGCCGCATCGTGAAGGAACTCTGGCACGAAGACCTGGACGAAGTGGCCCACCAGTACGCCTTCCTTGGCGACTCGGCCAACGACGAGCCGATGTTCGGGTACTTCCCCTGCTCGATCGGGGTCGCCAACGTCGCAGACTTCCTCCACCGCATGGACCAGCATCCCACCTGGATCACCGCGGAGCCGGGCGGCCATGGCTTCGCCACGGCCATCGACGGTCTACTCGAGGGCCGCGGGTAGCGCCCGACCGTCCAGGAATGCTTCGACCGTGGCCACCACCTCGTCGGCCACGGCTCGACCGAGACCCGGGTGGTAGCCGGCTGCGTGCGGCAGCAGCACGGTGTTCGGCCGCGCAGCGATCTCGGCCAGGCGTTCGGGCGGCTCCAGGTCGAAGACGTCGAGGCCCAGCCCGCCGAGGTGATCGGCCTCGAGCACGTCGTCGAGCACCACACAGCCACCACGGGCGGTGTTCACCAGCAGGGTGCCGGGCCGCATCGCGCGACAGAGGGTGGCGTCGACGAGCCCGTCGCTCGAGTCGGTGTGCCCGCAGTGGAGGCTCACGACACGGCTTGCGCCCACCAGCTCCTCCAGGTCGAGGCTGCCCGCCAGGGCTGGGTCGTGCCATCGCACCTTGGCCCCGAGCGAGCGCCACGCGTGGGCCGCCGCACGTCCGATGACCCCGAGTCCAACCAACCCCACGTCGAGTCCGGACACCAGCCCGGGCGCACGGGAGGGCAGCTGCCCACGGGCCCAGACCCCGCGCTCCGCTTCGCGGTGGAGACCGGGCAAGCCGCGGAGCAACGACAACGCCAGCGCGAGGCTGGTGTCGACCACCGCATCGCGGCGGGCGATCGGGCAGCGTGCGGCACGCACCCCGGCGGACTGGAGCGTGTCGAGGTCGAGGTGCTCGTAGCCGCTGGTGGTGGTCACGACGAGCTCGAGATCCGGCGCCGCCGCCACCACCTCCGCCCGGACCTCCACCTTGCTGGTGACCACGAGGACCCCCACACCATGCAGGGGCGGGTCCGGACCTTCGTGCCGCACCAGGGGCACCCCGAGCGCTGCGAGCCCGGCCTCCTCGAGGTCGAGGGCTTCGTCGGTCTCGTAGGCGGACCGGCCCCAGCGAAGCGCCCTCACTCGGGCCCTCGGGCCACCGGCCGACCTTCCGCGAGCCAGCCGCTCCAGCCGCCCGGGTAGAGCCGTCCGCGCCGTCCACCGTAGGCTTCCAGGGCCAACAGGCCCACGCACGCCGTCACCCCGGACCCGCAGTACAGCACCGGGGCGCCACCCGGGAGATCCGGGGGCTTCACCAGACGGCCGGCCTCGCTCACCAGATCGGACCAGGGCCTGTTGATGGCGCCCGGAATGTGCCCCGGTCGGGGGTCGATGGGCTCGGAGTCCCCCCGAAAGCGCCCGGGAGATCGGCAGTCGACCAGGAGCTCCGCCGCAGCGGCCTCGTCCGCGGTCGCGACCCGCTCGGGACGCACGCGCGCCTGCAGGTTCCCACGTCGCGCCGGCACCTGCGGTCCGGTGTCGAGCTGACCCGCCCAGGCGCCGAAGCCGCCGTCGAGGACCTGCACGTCGTCGTGTCCGATCCAGCCGAGCATCCACCACAGGCGCGCCGCAAAGGGGTTCCCCATGTCGTCGTACGCCACCACGCGCGTGCGTCGGCCCACGCCATGGCTCCGAAGCAGCTCCGCGAAGACCTCGGGATCCGGGAGGGGGTGACGTCCACCGCGTCCATCGGGCGCGACCGGAGCCGAGAGATCCCGGTCCAGGTTCAGGTAGCGGGCACCCGGCACGCGCCCCGCGCGGAAGGCTGCTTCCCCCCAGCTCGGATCCGAGAGCCGGTGGCGGCAGTCGAACACCACGACGTCTCCGTCGACGATGCGCTGGAGCTCGGTGGCGGAGACGAGAGGCTTCATGGGGCGCCCGGATCGCGCGCCCAGAGGAGGGCGAGGGCCCGCGACACCCTCCGAGGCTATCCGCTCGGACGGTGTCGGGGACCCTCGCCCTGGGGGACGGTGCCGTCAGCGACGCACCTTGTTCTCCAGGAGGATGCTGCGCTCGCGGGCGAAGCGGACCTCCAGCGCCTTGATGCGCTCGCTCTCGGCCCGGGTCACCCGACCGTCGGCGCGGGCGAGGGCCTTGACGCGCACCAGGTTCTCGTAGGCACTCCGGAGCTGCTGCGCCTCGGCGAGCGTGATGCGGGAGGACGACAGGCTCGCTGCGAGCACCCTGCTGTTGGGCGCCGCCTCGGCGGAGGGGGCGAAGAACAGGCAAGCGGCGAGGACGGGGAGGAGGATCTTGGCCATGGTGGCTCCTGTGGTGCGGTCCATCCGGTTCATCCGGACACCCTTGAGAACGCCGGCTTCGAACATCCCTTCGAGCCCAAGGCGTCAGCAGTTGTCCGCGCGTCTTCACACTCCTTTGGATTCGCTTGACACGCGCCTCAGGTAGACAGCATGTATAGTGCTCGCGGCACCGGCCCCGTGGAGGGCCTGACATGATCATCGTGTCGCTCGCGCTGGCCGCCGCGCCGCCGCCGATCGTCAACGGACAGATCGCGACCACCGGCCAGTTCCCAGCCGTGGTCGCCTTGGAAGCCTGCTGGGGCAGCTGTTTCAGCTACTGCAGCGGCACCCTGGTCCACGAGAAGTGGGTGGTCACCGCCGCACACTGCGTCGACGCGTACAAGAGCTACGCCAACAGCGGCTACGAGATGTACGTCGGGATCGGCGAGCGCGTGGGCGAGATGACGGACTGGGACGAGGGCAAGGCCGCCTACGCCCACCCCGACTACAGCAGCTGGAGCCTGGCCCATGACATCGGGCTGGTGGAGCTGGTCAACGGGCTGACCTCGGTGGAGCCCTACCCGGTGAACACCGACCCACTCACCAACAGCTGGAAAGGCGAGGACCTGACCTTCGTGGGCTTCGGCGTCACGAGCGACAACGCCAACGACGGCGGGATCAAGCGATGGGCGAAGATCCCGGTCCACAGCTTCGACGCGACCTTCGTCTACGGCGTGGACACCCAGGACAACCAGAACATCTGCTACGGCGACAGCGGCGGCGCTGCGCTCGAGGACCTCGGCGACGGCATCTATGAGCTGGTGGGCGCCAACAGCCACGTGTACAGCTGGCAGTACAGCAACTCCATGTGCGTCGGTGGTGGCAACGGGGCCGCGCGCGTCGACAGCCACCTGGACTGGATCCTCGGGTACGTAGACGTCGGCGGCTACGAGCCCGAAGCCCAGGAGCCCGAGGGCCAGGACGGCGGAGACGACGGCAGCGGCGGGAGCGGGCCAGGCGGCGGCAGCGGTGGCGGAGGCGACAGCGGAGGCGACACGACGCTCCGGGCCGCGAGCGTGCCGATCGAGGTGGTGGCCGGCGAGACCGCCCGCACCAAGATCTTCGTCGAGGGCACCGACGCGTGGCTGATGTCGGTCGTGGTCGAGCCCGCGCTCGGCGAGGTCGAGGTGGGCGAAGAGGGCTGGGTCTGGTTCTACGCCGGCGGGGAAGCCGGCGAGGACACCTTCAGCGTGCTCGTCGACGGCAATGGCTCGACGGTCGAGGTCCCGGTGAGCGTGGCGATCGCGGAACCCGCGGGGTGTTCGAGCTCGAGAGCTGTGAGCGCCTGGTGGGTGCTCGCGCCGCTCGCTCTCCTCCGTCGACGTCAGTCCACGTAGCCGACTGCGCGCAGCTCCTCGAGCAACTCGGGCCCCAGAGCGCGCGGGACGCCGAGCTGCTCGGGGGGCTGCCGTTCGGCGTACACACCCTCCGGCGTCCGGAGGGCGAAGGCCGATGCGTCGCGGCGGAGGCCGCCCACCTCGACCACGGTCCGCGTGCGCACGGCGGGGTCTCCCGCGGCTGCCGCCAGGAGCGCCTCACGAAGGTCGAAGGCCGCGATCTGCCCTTCGGGCACCACGAGTCCGCGCGTCCACAGGGGCACCACCAGTTGATCGTCGTCCAGCGCCGTGCCATGCCCGAACGAAGGGCCGAGGGCTTCCCCGTGGTCCGAGGTGACCGCCACGACGGCGTCCTCGGGCAGCGCGGGCAGCCACGCCGCCAGCCGTCCGAGGGTGGCGTCGACGTTGGCGGCGTACACGCGCCGCATCACATCGGGATCCGTGCTCCCCGGGGTCCACCCCTCGACCTCACGGAGCGGGTCGCGTGTGTACTCGTGAGGGCCCAGCAGGTGGACCCAGAGAAAGCGCGAACGCTCGCTGGGCGTCTCCAGGGCAGCGGTGGCCTCGGCCAGCACGAGCGCGTCGCGTCGGTGACGGAGGCGCTCCACGCGGCCTGTCGATCGGGCGTGCCAGCGAGACAGGGTGTGCACCGCCAACAACGGCTCGACGAAGTCGTCGGCGTGCACGAAGCGATCGAAGCCCCGGTCGAAGTCGAGCTCGGCCCGGAGGTGGGGGTTGGAGACCACCGCGTCGGTGCGGTAGCCCTGTGCCGCCAGCGCTTCGGCCAGGCTGGGCAGGGCGGGATCCGGGGCGGTGTACCCCGCCTCGACAGGCAGCCCACCGCCATGGAAGCGGACCGGCTGGCCCAGCATCAGCGCGTACATGGCGGGAAGCGTCCAGGGCGCGCCGCTCACCGCGTCGTGGCGTTCCAGGCCGGGCAGTTCACCGTGATCCGCACGCAGCGTGTCGACCGTGACCAGCACGATCGGCGGTCCGCTGTCCATCAGCGGCCGCTCGAGACTCAGCCCGCCGGCTCGTGGGCGCGCGAGGCTCGTCAGCGCGCCTCCAAGGGTCGCGACGAGGACGCCGGCCGGCCCGAGGAACCCGCCCGCCGCGAAGGCCGCGCCCCCCGCCCAGCCCCAGCCCTCGTGCACCCCCGCACTCCTGGCGGCATGCGGCCCGGCGACGAGGCCGAGCACGATCCACGGCAACCAGCGTGAGACCGTGCCGAGCAGCGCACCGAGGCCACCGAGTCCCAGCACCGCCCACAGCGCGTCGAGCACCTCGAGCGGCTGCCCCGGAGCTGGAGCGAGCCCGCCCACCGCCAGCTCCCCAGCACAGAATCCGAACCCGATCAGCCCGCCCAGCATCGCAGCGCTTGCCCGCTCTGGGGAGAACCGGGTACGCACTGAATCTCCATTCACCGACATCGGAGCACTGATGAGCGCCACTGGGTATTCCGTCGACCTGCAGGACATCCACTTCGTGCTCTTCGAGCAGCTCCAGGTCGACAAGAACCTGGCCCACGCCTTTCCGGACTTCGATGCGGAGATGTACGGGGCGATGATCGACGAAGCGGCCAAGCTCGCGATCGAGGTCATCGGCCCCGTCAACGGCCCGGGTGACGCCCAGGGATGCACCTTGGACGACGAGGGGAACGTCACCACCCCCGACGGCTACATCGGAGCCTGGAAGGCCCTGGCCGAGGGTGGCTGGCTCGGCATGGAAGCCCCCGAGGAATGGGGCGGCATCGGGCTGCCGCACGCGGTGGCCATGGCGGTCTCGGAGATCCTCACCGGTGCCTGCACCGGACTGACCATCTACAGCGGGCTCACCAACGGCGTGGCCGCGCTGATTCGTGAGTACGCGGACGAAGACCTGAAGGCCCGCTGCCTGCCGAAGCTCTATGCAGGCGAGTGGGCGGGCACGATGCTCCTGACCGAGGCCGGCGCCGGAACCTCCGTGGGCGACAACCGCACCCGCGCCATTCGCACCGAAACCGACGGGATGTACCACCTCGAGGGGGAGAAGATCTTCATCTCGGGCGGCGACCAGGACTTCACCGACAACATCGTGCACATCGCCCTCGCCCGCACCGAGGATGCCCCGGCCGGCACCCGCGGCCTGAGCATCTTCGCGGTGCCCAAGGTCAACTGGGACGGCACCCGGAACGACGCCAAGGTGGTCGGCATCGAGCACAAGATGGGCATCAACGGCTCCGCCACCTGCACCATCGCGCTGGGCGCCGACGGACCGTGCACCGCCTACCGCATCGGTGCCGAAGGGCAGGGCATGGCCATCATGTTCTTCCTGATGAACCACGCCCGCATCGCGGTGGGCGTGCAGGGGCTCGCCACCGCCGCGGCCGCCTACCAGAACTCGCTCGCGTACTGCCAGGAGCGGGTCCAGGGCACGAGCGTGTCGGACTTCAAGAACCCCGACGCCAAGCCCGTCACCATCGTGAACCACCCCGACGTGCGTCGGATGCTGATGTTCCAACGGGTGTGGGTGCAGCTGTCTCGCTCGCTGCTCTACACCACGGCGTACCGGGCTGACCTCGCCCACCACCACCAGGACGAGAAGGAACGCCTGAAGTACGAGAACCTCGTCAGCCTGCTCACGCCCATCTGCAAGGCGCACGTCACCGACGTGGGCTTCGAGTCCTGCCGACTCGCGGTGCAGTGCCTCGGTGGCTACGGCTACATCAACGAGTACCCGGTCGCCCAGCACCTGCGGGACAACAAGATCTTCTCGATCTACGAGGGCACCAACGGCATCCAGGCGATGGATCTGCTCGGCCGGAAGATGCGACAGGGCTCCGGTGCCTTGTTCATGCAGTGGCTGCAGGACGCCAACAGCGACGTCGCGAAGGCCAAGGCGGCCGGGCTCGACGACCACGCCGCAGCCGTCCAGAAGGCCATCCAGGCCCTCGGGGCAAGCGCGATGCACCTCGGCGGACTCGCGCGCTCCGGTGGGATCGACAAGGCGATGGTGCACGCCACGCCCTTCCTCACCCAGTTCGGCGTGGTCGCGCTCGCCACCCACGCCCTGGAGCAGGCGACGCTCGCCACCGAGGCGCTCACGGCGGATCCGAAAGGCTCGAGGGCCACGTTCTACCGGGGCAAGCTGCTCAACCTCGACTTCTACATCGCGCAGATGCTGCCGAGCGCCGTCGGACTGGGCAAGACCATCCGGAGCGGCGACGCGAGCTGCCTCGACGAGGCCCTGTTCAGCTGAGCGCCTACGACGGCGTGATCCGCGGCAGCAGGCGCTTCAGGCCCGTGTGCGCCGACTCGTTGAAGGGGTCGCCGTAGCGGAGGAAGTGCTGGCCCCACTCGGTGTCCCGGAGCCACGTCTGCACGGTCTTGGACCCCTCGAAGGGGTACCAGATGTAGTCGTGGTAGAAGAAGCTGCCGAAGATGAAGGCGTTCACCAGGGGGGTCTGGAAGGCCAGCTTCGAGAGCGGCTTCAGCGGCCCGAACCAGAACAGGTCGCCCACCGCGCTGGCCGCGTTGTCGCCGACCACAAAGTCCCAGTTGGTCCTCTTGACCTCGGCCGTGTCGAGGTCGCCCACGATCTCGATGTCGTCCATGTGGCCGTTTCCGAGCCCGGCTTCCGTAGCGAGCCGGATGCACTTGACGTCCATCGTATCGAAGCCCAGGAGCTTCGCGCACACCGCGTCGATGGCGACCTGGTCGTCGCTGGCGAGCAGCAGGTTCTTGACCACCGGTGTCATGGTGCGCGGCCCGGGACCGGAGCCCGCGGTGGTGCCATCGGCGATGGCGAAGGTCGAGGCCTGGATCTCCTTCTGGATGCGCAGCAGGTCGACCAGCGTCTCGTGGATGGTCGGGTGGCAGTAGTGCCGGGACTTGTCCAACAAGGCGCCGAACGCGTTCTTCATCGCACAGGTGTAGTCGGTGTAGATGTGCGTCTTGAGCGTGGGCAGGTGGATGACGTTCTTGCCGAAGAAGTAGTCCGGGATGCGGATGCCCTTCGGAAAGACCTCGTGCAGGGTGAGCATCGGCCCCTTGGGCTCGTAGGTCACCCAGCGCATGTCGCGCGGGTCGAAGTTGTACTTGACCGGCAGGCCATACTTCTCGTGCACCGGCGTGAAGTTGTTGTACTGCTCGCCCTTCTTGGCGTTGGTGACCACGGTGCGGTTCTCGACCACCACCAGGTCGTCGAAGCCGTCGCTCTGCAGCTTCTTCGTCACCCCCTCGATCTGCCACGGCGTGGAGTTCGCGGAGGGGTAGAGCAGGTGCCACGAGATGTTGTTCTTCAGGATCGTGGTCGCGTTCTTGTCGAGGATGTTCTGGTAGTCTGCCAGGTCCATCAGACGCGCGTAGTCGTCGAGCACGGTCTCGGGGGTGGTGCGGACGGCGACGACGGTCGACTTCGAGCTCATGCTGTGACTGCTCCTTCGGCCCACGCACCCTAATCCCCGTTAGCGAGGGTGTGTAGGAGGACCCGCATGCCGAGTGGTCTGGAGCGCTTCTTCGCCGAGCACGTGGACCGCTTCCGCGGGTCCCGGGTCGGCTTGTGCTGCAACCCCACCGCCGTGGACAGCAAGCTCGACCATGCCGTCGACCTGCTCGCCGGCGCCGGGCTGGGCGTGCACCGCCTGTTCGGACCCGAGCACGGGGTGAAGGCCACCGCGCAGGACATGATCGGCGTGGACGGCGAGGACACGGGCGTGGCCACGGTCTCGCTCTACGGCAACGACGCCGCGAGCCTCCGCCCCCACCCCGACACGCTCCGCGACCTCGACGTGCTGCTCTTCGACATCCAGGACATCGGCGCCCGGTACTACACCTACCAGGCCACCCTGGGGTTCGTGATGGAGGTGGCTGGCCAGGTGGGAACCAAGGTGGTCGTGCTGGACCGGCCCAACCCCATCACGGGCACCTGGGTCGAGGGCAACGTGGTCCGTCCGGGCTTCGAGAGCTTCGTCAGCGCCTACCCCCTCGCGGTCCGACACGGCCTCACGATGGGCGAGCTCGGCCTGTACTTCCGCGACGTGCTGGGCGTGGCGTGCGACTACGAGGTGGTGCAGCACGCAGCGGGTCCGCGGCACGCATGGTTCGACGAGACCGGGCTCCCGTGGGTGCTTCCGAGCCCGAACATGCCCACCCTCGACACGGCCATCATCTACCCGGGGATGTGCTTGATCGAGGGCACGAACCTCTCCGAGGGCCGCGGCACGACCCGGCCCTTCCACCTCGTCGGCGCTCCGTGGCTCGACCCGGATCGCTTCGTGGAGCTCTGCCGGAAGGGGGCCCTCGACGCCGACCTGCAGGGCGTCGGATTCCGCGCCGCGAGCTTCCTCCCCCAGTTCCAGAAGCACGCAGGCGCGATCTGCGGCGGCGTCGAGATCCACCTCACCGACCGGAACGCGCTCGAGTCCTTCCTCCTCGGCATGGTGGTCATCGAAGCCGCGCGACGGTGCGACCGGGAACGCTTCGGCTGGCGGACCGAGACCTACGAGTTCGTGGACGAGCCCATCGCCATCGATCTGCTCATCGGCAACTCCGAGTTCCGGCACGGACTGGAGCTCGGCGTGCGCCCGCGGGAGCTGATCGAGAGCTGGCGCGACGAGCTGGCGGACTTCGAGGAGAAGCGCGAGAGCGTGCTGCTCTACGCCTGAGCCTCGCGGGCGACCAGCGCCCGGAACGCCGCGTGGAGCCGAGCACCGATCGGTCCGGCGCCAGCGGCCGGACGGCCGTCGAGCTCCACGACCGGCGCCAGCTCCTTGAGCGTGGAGCAGAGGTACAGCTCGTCGAACGGGTCGTAGCTGGTGAGCGCTGCCTCCTCACACGGCAACCCGTCCGCACGGGCAGCGTCCAGGAGCGCCTGACGGGTGACGCCCGCGAGCTGCCGCCCATCCAGGGCCGGCGTGACGATCACGCCGTCGACCACCGCCAGCACGTTGGACCGGTTGGCCTCGAGCAGCGCTCCGTCGGAGGCGACGAAGAGCAGCTCGTCGACACCCAGCGCCGCCGCGGAGGCCTGCCACCCGATCCGGGATCCGTGCTTGACCGTGGCTGGAAGCCCCGGCATGGGTGCCCACGGGACGCACGCCACGCGCCGATCACAGCCCACGTAGGCCGCATCGATGGGCGCCACCGTGAGCACCTCACAGCCCCCGCGGGTGAGCGTGATCCGGTGCCAGCTGTCGGCGTCGACGCGCTCCAGGAGACGTTGTCTCAGGCCCTGAGGCAACCGGATGTCGACGGCCTCGCATGACATTCGGAGACGAACGAGGTGGGCGTCGAGCCGAAAGGGTGTCGGTCCGTAGCTGCGAAAGGTCTCGAAGACGTTCCAGCCACGGGTCAGGCCGGGATCCGCGCCCGGTACGCCTGCTCCTTCCTGCCCATTCACCCAGGTCCTGCTCACCTTCACCTCACCCGGACTTGCGCCTGACAACCCGTTGACAACGCTCCGTCGACATTCTGCCAACGTTCCTCCCACAGGAACTCGAAGTCGCGGAAAGGGTCACACGGATCGGCAACTCCGGCCCCGTCCACGAGCAACATCCCCGGCCCTCGGGCCATCTCAGCACACCCAACCAAGACCCGCTCGTCGACATCCCTGGAGTTGCCATGATCGCAGCCCGCCGTTCCGTGTTCCTGTTGCCCCTCCTCCTCACCGCCTGCGGCACCGCCGACGACGGGGCCCCGATCTTCGAAGGCACCGAAGCCTACATGGACCGCGAGGTCCTCGTGCAGATCGACGACGGGACCGACGGTGTGCTGGGCCACGAGCTGGCCGAGGACTTCGGGCTCTTCGAGCTCAACCGCATCAACGAGCTGGGCATCGCCCGCCTCGAGGTTCCCGAAGACGGGCAGGTCCGGGAGATGGTCGAGCTGCTCGCGCAGGATCACCGCGTCACCTTCGCCGAGCCCAACTACCTGGTGAAGACCTCGGCCACGCCCAACGATCCCTACGTCGGCTACCAGTGGAACATGGAGCAGATCGGGGCGTGGGAGGCCCACGACACCACCAAGGGCAACGGGGTGGTGGTGGCCGTGCTGGACACGGGCGTGAGCACCAGCGGCGCGAGCGACGGCCTCTCCAACGTCGCCGACGGCTACGACTGGTACTACAACGACGGCAACCCGAGCGACAACGTCGGGCACGGCACCCACGTGGCCGGGACCATCAACGCCGCCACCGACAACGGCCGCGGCGTCGCCGGCGTCGCGCCGGGCGCCACCATCCTTCCGGTCAAGGTGCTCTCCGACAACGGCTACGGCGACGTCAACGCCATCGTCAACGGCCTCGTGTGGGCCACCGATCAGGGCGCCGACGTCATCAACATGAGCCTGGGCACGACCTACGGCTCCAGCAGCATGCAGCAAGCGGTGCAGTACGCGGAGTCGGCGGGCGTCACCCTCGTGGCCGCGTCTGGAAACGAGTACGCCCGCAGCCTCAACTACCCCGCGCGCTACGACGAGGTCGTCGCGGTGGGCGCGTCGAAGTACGACGGCTCGCGAGCCAGCTACTCCAACTACGGCTCGGGCCTCGAGCTCCTCGCGCCGGGTGGTGACGTCTCCAAGGACCAGAACGGCGACGGGTACGTCGACGGTGTGCTCCAGGAGACCAAGGAGCGCGGCAGCTGGACCTACACCTTCTGGGACGGCACCTCGATGGCGTCGCCCCACGTCGCCGGTGCGGCAGCCCTGCTCATCGCGGCCGGCGCCGACGGCTCCGACGAGGTGCGGGATCTGCTGGCCGAAGGTGCCGCCGACAAGGGCTCCAGCGGCTACGACACGACGTACGGCTACGGTGTGCTCGACATCGCGGCATCGGTCGACCTCGCGACCGGCGGCAACACCGGCGGCGGCAACACCGGCGGCGGCGACGACGGCGGCGGCGGCAACGACGGCGGCGGCAACGACGGCGGCGGCAACGACGGCGGCACGGCCGACACCACGGCGCCCACGTTGAGCTCGGTCAGCGGCTACACCCAGGGCCGGCGCTTCACCATCGAGTGGACCACCAACGAGCCCGCCACGAGCGAGATCGACTTCCAGGACTACGGTCGGTACGGCGACGACGCGAACTACACGACGTCGCACAGCCTGACCTTCACGGGCCGCCGCGGCGACACCTACTACTTCGACCTCTACAGCGTGGACGATGCGGGCAACGAGGGGAGCGACGGCACGTACTACGTGTCGCTGTAGACCCAGCGCGGGGCCACCCCGCATCCGTGCAGACAAGGGGCGCTCCCAACGTTACGGGGGCGCCCTTTCTGCATCCGCACCCCGGAGCCGTGATGCCCCAGAAGTTCGAAGGGATCGACCTCTACAACCTCGACGCCGTGTTCTCCGAAGAGGAGCGCATGGTCCGCGACACCGTGCGCGCCTGGGTGAACGAGCGCGTTCAACCCATCATCGAGGACTACTGCCGGAAGGGCGAGTTCCCGATGCACCTCGTGCCGGAGATCGGCGAGATGGGCTTGCTGGGCTGCAACCTCCAGGGCTACGGCTGCGCCGGTCTCTCCAACGTCGCCTATGGCCTGGTGTGCCAGGAGCTCGAAGCGGGTGACAGCGGCCTGCGCAGCTTCGTGAGCGTCCAGGGCAGCCTCAGCATGTTCCCGATCTGGAAGCACGGCGCCGAGGAGCAGAAGCAGAAGTACCTGCCGGGGATGGCCGCCGGAGAGCTCATCGGTTGCTTCGGCTTGACCGAGCCCGACTTCGGGTCGAACCCGGGCGGCATGATCACCAAGGCGGTCGACGACGGCGACAGCTACGTGCTCAACGGCGCCAAGATGTGGATCACCAACGGCACCATCGCGGATGTCGCGGTGGTCTGGGCCAAGCTCGACGGCGTGATCCGGGGCTTCATCGTCGAGAAGGACGATCCGGGCTTCACCGCGCCGGAGATGCACGGCAAGCACAGCCTGAAGGCCAGCGTGACGAGCGAGCTGGTGTTCCAGGACTGCCGCATCCCGAAGGACCGCATCCTGCCCAACGTCAAGGGTCTGAAGGGGCCCTTCAGCTGCTTGAACAACGCGCGCTTCGGCATCGCCTGGGGCGCGGTCGGCGCTGCCATGAGCTGCTTCCAGTCCGGGCGTGACTACGCGCTGAGTCGCATCCAGTTCGACAAGCCCATCGCCAGCTACCAGCTCGTGCAGAACAAGCTGGCGTGGATGCTGCGCGAGATCACCAAGGGCCAGCTCCTGGCCCTCCACCTCGGTCGCATGAAGGATGACGGCACGCTCATCCCCGAGCAGATCAGCCTCGCCAAGATGAACAACGTCGACATGGCGCTCCAGATCGCCCGCATGAGCCGCGACATCCACGGCGCCAACGGGATCCTCGACGAGTACCCGATCATGCGCCACGCCGCGAACCTCGAGAGCGTCTACACCTACGAAGGCACCCACGACATCCACAACCTCATCCTGGGGCGATGGATCACCGGTATTCCTGCCTTCACCTAGACAACCGTCGGCCTGGGATGCGCTAAACCTCCCGGGTGTCGTCGAAGCTCAGCGAGACCTCCCACCCTCGAGCAGGCCGCCTGCTCCGGCTGGGCGTCCGCGTGGTCGCGCCGCTGCTCGGCGAAGTACGCGGCCTCAAGGAGCTCCTGGACTTCCAGGGCTTCACCCGCGCTTCGGCCATCTTCGCGGCCTCGATCCTCATTCCCGGCCTCGCGCTGGTGTACTTCGGGCTCACGGGAGTCCGCGCCGAAGAGCTGCAGGTGGTGGCCGAGGTCGAGGCCCGTGCCGACGCCATGGCCACAGCGGTCGCCGAGCGCTCCGAGGCCCTCTTCTCGGGCTTCGAGGGTGCAGCCAAGCGCCGACTGGAGTCCGGAAGCTCCGCCACGGAGTCGCTGCCGGAGCTCTCGCCCTTCCTCCGCGTCACTCTGCGTCTCGACGCGGACAACGAGCTGGCGGCGCCCTTCGAGAAGCTCCCGCTCGGCCAGATGGAGGACCAGCGCTGGTACCTCACGGGCACCTGGCAGGAGGCGCTGCTCGCCGAACAGTCCGGCTCCAACCCCGCACGCGCCGCCGCGCTCTACGCGGATGCGGCGCGCACCGCCCCCGGCCTGAGTGCGTCGGGTCAGGCCACCTTCGCCATGGGGCGGGCCCTGATGAAGGCCGGTGAGGACACCGAGGCCCTCAAGACCTTCGCCAACGTGGTGGCCGAGTTCGGCCACGTGCGCGACGTCTACGGGTTCCGCCTGGGAGACCTCGCCCAGCTCAAGCGCGGCGAGATCCTGTTGCATCAGGATCCCGAGATCGGCGTGGGCAGCCTGCAGGCCCTCACCGAAGAGCTGGTCACCGCGACCTGGATCATCGGCCGAGGCGGTGAGGCCGCGGTCGCAGCCCGCGCCCTGGAGTTGCTCGAGGACCACGCGCCCAAGGACTGGGTGGCCGCAGCACGCGGCCGGCTGGAGGACCGCTCGCGGTCCCTGTTCTGGGCCGAACAGCACTACCCCGACCTGGGACGTCTGCTCGACGGGGTACCCCAATCGGGCACGGGTACCTTCGTGTACACCCGGATCGACGACGCCCTCTGGGCCACGCTCCGTTGGAACGAGGACCGCTACTGCTTCGCGCTCGACGTCGAAGGCTTGCTCGCGGACCTGGCGGTGGTCGCCCACCAGACCGGTCGAGCCGACGACGAGCTCGACGTGACCCTGGTCGGACCCGACGATCCAGGACCGGGCACCGAGGCCCTCGCGCGCCGGAGCCTCGCGCCGTGGCTGCCGGGCTGGTCGATCGCCGTGGTGCCGACCGCCCCCGAAGCCCTCCACGCCGAGCAACGCCGCAAGCGCCTTCAACGGGTCGGCATCATCGTGTTCGCGCTGGTGATGACCATCACGGGGTCGGTGGTCTCGGTCCGCCTGGTGCGTCGAGAGCTGGACCTCGCTCGGATGAAGGCGGACTTCGCCGCCAACGTCAGCCACGAGCTCCGCTCCCCGATCACCCAGATCCGCCTCAAGGGCGAGAGCCTCATGCTCGGGCTGACCTCCGGCGAAGAGGCGACCGAGAAGGCCTACGAAGCGATCGTTCGCGAGTCGGAGCGCTTGTCCCGGCTGGTCGACAACGTGCTCGACTTCGCGGCGATCGAGCGCGGGGCCAAGCGCTACAGCTTCCGCCCCGCGGACCTGGGCGAGACCGTGCGCTCGTCGGTCGAGAGCGCTCGCTACTCGATGGAGACGCGTGGCCTCGCCATGGAAGTCGACATCCAGGAGGACATGCCGGTCGTCTTCCACGACCCAGAAGCGGTGAGCCAGGTCATCCACAACCTGATCTCCAACGCCGCCAAGTACGGCCGCGATGGCGGCTGGATCGGGATCGAGGCCCGCCTCGTGGGCGGTGGGGTCACGGTGGAGGTGGCCGACAAGGGCATCGGCATCCACGACAACGACATCCCCCACCTCTTCGACCAGTTCTACCGCTCGGACGACCCCGCAGCGCGACGCCGGAAGGGCACGGGCATCGGGCTGACGATCGTGCAGTACATCATGCACGCCCACAGCGGCGACGTCAGCGTCCGGTCCCAGCCGGGCTCGGGCACCACCTTCACGCTACACTTCCCGCTCCGCTCCCCCAGCGGTGCCTGAGAGGACGACATGCCACGCCTGCTCATCGTCGAAGACGAGGAAGAGGTCCTCGACATCGTCAAGGCCTTCTTCACCCGCGAGGGTTTCGATGTCTACGGGGCCCGCTCGGGCGCGGAAGCGCTGAAGCTGGCCGCTCGCTTCCCACCCGATCTCGCGCTGCTCGACGTCATGCTCCACGAGGGTCCCTCCGGTCCAGGTGGCATGGACGGCTACGAGATCTGCCACGCCCTCCGCGAGCGGAAGTTTCGAGGGCCAGTCATCTTCCTGACCGCCCGTACCACCGAGGCCGACAAGCTCATGGGCTTCGAGCTGGGGGCCGACGACTACGTCACCAAGCCGTTCTCGCTGCTCGAGCTGCAGGCGCGGGTCAAGGCCGCCCTCAGGCGGGCTGGCGGCGCCCGTTCGATCTACCACTTCGGCGACGTCGAGGTCGATCTCGACAACTACGTGATCCGGCGCGAGGGCGAGTCCGAGGAGCGCCTCTCGAACCGCGAACAAGAGCTCCTTCGCTACCTGATCGAACACCGGGGCAAGGTCCTGCCGCGCGAGACCCTCCTCACCTCGATCTGGGAGTACAGCCCGAACGTCACCACGCGCACGGTCGACACCCACATCCTGAACGTGCGCAAGAAGCTCGGCGACTCGGCGCAGAACCCGCGCTTCATCGAGACCCTCCACGGCGTCGGCTACCGCTTCATCGCCCAGGAAGGCTGATGCTCGCGCTCGTCGGGCTCGCGCTCGCGCAGGACGTGCGCGCCTGGCAGGCCCTCCACGAAGGCATGTTGATGGAGGCTGGCGAGGGGGAGGTCCAGCGCGCCGTCAGCTGGTACGAGGGCCTCATCGAGGGGCTCCCGGAGGACGACAACTCCCAGCCCGAGCTCCACTATTGGCTGGCCCGTGCGCGCTACGCCCTGGGTGAAGCGGAGGGCGCACGGCGCGCCTTGCGGGTGGCGGCCGACGACCCCGCGTTCGAAGACCGCGCCGAGGCGCTGCTGGGGCAGATCGACTCCCTGGACCTGCAGGTTCGCCAGCTTCCCGTGCACCACGACTTCGAGACCGGCACGAGCCACTGGCTGCACAGCTGGCAACACGCCGGCCGTGGCGCGATCGCGACCGACCTCTCCCCCGGCGAAGACGGACACGCCCTGGCGTGGCAGACCGTGGTGAACGACCGGCTCGACGACCGCATCCTGCTGACCTTCAGCCCGGAAGCCAGCCGCGTGCGGAGCATCGCGTTCGACCTGCGCAGCGAGGCCTTCCCCGCGCACCTGCACCCCCTCATCGAAGACGCCGAGGGCCAGCTCTACAGCCTGGCGGAGCCTCTGCTCGTCCCCACCGACGACTGGCTCACCGTGGAGCTCAGCCCGAACGACTTTCGGCGCCTGGAGGGTTCCGGCCGGGGGACCGCGCGCCCTCCCGAGGTGTCCGTGTTGCTCTTCGCCGACGTCACGGCCTGGGCGTCGAGCGACCGCGGGCCGAACACGCTCTACCTCGACGACGTCTCCGTTCGCTGATGCGCGTGGTCGTGCAGAAGTACGGCGGCTCGTCGGTCGCCACCGTCGAGAAGCTCAAGCTCGTCGCCCAGCGCGTCGCCGCCACACACGCAGACGGCGTGGGCGTGGTGGTGGTCGTGTCCGCGATGGGCAACACGACCAACGAGCTGCTCCAGCTCGCGCGGACCGTCTCCGCCAGACCCGGTCGCCGCGAGGTCGACATGCTCATCAGCGTCGGCGAGCGCATCGCCATGGCGCTCTTGAGCATGGCCATCAACGACCTCGGCGTCTCGGCCGTCAGCTTCACGGGCAGCCAGTCGGGCATCATCACCGACGAGTCCCACAGCGCCGCCCAGGTGGTGGCGGTGCGCCCACACCGGATCCGGGCGGCGCTCGACCAAGGCCAGGTCGCCATCGTCGCGGGCTTCCAGGGCGTGTCCCGCGACCGAGAGGTCACCACCCTCGGGCGCGGCGGATCCGACACGACTGCGGTGGCGCTCGCGGGAGCCCTGGACGCCGAGTACTGCGAGATGTGCTCCGACGTGGACGGCGTGTACACGGCCGATCCGCGCAAGGTCCCGGACGCGGTGAGGATCGGTGACCTGAGCATGGACGAGATGCTCAGCCTGTGCCGTGGCGGGGCGCGCGTGCTGGCGGCCGAGGCGATCGACTACTGCCACCGCCACGGCATCGAGCTGGTGCTGAGCAAGACCACGGGACGAAGCGGCGGCACGCGCATCCAGGTGCCTCCGCTCCCCCCCCGGGTCGCGGGCCTGACCCTGGACGACGACGTGGAACGCTTCGAGACCGACGACCCGACCGAGCTGCTGAGCGCCCTGGCATCGACCCCCGCAGGCGTCCGGCACGTCGACTCCACCCAGGTCCTGATCGACGTGAAGAACTGGCCGGACCGCGCAGCGTTCCAGCTCCCGGACGGTGTCCGATCCCTCGGTCGGGTCAGCGTGATCCACGCCGCATGCCCCGAGCTCGGCGTGCCCGCTGCGCTCCTGGCGCGCGCTCACGAGGCGCTGGAGGGGTTGCCGATCCTGACGCACGCGGCACAGGGCGGGGCGCTGTGGTGGGCCGTTCCCGCCGGCCAGGGCGAACGGGCCCTGCGCCGACTTCACGCCGTGCTGCTCGGTGAACGCTTGTGAAGCGCAGCAACCGGGGGTATCTGTGGCGCTCGCAACGGGTGCCCCCCATGGTGAAGCACTTCCTGAACCCGCCAAACTGGTTCACGTCGGCCGGTCTGTTCTGCGGCTTCTACGCCATCGTGCTCGCGGCCGGCAACCCCGGCGATCCCGCGGTCTTCTACAAGGCCGGCCTGATGATCGTGTTCGCCGGCGTGTTCGACATGCTCGACGGCGGGGTGGCTCGGCTGACGAAGACCGGCAGCGACTTCGGCATCCAGCTCGACTCCCTCTCCGACATCGTCTGCTTCGGCCTCGCGCCCGCCGTGCTGGTCTACAGCTGGGGGCTCGCAGAGCTCGGCGTGCCCGGACTGGCCGCAGCGTTCTTCTTCCTGGTCTGCGGCGCCTTCCGCCTCGCGCGCTTCAACGTGGGCGCCGACGGCACGAAGCCGCTGCAGTCCGAGGGCCTGACGATCACGATGGCCGGCGGCACGCTCGCGTCCATGGTGATGGTCCACGCCGCCCTCGGCAAGACCTTCGTGGCCCATCCCGGCAACGTGATCTGGATCACCCTGGGCTTCTCCCTCTTGATGGTGAGCCGGGTCCCCTTCCGCACGCTGAAGGCCTTCGGACTCTCACCGCTGGCCCTCGCTTCGCTCACCGTCACGCTCGGCAGCGGCGTGGCCCTCGCCGTGATCTACCGCGACATCGCGTTCTGGATCTGCGTGGTCGGCTTCGTGTACGCCCTGTCAGGCCCCTTCGAGGCCGTGGTCTTCGCCCGTGGCCGCCGAGCCGCCGGGCACGGCATCCTCGTCGACATCGACGACGACGAGTAGGGCTACTCGCCCGCCAGCTTCTGCTGGATGGCCACCCGCCATTGCTCGAACAACGCCCGCGCCTCGTACAGCTCGGGGTCGATCTCCAGGGCGCGCTGCAGCACCACGAGCCCCTTCCCGCGCTCGTCGTTGGCGCCGTAGGCCCTGGCCAGCTCGAGCAGCTCCCTGGGATCGTCGGTGGCACCGAGCGGCACCGTGCTGTAGCCCAACAGCGCCATCAGGTTGTCCTGGCCGGTCCACTTGTGCAGCTGGAGCGGTGCCCCGTACTCGACGCGCATGTTGTCGTCGGTGTTCAGGCCTTCGTCGCCCGTGAACTCGAGGATGGCGTCGCGATCGAGCTGGAACCGGGCGAGCAGCTCGTACACCGAGTGGATGTCGACGACGCCCAGCTCGTCCACGACCAGCGGCCGGTCCGCCAAGGCGGCTTCCAGGTGCGCGACCGTCAGCTTCAGCGGATCTTCGGAGCCCACGAGCACCACGTCGGCGTCCTCGATGGTGCTGAACAGCGCCACGTGCGGGAACACCTCGCAGAAGGTGCGCAGCAGGCTGCGAAGGTCGGCGTCGTCCATGCCGTAGAGCTGGATCCATTGCCCCCAGACCCCACCCGGCTTCAACCGCTCCTTGCCCATCTCCCAGTACTCGCGGGTGAAGAGGTTCGACACACCGCTGATCCAGGGGTTCGAGGGCTCCGAGACGACCACGTCGTAACGGGCAGCAGGCTGCAGCATCAGGTGGTTGCGGCCGTCGTTGGCGAAGAGCGTCACGCGCTCGTCTTCCAGGGGCCGGTGGTTAAAGTCGTCGAAGAAGTGCGAGGCGCGCTCGATGTCCGGCTCGAGCTCCACCACTTCGATGTCGGTCAGGCTGGGGTGCAGCACGGCGGCGCCGAGGGTGATGCCGCTGGCCAGACCGATGACCACCGTCTCTTCCGGGGCGTCGTGCAGGAGCATCGGGAGGTGGGTGACCATCACCTGCGTGGGCATGTCGACCGTGGTCGACGCGTCGACCTTGCCGTTGTTGGCGAGCCAGATGTTGCCCGTGCCCTTGTCCTGCGCGACGGTGACCACCGTGGACAGGCCCTCCTCGTAGAAGAGCAGGCGGTACCCGTCGACCGCGTAGGACCACAGGGCCTCCTCGGTGCGGTTCTCCATCTCGCTGGCGTACTTGTACATCGCGGCGGTCATCAGCAGGGGATGCCAGGGCGGACGCACGAGCGCCACCACCAGACCGGCGGCTGCGACGCTGACGAGCACCCCGACCCGCGCTCGGAGCGCCCGGCTCGCGACCAGCCCACACACCAGCGCGCCCAGGAGGTTCACTGCGACCGCCACCCGCACCGTGCCGACGACGTGCAGCACCGGCAGCAGCAGGAAGCAGCAGGC
>Ga0114932_10001476_pt1 | contig 26589 bp, 20 predicted proteins | sample 2SBtaG_2_FD_87286 | JGI IMG/M metagenome (GOLD analysis project Ga0114932, IMG submission 87286) | Deep subsurface microbial communities from Kolumbo volcano to uncover new lineages of life (NeLLi) - 2SBTROV12_ACTIVE470 metaG | ecosystem: Environmental > Aquatic > Marine > Volcanic ...
AAAAATGAATTAGTATTATAATAGAAAAATCACTTCCATCAACCAATAAGCATATGAGTAACAATAAAAAGAAATTATCAGCCGCACAAAGTGAAGAACTGCTCAAAATAATAAAAGCCCGATTCGAAAAAAACAAGAACCGCCATAAAGGGATTGAATGGGATAATGTACAAACAAAGTTGAATGCACATCCTGATAAACTCTGGTCGCTCAACGAAATGGAAAGAACCGGCGGAGAGCCTGATGTTGTTGGATATGATAAAAAAACGGGCGAATATATCTTTTATGATTGCGCTGCAGAAAGCCCCAAAGACCGCAGAAGTTTTTGCTACGACCGTGAAGCGTTGGAAGAAAGGAAAGAAAATAAACCAGAGAACAATGCGATGGATGTAGCCGCTGCCATGGGCGTTGAACTTTTAACCGAAGCACAATACCGTGAGCTGCAACAATTGGGAAAATTCGATCTGAAAACGTCGAGCTGGGTGCAAACACCCCCTGCCATCAGGAAACTTGGCGGCGCTCTTTTTTGTGACCGTCGCTATGATCATGTCTTCATGTATCACAATGGCGCTATCTCCTACTACGCTGCCAGGGGATTCCGCGGATCATTAAAAGTTTAAATGTCATCAACATGCAATTCTTATCACTTCAACCATTTGTTCCTTCTGGCAAAGACTTTGAGAAAGCAAAAGCATTCTTTTCAGCATTGGGGTTTAGCATCACCTGGAGCAACACCGATTATGCCGGTTTTGAGAACAACACATGCAAGTTTATCCTGCAGCGATTTGATAATACAACATTTGCTGAAAATTTTATGATAACAGTAGGTATCAGCAACGCGCAGGAGTTTAGCAACAACATCATTGAAAAAAGATTGCCCGAACAATTTGGTATTCGTATAAGTGAAGTAATGCAGCAGCCTTATGGCAAAGAAGTAAACATCATTGACATGGCAGGTGTTTGCTGGCATTTTGTAGAGTAACACCCAATATCTTACTTCAATTGATACCGAAGCACGGTAATGCCACATTCATAAGGTGTAGTGCTCACCAATGAAAGCTCCTGCCGCATATTGGCCAGGTCAAATATGCGCATCCCTTTGTTGATCATCACAGGGTTGATGAAAAAATTGAACTCATCAATGTGCCTGCCCTGTATCAAAGCAGAAACAAACCCTGCACCACCATATACTACGATGTCTTTCCCCTCCTGCTTTTTCAGCTTCATAATTTCGTCGGACAGGTTGCCCTTGGCCAGTGAAGTGTTTTTGCCGATGGGTTTATCGAGGGTTTTGGTAAAGATGACTTTGGGTGTGTTGACCATTTTCAATGCAAAAGAATATTCGGGACTGTTGGGTTGTACGGCTTCCCAATAATTAACGAAGCCTTCCGTCATTTTACGGCCCAGCAAAATGGTATCTGAACTGTCAGTGAGTTCGGTGATGAAATTGATGAGCTTGCTATCCAGGTTCCAGGTCATCCAGTCCAGCTCGCCATTAGGACCAGCTACATAACCATCAACAGACATCTGTACTTGTAATTTCAATTTCCGCATGGTAAAATGATATTTTATAATGATGGGAAAATTGCATTGCTCCGCTAAAGTAATGCTTACGCTTACAAACAAATAGTGTTTTCCTGTTAAAACTTATAGCGGAAACTCAGTGTGGGAATGACAGGAATAAAAGAAACCTGTTTAACAACAGCCTGGTGTGTTCCCGGGTCAATGGCGCGATAGGCAAAGAACACGTTGTTCTGGGCATACACATTATAAACTGAAAGCGTCCATTCCGCTTCCCTGCTGCCCGTCCTGGTTTCTTTAACGAGTTTGTAGCTCAGCGATAAATCGAGCCGGTCATAAGGCGCCAGCCGGTAACTATTTACTTCGAGGGTTTGTGTAGGCACTCCCCCACCGCCACTTCCGTTGTCGTCGTCATATAATGGGTTGCCTCCAGTGGAGCCTGGTGGGTTGGTAGTCAGTGTTTGAATGGTGAAGGCCCTGCCGCTGGCGGCAAAAAAATTGGCAGCCGCCCGCCAGTGTTTATTGAAAGTGTAGGCACCTGTAAGATAAAAGCTGTGCCTCCGGTCATATGCAAAAGGAAACTCCCGGCCCAAGTTCAGCGAATCGAACTGCTGGTAAGCATACGCCAATGAATAGCCCAACCATCCGGTCAATCGCCCCTTTCTTTTCTTCAGGAAAAATTCCGCTCCATAGCTGCGGCCCTTTCCAAAAATCAGGTTGCTATCAAGGCTCACATCCACTGTAGGTGAAGTGCCTCCTCTGAATAACAATTGATTCTCCATCGCTTTGTAATAAACTTCAACACTGGCCTGAAAACTATTGTTACTGAAGTTGTTAAAGAGACCAAGAGAATACTGTTGTGCCGACTGCGGTTTTACCATGCCACTGCTGCCGATCCATATTTCTGCGGGGAAAGAAGCGTTATAACTCTGTACCAGGTGAATGTACTGGTGCATCTGTGTATACGACAATTTGATACTGGTGGCAGGGCTCACAAGGTAACGCAACGATACGCGCGGCTCTATATCTGTATATCGAATACTATCGGAATAGAAGACCGGCGCCCGCACGCCCAGGTACAGGTTCAATCGGTTATTGAACCGTATCTCATCGCTCAGGTAAGCGGCTACACGTGCCGTAAGGTGTTCCGGAATTTCATCGGGTTTGATGTTGTTGATATTACCCGAAGGAGGAATTTTATTCGAGAATGTTGCCGGAAATAATTGTTGCCGCAAAAAATTAATCCCTCCTTTGATGCGGTGTGCCTGACTGGGATAGTAATAAAAATCAACCTTAGCATTGATATCCCTGATGCCCGAATACAATTGGGCAAAATAATCATCCTGCAAAGCGGAAAGCAATTGGTAATAGTTATTGTACATCACCGATGTATTGGCAAACAACCGCTTGCTGAACAAATGGTTCCAGCGTAATGCAAACACTTCATTACCAAACTTATTGCCATAAGTGATGGAGGTGGTATCATCCGGCTGATCTTGGAAAGTATTTCTGTCCTGCCCCTTATAATAACTCAGCAATATCCTGTCACGCTCAGAAAACTGCCAGTTCACTTTGGCGTTCACGTCGTAAAAAGCATAGTTGCTGTAATAATTACTTTTTACATTAAAAGCCTGTAAGAGATAATCCAGCATGCTTCTCCGGGCTGATACAAGAAAAGATGCTTTTTTCTTTTTGAGTGGACCATACAATGTCAGTCCCGATACAATGCTGCCCGCCTGCACCACACCGCCAAAATGCTCGTTACTGCCGTCGTTCATGGCAATATCGAGTACCGAACTCACATGATCTCCATAGGAAGCAGGGAAACCACCTTTGAGCAAAGAAGCTCTTTTTATGACCGCTCCATTAAAAATACTCACCGGCTCAAACAAATGACTGGGATTATACAAAGTAGCTTCATCGAGTTGAATTAAATTTTGTCCGGCGTTTCCCCCTCGTACAAAAAATCCCGGCGTTCCTTCCATGCCTGCATGAACCCCCGGCTGCATCTCCACTGAGCTGATCACATCACCTGTTCCGCTCACAGACGGTGCATTCGTAAGCATATCGGTAGAAATATCTACCAGGCCTAACTGGTTCAGCCGCAGGTTTTCACTGCTCTTGTCATCTGTCACTACTACATGCGACAACACAGAATCCTGCCGCGCCATCAACCCAATATTCATCGCAGTATTGCGTGTAGCATTCAGCTTCCGATCTTCTGTACGGTAGCCCACATAAGATACCTGCATTTCCAAATTGGCATTCCTGGGAACAGTCAGCGCATAGAATCCATAGTTGTTGGATACGGTACCTGTTTTTTGTGCCGGCAGGTACACGTCCGCACCAATTAAAAGCTCGCCGGTGCTGGCATCTTTTACATAACCGTTGACCACTATTTTATCGGCTGCATTATTGTTCTGCAATACGATCTGATTGCCGATGATATTATAAGTGATGTCTGTGCCCTGCAACAATATTTTCAATAAAGCAGTCAGGGATATGGGCCCTGATGTATAACTCACCCGTTTCTTCAGTTCCGGCAGATCGGTATTATATGCAAACCGGTAACCTGTTTGCTTTTCAATCAGGCTGAATACCTGTTCAATCGGCTGATTATTGATATTGAGTTGGATGGTAGCGGTAGTGATAACAGACTGCGCATAAAGCCTCTTCCCTGTAAACATAATACAGGAACAGCACAGCATACATGCAGTGATAAAAAATCGGGGCATCCTATTTGTTTTCTTTGTCCTTCAGTATAATAATGCCGTTTTTATCGGTATAGTCAAGGTTGAGTGATGTACAAATGACCTGCAATGCTTTATCGAACGACAGTCCCTGTAAATCGGCTTTCAGTTTTCTTTCGCCGATGGCAGTGCTGCCCAATTGTATTTTCTTTCCGTACACTTTCTCTATTTGTTTCACTACATCTGTAAGGACCGTATGATCGAAATACAACAGGTTTTCACGGTTGGTAACACCCTGGTCAGACGACGGCGCCCATTCTGTAAAATTTTTTTTCACCACATCATAAGCCAGGCTCATGCCGGCCGATAATTCCCTCGTCTCCTGGTTATCCTTTCCCCAAAAAGCTACTTTACCGCTGATGACCGCCAGCTTTATCGTATCGGGCGAACGCCGGATATTGAAACTGGTACCGATATCCTTCACACTCGATTCGTCCATGTTTACCAGGAAAGGTAAATTCGCATTGTGTATTACTTTAAAAAAGGCCTCTCCTTTTATTAGTTGCACCGCCCTTTCGTGCTGGTTATAACGGCCCCCCACCCTCACTTCGGTATATGGCTGCATGGTAATACTCGATCCGTCTGGCAAAGCGATCTCCCTTTGTGTAGTAGTAGTGGCGTAAACCTGCTCGCTTCTGTCCGGCAAGAGGTACCAGACAATACCTGCAGCCATGACGAGTAAAACGGCTGCTATTGCTGTCCACTTCCGTATGAAATGCCCTTTCCCTGAACGCATGATGACTACAGGCGCGGTTGTCTTCTCCTGTAATTGTTGCATCAGTGAGTCCCAGGCAGTTGCTTCATCGGCAGCCTGGTAAGCAGAAAAATCTGCCAGGCGGACGGCCCAGAGCTCCCTGGCCCGCTGATAGGTCTCCCGGTTGGCAGTACTTTCAGCAAGCCATTGTTGCAGCCTGGCGTCCTCTTCAGCAGGAAAATCCGGCTGTAAAGAATCGGCGATCAGGTCCCAGGGGATATTATGTTCAGATAAAGAATCCATTTTCATTCAATATGACAATCAAAAACTACCAAGGTCCTGGTCAATCCCTGAAAAAAATAATTTCAGCAAGACAATGCCAATAACCAGCAGCTCTCCTGTCACTTTATGTAATTGTTTTAAAGCATATGTAATATGATTTTTTACTGTTTTGATGGAAATACCCAACTGGTCGGCAATTTCCTGTTGTTTCAGCTGCTCAAAACGACTCAGGCAAAACACCCGCCTGCACTGGTCAGGTAGCTGATCGATGGCTTTGTACAGGGCCGCCTTGAGCTCGTTTTCTTCCATCTGCCGCAACTCATAGGTGGCATCATGCTGCAAGGAATACTGCAAAGACCGTATTTGCGCCAGGTCCCTTTTCTGTTTCTGCAACTGGTTGAGGCTCCTGTTGATCACAGCCCGGTAGATATAAGATACCAGCGATTTTTCAATGATGATCTCAGCGCTGTCTTCCCACAATTTCATGAACACATCATTTACCACTTCCTGCGAAGTATCTGCATCTTTTAAATATTGAAAAGCCATCAAAAAAAAGCGCTTGTAGGCCGACCGGTAAAATTCCTCAAATGCCCTGATGTCTTTTTGCTGTATGCGTATCCAGATAGCTGATTCTTCAGGGGTCATGCAGATAAATAAAAGTTAATGGATTAAAGATAATTATTTTTTTTTGATTAGGACCATGCGGCCTGTTTGATTGTCTTTTTACTGACAATCATTCAACGGATAAATATGCAAAAAAACTGTACCCGCTTTTTATTGCTCTTTTTGGTTATGGGATGCACTGTTTCTGTAAAGGGACAGCTCATCTCCATAAGCGGTACATTGAAAGATTCGCTGACACAAGCCCCGCTGGTATATTGTTCTGTAAAAGCTACCAACCTGAGAAAAGGCGCGATCACCGATAGCTTAGGGCATTTTGAGCTGATGGTAAGTCCTGATATCGATTCCATGCGGTTCAGCATGATGGGATATCAAACCATTACGCGGGCGATCACAAAGAAAACTTCTCAGGAAATCAATCTCTCCCTCACACCTGAAACCAATACATTGACAGAAGTAGTGGTTTATCCGAAAGGATATGACCCCGCTGTTCATCTTTTCAAAAAAATATTGGAGCACAAAGAACAGAACAACCCTGCTCATTTCAATAACTATCAATCCGAAGTCTATGACAAATTACAATTCGAAGCGGGTAATTTTTCCGAGAAAGCTATCGGAAGCCGCTTACTTAAGCCTTTCTCTTTTGTTTTCACCCATACGGATCCTGGTGCCAGTCCCGCTAAGCCCCGGGTGCCCTTATTTATTACCGAAAGCCTGGCCGATTATTATTACAGTAAAAAACTGGGAAAAGAAAAGACCATTTATAAAGCGAGGCAGGTAACAGGCATACGGAATGAAACCGTTATCCAATACCTGGATGACCTGAAACAACAGATAAACCTGTACGACAATTACCTGATGTTGATGAAAGTATCGTTCATCAGTCCCCTCGCCGATAATGGTTTGAGTTATTACAAATACCACATAGAGGAAAGAAAGACCATCGGTAACCGGAAATATTTCCGGCTCAGCTTTCGCCCTTTGCACAGCAGCAGTAATACTTTTTTCGGCGAATGCTGGGTGATAGACAGAACCTATGCCCTGCAATCCATCAGCGTGCAAATGAATGCCGGCGCCAATATCAACTGGGTGAAAGACATCGCGCTGTCGCAGGATTTTATGCCATTGGGAGCTGATTCAGCCATGGCGATCACTAAGACAATGCTCTCCATTAATTTCATCACGCTTTCAAAAAAATCGCTGGGCTTCACAGGCACGCGTAGCTCCTACTACCGGAACATACGGATCAACGATGCAGTGACTGACAGTGTTTTATTACAGTTGGCAATTGCAGACCAACCAGTCATTACACAACCCGGCACACAATTTTGGGAACAGCATCGTTTTGCACCGCTTACCTCCAGGGAACAATGGGCCTATACTATGATCGATTCTATCAGGAAAGTACCTGCGTATACCACTTACCGTAATATGCTTACAGCGCTGGGAACCGGTTATTACCCGGCGGGTAAAATAGATATCGGTAACCTGTACAAAACTTTTACTGCCAATATCATTGAAGGCCCTCGTTTAAATCTTGGTTTCCGCACCAATGCCAACTTTAGCAAGTGGTATCAGTTCAGGGGCTATGCAGGATTGGGTATGAAGTACAACACATTCAAATATGCGCTCAGTCATTTGTTTATCCTCAACAGAAAAAATTGGGAAACCATACGGTTGAGTTATGAAGATGATTTTACGCCTTTGTCAGACCACCTCAACGAGCTCAATGAGAATTCCATTTTCGGCGCTTTGATGCGCAGGGTGCCAAGAGGGCATATTCAGCTCGTCAACACCGAGCAGGCCAAAATACAATACCAACATTTTTACCAGAATGGATTTTCTGTTCAGCTCTCGCTGGACAAGCGCGTGTTATCGCCCGCTTTCAATACCTATTATACTTATGGAAAATTTACGCCGAATATTGTACACCTTGCATATCCACACCAGGGCAAGACCTATAAAGTGTCCGAAGCATCTGTTGGTATCAGGTATGCATACAAAGAGAAGATCTATGCCGGACCTTTTACAAGGCTCAGCCTCGGCAGCAAATACCCGATTGTTGAATTTAAATACACACATGGTTTTCAGGTAGAAGGCGGCATGCTGCAGAGTGATTTCGGTTACAATCAATACCGGTTATCGGTTTCACAACAGGTGAACATTCCTTCGCTGGGTAAGATCAATTATACATTGGAAGGAGGAATCACCGACGGTACATTACCCATACTCTTGCTTGATGTAGCAAAAGGAAACGATACTTATTATTACAACCGCTATGCATTCAATAACATGAACCGTTATGAATTCGTGAGCGATCATTATGCCAGTCTGTTGTTGGAACATCATTGGGGTGGCTTCCCCTTCAACCGCTTGCCGCTGTTAAAAAAAGCGAATTGGAGAACCGTCACCAGTTTCCGCGCACTTAGCGGCAGCATGACGGATGCGAATAAAACAGCCAACAAATTCTGCGACAATGCCCTCACCTATCATTTTATCGTACCCGATAAAATACCGTACATGGAAACAGGCGTGGGTATCGAAAACATATTCCGTGTGATAAGAGTAGATGCTATCTGGCGGCTCACCTACCGCGACAGGCCGGGCATTGTGAATTTCGGACTCAAAGCATCCCTGCAATTCAATTTCTGATATTTCATACAACTAAACCCTGCTTTATGTTTATCAAATATCTGTTGATTTTTCCTGTACTGTTTTACTCCTGTTCCTGTAACAAAGAATATTCTTTTACCCGGCCGGACCAGCAACCGCCTGTTCCTTCGCTTCATACTTATTATGTAGATGGCGCAACCGGCAACGACCAGAACGATGGTCTCAGCCTGGCGCGGGCCTGGAAAACCATCCAACAATCTTTTAATGCTGCACAACCCGGCAGTACCGTTGTCATCAGGGGAGGCACTTATTATGAAGAACTGGTGGTGAACGTGAGCGGAAAACCGGACCATCCCATCACTTTTACCAACTACGCACAGGAAAAAGTAATGATCGATGGTTCAAAGATCCGAGGTAACACCATCCTGTCCATCACAGATAGAGGTTTCCTGGTTTTTAAAAACCTGGTAATACAAAATATTACCAGGAACAACGCCCGGGGCATCCTGGTTTTGGCCAGCCCTAATGGAGCAGCCGGCGCCCTTCATTTCCGTAATATCCGCTTTCAGAACATCAACTGGACCAACAACGCGCAGGCTATTCCCGGCGCCAACGACAATGCACAGCCTTTCATTGCATTAGGACGTGGATTGACGCAAGACAATGCTATTAGCAACCTGGTCATCGATAGTTGCGAATTCAGTCATAATATCACAGGCTTCAGTGAGTCTTTATCGGTCGATGGCAATGTAGATGGATTTTTTATTACCCATAACAAAGTACACGACAACACCAATATTGGCATTGCTGCAGAAGGGCATTATGGAACAAGCGCTACCGCTTCACTGGATCAGGCAAGAGAGGGCGTCATCAGCGAAAATATTTGTTACAATAATGTTTCGCTTTATGCAACAAGCGGTGGTATTTATGTAGATGGTGGAAGAGATATCCGGGTAGACAGGAATGCCAGTTTTCAGAATGGCTACGGAATAGAAGTCGGCAATGAAAAAGACGGCACTACCAGTAATATCAGTGTTACCAATAACCTGATCTACCGGAACAAGGTTTCCGGACTTGCTATCGGTGGATACGATCCCAAAACTACCGGACAGGTGGTTGACTGTATTTTCCGGAACAACAGTTTTTATCAAAACAATACCAACCTCGATGGTTCAGGTGAACTGTATATTACAAAAGCATCCCGTTGCGTGATCGGAAACAATGTGTTTTATACCAACAACCAAAACCTGCTGTTTTCCCTAGTCGATATCTTGCCACAATCCGGTATCAGCCTCGATTACAACGATTGGTTTACTGTTGGAGCCGATGCCGGAAAAACCTGGATCAACTGGCGCAGCCGGCAGTTCAATTCGTTTAAAAATTATAGAGCGGGTACGCAGCAAGAGGCACATTCTATTTTCGCCGACCCGCTTTTCAGCAACGTTGGAACACCAATTCCCGATCTTCATTTACAAACAATGAGCCCTTGTTTGCAACAGGGAAACCCTGCATGGATCATACTTCCGGCTGAAAGAGACTACGATGGAAAGCCCCGGGTCGTGAATGGAAAAGCAGATATGGGTGCGTATCAACGTCAATGAGCAAGCATGTAATAAAAGTTCCGCAAAATGTCAACCGTTATTTGACGGTGAAAGAAAAATTCGGTGTTTTGGACAGAAAAATTCAGTGTTTTTTTCTTCAGATTCAGGTAAAAAATACAGAATTGTTTTTCTACTTTAGTGCCCGTTAAGTACCCCGTTCGTCTGGATTTCCCCTCTTTCTATTTCAACGTTTCAGAGAAGCAGCTTAAAAAAAAATAAAAGGCGCAGGATAATTACTTCAAATCCGATACGCAGGTAACCTATAAGAAACCCCCACTCTATTTAAACCTGTATGTGCTGTTCGCCATCAACCGGGCCGATTACAGCGATTCGCTCAAATGGCTGGCATATATCATACAGTTTTTCCAACAGCAGCACGTATTCACCCCAATACCAGGCTCAATCACCATCACCGGTTTGCTGAAGACAATAATTTGAAAAGAAAGATCAAACCCGGTTACCGCGTACTTTTTTACGGCCCTTCCGGAACGGGTAAAACATTAACAGCCGCACTGCTGGGTAAAGAGTTCGGCAAAGATGTTTATCGCATCGACCTTTCACAAATTGTAAGTAAATACATTGGTGAAACGGAAAAGAACCTGGAAGCCGTTTTCAAAAGAGCGGAAAGCAAGGACTGGATATTGTTTTTTGATGAGGCCGATGCACTCTTCGGCAAACGAACCAGTGTACAAAGTTCGCACGACAAATACGCCAACCAGGAAGTGAGCTATCTCCTGCAACGTGTGGAAGACTATCCCGGCCTACTCATCCTGGCATCCAACTTCAAGAACAACCTCGATGAAGCCTTCCTGCGCCGCTTCCACTCCGTGGTACACTTCCCCATGCCCAATACCGCCGAACGGCATCATCTCTGGAAAAAAACAATGCCCGCAGGCTTGCAACACGATGGCTCTGTGAACCTCCTTGAACTGGCCGACCAATTCGAGCTGACAGGCGCTTCCATCCTGAATGCCGTGCAGTTTGCCACTTTGCAAAGCTATGCCCGCGGCGATGGTAAATTGTTGCAGTCAGACCTGCTCGAAGGCGTGAAAAAAGAATTCCTCAAAGAAGAGAAGTCTTTTTAAAATTACCTTTGTGCTCATTAAATGGCGAACATGATTCAGTTGCTTTTGGTAGAAGACGACCAGCGTATTGCAGCATTGATCAAGCAGGGGCTGGAAGAACAGGGATTTGAAGTAACAGCTGCCTATGATGGTTTGATGGGAAAAAAACTGGCTGTTAACAGGTCATACGATATCATTATCACCGATATCATACTACCCAACCTGAATGGAATTGACCTGTGCAAAGAGATCAGGCGCGTTAAGCCCGATGTGCCCATTATCATGCTCACAGCCCTTGGTACCACCGACGATAAAGTAGAAGGATTTGATGCCGGCGCCGACGATTACCTGGTAAAACCCTTTGAACTGCGGGAATTATTGGTAAGGATACGGGCATTGCTGAAAAGAAGCGCTTCCAATAACCAGGTGCAGGGATTCATATTGCGGTATGCCGATATAGAAATGAACATGCATACCAAAATTGTAAAACGAAACAACAAAGAAATTGAGCTGACGCCAAAAGAATTGAAGCTGCTCGAATACATGATGCAAAACCCTGAAAGGGTGCTGAGCAGAACAGAGATCGCAGAAAAGGTTTGGGATACTTCTTTCGATACCGGCACCAATTTCATTGACGTGTACATCAATTACCTGCGAAAAAAGATCGACAAAGATTTCGATACCAAATTGATCCATACCAAATCGGGACTCGGGTTCATCTTCAAAAAAGAGTAATATGCAGATCAGGACCAGGCTAACATTATTGTTCACTGCGCTGACAGCGGCCATTTTGCTGGCTTTTGCCCTGATCGTATATGTTTCTTTCTCCCGAACAAGGGAAGATGAATATTATAAAAGGCTCAAACAACAAGCTACCATCAAAGCCAACCTGCTGTTTGATACGAAAATCGATCCGGGCGTATTGCAGTTGATTTACAAGAACACATCCGATCCTTTATTCCAGGAAGAAGTAGCTATTTATGATACAGGTTTTCATTTATTGTACCACGATGCGGTAGATATCGATAAAGTGAAAGAGACCCGGGACATGATTGATCAGACCATTGCACAGAAAGAGCTTCGGTTCTATGTAAAAGACATGCAGGTGGTGGCATTCGTTTATACGCGTAAAGATCATACTTATGTAATCACTGCCGCGGCCAAAGATGGCAATGGACTGGCCAAACTGGCGGCCTTGCGCAATACCCTGCTGGTGGTATTCGTAGGCGCCATTGTGCTGATCTTTTGGGCAGGCCGTTTTTTGGCCCGTCAATCACTCAATCCAGTAGCTGCAATGGTAGACAAGGTGAAAACCATTACGGCCACCAACCTCGATTTCAGAGTGGCCGAGGGCAACCGGAAAGATGAGATCGCTTCCCTGGCCATTACATTTAATGAAATGCTCAACCGCCTGGAGAATTCATTCGATGCCCAGAAACATTTTGTATCGAATATCTCCCATGAATTGAGAACGCCGCTGACTGCCATGCTTACAGAGCTGCAACTGACTGTATCGAAAGAAAGAAGCAATGAAGAATACAAAGCGGCGATCACACATATTATAGGTGATACCAAAAAGATCATTCGCCTTTCCAACAGCCTGCTCGACCTGGCAAAAGCCAGTTATGATCAAACCGAAATAGCGTTCAAAGAACTGCGGATAGACGAGGTACTGCTCGACGCACGTAACGATGTGCTGCACAACCAGCCCGATGTGAGCATCAATATCCGTTTTGAAAAAGAGATCGAAAACGATGATTTCGTTTCAGTGCAGGGCAATGAATACCTGCTGAAAGCTGCTTTCAGCAACTTAATGGAAAATGGCTGTAAATTCTCGGCGAATAAACAATGTACTGCTTCTATCTCGTACGATCAACAACATGTGATCCTGCATTTTACCGATACAGGTATAGGAATCCCACCCGATGAGCTGGCACATATTTTTACCCCTTTTTATAGGGGAAAGAATAAACAATTTACCGATGGCAATGGCATCGGTCTTCCATTAACGCAAAAGATCATTGGATTGCACAATGGTACTATTACGGTGCATTCAAAAGAAGGAGAAGGCACTACATTTGTAGTCACTTTCAAGCATGTTTAACCAGTCCAACAAGAGAACCATCCTAAACCGGGAAAGTCATTCCATTCTTTGAGATAACTTCTAATTTTTTTCTAATAAATTTCTAAAAGCGCTCTAACAGCCTTTTTATCAAGGCTTAACTACTTTTGCGCTGTCAAAAACAAATTGACCACAAATGGATGCAGACCCTTATTCTTTAAACGGTAGCCACCACTCCTAACCTGCCCCGCTTTTGCTGTGCAGCATTGGAGCATGATGACTGCACAAATGAACAGCAATGAGCGTTTTCGACTTTACTTTAAGACTCGCCCTGGCCCATGTATTGGGTGCTATTATTGGAATTGAGCGTCAATGGCGCCAAAAAAGCGCCGGCCTCCGAACCAATACCCTGGTAAGTACAGGCGCTGCTGCATTCATCCTGTTATCGCTTTCGCTCACCGGTTCCAGTGGCGATCCGAGCCGTGTGGCATCACAAATTGTAACGGGTATTGGTTTCCTGGGAGCAGGTGTGATCATGAAAGACGGCATGAGTGTTCAGGGATTGAATACAGCCGCTACCATCTGGTGCTCCGCAGCAGTAGGCTCACTCGCCGGAGTAGGGCTGCCCATTCAGGCAATAGTGCTCACTGCAGCAGTAGTACTCACACACTTGTTGTTGCGGCCGCTGGGCAACAGGTTGAGCAAATTCACATTCACTCCATCGGAAGATACGCAAACAGAATACCTGTTTACCATCAAATGCAAACAGGAAGTGGAAAACCATATCCGGGTATTGCTCATGCAGTACCTGGGTAATGATGACAGGCTGCTGTTGCGATCCCTGACCAGCAGTGACAATGGTGACCCGTCCAATGCCATCATCGCCGCTGAAATCAAAACATTGTCGCCACAGGAAGTATTGATAGAAAAAGTAGCCAGCCGGCTCACCATCGAAAGAGATGTTACGAAAGTAAGCTGGGAGGTTACAGGACAACAAACTGATGTATAATGAAAACACACATTGATTGGTTCAAAGCCATCGTACTGTTAGCCGTGTTGATATTCTTAACAGATATGAACCTGGCATGGTACAAACATCCGATGAACAATATACCAGTATTGAAGTATAGCATTATCGCATTATCAACATTGCTGTTCGTTATGATCGTACTGAATTTCATAGGTAAGAAAAAAACAAAAAAATAATCGCATGCTCTCCACTGTAAAAGATAATATAAGGAACAGGTTTCATTTTTCTATCAATGGAAATGGGATCAACGAAGGCGCTGTTCAGAAACTCAAGCTCGTGAGCAGCAACGACAGCGACTATTTTTTCCATATCATGGAAAGTAACAACGCCGGGTTGAGCGATGCACAGGTAACCGATAAGCTCAAAACCGTTGGTTTGAATGAAGTGCAGCACGAAAAAGCTCCTTCCTGGTTCCGTCAATTGATGCAGGCGTTCGTGAACCCGTTCATTGGCATATTGGTGGTGATTGCCATCATTTCATTCATCATGGATGTATGGATGGCCAAGCCGGGAGAAGAAGCATACAAAACGGTGATCATGGTGGGTGTGATGGTAATGGTGAGTTCCCTGCTGCGTTTCGTACAGGAATACAGGAGCAACCGGGCAGCAGAACAATTGAAGAGCATGGTAAAAACCACGGCCACCGTGATCAGGCGGCCGGAAGGCAAAACAGAAGTGGATATCAAAAACCTGGTGCCTGGTGATATCATCCTGCTTTCTGCCGGCGACATGATCCCTGCCGATTGCCGTATCATTCAATCGAAAGACCTGTTTGTTAGCCAGGCCATGCTTACCGGTGAATCATTGCCCGTAGAAAAAAGAAATATTCCCATCCGTGATGCAGATAAGAAGTCGCCACAGGAACTGGATAACATTTGCTTTATGGGAACGAATGTGGTGAGTGGTACAGCCACTGCCATAGTGGTAACTACCGGCAACCAAACCTATTTTGGTTCATTAAGCAAATCGATCATTGGCAAAAGAGCAGAAACCAGTTTTGATAAAGGCGTGAACAAAGTGAGTTACCTGCTCATCAGTTTCATGCTGGTGATGGTACCGCTCATCCTCGTAATCAACGGATTGATGAAAGGCAACTGGATGGAAGCGCTCCTGTTTGCCATTGCTGTGGCCGTTGGGTTAACACCTGAAATGCTGCCCATGATTGTAACAGCCAACCTGGCCAAAGGCGCCGTGAACATGAGCAAACGCAAAGTGATCGTTAAACGCCTGAATGCCATCCAGAACATAGGCGCCATGGATGTATTCTGCACCGATAAAACAGGCACGCTTACCCTGGATAAGATCGTACTGGAACGCCACCTGAACATGTTTGGAGAAGAAGATGAAGAAGTATTGAAATGGGCCTACCTGAACAGTTATCACCAAACAGGTTTGAAAAACCTGCTGGATCTGGCTGTGCTGGAGCACGTAGAACTTCACGATTATTTAAAAGTGGAAGACCACTTCCTGAAAGTAGATGAAATACCTTTCGATTTCCAGCGCAGGCGCATGTCGGTTGTGTTGAAACAGCACAATGGCAAGCACCTGCTCATTTGCAAGGGAGCTGTGGAAGAAATGCTGGACCTGTGCAACAGGGCTTTTGATCCGGGTGAAAACAGGCAGTTGCATATAGAATCAGACAGGGTGATCCCTATGGATGCAGAGATGCGCTCCATTGTATTGAGTACATCCAAAAGGCTGAACGAAGAAGGACTGCGTGTGTTACTGGTAGCCATCCGCGAATTCGATGACAGGGCGCTCACCTATTCTGTGGAAGACGAGAAAGACATGATCCTGACCGGCTTCATCGGCTTCCTCGATCCGGCCAAACCATCTGCCAAAACATCTATCGAAGCCTTGCAGAAACTGGGTGTAAGTGTAAAAGTACTTACCGGAGACAACGAAGTGGTGACCAAGAAGATATGCCGCGATGTAGGTATTTCTTTCGATAGGATCATGCTGGGCAGCGACCTGGAAAAAATGACCGACGAAGCATTGCAGAACCAGATAGATGATATAGCCATACTGGCCAAACTGAGCCCCATGCAAAAGTCCAGGGTGGTAAAAGTATTACAGGCAAAAGGTCATACAGTTGGTTTCATGGGCGATGGCATCAATGATGCGGCAGCTTTAAGAGACGCAGATGTAGGCATCAGTGTAGATACAGCGGTGGACATTGCCAAAGAAAGTGCGGACATCATTTTACTGGAAAAAGACCTGATGGTATTAAGGAAAGGAGTGATCTACGGCCGGCGAACTTTCGGAAACATCATCAAGTACATCAAAATGACTGCGAGCAGTAATTTCGGTAACATGTTCAGCATGTTGGGAGCCAGTGCTTTCCTCCCCTTCCTGCCCATGCTGCCGGTACAATTGCTGGTACAGAATCTCTTATATGATATTTCGCAGGTATCCATCCCCTGGGACAAAATGGATGAAGAGTTCCTGCAAAAGCCCAAAAAATGGGATGCTTCAGGCATATCACGGTTCATGGTTTTCATTGGACCCATCAGTTCCATATTCGATTACGCTACTTTCGCACTCATGTTTTTCTTTTTTAAAGCCAATTTGCCGGAACACCAATCGTTGTTCCAGAGCGGGTGGTTCATAGAAGGACTGCTTTCCCAAACATTGATCGTGCACATGATCAGAACCCGTAAAATTCCTTTCATACAAAGCTGGGCGGCTGCACCGGTGGTGGCATTGACTTCTATTATCATGCTCATTGGCATTGTACTTCCGTTCACTCCATTTGCCGCAGCACTGAGGCTGCAACCTGTTCCATTTGCCTATTTCCCATGGCTGGTATTGATCCTCACCAGTTATTGTTTGCTCACGCAAGCGGTTAAAAACTGGTACATACGGAAATTCCACCAATGGTTGTAATGAAAGGATGCACGACGAATCAACCTAAACTATTGAACAGAAAAAAACGACTGGCATGAAAAAATTGATTGTATTGTTCGCTATGATAACAAGTTTGGTAACACATGTAAAAGCACAGGAAAATACAGATACCAGTAAAAAAAGCAAATGGAGCAGCCACTTTCAGTTGACTGTGATTGCACAAAAACATGCGGGATTCCATGCTGCTTACAGCGGAGATAAAAGCCTGGCAGATACTGTTGAACCCATTGCTACCAGCCTCACCACTACCCTGTTCCTGGGAAGAAAATTGTGGAAAGGTGCTGCACTCTATTTCAACCCGGAAATATCAGGCGGTAACGGACTCAGTTTTGCCCAGGGGGTAGCAGGCGCGTTGAATGGCGAAACCTACCGTGTGGGAGCTGTTAAACCACAAGTTTTTATTGCCAGGGCTTATCTGCAACAACGATTTCCCCTGGCCGATGCAAAATATGTTGATGTGGCAGATGATGTAAACCAGGTAGCCGATAAAATTCCGGACAGCCGCATTACCATTACAGCAGGGAAATATGCGATCAGTGATTTTTATGATGACAATGCTTACAGCAAAGACCCCCGTTCCCAATTCTCTAACTGGGCCATCTGGGCAAATGGCGCCTGGGATTATCCTGCCAATACGAGGGGTTATACCATGGGCGTGGTAGTGGAGTTGATCAAACCCCGATGGGCGGTCAGGTTATCCACTGTTGCCGTTCCCAGGATTGCCAATGCTTCCAAAATGGAGTACGATATGAGCAGGGCGCATTCCGAGACTTTTGAATATGAGCGTAAATGGACAGTTCGTAAGCATCCCGGTAGTGCACGCCTGATCCTCAGCAATACACATTCAAAAGCCCCTTCCTATCAAAGCGGTTTGAAAGCGGTTGCCAACAGCGATGCCTTTCTGTTATCAGTTATTTCAGGCGATAGTGAAAACACTTCTTATGGAGGAAAAAAATTTGGCTGGGGCGCAAGTGCCGACCAGGAAATTACCAAAGACCTGGGTATTTTTTCGCGGATCGGCTGGAATGATGGTAAATATGCCACATGGGCTTTCACTGAAATCGACCGTACTTTTTGTCTGGGCTTATCCCTTAAAGGAAACAGGTGGAAAAGACCTGAGGACGTATTCGGACTCGCAGCAGTTGTCAGCGGTATATCAGACGAGCACCGCGCTTTTCTCAAAGCAGGCGGCTATGGTTTCATCATTGGTGACGGTAACCTGAATTACGGAAAGGAAGCCATTGTAGAAACATTTTACAATGCACGCCTGTCAAAACAATTCTGGTTGAGTGTGAATTATCAGTTTGTGAACAACCCGGGTTATAACAAAGACAGGGGACCTGTGCATGTATTCGGTGTACGTGCTCACATAGAGTTTTAAGTGTAACTCATTCTCTGATCACCGTTCTGCGCAGTTCCAGCAAGTTCAGCGCATTGGGTTCAAAACCGTTCACGTTGTTTTGTACCAGGTGAATGGCCATATCGTACCAGATGGGGATCACGGGCGCATCGTTGATCACCAGCTGGTCCATTTGCCGGTATAAAACATAGCGCAACGAATCATTGGTTTCGAGCAGAGCCTTTTCATACAAGGCATCGAAAGCAGGATTCTGGTAACGCGTATAATTGGGTGGCGCAGGATTTTTGCTGTAGAACATCGCCATATAATTCTCCGCATCGGGATAGTCGGCGATCCAGCTTCCGCGAAACAGCAGCGCTTGTGATTTGGCGGTCTGTTCCAGCAGCAAACTTTTTTGTATCACTTCTACCTGTACGCGAATACCTACTTCTTCCCATTGCCGCGCAGCAAAACTGGCAATATCTGCATAGATGGGAATGGTAAGCAGCTTCATCACCGGTAAACCCTTGCCACCAGGATAACCGGCTTCATTCAATAATTTTTTGGCTGCTACAGGATCATAAGGATAGCCCTTTACCAATTCGGTATTGTGCGATGGTAACCCGCCCGGCACAAAACCCGCTTCTGCGGGAATACCAATAGAATTGCGCATGTACATCATCAACTTCTGCCGGTCGAGCGCATAATTCATGGCCTGCCTTATGGCTTTCATTTTTGTGGGCGATTCTTGCACCAGCGGGTTTTGTTCATCGGATAAAATGCCAAAATATTCTGTATTGAGATAAGCATGTTTTTTCAATTGGATCTTTGATGCCCACTGCGAACGCAGCGCTCCTTTCTTTGTCAATATCTCGTCTTTGAATGATGGATCGATATCATTGATAAAACTCAGTCCGCCCTGCCTGAACTGCAGGAACTCCGTGGTTTTGTTATCGAAGAAACTGATCTTGACAGCATCGAGATAAGGCAATGCATGACCGGTATTGTCTTTTTCCCAATAGTGCGCATTCTTCAATAATACCAACGCTTCTCCTTCATCCCATGATTTGAACACGAAGGGGCCGCTACCGCATGGATGCCTGCCAAAATCTTTTCCATATTTTTCCACCACTTCCTTCGGAACGATGCTGCAATACTGCATGCTTAGAATACCCATGATGGGATGGAAAGGCCGTACCAACGTTAACTGAAAAGTAGAATCATTCACCGCAATAAAACCATTGTCCGTCTTTATACGGCCATTGAATATCCAGGCCCCGCTGCTGGCCGTCTGGTGGTCGATGATCCTGTTGAAACTGTATGCCACATCCGCTGCCACTACCCTTCTGCCTTTCCCGCCGGGGAATACTGCATTATCGTGAAAGAAAACATCGTTGCGCAAATGGAAAGTATAGGTGCGGCGGTCGGCACTGATATCCCAACGCTTCGCAACAGAAGGGATGATATTCAGTCCGCTGTCTATTTCCACCAGTGTATTGTAGAGCTGGTGTACAGGCCACATGATGGCCTGGTTTTTGGCAAAAGCCGGATCCAGTGTGGCAATACCGGTAGACTCATTGTAATAAAATACCTGTTTGGCTGCCTGCCGGTGATGCATACAGGAAGCCAGTAATAAACAAAGGGCCAGACAGTTTCTCATTTTTTCTGAATACCGTACTTTTAGCGAATGAATAATGCAAAATACAAGTTCCTGTTCATGATTGGTTTGTTCACCGTCATTTCAATGCAGGCACAAACACCACTATCCTCCAAAGAAGTCTTTACCCGGGCCGATACGCTTCGCGGCAGCATCACACCTGAAAGGGCCTGGTGGGATGTATTGCATTATACGATTGGTGTGACACCCGACTTCCTATCTAAATACATAGAAGGTAAAACGGAGATCCGTTTCAAAGTGCTGGCACCCGGTAAGACCATGCAGATAGACCTGCAGGAGCCTATGCAACTATCAAAAGCGTATACCGCCGCGTACAAAGACTTGCCGCTTCGTCGCGATGGTAACGTGTATTATGTGAGTTTTCCAAAAGAGTTGAAAACAGGCAGCGTTCAAACACTCACGCTTGTTTTCCACGGTAACCCGCGCATTGCCAAACGGCCACCATGGGATGGTGGATGGATATTCCAGACCGATAAACTGGGCAGACCCTGGATGAGTGTGGCCTGCCAGGGGCTCGGCGCCAGCGTATGGTATCCCTGCAAAGACCACCAGAGCGACGAACCCGATCAGGGGGCTACGCTCAATATAACTGTTCCCGATACACTGGTAGCGGTAGGAAACGGAAGATTGATCAGTAAGATCAGCCACAGCAAAGGCCTGGTTACTTATAAATGGGATGTCAAAAACCCCATCAACAATTACGATATCATCCCTTATATAGGTAAATATGTGACCTGGCATGAAACATTCAACGGCGAAAAAGGACCGCTCGATTGCGATTACTGGGTGCTGGATTACGAGTTGGAAAAAGCGAAAGAACAATTCAAACAGGCGCCGAAAATGTTGCGTTGCTTTGAACACTGGATGGGCCCCTATCCTTTTTATGAAGACAGTTATAAGCTGGTGCAGTCGCCACACCTGGGCATGGAACACCAGAGTGCAGTAGCTTATGGCAACCAGTTTAAGAACGGTTACCTGGGAAGGGATCTTTCGGGTACCGGGTGGGGACTCAAATGGGATTTCATCATTGTACACGAAAGCGGGCATGAATGGTTTGGCAACAACATCACCAGCAAGGATATTGCCGACATGTGGATACATGAGGGCTTTACCAATTATTCAGAAACGCTTTTTACCGAATGTGAATACGGCTTGCAGGCAGCCAATGAATACAATTACGGCATACGCCGCGTTATACGCAATGATGTACCCATAACAGGTCCTTATGGTGTTAACAAAGAAGGCAGTGGCGATATGTATCCCAAAGCGGCTAACATGATCCACAGCATCCGTAACGCCATGCACGATGATGAAAAATTCAGGAACATGCTGCGTTTCCTCAACAAGAAATTTTATCATCAAACAGTAACGGCAGATGATATCCGCGAAGCGATGGAAAGCTTTACCGGCTTTGGACTGGATAAAATATTCAACCAGTATCTGCACACCACACAAGTACCTGTGTTGGAATACAAGTTAGATGGTACACAGGTGTCGTTCCGTTGGAGTAATTGTGTAGACGGATTCAATCTTCCTCTATGGGCTGGCGCGGGCAACCAGGCGCAACTGGTTAAACCAGTAACAGGTAGCTGGACCAATTTGCAGTTAAGCAATGAAAATGCTGCCAACTGGAAACCGGAAAACATAGAAAAGCTGTTCTACGTTAAGGTGCAAAAAGCAACGAATAATTGAATCAGTTATCGGTTAACCTGCCGGCGCCCCTGTACTTCGGCTGCCAATATTTATCGTTCAGGTCGCTGATCATAACGCCGCCGCTGGTGGCGGCATGAACAAACTTGTTATTGAGGAGGTACACACCTACATGTGAAATGCTGCGTCCGCTCGTATGAAAGAACACCAGGTCGCCTTCTTTCAGGTCTTCCAGTTGTACTTTTTCGCAGGCATCGTATTGTTCCTGCGCGGTGCGGGGAAGATTGTGCTTGTACACATCACGCATGACGATCTGTGTAAAGGCAGAACAGTCGATACAGTTATCGGTAGCTCCGCCCAGGCAATATTTGGTGCCCCACCATTTGTCAATCGTTTCCAATAACGGAATATTGGTCAGTTGCTCCACAGTTGCATCGATCATCACCGCATATTTCAACTGCAGCCAGTTGGCTTTTTCAATTTCAACAGAAGACAATCCATAGCCCGGCATGCGTTCTGCACCGGTAGTAGTGTTGCGTTTCGAGGTGGTAGTGCTGGTTTTATGACGGGAAGTAACCACTGTGCCAGGCGTTACCTCTATCTGGTCAATGAATTGAGGATTGCCCGTTCTCCTGGCAGCATTGCTGGTTTTGGCCACAGAGTCGTCTTTAGCCCCCAGCTTGCTGAGGGATTTACAACTGCTGAAGACAAAAACAAGCAGGCATGATATGGTTATATATGGTAATTTCATAGTAGGTGATTTGCAATATAATGCCCTGAAACCGATGCCGGCTCCAATGCGCATAACTTTTTAACATGCTATCCCATCCCTGCACCTCTGTGGATAACTGGAACCCGGGCAGTACGGCCTGTTTTTCCGACCTTTGTATGTATGGCTGCATTCTCTCATTTACACGTTCATACTCAATATTCTTTGCTCGATGGCGCGGCGGCTATTGGCAGTCTCTACAAAAAAGCTGCCAATGATCAGATGCCTGCGCTTGCCATTACGGATCATGGTAATATGTTCGGTGTTTTTGACTTTGTAAGCCAGGCCTGGAAGAACACCAAAGTGGTGGGAAAAGATGCCAACGGAAAAGACATTGTAGAGCCCGTGGTAAAACCCATCGTTGGTTGTGAGTTCTATGTGGTGCGTGACAGGCATGCAAAAGTGTTCACCAAAGACGTGAAAGATGAGCGTTACCACCAGGTGCTGTTAGCTAAAAATGCAACGGGTTACGCCAACCTGGTAAAGCTCACTTCTTTGGGTTTTATTGAGGGAATGTACAGCAAGTACCCGCGTATCGATAAAGAGCTGATTGAACAATACCACGAAGGACTGATCGCTACCACTTGTTGTATCGGCGCTTATGTTCCGCAAACCATCCTGCACGATGGTGAAGAAAAAGCAGAACAGGAATTCAAATGGTGGCTGGATATGTTCGGAGAGGATTATTACATAGAACTGCAAAGACACAACATCAAAGAACAGGAGCTCATCAACCAAACCCTGCTCAAGTTCTCAAAGAAATACAAAGTGCCGGTGATTGCCACGAACGACAGTCACTATGTTGACCAGGACGATGCCAATGCACATGATATCCTGCTCTGCATCAACACAGGCGAAAAGCAAAGTACACCAGGCTTTGATGATTTTGTGAATGATGATGTGCAGATACGCAACCGCCGTTTCAAATTTCCCAACAACCAGTTTTATTTCAAGACCACGGCCGAAATGCAGCAGTTGTTCAGCGATATTCCCGAATCGCTCGACAATACCAATGCGATTGTTGACAAGGTGGAAATACTGAACCTGAAGAAAGACATCCTGTTGCCGGCCTTCCCTATCCCACCTGAATTCCAGATACACAACGATGCGAACCTGAACCAATGGGAATACCTGCGGCATATTACCATGGAGGGCGCTAAAAAACGGTATACAGACATCTCTCCCAGTACGCAGGAGCGCATAGACTTTGAATTGTTCACCATCAAGACCATGGGTTTTGCCGGTTACTTTTTGATCGTGAGTGATTTCATCAAAGCAGGTCGTGAACTCGGCGTATTCGTAGGCCCGGGACGTGGCTCTGCTGCGGGAAGTGTGGTGGCTTATTGCATCGGCATCACCAATATTGATCCTATTAAATACAACCTGCTGTTCGAGCGTTTCCTCAACCCGGACCGTAAGAGCATGCCCGATATCGATACGGATTTTGATGATGAAGGAAGACAGAAAGTGATCGATTATGTAGTAGGCAAATACGGTAAAGAGCAGGTAGCGCAGATCATCACGTATGGTACCATGGCCGCCAAGATGAGTATCAAAGACGTGGCACGTGTACTGGATCTCCCGCTTGCCGAAAGTAATATGCTGGCCAAGCTGGTGCCCGATAAACCGGGTACGGAACTGGGGCGTGTATTGAAAGCGCCCATCACTGCGAAAGAAGGCCCCAAATCGCTCGAAGAAAAAGAAGCCTACCAGCAGGAAGATATTGAGAATGTTAAGAAACTGCGGGAGATATACAACGGCACCGATATCAGGGCGCAAGTGTTGAAAGAAGCCGAGCGATTGGAGGGATCGGTGCGCAATACGGGTATCCACGCTGCAGGTATCATCATCGCACCCAAAGACCTTACGGAACTGCTTCCTGTGGCTACTGCCAAAGATTCCAGTTTGTGGGTAACACAGATCGAAGGCAGCATCATTGAAGATGCGGGCGTTATCAAGATGGACTTCCTCGGATTGAGAACGCTTTCGATTTTGAAAACAGCGCTGGAACTCATCAAAGAGAACCACAATATTTCTATAGACCTGGATGAACTTCCGTTGGATGATGAAAAGACTTTTCTGTTGTACCAACGCGGAGAAACCAATGCCACTTTTCAGTTTGAAAGTGTAGGTATGCAAAAATACCTGCGCGAACTCAAGCCCGATAAGTTCGATGACCTCATTGCCATGAACGCCTTGTACCGCCCGGGTCCCATCGCTTATATCCCCAACTTCATCGATCGTAAACATGGCAGGGAAGCCATCACGTACGACCTGGATGATATGAAGGAGTATCTCGCTGAAACCTATGGTATCACCGTTTACCAGGAGCAGGTGATGCTGCTGAGCCAGAGCCTGGCAGGTTTCACCAAAGGAGATGCCGACGTGTTGCGGAAAGCGATGGGTAAAAAGCAGAAAGCAGTACTGGATAAAATGAAAACCCAGTTCATTACCGGTGCCACCGCCAAAGGACATCCCGCCGATAAACTGGAAAAAATATGGACCGACTGGGAAGCATTTGCACAATATGCGTTCAACAAATCGCATTCTACCTGCTATGCTTTTGTAGCTTACCAGACCGCTTACCTCAAAGCCCACTATCCCGGCGAATACATGGCTGCCGTACTCAACCATGCAGGCAGTATTGAGAAGATCACCTTCTTTATGGAGGAATGCAAGCGAATGGGTATCAAGGTATTGGGGCCCGATATTAATGAATCACTTAAAGGCTTTGCCGTGAACAAACGCGGGGAGATCCGCTTTGGACTGGGAGGTCTCAAAGGTGTTGGCGAAGCTGCAGTAGAGACCATCATTGCCGAACGGAGCAAAAATGGGGTGTATTCCGATATCTATGAATTTGTGAAGCGGATACTGCAAAGAACAGTCAATAAAAAATCATTGGAAAGCCTGGCTTATTCAGGCGCTTTCGACTGTTTTCCGGAATTGCACAGGGCGCAGTATTTCAAAATACCTGATGGAGACCGGCTCTCGGGATTGGAAAGGCTGATCATGTACGGACAGGCTTCACAAAGCCAGGCCAGCTCCTCCAATACCCTCTTCGGCGAACTGGCCGAATCGATGGAAGTAGCGAAACCCAAGATACTTCCATCCGAACCCTGGACCCTGACCGAATTACTGGATCATGAAAAAGAAGTAACGGGCATGTTCATGAGCGGACACCCACTCGATCATTTCAAATTTGAATTGAAATATTACGGCATTACGCAGATCAGTGATTTTAATGAGATCAAGGATACCTTGCAGCTACAAGCCAACCCCGGTAAGAGTTTGCGCGTAGCAGGATTGGTGATCGACGTGCAGCATCGTGTTACTAAAACCGGTAAGAATTTCGGCTCGTTCGTGATAGAAGATTTCAGTGGTAAAACAGATTTCATTTTGTGGAGCGAAGACTATATCAAATTCCAGAACTACCTGGAAAAAGGACAGAACCTGCTGTTGACCGGTTTCTTCAGGCCCCGGTTCGGAAGAGCAAACGAGTTTGAATTCAAGATCACCGTGATGTCGTTACTGGAAACGGTAAAAGAAACGATGACCCGGAGCCTGGAGATCAATGCCCACGCGGCAGCTATATCGCCCGATTTTGTTAGGTTTGTAGACCAGAACGTTCGCAATTTCCCCGGCAAAACCGCCCTCCGGTTCAATATTTATGAACCCAGGGAAAACCTGAAAGTGAGCCTGATCTCTTTCGATAAAGGCTTCAGGATGAACGAGGAAATGGCTGAATTCCTGCTCAATAACCAGGATTTAGAGGTGAATGTAGGGCTGGCAGGGTAATGTACCAGTCCCGACGCCCTGTCAGTTTTGCTGTTGCAACGTCATTAATCACACCCGTGGAAAAGTCAAAACTGCATAAACGGCCATTTGGAGCTAAATTTGACATCCTAATAAGGTAAGAACACCTAAAAAAACAAACAGTGTATATGGCATTAGAATTAACAGACGCTAACTTCCAGTCAACCGTACTGGACAGCGATAAACTGACAGTAG
>Ga0114932_10001477_pt1 | contig 26587 bp, 24 predicted proteins | sample 2SBtaG_2_FD_87286 | JGI IMG/M metagenome (GOLD analysis project Ga0114932, IMG submission 87286) | Deep subsurface microbial communities from Kolumbo volcano to uncover new lineages of life (NeLLi) - 2SBTROV12_ACTIVE470 metaG | ecosystem: Environmental > Aquatic > Marine > Volcanic ...
CTCCGTCACCTTCTTGTGGTATTCGCTCCAGTTGAGCTTGCCGATCGAGCTTTCCGATCCGGGCGGGTCGCCGTTGAGGAAGCTGGTCAGAACCTGCTGGCCCAGCCACCGCATGATCTCCACCTTGCTGTGGCACCAGGCGAGGCGCTGGCGGATGTCGGGATCGGCGGTTCGGCCCTTGTCCCGGGCGAGGTCGACGAGGCGATCGAGTTCGGCCCGATAGCGGAAGTAGGTGGTGGTGGCGCCGAACCCGCGCTCGTACCCGAGGAGCGTCATCGCGACGGCCCAACCACCGTTGGGCTGGCCGATCACGTTCTCTTTCGGGACGCGGGCGTCGTCGAAGAAGATCTCGTTGAAGTGGCTGTGGCCCACGATGTTCTTGATCGGCCGGACCTCGACGCCCGGCTGATCCATCGGGCACAGGAAGAAGGTGATGCCCTGATGCTTCGGCACGTCTGCGTCGGTGCGACCGAGCACGAAGATCCAGTCGGCGTACTGGCCGCTCGAGGTCCAGATCTTCTGACCGTTGAGCACCCACTCGTCGCCGTCGAGCTCGGCCTTGCAGCCCAGGTTGGCGAGGTCGGAGCCCGCGTTGGGTTCGCTGTAGCCCTGGCACCACAGGTCCTCGCCCGAGAGGATGCGGGGCAGGTAGTGCTTCTTCTGCTCCTCTGTGCCCCACTCGATGATGGTGTTGCCCACCATGCCGATGCCGAAACCGTCGTTGCTGCCACCGGTCGGAAGCCCCGCCTTGGTGAACTCTTCGTTGATGATGACGTTCTCGGTCGCCGTCAGCCCCGGCCCCCCGTACTCCGCAGACCACATCGTGGCGAGGAGCTGGTTGTCGCGCAGCACGTCGCGCCACTCGTCGAGAAACTGCTTCTTGGCGTCGCCGGTGACGCTGCCGATGCCCTCCCAGTTGGCGGGCATGTGCTCAGCGATGAATGCCTGAATCTTCTCGCGGTATTGCTCGGCGGCGTCAGAGTACGTGGGCTGCATGGGCTCCGAGCCTACCCCCGGCGCTCGTGCACCGATTCAGCCAGAGGCCCCACCCACGCCCCACCTCGAGTCGTTCCGCACCGAAAACCGTGCAGAACCACTCCGCCTGGTACTTCGAGTCACAGACGGACACCCTGTCCGGGAACCACTCCAGAGCGGCGGTGCCGCGTTGGGTCTCAGGCGAACTGGGCGGTGCGGGCTTCGATGGCGGCGCCGACGTCGCGGACGACACCCACGCCGTCCGAACGAACGAGTTCGCCCCGGACCCGAACGACCTGCCAGCCCTCGGCCACCGCCTTCATGTCCCTCTCTTGGTCGCGGATCAGATCCTGGATTCGGCTGTGCCAGGTGCGCCCGTCGATTTCCAGGATCAGCTTGATGAGCGGCCAGGCGCAGTCCACGAAGTTGATCGAACGGCACGGGGCGGGGTGGCTGAACTGGGTGACCGGGCGTTGAATGCCGTGATCGGCCAGCAGGCGTAGGACCTCTGCTTCGAGGACGGATTCGGCGATTCCGGCTGTCCCGGCACGTTCGTCGAGAACGCGTGCGATGTGTTCCAGCCGACGCTTTCCTGGGCGAGCCAAGTCAGCGAGGCAATCGGCGACCCTCTCGACGGTGGTCAACCGGCCGGTCACGGCTTCATCGAAGACGAGTCCGAGGCGCGGGACCGACATGACCGCCGAACAGTCGACGAGGGCGCGTTCGGCGCTCGTCGCCCGCAAGCCCCGTACCGTTGTCATGTGCCGCTCCATCAGGTCGGTCACCTGATGGAAGCGGACCGCCTCAGCCGTCACGTGGCGCGGGTGGGGCACGACGATGTCGACGTCGGCATCCGGGAAGGCCCGGAGACCATGGAGGCTCAGGGAGCTGTAGCGGCTCACCGCGGCGCGTGGACCACCGACCATCAGCCCGACCCGAAGCCGTTGCCGCCAACTGGGCGGTGACCCCGCCAGGGTGAGCACCCGCTTGCCTACGGGCACCCATACGCCTGTGCCGATTCGGCGGCGCAAGGTCCGATCCCCGAGGCCGCAGAGCAGCGCCTGCTCCCGGGTCACCACCCCGTCTTGTTCGAGTGCCAGCTCCACCAGCGCCTGTTCGCCGTCTGCCACGGCTACTTCCTCCTGTTCAGCAAAGGGAGGAAGTCATCGCAATCTATGCAGCTCGTCGCCGGATTCCACCGGCTCTGCGGCACTTCGTTCCTGTCGACGAGGTCGAGTTAGGGGCGGACTCCCCTGTCCGGCAACCACTCCAGTACGGAGGTGGAGTCACAGACGGACACCCGTGTCCGGGAACCACTCCACCTCGTACTTCGAGTCACAGGCGGACACTCGTGCCCGGGAACCACTCGGGCTCCCACGCCGATCGGTCGGGAGCCGGGGAACCCAGGAGGCGGCTATTCGGCGATGCCGCGCTCTGTGAGGCGCTGGATGACGCGGTCCCAGAAGTCGTCCTCTTGCAGTCCCGGCACGTGAAGGGCGTTCGCGATGACATAGCCGGGCGTGCCGGTGACGCCCCACTCGTTGGCCCGCATCATCGACGCACCCAAGGCGGGAAGCAGCCCACCCGTCGTGACGGTCCCGGTGATGAACCCGGCATCAACGGCGATGTCGGAGGCCAGTTCACACAAGACCGCGGGATCCTCGGTGTCCAGCTCCTCGTCCCAATAGGCGGCGTACAGGCGATCGTGGAACCGCGGCGCAGCCTCAGGGTCGACGTGCTCGACGAGCAGCGCGGCCTGGTGTGCGCGCCGCGTGGGCCGGAACACCGAGGGCGGGTTGAAGGGAATGCCCTCCATTTCGGCCAGAGGTGCGATCTCGCTGAACCGGCGGGAGTTGGCGTTGCCGCCGTCGGGGATCTCCGGATGCAGCTCGAACGGCATCCACTTGACCTCGACGTCGTGTCGCTCCTCGAGCCGGGCCACACGGGCGCGGCCGACGTATGCCCACGGTCAGAGGTAGTCGGACCAGACGACGATCGGCACAGCCACGGAACTCACCGTACTGCGACACGACCGTCATGTGGGCCGGGGCGGCAGTCGTGCTCCCAGTGAGGGCGCCAGGGCGGCTCGCATCGCGACGAGCATGCTCGCGGCGACCTATCTTTCGAGCAGGGCAACACCCGGCCACGGCCGTGCCTGCGAGTTGTGAGCGCAGCGAACAACTCGGTAAGTGACGAGGCGCCCGTACCTCGGCGTTCGCCCTCGACAGACCTGCTCCCCGTGAGGGCGCCAGGGCGGCTCGCATCGCGGCGAGCATGCTCGCGGCGACCTATCTTTCGAGCAGGGCAACAGCCGGCCGCGGCCGTGCCTGCGAGTTGTGAGCGCAGCGAACAACTCGGTAAGTGACGAGGCGCCCTGCGCCGAGGAACGACCAGCGCAGAAAGCGACAACATGGATTTCTCGATTCCGGCCGATATCCAGCAGCTTCTCGACGAGCTCGATCAGTTCATCGAGGACGTGATCACGCCCATCGAGAACGAGGACGACAACATCCGGTTCTTCGACCACCGGCGCGAGGACTCACGCACCGACTGGGACCGCGATGGTCTTCCCAACGCCGAGTGGGAGGCCCTGCTTCGCCGTATGCGAGAAGAGGCGGACAAGGCCGGCCTGCTGCGCTGGCATCTTCCCGCCCGCTTCGGTGGCCGTGATGGTTCGAACCTCGGCATGGCGATCATCCGCGAGCACCTGGCCCGCAAGGGCCTCGGCCTCCACAACGATCTCCAGAACGAGAGCTCGATCATCGGCAACTTCCCCACCGTGTTGATGATGGAGAGGTACGGCTCCGCCGCTCAGCAAGAGGAGTGGATCCCCAAGATGCTGGAGGGCAAGGCCCGTATCGGATTCGGGCTCACTGAGCCGCTCCACGGGAGCGATGCCACCTGGATGGAGACCACAGCAGTCCGCGACGGCGACGAGTGGGTGATCAACGGCGAGAAGTACTGGAACACCGGCCTGCATCACGCCACCCACGACTACATCTTCGCCCGCACGTCGGGAAACCCGGGCGAGGGTCACGGCATCACCTGCTTCATCGTCCCCGTGGACACACCCGGCTTCAAGGTCGAAGAGTTCATGTGGACGTTCAACATGCCCACCGACCATGCCCATGTGCGTCTCACCGACGTCCGGGTCCACAACGACGACATCCTGGGCGACGAGGGTCGCGGCCTGCAGACCGCGCAGCTCTTCGTCCACGAGAACCGCATCCGTCAGGCTGCGTCGTCGGTGGGCGCCGGGCTTCACTGCATCGATGTGGCCGTCGACCACGTCAACAACCGCACGACGTTCGGTAAGCCGCTCAGCCAGAACCAGGCCATCCAGTTCCCGCTCGCGGAGCTCTACACCGAGGCCGAGATGATCCGGGCGCTCATCTGGAAGACCGCGTGGGAGATGGACGAGGGCGTCGACTACATGGAGATCACCGACCGGGTCGCCATGTGCAACTACCGGGGCAACCGGTTCTGCTGCGATGCAGCCGACAGGGCGATGCAGAGCTGCGGCGGCTACGGGTACGGGCGCAAGTACCCGTTCGAGCACATCTACAGGCATCACCGCCGCTACAGGATCACCGAGGGCTCCGAAGAGATCCAGATCCGAAAGGTCGCAGGCAAGTTGTTCGGCTACGCCGGGCGGGCCAAGTCGGGCTGAGTCTCGACGCTCAAGCACGCCGAGCCGAGATCTCGTTGGTGAACAAGCTCCGGACCGCGGTCGGCCTCGCAGCCGCAACCACCGTGGCGGCTGCTGTCGCCGCGCGGCTCCAACGCCACCTCAGACGCCCGGCGGAGAGGCCGGTCGGCGCGACTTCCCGCGCGCGCCGCAACCTCGCCATGGGCTCGCTCGTCACGCGCCGCGCCGCGGACCGGGCAGTCACTGCCGCACGCGCGCGGCTCGCAGACGATGCCGGGCGCCGGCGCCTCGAAGCGGCCCGCGAGCGACGCGACGCCGACGACGTTGTTGCATCGCTCGGCGACATGAAGGGCGCACTGATGAAGCTCGGGCAGATGGCGAGCTATCTCGATGAGGGAATGCCCGAGCCGATGCGCCACGCCCTGGCGCAGCTGCGCACCGATGCCCCGCCGATGTCGGGCGACCTCGCCCTCACCGAGATCGAACGCGGCCTCGGCCGGCCCCTCGACGACGTCTTCATCTCGATCGATTCCGAACCGATCGCCGCCGCCTCGATCGGTCAGGTCCATCGGGCGACCACCGTCGACGGAATCGAAGTCGCGGTGAAGGTGCAGTACCCCGGGATCGCCGAGGCGGTCGCAGCCGACCTCGACAACACCGAGACTCTCGGCTCGATCCTCACCATGGTGTTCCCTGGCCTCGATGCGAGCACCCTCGTGGAAGAGCTTCGGGCTCGCCTCACCGAGGAACTCGACTACGAGCACGAGGCGACCAACCATCGGCTCTTCGCCGACTACTACCGCGGTCACCCGCACATCTGGGTACCTGCGGTCGTCGACGACCTGTCGACGCGGATCGTTCTGACCACCGAGTTCGTCCGCGGCACGCCGTTCGAGGCGGCTTTCGACCTCGACGAAGATCGCAGAAACCACTACGGGGAGGTTCTCTACCGGTTCGTGTTCCGCTCCCTCAACCGCCAGCACACCTTCAACGGCGATCCCCACCCGGGCAACTACATGCTCGCCGACGATGGGCGCATGGCGTTCCTCGACTTCGGGCTGGTGAAGCACTTCGACCCCAGTGAGGTCGATCAGTTCGCCAGCCTGATTCGGGCGATGATCTCCCGCGACCACGCGACGTTTCGCCGAACCGCCGAGCACCATAAGGTGCTGCGCGCCGACGCGCCGTACTCCGATGAGGAGGTGTACGACTGGTTCTCTGGCTACTACGAGCTGATCCTGGACGAACGGGTCGTGACGGTCACACCCGAGTACGCGGGCGGGCTCCTGCGCAAGACGTTCGACGCCAAGGCAAACGAGATCCTGAAGTACGCCAACGTGCCTCCGACCTTCGCCCTGATTCAGCGCATCAACATGGGCGTGTTCAGCCTTCTCGCACGCCTGGGCGCCACCGCCAACTGGCGCCGGATCTCCGAGGAGCTGTGGGCGTGGACCGATGCCCCTCCCAGCACGCCCATCGGCGAGGATGAGGCGAAATGGCTGACCGAGCGGGAGGTGCGGTGACACACGGCCACCGTTCACGGCGCCCTTCTGTCGGGCCGTTCGGCCGCAGACGACATCGCTGCAGCGGGCGCGACAACCGTCGTCGTGGTGGGCGCTGGAGCAGCCGGCCTCGGCGCAGCCGATCGGCTACGCCAGCATGACCTGGAGGTGACGGTCGTCGAAGCTCGATCCCGTATCGGCGGCAGGGTCTGGTCCAACGCCTCCCTCGGCGCGACCGTCGATCTCGGGGCGTCATGGATCCACGGAGTGGAGGACAACCCGCTGTCCGACCTCTCCGACGGGGCCGACATCGACAGGGTGTCGACCGACTACGACAGCTACGCCGTCCGAGATCGGCGCGGCGACCTGGTGAGCCTCGACCAGGTTCCTCCCGCTCTGCTCGAGGTCGCCGAGATCGAGCACGAATACGCGGCAGATGCGGCAGCGCTGTCCCCCGAGGCGACCGAGGAAGGCGACGACCTGGGCGGCGGGGACGTCGTCTTCCCCGGCGGCTATGTCGAGGTCCCCGAGCAGCTTCTCTCCGGCTACGACGTGCTGCTCGACACGCACGTCGAGTCGGTCGAAGTCGACAGCCGGGCCACGGTGCGAACGGCGTCGAACGACATCGAGGCCGACGCGGTCCTGGTGACGGTGCCACTCGGCGTCCTCAAAGCGCGGTCGATCGCCTTCGTCCCCGACCTCCCCGAAGCGACGTGGGCCGCCATCGACCGGCTCGGCATGGGGCTTCTCAACAAGGTGTTCCTGGAGTTCGAGGACGTGTTCTGGGACCGTGACGCCCACTTCCTCGGGCACGTCGGACCGAGCCGGGATCGGTTCGTGCAGTGGGTCAACCTGGTGCCCGTCACGGGCCGCCCGATCTTGATGGCGTTCAACGCCGGCTCGGCCGCCGAGGCGATCGAAGAGCTGGACGACGACCAGATCGTCGCCGAGGCCCTCGAAACCCTGCGTCGCATGTACCCAGGAGAACTCAGCACCCGCTGACTGCGGCCGACAGTTGCCACATGGCGAACTCTCCGTTCTGGCCGGCCGACCTCGATGTCCGCAGGGTCGTCGTCGTCGGCCAGGGATACGTCGGGCTTCCCCTGGCGATGGCCTCGGTCGCGGCGGGCGACGCAGTCGTCGGCTACGACGTCGACGAGACCCGTATCCAGGCGCTCCAATCCGGGGTGTCCTTCGTGGAGGACGTGCCGGACACCGAGGTCGCCGATGCCCTGTACTCCGGCCGGTACACCGCGACATCGAATGCGGCGGCGTGCGCGGGCTTCGACATCGCGGTGATCACGGTGCCCACTCCCCTGCGAGAAGGCACACCCGATCTCTCCTACATCGAAGAGGCGGGCCGCGTTCTCGGTCGCTTCGCCCGCCCGGGTTGCACCATCGTGCTGGAGTCCACCACCTATCCCGGTACCACCGAAGAGCTGCTCGGACCGATCATCGAAGAGGCATCCGGGCTGACGATCGGCGAGCACGTCCACCTCGGCTACAGCCCAGAGCGCATCGACCCGGGCAACGCCGTGTGGACGTTCAGGACCACGCCGAAGGTCGTGTCCGGCGTCGACGAGGAATCGCTGGCCCAAATCTCCCGCTTCTACAAGTCGATCGTGGACGAGGTCGTCGAGGTACCGGGCCCGAAGGAAGCCGAGCTGGCGAAGCTGCTCGAGAACACCTTCCGTCACGTCAACATCGCCCTCGTCAACGAGATGGCCATGTTCGCCAACGATCTCGGGATCGACATCTGGTCGGCGATCGACGCGGCCAGCACCAAGCCCTTCGGGTACATGCGGTTCACCCCGGGGCCAGGGGTGGGAGGACACTGTCTGCCGATCGATCCGTCGTACCTCGCATGGGCGGTCGCCCGCCGGCTCGGCCACACGTTCCGTTTTGTCGAGCTGGCGAACGACGTCAACTCACACATGCCCCAACACGTCGTTGTGCGGATCGCGGCGCTCCTCAACGAGCACCGCCGAGCGGTGAACGGCAGTCGGGTTCTCGTGGTCGGGCTCGCCTACAAGAAGAACTCGAGCGACCTACGCGAAGCGCCCGCCCTCGAGGTGGTCCGCCATCTGCTCGCCCAGGGCGCCGAGGTCGTCGCGGCCGACCCCCACGTCAGAGAGATGCGAGGTCTACCGGCCGATGTCGCGCTGGTCGAGCTGGACGCAGCAGAGGTCGAGCGCGCCGATGCGGTCGTGGTGCTCACCGACCACGACCGTTTCGACCTGCGAGTTGTCTCCGAATCGTCGACCCCGGTGCTCGACACGCGCCACTGCGTGAGCGGCGACGCGGTCCACCACCTCTGAGTCGATCGGGACCAAATAGGTTCCAGGAGCGCTCCTGGAACCTATTTCTTGGACCCGACCGTCCTTCAGTCGACGCGAGCGGTGGCGTTGCCCGTCAGAACGAACTTCTCGTCCTGGTTCGTCGTGGTGATCGTGAGGTCGATGAGCGTGTCGCCGTCCTCTTCGCGAATCGCCTCGACCTCGGCACGCGCCGTGAGGGTGTCGCCCGGCCACACCTGGTTGACGAAACGCACGCCGTAGTAGGTGAGTCGGCCGTCCCCGACGTAGTTGGTGAGCATTCGGCCCGTCATACCCATGGTGAGCATGCCGTGGGCGAACACCGTCGGGTAGCCCGCGACCTCCGTCACGAACTTCTCGTCGCTGTGCACGGGGTTGTAGTCGCCCGACGCGCCCGCGTACTGGACGATCTGGGTTCGGGTGAGGTCCTCGACGATCTGCTCGCTGTAGGAGTCGCCGACCTTGAGTTCTGCTGCTGTGAGTGCCATGTCGGTTCGTCCTACTGCTCGATGACCTTCTCGGTGACCACGCCGACGCCGCGAGCGGTGACGACGAGCTCCCCGTTCTGGTCGCGGTACTCGGTGACGGTCTCTGAGAACTTGAGGGTGCCCGCCCGCTTGGACTCCTTCTCCCACTTCTCGCCGGGGAAGGTGTTGCCCGTCAAGACGTCGCCGGGCTTCAGGTGGCGGTGATAGGTGAAGTGCTGCTCCGCATGGAGCCCTCCGGCCGAGGCGCCCGACGACTTCTTCTCGCCGCCGTCGCCAGAATCGCCGCTGTCCTCGGCGGGGTCCTTGACCATGGTTCCCGAGGCGGTCCGGCCGCTGCCGAACCACTTCTGTCCGGCCTTGGGGCGCAGGAAGTAGTCGGGATCGAACTGGGCGCTGGCCTGGGCGAAGGTGGGGGGAGCGATGATGCTTCCCACCTCGGTTCCCGCCGCGTAGTCGGCATCTTCATAGATCGGGTTGGTGTCCCCGACGGCCCGGGCGAACATCAAAATATGTGATGCCTCGACCGGAAAGCGTTCAACTGCCATTGCTCCCCCTCGCTCGCTTGAGTGCAGGCGCGATCATTGCAGCAAACTGCGCTCATTGCAGAAAACTCAGCGGCAGGCGACTCGTCCTGAACGAGGCGCGCGTAGAGCGACCGACGCGACACCTTACGTCCCCCAAAACGGTCACGCTGGGTAGGCGCCGGCAGCCGACAGGGTCGGCCATGATCCAGAAATTCTTCGATTCAGGCCAGCTCAGCGCGTCATCGCATGAATCACGCTGCGTGGGAACCGGTGCACTACAGTTCCTCCGTTCACGAAAGGAGCCCCGTGCGGCGAGCCACTGCCCTCGGTGCGCTGATCGCTCTGGCGATCGGTCTGGTTGTACTGCCCGCAAGCAGCAGTAGCTCTCCCGCGCCATCGCTTCCGCAGTCGGTGCAGCTCGCAGGCTCTCCCGACGCGACCACCGTGAGTGCTGCCGCCCGATTCGAAGCGGCTGCGGCCGTCGGGTGGCTCGATCGTCTCAACTCCTACCGTGCAACAGCCGGACTCGCACCGCTGGCCGAGGTCCCTGCGTGGTCCGAAGGGGCACGCCTGCACTCCAACTACCTCGTCATCAACGATCGAGCTGGGCACACCGAGGACCCCTCACTGCCCGGCTACACCCCGCAGGGTGCGGCAGCGGGCGCGAACGGCAATGTGATCAGCAGCACGGGGCAACTCGGCGAGGCCGATGCCATCGACGCGTGGATGACGGCGCCCTTCCACGCGCTGGGGATGCTCGATCCCCGCCTCACCGCAACCGGCTTCGGCCTGGTGTCGAACCAGGCCGATCCTGGCGTTCGGGCCGCCGCCACCCTGGACGTGATTCGCGGTCTCAACTGGAGTGTCACCTGGCCCAGCGCCCCTGTCGTATGGCCGGGGCCCTCTCAGGTCGTGCCCGTCGGCAGCTACGACGGCAATGAGTGGCCCGACCCACTCGGCGGCTGCGGTCCTGGCTGGACGGCGCCCACTGGTCTGCCGGTGATCTTCCAGATGCCCAACGTCGTGCTCAGCGCAGTCGCCTCGGTCGACGGTGTGTCGAACACCGGGGCGGTGTGTGTCGTCACCGCCGAGAACTTCGTCGCCTCGACGGCGTCGAGCCAGCAGCTCGGCCGCGATGTGTTGAAGGCACGGAACGCAGTTCTCGTGATCCCCCGCACGCCGATCGCCAACGGCCAGACCGTCTCGGTGAACCTGCTGGCAACGCTTGTCGACGGCTCTCTCTACGAGTCCCGCACCAGCTTCTCCGTGTCGAGTGCTCCGTTTGGAGGTCGCCCGGTCTGGGCGGAGCTGACGCCCGGCGCGACCGGCTACTGGGTGGTCACAGACACCGGCCGAGTCGACGCGGCCGGCACTGCGGCCGACCTCGGTGGTGTCGACCACATCCCGCTGGTCGAGCCGGTCGTCTCGATGAAGACGACCCCCTCCGGAGCCGGATACTGGCTGTTGGCTCGCGACGGTGGCGTGTTCACCTTCGGCGACGCGGCTTTCCATGGCAGCGCTGGCGCCGAACCGCTGCGCGGCAACACTGTCGCCATTGAGGCCACACCCACAGGGCGCGGGTACTGGATCGCAACCAACGCAGGCGAAGTGCGGGCCTACGGCGACGCAGGATGGCGTGGGGACATGTCGCCGTTCACCTTGGCCCGGCCTGTCGTCGACATCGCACGGACCCACACGGGCAACGGCTATTGGATGGTCGCCGACGACGGCGGCGTTTTCGCATTCGGTGACGCCGCATTCCACGGGAGCGCAGGCGGCTTGCCGCTCGTGCAGCCGGTCGTCGCGCTCGAACCCACTCCGAGCGGCAACGGCTACTGGCTCCTCGCGCTCGACGGCGGAATCTTCACCTACGGCGATGCGCAGTTCCACGGAAGCGCTGGGGGCATCACGCTCGACTCTCCCGTTCGGGCGATGAGGAGCTCGCCGTCGGGTCGGGGCTACTGGCTCATGACAGAACGCGGCCAGGTCCTTGCGTTCGGCGACGCCGTCACCGGCTTGGGCTGAACCGCACTCGCCTCGGCGATCTCGGATCGCTCGGCACAGCGGCGCCGGTTTCAGGCGAGAGCGTCGACGAGCGCCGAGCGCACCACGTCGGGGGCCTCGGTCATCATCATGTGACCGACCCCGTCGAGGTGCACCACCTCGACCTCGGCGAACCCTGCGATGAGCGCTGCCGCAGCCTTGGGAGGTGTCATCCGATCGGTGGCACCGACCAGAACCGTCACGGGGCAGCCCACCCGCGCCGCCACATCGCCGGCCTCGTAGGCGTTGCACGCAGCGAGATCGTTGTGGATGACGCCCGGAGCCGCACGCTCCAGCAGCGCTTGCCCGCCACCGACCATCCACAGCCCTGGGGTGGGGTTGTTCACGACGTGCGAGCGGGACCCATGGGCCCACGCGGTCATGAGCTCAGGGGCGAGGAGCTCATTGCGTTCGGCCGCTCCGAGGAGCTCGGGATGCACGGGCATCGCCATCGCCGCGCCGAGCAGAACCAGCCGGTCGACATCGTCGCGGGCCGCTGCGACCTCCATCGAGATCAGGGCACCCATCGAGTGACCCACGAGGCGAACCGAGCTCCAGCCGAGGAGGTCGACCAACGCGGAGACCCACTCGACCATTTCGGCGAGGGTGGGGATCAGCGGACCGTCGCTCGACCCGTGGCCCGGCAGATCGACCGCCAGCGGGGTGTACCCATGATGGGCGAGGTAGCGGGTCTGCAGGTTCCACACGGTGCGGTCCATGCCGGCCCCATGGATGAGCAGCACCAACGGTCGCTCCCGGTCGGGCTCCACGCCCCCGGTCGCCAGGTTCACCGTTCGGCCATCGAGTTCGACGTGCATGTCAGCCCTTCTGCGAGGCGCGCAGTGCGCGCGCGAGGTCGGCGATGATGTCCGCGGGATCCTCGAGCCCGACAGACAGACGGATCAGATCTTCCCCGATCCCAGCCGCGACGAGGTCGTCGGCGCTCAGCTGTTGATGGGTGGTGCTCGCCGGGTGGATCACCAGCGTCTTGGCGTCACCGACGTTGGCCAGGTGCGACGCGAGCTGGACCGCTTCGATGAACCGCTTGCCCGCCTCGCGTCCACCCTGGATGCCGAAGGACAGGATCGCTCCGGCTCCCTTGGGCAGCAGCTGTTGGGCCAGCGCGTGATCGGGATGCGTTTCGACGGTGGGGTGGCTCACCCACGTCACCGCATCGGAGCCGAGGAGGAAGTCGATCACCGCCGCTGTGTTGCTGACGTGTCGCTGCATCCTCAGTGGCAGCGTTTCGATGCCCTGCAGCAGGTGAAATGCGTTCGCCGGGCTCATCGCAGCGCCGAAATCTCGGAGGCCCTCCGCGCGTGCCCGCATCGACAACGCTTGGTGACCGTATTCCTCGGTGAAGGTGATGCCGTGATAGCCGGCGTAGGGCTCCGACAGCGTCGGGAACTTGTCGTTCTGTGCCCAATCGAAGCGTCCGCCGTCGACCACGACACCTCCGAGCGCGATCCCATGCCCACCGAGGAACTTGGTGACGCTGTGCATCACGATGTCGGCACCTTGTTCGAGCGGGCGTTGGAGGTATGGCGTCGAGAAGGTCGCATCCACGAAGAGGGGAATGCCGTGCTCGTGGGCGATTCCGGCGACCATCTCGATGTCGAGCACCTCGATGCCCGGATTGCCGAGGGTCTCGGCGAAGAGGACGCGCGTCTCATCGGTGATCGCGTTGCGCCATCCCGCCTCATCGCGCGGGTCGACGAAGGTGGTCGTGATGCCGAACCTTGGCATCGTGAGGTTGAGCATGTTGTGGCTGCCGCCGTAGATGTTTCGGCTGGCCACCACATGGTTTCCGGCGCTCATGATCGTGGCGCAGGCGAGATGAAACGCCGCCATCCCGCTCGCCGTGCAGACCGCTCCGACGCCCCCTTCGAGAGCAGCGATCCGCTCCTCGAGCACCGCGACCGTCGGGTTGGAGATACGGCTGTAGATGTGGCCGGGCATCTCGAGGTTGAACAGCCCGGCGGCCTGCTCGCTGTCGGTGAAGCTGTAGGAGGTCGTCTGGTAGATCGGCACGGCACGCGCGCCGGTGGTGGGGTCGGGCTGCTGGCCCGCGTGCAGGCTCAGCGTGTCGAATCGCAGGAAGTCGGGCTCGACCATGCGGGTCTCCTCACGTCGGTGAGCAGATGGTAGGGGTTCGCGCTCGGCGAGCCAGCCTCACCGCAGGGCGCGCCACACCTGTTCGGGCGTGAGGGGGATCTGCAGGTCGGCGACTCCCACGGGGCTCAGCGCGTCGATCGCGGCGTTGAGGACGGAGGCCGGTGCCGCAATGGCGCCGTTCTCGCCGATGCCGCGCACGCCCAGATCGTTGCGAGCGGTGGGAATGGCCGGCCGGATCGTGTCGATCATCGGCAGCTCCGCCGTCGTCGGCAGCAAGTATTCGGCGAAAGTCATCGTGCGCGGAAGGCCGTCGCTGTCCCAGATCCCCTCCTCCCACAACGCCGTCGAGATTCCCGACACCGCGCCGCCGTGCTGTTGGCCCTCCACGCTCGCATCGTCCAGGGCGACGCCGCAATCGTCCACGGCGACGTGTGCCAGCAGCCGGATCTGGCCCGTGTCGGTGTCGACCTCGACGACGGATGCGTGCGTGCCGTAGGGGTGGGTCGGGCCGCCGATACGAGTCTCCATCGACACCGCCAGGCCGTCCCCGGCTGCGCCCACCTCCTCCCACGAGACCAGACGAGCTGGAACGCCGACCACCGCCCACCCGTCCTCGGATGCCACCACATCGTCGGGGTGGGCTTCGAGAAGGTTCGCGGCGACCAGCCGGGCGCGTTCGAAGAGCTCGTCTGCGGCCGCCGCGATCTGGGACCCGAGCACGAACGACGACCGCGACCCGCCCGTCGTCTGGCCGAATGGCGCGGCGGCACTGTCTGCGTCGACGACCCGCACCCGTTCGGCGTCGAGGCCGAGCCGGTCGGTGACCATCGCTGTCCACAACGAGTCGTGGCCCTGCCCATGAGCGGCGCTCGCGCACGACACCAGCACCGACCCATCCCCGAGGAGCTCCAGGTGGGCGTAATCCCCCGCATCTCCACTTCCGGCGGTCTGGCTGTAGCACCCGTATCCGATTCCGACCAGGCGCGACCCGCCGCCCGCCCGACTGCGCTCGACCTCGGCCGGCCAACCGGCGTCTGCGAGTGCTGTCTCCGCCGCGTCGAGGGCGCCGACGGCGTCTCCGCTGTCGACAGTGACGCCTGTCCCCGTGTCGTACGGGAGGTCCTCGGGTCGCAGCAGGTTGGTGCGACGGACCTCGACCGGGTCCAATCCGGCCTGGCGCGCCGCAGCGTCGAGCGCCCGCTCGAGCGCGAGGTTGACCTCGGGTTGGCCGGCGCCGCGATAGGCCCCGACGGGTGGCGTGTTGGTCACCGCCGAGGCGAATCGATACCGAAACCGTGGCACCCGATACATGCCGGTGCACTGGCGGCGACTCGCCATTGCCAGAACCGCCGCCATGTGCGGGTATGCGCCGGAGTCGCACCACATCTGGGCATCGACACCCACGATGTACCCGTCGCGGTCCAGGCCGACAGCGAATTCGTGGACCTGACCGCGGCCCCACGGCATCGACGCGAACTGCTCGGCTCTGTGCTGCACCCACCGGATGGGACGCCCAACTCGGAGCGCCAGCGCTGCGACCACGAGGAACTCCGGGAGCGCATCGCCCCGACCCCCGAAGCCACCGCCGACGTGCGGATGCCGCACCCGCACGGCGGTCGGGTCCAACCCCAGCACTTCGACGAGCGTGTCGTGTTGGCGGTGAACCCCCTGACCGGTGCACCAGACGTCCAGACCTTCGCCTGCGGGTGTCGCGACGATCCCGCATGGCTCGATCGGCGCAGACGTGACGCGCGGGCTCGCGCTGGTCACCTTGCCCACGAACGCCGCGCCGGCGAGAGGATCGGGCGCATCGTCTTCGTGGACAGCGACCACATTGCTTCCGTTTTCGGGGAAGAGGAGCGGCGCGTCCGCTCCGGCGGACGCTTGTGGGTCGATCACCGCCATCAGCGCCTCGACCTCGACGTCGACGAGTTCGGCCGCATCCTGGGCAGCCACTGGGCTCTCTGCGAGGACCACCGCCACCGGCTCGCCCACGAATCGGACCCGATCGGTCGCGAGCAGCGGACGGGCCATGACCCCACCCGATGTCGTGGCCGGGTAGTACGAGTGGGCGGCGAGATCGAGGTCTTCGCCGGTCACGACCGCCACGACACCCGGTGCGGCCGCAGCCGCTTCGACGTCGACCGCTCTGAGGAGCCCGTGCGGCTCGGTCGAACGCACGAACTCGGCGTGAACCGTCCCGCCGGCCACCGCGAGGTCGGCGACGAAGTTCGCCGCACCCCTGAGCATGGGCTCGTCCTCACGGGCCAGGCGTGCCACGACCATGGGCCGAAGCTAACGCTCCCCGCCCCGCGACCGGTCGATCGACGGCCGCCGCGCGTCTCCGAGGAGCCGGTAGCGTCGCTTCGATGGGCCCACCGCCTCAGATCGCCGTCGTCACGGGCGCCAGTTCCGGCATCGGCCACGCCCTCTGCGACCGCCTCGCAGCCCGAGACGTCGAGCTCGTCACCGTCGACCGGGAGCCCGCACCCGACCAACTGCGGCCCCAGCGGCACCACATCTGCGATCTCGCTCAACCCGACCAGGTCGGATCTCTCATCGAAGAGCTCGCCGACTCACTTCCGCCTGACGCACCTGCGGCCATCGTCAACGTGGCGGGTGTTCCGGGAACTCTGCCTGCAGACGTCGTGCTCGAAGTGAACCTGCTCGCGGTCCGCCGACTCGGCCGCGAGCTCGCGCCGCGCCTCGCCGTCGGGTCCTCCATTGTCAACGTGGCCTCGATCTCGGGTAACCGGTGGGCCGACCGCCTCGATCTTCATCGTCAGCTCGCGGCGCTCGACGACGACGCAGCCAGGGCATGGTGGACCGATCGCGCGCCCTCTCTCGACGTCGACCCGTACGCCTTCTCCAAGGAGGCCGTCATCGTGCACTCCATGCTGATGGCGGGCGACGTCATCGGAACCGGGATCCGCTGCAACGTCGTGAGCCCGGGGCCTGTGGCGACGCCGCTTCTGCCGACCTTTCGCGAGCAGATCGGCGACGAGCGACTCGACTGGGTGCTCAGCCACGCCGGCCGGGCCGCGGATCCGGACGAGATCGCGCAGGGACTCGAATGGCTCGCGGTCGGCGACTCCGGGTGGGTGAACGGCCACAACCTCGTGATCGATGGCGGCTACACATCTGGGCTGCTGTCTGGATGGGTCGACGCCGATGCCGCCCCGGCGCTGCGCGACAGCTACGTGGCGCCCTCATCGGACTCCTGAGCCGATCCGAGGCCGAACTCACGGGCGATCTCATCCTGATGTTCGCCGAGCAGCGGAGCACGCTGCGGAGCCGGTCCGGCGCCGCCGACATATTGCCCGCCCAGGCGAACCTCGCCGAGGAACGGGTCGACCTGTTGTTCGATGTGGCCGTTGGCGATCGCGACCTCGGCCCAGACGAGGCCCTCTTCGTTGACCGGCACCTCACCGACGCCGTCGCGCCACACCCAGCCGCCGTCGACCTGTACGTATGAGGCACCGTCCTCGCCCTTGTGATCGAAGCCGCCAACCCGATTGGGTGGACGGCCGTCATAGTCGACCAGCTCGGCTGCCTGAACCGCCGTGCAGGCGTGGGTCAGCGAGGTCCAGATCGTCTGGGCCTCGCCGGTACGAGCGCGGTGATACAGGGCGCTGACCGCGCCGAATGCGCCGATCAGCGGGGTCGCGACGTCGTGGAGCGGCACAGTGAGAAACACCGGATCGGCATCGCCACCCTGCGCGTCCATTGCGCCGCCGAGAGCCTGGAGCAATGGGTCGAATGCAGGCCGGACGGCCATCTCGTCGCTGAAGCCGTAGCCGGGACTCTTCACCAAGACGAGGTCGTCGCGAACGCTGCGCAGAGTCTCCTCGTCGCAGGCGAGCCGGTCGACGACCCCCGGGCGGAAGTTCTCCACCACCACGTCGCTCTGGGCCGCCAGCCGGTGGAGCTCTGCTTGGCCCTCTGCTGTCCGGAGGTCGAGCACGATGCTGCGCTTGCCCTGATTCCAGTTGAGGAAGGGGTAGGCCATCACCCGGAACGCATCGCCTGTCGGCGCTTCGACCTTCACCACATCGGCACCGAGCATCGCGAGGTGACGGGTGATGACGGGACCCGCGATGAACGAGCTCAGGTCGATCGCCGTCACGCCGGCGAGCGGCGGACCACCCTGCCCGGTTCCCGTCGCCGGCTGGTGGGCCTCCGACAGCACCTCGGTCGTGTGCTGGCCGAGCGCTGGCGCGGGGCTGCGAACCTCACCGGGTGCCGCTCCCATGACGACGGGTGGCGCTCCCATCGTGACGGTTCCGAGCTCAGGGTGTTGCACCTCAGCGAGCAGGTCGTTCGCAGTGACGAGCTCGCCTCGGACGAACTCGTCTCGCGACACGATCGGCTGACACGGCACGTCGTGGGCTCGAAGGACTTCGATCCATTCGTCGCGCGGCCGTGACGCGAACAGTTCCTCCACGATCGGAGTGATCTCGGCGAGGGCGTCGAGATCGAGAAGACCCCACGGGGCACCTGGGAAGCGCTCTTCGTCGAGGAGGTCAGGGCGTCCAACCGCCTCGGTCATCTTTTCGTAGAAGGCCGGCGTGCCACAGGCGAGGAAGAACCAGCGGCCATCCGAGGCTTCGAACGGCCGGTACACGGGCATGCGCCCGTTGCTGCCCAGCGGTGCGGAGCCATCCCGTTCGCGCGGCAGTTCCGGGATCCAGAAGTCGCCGCACTGCATGGCGGCGGAGCCCGCGACGAGGCTCACCTCGTAGGCGGGGGCGGCTCCCTGCGACTCGCGGGCGAACAGGCCCGATGCGATCGCCAGTGCGCCGAGCAGCCCCGCGCCGTAGCTCGACAGTGGGAGGACCACATCGACCGGCCCCTCGGTGTAGGACGCCTGGTTCCAGCCGATCCCGGTCGCGGCTGCGATCAGGCCATCGCTGGCCGGGTCGTCGACCTTTGGCCCCCGCTCCCCCCAGGGCGCCATCGAGAGGAGGACTGCGCCTGCGGCCTTGGCCCTGAGCGAGTCGAGTTGGCCGGGTTGATCGACCACCACGACGTCCGCTGTGGCCAGCAGCTCCGTGAGCTGATCGTCGGACACCACGACTGAGCGTTTGTTGCGGTTCAGGGACTGAAAGCCCGGCTCGGACCGGTACGGGTCCCCGCCCTCGGGTTCGACTTTGATCACCTCCGCGCCGTGATCGGCGAGCATCCGAGTCGCGTAGGGCCCTGCGATGCCCGTCGCCACTTCGACGATCCGAATCGCACCGAAGATGCCCTGCGTCATGGGCGGTGACAGTAGCCAAGCTCGGCGGGGCGTTTCGGTCTTGTCACATCGAGGCCTGCTGTCTCGTCAGAATGGATGATGGAACCGATCCCCTCTCGTCGCCTCAGAATTCTCCTCATTCTCCTCGGAGTACCCAACCTGGTCGCTGGCCTGTGGGCGGTCGTTGCCCCACGAAGTTGGTTCGACGACTTCCCCGGGTGGGCGCCCAGGCTCGTCGCCGCGCACCCGCCCTACAACGATCACCTCGCCACCGACGCCGGCGCGGGCCTGCTGACGATCGGCATCTTGGCGCTCGTCGCAGCGTGGAAACCGAGGCGGCACGTCATCGTGACGGCGAGCCTCGGCTGCGTCGTCTTCTCCACGCCGCACCTGCTGTTCCACGTCTTCGAGAGCGGCGACGGCCTCGGCAACACCGACCGGGTCGCCGAACTCGGACCGCTCGTCCTGGCGGTCGTCGTCTCGCTGTACGTCCTGGTCGATTCGCTCACCCACCCGGAGGTTCCATGAGCACACTGCTGACCACTCTGAGGGTGCTGCGGCGCGGCCCCACACTACCCGGGCCGTACCGCACAGCTCTCCGCCACAAGCCGACGTTCTTCGGCAAGATGGCCATGGAGCGATGGGTCGGGATGTCCCGATCGGTGCCCATCGAGCTGAAGGCGCTCGCTCAGCTGCGGGCCGGAGCCATGGTGGGGTGCGTGTGGTGACACGATCTCGGAGTGGCGCTCGGCCGTGCGCTGGGCCTTTCCGATGCCGCCATCGATGCCGTGGCGGACTGGCGAGCGTCGCCCGTCCTCGACGATCGGGAGCGGCTGGTGGTGGAGTTCGCCGACGCCCTGACGTCGACACCCGTGGTGGTCGCCGATGACGTCGCCGACCGGCTGGACGCCACCTTCTCGCAGCGCCAACAGGTGGAGCTCGCACACGCGATTGCCTGGGAGAATTGCCGCGCCCGCTTCAACCGAGCCTTCGGGATCGAGGCCGATGGATACTGCAGAGAGTGACGCACGGGCGATCCTGTTCGATCGGGAGCGTCGGCGACTCTTCGGGCTGGCCTACCGGATGCTCGGGGTCGCCGCAGAGGCTGAGGACGTCGTGCAGGACGCGTGGCTGCGCTTCGCCGACGTCGCTGACGTGAGGCGGCCCGAGGCACTTCTGACCACCATCACCTCCCGGTTGGCGATGGACCGGCTCAAGTCCGCCCGGCACCGTCGCGAGCAGTACGTGGGGCCCTGGCTTCCCGAGCCGTTGTTGACCGACGAGGCGGCGGATCTCGTGGAGATCGACGTGACCGTGACCCTCGGACTTCTCACGGTGCTCGAGCGACTCGGGCCAGTCGAGCGAGCGGTGTTCGTGCTGCGGGAGGCGTTCGGTCTCAGCTTCGACGAGATCGCGGATGTGGTGGATCGGCCTGCGGCAAGCTGTCGGCAGATCGCGAGGCGCGCCCGCGAGCGTGTGCGGGAGGGGCGTCCGCGTTTCGACGTGGAGCCCGGCCACCAACGCGAACTGACAGTCGCCTTCGTCGATGCATCCATGAACGGACAGGTCGAACAGCTGACCGCACTCCTCCACGACGATGTGGTGCTGGTGTCCGATGGAGGGGCCGAGCGCCACGCTGCCCGGCGTCCGATCGTGGGCGTCGACCGGGTGGGGCGCTTCCTGACCAACCTCGCCGGCCGCCGGCCTCCTGAGACGAGCTGGGTCGACGCGGAGGTCAACGGGGAGTCGGGGGTGGTGCTTCTGGTCGGCGATGTCGTGGTGCTCGTGATCCAGGTGGGCTGGTCCGCCGGCCGGATTCATGCGATCAACGCAGTGCGCAACCCCGACAAGCTCGCCGCCGTCGGCGCGTCCCTGCGCTCCCACCCCCGCACATCGCACCCCCTGCGCTGACCGCCGACCCTGAGCCGCTCCACCCATCGCCCGAGTCATTCTGCGCCACAAACCCTGCAGAACCACTCGACCTACCCGGCCGAGCCGTTCCAACCCAAAAACCCTGCAGAACCACTCGACCCCACACCCCGAGTCGTTCCGACCCAAAAACCCTGCAGGACGACTCGGGGTCAGGCGGCGACGAGCGGGCGGGCGGCGAGGGCGGCAGCGAGATCGTGGGCGACGCCGGCGCGGTCCGATGTGATGAGTTCGCCGCGGAGCCGCAGGACCTGCCAGCCCGCGGCGGCCGCCTTCAGGTCGCGCTCCTGGTCTCGCAGCAGATCCTGGACACGGGTGTGCCAGCTGCGGCCGTCGACTTCGGTGATGAGCCGGCGGCACGGCCACGCGGTGTCGACCATCTCGAGAGAGCGACCCGGCGCCGGATGAGGAAACTGCGTGACCGGCCGCTCGATGCCGAAGTCCTCGATGAGATGGAGAAAGCCGCTCTCGAGAACCGACTGCGAAGCAACGGCGATTCGGCCCCGCTCGTCGAGCACCGAGGCGATCGCTTCGAGCCCCCGTTTGCCCGGGCGGGCAAGCTGAGCCAACCGGTCGCCGACCTCCAGTGGTGTGCACAGGCCACGAATGACCGCATCGTCGAAGGCCAGCGCCAACCGCGAGCGGGCGAGGACCGGGGAGCAGTCGACCAGCGCTCGGTCGGCGCGAACGACGGGCAGGCCGTTGCGTGTCGTCACGTGTTGGGTAAGGAGGTCGGTCACCTCATGGAAGGCGATGCCGTCGGCGCGAACGTTTCGAGGATGCGGAACGATCACCTCGATCGGTGCGTCGACGAACCGTCGGAGGCCGAGCACGCTCAGCGCGGTGTAGCGGCTGAGCGCGGCAGATGGGCCGCCGACGAGAACCCCGGTCCAGAGCCGCTGATGCCAGGTGGGCCTCGCTCCCGCGATGCGAACGACTCGCTTTCCGATCGGTTCCCACTCTCCGCTCGAAACTCGTCGCTGCATGGCGCCGCGGGACATTCCCAACTCCGCTGCCTGCTGCCGTGAAAACACCCCGTGCTGGCGCAACGCCAACTCGAGAACTGGTGCTGTTGTCATGATCTTCCCAACTGTCAGTGGGAAGTGCACGAGAACCTAAGAGGCGGGTGGGACACTCATTCGCCTATGGGCGTCCCACCCGACGCACAGCCTTGAGTCGTTCCGACCCGAAAACCATGCAGAACGACTCCGCCTCCCTGCGGAGCCCGCCGAACCCACGTGCTCAGCTACCCGCGCAACAGGTCGGTGGCCCGGTCGCGGAGGTCGGTCTTGAGGACCTTGTTGGACGGGTTCAACGGCAGCTCGTCGACCACCCAGACGTGCCGGGGAACCTTGTAGTTGGCCATCTGATCGCGGCAGTAGCCCAACACCTCCTCAACGTCGGGAGGCGAGCCCGGCGCGGGCACGACGAAAGCCGCACCCACTTCACCGAGCCGTTCGTCTGGGACGCCGATCACCGCCACCTGACCGACCGACGGATGCTCGACCATGACCCGTTCGACCTCGGCGGGATACACGTTGAACCCTCCGTTGATGAACATGTCCTTCTTGCGGTCGGTGATGTCGATGTAGCCGGCGTCGTTCATCACGCAGACGTCGCCGGTCTTCAACCACCCATCGGGAGTGATCGTCTCGGCGGTCTGTTCGGGGGCGTCGAGGTACCCCTTCATCACCATGTGGCCCCGCACCCACAGCTCCCCCGGCTGGCCGGAGGGAACGTCGTTTCCGTCGTCGTCGACGATCCGCAGCTCGACGCCGGGGATCGCCCGCCCGCTGGTCGAGCTGACGACCTCCGGTGGATCGTCGGCCATGCACAGAGTCGCGAGCCCATGGGTCTCGGTCATCCCATAGGCCGTCACGACGACGTCGAACCCGAGCCGATCCCGCATCGCCTCCACGGTCTCCACCGGAATCGACGCCGCGCCAGTGATGGCCGACCGCAGCGACGACACGTCGAACGATTCGAGCCCTGCGTGGTTGAGCAGACTCTGGAAGATCGCTGGCGGTCCGGGGAAGACGGTGACCCCTTCGTCTTGGATCCGCTGGAGTACCGACGCCACGTCGAACACCGGGTGCGGAAGGATCGTGGCCCCGTGCATCATGCACGGCGAGATCGCACCGTTGAACCCGAAGGCGTGGAAGAACGGGTTGATCACCAACATCCGATCGCCCTCGTGGATCCCGAGCTGCGCCGCGTAGTGCTGGAAGCCGGTCAGAATCGGTCCCTGGGCGACCATCACCCCCTTCGGCAGCCCTGTCGTCCCAGAGGTGAACATGACCAACCCGAGGTCCTCAGGCACCACGGCTCGGCCTCGAGCGACGGCGATCTCCCGATCGGCCGCACTTGCACGCCCCACGAACTCCTCGAAGCCGACCGTTCCGTCGGGAACATCGCCGCGCAGAACGACGATGTCTCGCAGCGACGGCACCGTCTCGCCCGACTCGGTGAGATCGGTGACGTAGTCGTTCCCCAGAAAGCCCACGACCGTGAACAGCAGCTTCACCCGAGCCTTCGAGAGCACGTAGGCCGCCTCGCGGCCCTTGAAGCGGGTGTTCACCGGAACCATGACGGCTCCGCAGCGCAGGATCGACAGGCCCGCGACCACCCACTCCCAGGCGTTGGGCGCCCACACCCCCACCGTGTCGCCCGGCTCGATCCCTGATGCGACGAGAGCTCCCGCGCACTGGTCGATCCGCTCGCCCAGATCCCCGAAAGACAGCGAGACATCGCCGTCGGAGATCGCCTCGGTGTCGGTGAAGAGTGCAGCCGCGCGCTCGACCAGCGCCGAGTAGGTGAGGGGAACCTCGTCCCGCCGCCAGGCTGTCGTCTGCTCGCTCACGTGCCCTCCCCCACGGCCGCGACCGCTTCGCCGTGGATGAAGTGGAAGTAGCCGGTCGGATCCTCCGCCCACTCCCGCCAACCGGCTGCGATCTCTTCCATCTCCGCGCTGGTCGCGTAGCCGTACTCGACGGCCTGTTGGCCGAAGCTCGACGTCAGGCATCGATCGGCCCACGAGGAGCCCCAGTTCCGCCGGTCGTCGTCGAGGTAGTAGTTCCAGACCGATGCGGTCATCGTGACGTCCGTCAGCCCGGCCTCACGACACCAGGCGAGCAGATAGCGGCCAGCGTCGGGTTCGGCGTTGTTGTGTCGAGCGACTCGCCGGTACACGTCTCGCCATCGGTCGATCGCATCGCTCTCGGGAAAGCACCGCATCGTGTCGTAGTCCGAGTCGCGCACAGCAACGTGCCCGCCCGGCCGCACCACCCTGCGCATCTCGCTGAGGGCCAGCACGGGGTCGGTGAGGTGCTGCATCACCTGGTGGGCGTACGCGACGTCGAACGAGTCGTCCTCATACGGCAGCTCGTACACCGAAGCATCTTCGATAGACACGTTGGAGATACCGGCGTTCGCAACATTCTGCCGGGCGGTGTCGAGGATGGCTCCACCTGGTTCGATCGCTGTGACTGAACCGTCTGCTGCCCACCGCGCCAGACCGACCGTGATCGTCGCCGGACCGCAGCCGACGTCGAGAACCCGGGAAGACGGTTCGATCACGTGCCGGCAGAACTGGGCGCACGTCTCCACCGTGCGCCTGGCGTGCTGGTTGACGACCACCGGTTGATGTCCGTGGGTGTAGGTGTCCTGCTTCACGGCCTCGAACCCTACGGCGCGGGAAACGTGGTCTGAAGGTCGAACGCTGCTTCGGTGGGCCCCTCGGCCCGCAGCTGCCGCAGTCGCGCCGCCGCCTCCTCGACGTCGGGCCGGTGCCCGTCTTCGACCCACCACAGCACCGTCGTGGGCTCGGCGGGCTTCTCGAACCACTCGGTCCGGCGCCGCAGATACATGGCATGGCCCGACCGGGTGACGAAGTGGTGCAGGGTGTCCACGTCCTCCCACACCGTGAGGTTGATGATCAGCCGCTCGTCGTCCTCGTGCCCGGGGAAGCGGATTCCGGTCGCCCCCGGCTCGTCCTCGCTCTGCAGGATCCACACGAACCCCGGGCTGAGCTCGCCGAGCAGGTTGATCGCGGGGATCGCAGTCATAAACTCGGCGACCTCCGGCTCATCGGGGTCGGCGAGCAGGCGGGCGATGTTGAGCTGGGCCAGCTGCATGGCGTGACGTTACCGTCGGCCCCAGGCGAGACAGGAGGCGAGAGTGGCGAAGCCCAAGGGAGGCAAGGCCAGAAGGCGCCCAGCCGCGAGGTTGTCGGGCTGCGCGTGTGGAGGACCATCGTTCGAAGAGTGCTGCGGGCCGGTCCTCGAAGACCCCGGCGCAGCCGCCACCCCCGAGGCGCTCATGCGGTCCCGCTACACCGCCCACACCCGAAACGACGTCGATCACCTGGCCGTCACCTGGCATCCCGACCACCGCCCTTCGACCGTCACCCACGACCCGAGCGTCCGCTGGACGAGCCTCGAGATCGTCTCCGCCGAGGGTGACCAGGTGGAGTTCGTGGCGCGCTTTCGGCTGGCGGGCGAATCGCTCGCACTGCACGAACGGAGCACGTTCGTTCATGAGAACGGCTGTTGGCTCTACACCGATGGCGTGAAGCTGACCTGATGCAGCGCGCGCTCAACGTGCCCAACGTGGGACCGCCTCACGACATTCTCGAGCTGGCCCGAGATGCGGAGGCCGCCGGGTTCGACGGGGTGTTTCTCTGGGACCACATCCAGTTCGTCGCCGACCTGGGGCTCGAAATGATCGACCCGTGGGTCACGGCCGGCGCTCTCGCCTGCGTCACCGATCGAGTGATGCTCGGAACGATCGTGACACCGCTGCCGCGCCGGCGTCCGCACAAGCTGGCGAAAGAGATTGTCACGCTGGATCACCTGTCCGGAGGCCGGGTCACCGTTGGGTTCGGTCTCGGCGAGACGGCCGCCGACGAATTCGGCGCCTTCGGCGAGCCCGAGGGCGCCCCGACGCGGGCAGCAGCGCTCGACGAGGGGCTCGCGGTCCTCGACGGCCTCCTGCGCGGCGATCGCGTCGACATCGATGGCGACCGCGTGACAGCGCATGCGCGTCTTCGCCCGGCGTCGGTGCAGCTACCCCGCCCAAAGTTCTGGATCGCTGCCGGCGCGCCGGCCACAGCACCGAGGGAGCGCTCGTATCGCTGGGACGGGATCGCGCCGATCAGCGTCGATGGCGAACCCCTGGCGCCCTCGGTCCTTGCCGCCTGTCTCTCCGATCGCCCCGACAGCGGCTCCACGGGACAACCGTTCGACGTCGTCGCCACGCGCGATCCCGCATTCTCGGCTGCCGAGTACGAGGCCGCCGGCGCCACGTGGCTGATCGACTCGGTCTGGCCGATGGGCGACTGGATGAGCGAGTTGCGGCAAGCCGCGGGCCTCACCTGATCCGAACGCGACCGCAATGAGTTCGTCATTGATCTCGAGCCGGAGGGCACGCAACCATTCTCAGAATGGGTGGACGGCCGAGACGCTGGCGGGCGGTGGCGTTCGCTGCCTCGCTCCTCGCGAGCGGATGCGGTCGAGGGAGCGACCCGGAGGCAGCGGTCACCGCGGGCGTGACGACAACACTGTCGGCGCCGGAGGGCGACGGCACTCCGGTAGAGGCCGTCACCGACACGACGGTGGCGTCCGAACCGCTGTCGCCACCGATGCAGCCACCGATGCGCGATCTCGACGTCTACCAGGTGCCGCTCCCCGCCTCGACCCAACACTGCCCGTCTCCCCCCGAGGAGTCGGGCCCGATCCGTGTCGGTGCGAACGGCGGGGGTTTCACCGACTGGAGCCACATCGACGGCATCCGCGACGCCATCGACAGCGCGAA
>Ga0114932_10001481_pt1 | contig 26553 bp, 18 predicted proteins | sample 2SBtaG_2_FD_87286 | JGI IMG/M metagenome (GOLD analysis project Ga0114932, IMG submission 87286) | Deep subsurface microbial communities from Kolumbo volcano to uncover new lineages of life (NeLLi) - 2SBTROV12_ACTIVE470 metaG | ecosystem: Environmental > Aquatic > Marine > Volcanic ...
TGGGCTGGCTTCGCTTTCTGAATTATCGATAACCGCGCCTGCGTTTTGACCAGTACGCTCGAAGTCGATCGCGTTAAAACCAGCAATGATGTGCATCGCGTCAGTTACGCTGAATCGAGCAGAGCCGAAGTAACGCGTTAGTGTTTGCTCAATATTTGAGTACTCAGACACACCTAACCACTCAGGCTCAGCAATCGCATCCAAACCGTACGGGAATGCTGGTGTTGGGCCGTATGCAGGAGTAGTAGCGTAGTCAAACGCATGAACAAAAGACACGTCGTCGCTAGTAGCGTGACTTACACCAAAGTTAACTTCATGGCTGCGACCAAACAGCTCGAAATCACCGAATACACGGCCTTCTAACAGGTGAGAGTCAATTTCAGAATCGTAACGACCTGGCCAGCCAACTAAGCCTAGGCCAGTCTCTTTATCAATGGCACCGTAAGCATAAAACAGCTTACTTTCATCTTCGTAACCACGGAAGTTATAGCTAAGTAGCAATTGCCAATCGTTGTCGAACTCATAGTCTAGTTCAACAAAGGCGTTAGTGGTTTCAGTATCCCACTTGGTCCATTCTTGCGTAGTGGTGTCATTAATATCCCACTCAGCTTGCGTACCGTCGGTATAGTTAAATACTAGCCCGCCCCACGTGTTGCCGTCGGTATTGGCGTCTTGGTATGACAAACCGAAGGTTATCGTTGCGTTATCAGTTAGCTGTCCATCAATAACGCCGTATACAAAGCCGCGATCGTTTTCTAAACCATCTAGGTGAGACTCTTTATCTTCAAAGCTACCTACTACACGCGCCGCCCAGCTGCCGTCTTCTGTAAGCAGCATAGAGTAGTCGCCTTGAACACGCTTGAAGTTGTAAGAGCCAATGCTTGCACCCACTTCGCCGCCTTCTTCGTTAGTAGGGCGTTTGCGCACATAGTTGATGGTACCTGAGGCGTTACCTACACCAGTAAGCAGACCGTTCGCACCACGAATAACTTCAATTTCTTCGTAGCCGTAAGCTTCAACCGAACCGGTAACAATACCCCAGTCGTTAGGCAGGCCTACACCATCAATTTGGGTGTTTTTAATTTCAAAACCACGTGCGGTGTAGTTAGTACGGTTAGTTTCCCACTCTTCTACGTTAATACCTGGTGCTAGCTTTAGTGCGTCATTAATGTTGAACGCACCGAACGACTGCATAAGGTCTTCAGAAAGAATACTGATAGACTGAGGCGTTTCACTGATTTCCATGGTTAAGCCAGTTGCACCGCGGCTAACACGGTTTTGGCGAACACCTACAATACGAATTTTTTCTACGTCTGCTTCTTTAACTTCTACTGTATCGCTTTGAGTTGTTTGCGCATTTACCGACAAAGCAAACGCGATAGGCGTTAGTGCAAATAAACTGCTTAGTTTCATGGTTTTCTCTGTTATTTGGTTATGAAGGGTTAAGAACTTTACGGCGGGGGAGTATAAGATAAATTAAAGCTAATTTAAATGATAATTATTGCTATTTACAAACATGCTTTGCAAGGGGGCATCCAGACTATGGCAAGATGAAGAAAGTAGCTGAATATATTGTGAGAACTACTGCATAAACCTAGCCTTGAATTACTAGTCAATACGATTAAATACTGATAATCTCCGCGCCCATTTTTGTCACGTTCAATTTGTGGAGTATCTAATTGAAAATCAGCTCTTTTTTTAAGCTACCGCTAGGCGTTTCTTCTCTTGTTCTTTTAGCGGGCTGTATTGCTACACCAAAACATCTCACTTCTCCTATCCATAACGTTTTTTACAATATGGACGACAGCGAAATTATTTCAAAAACAAAAGAGTTAATGACCTATGTGCTTAAAGACCCAAGCTCAGCGGAGTATAGAAATATTCGCATAGCTGAAATTACCAAAGATTCAGTTAAACAAAACCCTGAACTATTGGAAGGCGCTATTCAATATGTTTGTTTTGATGTGAACGCTAAGAATAGCTTCGGTGGTTACACTGGTTTCAAATCATGGGGCCTATACGGTGATGGTAATGTGATAGCCGACTCACACGTAGATTTATTCTGTAACAGTGAATACAAAACCTACAGATACTTGGAAGTTAAGTAGCGTAATCGGACAAAAACGAGAACAAGGATGTTCTTCTCACGTTATTATTTGCGATAAAACAATAAACACGCTCTAAACCCTATCTATCTCGAAGTCATAAATCGGAATGTTGTTTTTGGCAACACCAATCTCTCTGTCTATCATTATTTCAGCGAGCGTTTCACCGTCGATAAGAACTATTGGTACACACCCCCGTTTAAAAGCAATATCCTTTGCTTCCTGAGTGAACTCACTTGTAGTTATGAATATTCCCTGCTGATACTCCCCTTGAATATCGCCTCTGAACTGTGAAATCTCAGGTCGAGTTACTTTATTGTTTCGCTTATACCGTTTACATTGTGCTGCGACGTGCAGCTGAGAAATACCAACCTCTAAATAGCCTCTTACGTCTATTCCACCGTCTCTGCCTTTTTTAGTAACAGTCATGTTCTCAAAACCGTAGCGCTCTAGAAATCTCTGGCAGAAAGACTCAAAATCCTCGGGCTCTAATCCATATAGGTGGTCGATAATGTGCCGAATAGTATTATTCTTTAGTTTTTGAGCGAGTTGATTTATTAAGGTTAGATCATCGATTTTTACTTCTTGTACCGTTCTATTCTTTGCTCGAAGATTACCGCTTTCAATATTCGAAAAAAGCCCAGCTTCATTTTTCCTGAAGCGTTTAACTTTCGCATCACTTGCCCATGACGTCTCAACACAATGTCGTTCCATTTGAATTCTCAAAACGCTAACAGGGTCTTGTGCGCCAAACTTATAAAGCGACCTTTCTAGTATTTTGGCATACACTTGTTTAACTGAACTTGGGGCATCCAAGATTTTTAATGCCGTTTCAGCTGCCTCAACAATGGTTAATTTGCTCATATATAGACCTAAGTAAATTCATAGTAATTTGGCTAAAGAAGAATCACCTGTAAGCGGTACTAAGTACTTAAACTGACAATAGTGAGCGCGCTGAATTACTAACTAAAGTGTTGCTTATACTCTAACTATCGATTAACAATAGAAAAAATAATGACAGTAATGTAGATTATACGAAAGTCTAAACGCAACCTATTAGTAATACTCTTTAGGTGTGGTTTAGCAATATTTTAGAGCAGCAGGTGAAATGCTGTGTGTTGTCTAAAAGAAATAGGGAGGTTCATCGCATGGTAGACAATGTAAGCTTCATTGAGGCTTTATCCATTTTATCAAAATCTTCCCCTTTTGCTGTCTCGACAGAAAACAGTGAGCAAAAGTCATCTCTTCTTAACGAAATCAAAGAATACTTATATATCCAGTCGCCTGTAGAAGAAAAAGTTCTTTCTACGATATCGGCACTTAGTACTCAAAATAAAAAAATTTTGTTTTTATGTGGAAGTAGCGGCGACGGAAAATCTGAAATTCTTACTCGATGTAAAAAGACTTTTGACTCGAGAGTGCGCTTCCACCTTGATGCTACGCACAGCTTTGCTCCGAACGAAAATGCTATTCAAACTTTAGATCGCGAAATAAAAAATTACCTATCGGGAAATGCTCCTCTCGTTATTGGCATCAATACGGGCATGCTGGCTAACTACGCCGAAGAAGGCGCTAACGAAAATGTTGCTCAAAGTATAAAAGCATACTTAGATCGTCAGAGCTACAGTGATGAATTTATCTTCATCAACTTTGAGGACTTTCCGAAGTTTCTAATTGGCGACAATGAGTACCATGCGGAATTTCCGGAAAAGTTCCTAAAGCGAATTACACAGCAAAACGATAATATTCTTCGTCAGCTCTACGATAGAGATAAAGCGAATAAAGATGATACTGATAGTAAAAGGCTATTCGCAAATTATGAGCTTTTGAGTTTACCTTCTGTTCAAACTGTAATAATTGATTTGCTTTTTAAAGCCCGTTTGAAGAAAGATCAATTCCTAACTGCCAGAGCGTTACTCGACTTCGTTTTTGGACTCCTCGCTGGACCAGGCTATTTGTTTGACAATCTGTTTAGTGGCGGCGATAACGAATTGGCAGAAAAAATCGCAGAATTCGATCCTGCAAATTTGAGAACCAAACAAATTGATAGGTTTATCTTAGCGTTTGAATTGAAGTTGACTGACAGCGACTTTGAAGACTTCAGAGAAGCGCTTACAAATATTGATATAAATAATGTAAAAAAAGCACACTCATATCTAAGGCTCTTCTACGCTCTAAGGTATGGCAATTACGCCAATAACTATCATGCTAAATTCAGAAGCGACTTTTCAGAGTCACTAATCGAGAAGTATATTCATTGTTATAAGCTTCACCGTGACTTCAATGGCGACAAAGCCGAAAGAGAGCTTTTAAAGAACTTTTACAACAAGACTTTGATCCAAGCAGTTCGCAAGCATATCAACCGAAATGCTCCATATTTGAGTAAAAATCAATACTTAACTGCCGAGGTTAACGGTTACCTGCTGACTGCCAAGTTAGATATTAAGCCAGATTACAAGTCCATCCAAAACGATAAGCCTCAATCAGCTTCATATTTTAACGTTCATTTGAAGGTTAAAGTTAATGACAGTGAAGTAAAAATTAGGCCTATACCATTGAACATAAATTTACTTGGTTTATTGATCGAAATAGTGAGTGGTTTCAGGCCCAACAAACACGATAAAAGCTCTATTGTCATTCTTGACGAGTTAGTTGACGACATCACGAAGGTAGCCAATCAATCCCACGATATCCAAGTAGTAAGAGGGCGCAAGCGATTTGAGCTACGAAAAGTCGAAGAAGATGATATTGAAGTAAGTGAGGTTTAATGTGCTGAAGTCAGATTTAAAAAAAGTTCCATCAAGTAATAGCTTGAGTACATATATCCCTTTTTTAAGAACAAAAGATAAACATTACAAATTTTGCTGGGATACTGTTCTTGGATATTTTGTTCATTCTGCCTACAACAAAGCGTTGCTAAACATTGAACTTGACGGGTTTAAAGCGCTTTGTGAAAAACGATTTGCAGAAATACTTGATGAGCCAAACTTTTGGAAAGAAATAGAAGCGATGTACTTCGAGAACGAAGAGCTTTTTAAAATTTCACCAGAATTATTAATGTTTAAAGCGACAAAAGATGAAATTGACCCTAACAGCAAAAAGCTTGGCGATACGCTTACTAGTCTGTTAAACGATTTCTCTGTGGATTCTTCGCCTGAGACAAACTTAAATATTCTTGCAAAAGAAATTAAAGCTCAATTTGATGCATTCTACGTCTCGACCAAAGTTAAACAACCGGTCAAAAGAAACCAAACTCCATACCTACCGTTTTTAACAAAGTGCTTCCAACAGGATTTGGAGTTTCTTAATTCGCGCCCCAGTTATTTAGTTGCGCAGTTCTCTGACTTCATAAAGCTTTACAGCTTTCTATACATTTCCCAGTTGGCGCTAAACATAAAAGATTGGAAAAATGGCGCTCCATCTCATAAACCGTGTTTCTTCATTGTTGACAACGAAAAAGCGAGTAGAGAACGGACTCACGTTCAAAACTATGGCTATGGGCAATTAGTAGAGTATTTGAACTACCTTTTCCCTTACTTAGTTATAAATGAAACCCTACAGGAAAAAGGAGAGACAAAACCCTTGTGGCAGCTCTTTGATGCTATTAAAGGTGACACAGCGGCCCTGTCTAAATTGAATCAATTTACGGAAGATTTTAGCGAAGCTCGTTCAAAGTTTTTCAGAAATCACACATCGGTCGAAGAACAAGCACTTACTGAAGACGCTATTCAGCAGCTACTCAACTTGTCCTACTGGCAATTTGATAAGAAGCGAGGCACTTTGGAGGAGTATAATCAAACAGCAGTTAAAGGTGTTTTAAAAACAATTTGCGCCCCTTTCATTCAAAAACGTGGACAAGCCGGCCAAGTTCTTACGTTCAATCAAGACTATATTGTTTTACTCACTAACTTAGCAATCGGAGAGAATGAAAAGTTGCGTTTGCATGAGTTAATAAAAGCCTTTGAAAGTCGTGGAATATATTTTGACAAACAGAGCCAGCAAAATTTAGTCAATTTTTATGAACGCATGGGAATAGTTGAAAGAATGAGTGATAGCGGAGATGCAGTATATGTCAAAAAAACAGTTTGAAGATTTCCTTGTTTCTCATTTTAACAACTGGGCCGGTCAATCTCTAAGTCCAGGTCATCGCTATCAATTTGCCTCCCCTGACAATGTTAGAGGTCAGAAACTTCACTCTGCATTTTTGAAACAGCAATCGAGATATGTCGAAGTAAAAGGAACTAAACTCCCTTGTATTGAGTATGAGAAAGCTTCACTTATCCCTGTTTTTCATAGTGACGAGAACGGATTTTCAGAAAATTTCATATCACATTTACGTGACGAGATAGCAGCGCAGCCAGAAGTATTAAATGGTTGCGCCCTACTCATTATTCATAACTCGTCTTTAGATACAATAATCAATTCAGCTGAAGACGTTGCACAACAAGGACACGTCTGGAGCCCTGAAAATATAAAGCATATGCTTTACCAAGAGCTTGACCAAAATGATGAGAAGCTCAAGGTTTCTGAATGCTTACTAGACTATCAGTTCGATCAAATTCTTGATGACAAAGCGACCATGTTTGGCTTTGAAGAGCTTTATAATGCGGTGTCTGATGGCGACCTAAGATTTCCAGAGCTGGGACTGTTAAACGACGAAGCTATTTTGTCATGGAAGAACGAAGACCAAATACAACTTCGCATACAAGAGAATAAAAGACTAAGCGATGAATTAAATTTCATTACAGAGCATTTTCCTAATGAACTTCCGGAAAAGCTTGCATCTCTAGACTTCAGTGAAGCTTTTGTAAAAGAGCATTTTGAAACAGAAAACCCGGACCAGTGGCGTGAGAGTCTAGAGCTAGAACTTTGCTATCAAGAGCAGCAAAAAAATCGTACAAACCTTCTGGAATTAGAAAAAGAGTCGACACTTTCTGGCAAATTACTGAAAAAAGGCAAATCAGATAAAGGAGCTGGGAAAAGAGAACGACATTTAATATTGCTCCTTGAAGAAGAGCAAAGCGAGTTCAATCTTGAATTTACCTTTATTAACGGGCGCATTTCAACGTCTAGCTGCACAATACAACATAATAAAGAACAGCCACCTATATCTGTAGACATCAACAATAGTGGTGGGATTAGAAGCAGAGTTGTACTAACTAGCAATTTCGGCGGAGAAGCTCGATACTTCTCGCTTCAAGTCAAAACAGATAAGCCTCAAGAAACACACAAATTTCGTATATTAGTTCTTCGAAAAGGTGACTTCGATGTAGCTCACTTTGAACATATATACTTAGTAGACCCAGCTAAGAAATGGATAACACTACAAACTGACGACCAAGCTTTGCAAGTCAGTGATAAACAACCAACTTACGTCATTACCGAAAATTACCAAACAATTTCTGCCGCCGATTACGGCATTGTTGACTTTAAAAAGCTTGCCTCAGAAAAAGATGAAATCTTTTTCTGCGTACAAGGTCAGTACAGTGAACTATTATTCAATGTAGAAGGTGAAGTATCGACTGAATCGTTAACTCTTCCTTTACTGCTAGATCAGGGGCGGTTTAACTACCTGTTTGAAAAAGGCTACAACGGTCAATTCAACAGGAATAAATCGAAAGTACTTATAGATGGTAAAGAAATTGCGCCCAAGCTGCGAAGATTAGAACTACTTCAAAATGAAGCGCTCCTTCTAGATGAGCGAGTACTTTCAAAACATTACGCTTCAGATGACGTTTGCTTAGACGACATTAGTAGCGAATACCCTAATCTTTTCGCTGAATATAATAAGCTCTTCGATTACCTAGTAACTAACAGAACATTAATCAGTATTGCCGGTTGGGAGCCGGAGTTCAGAGAAATCGTATCAAGAATCGTTGATATATATATCGATGAAATTTCTAAGATTCCATTCGATGCCCCGCTAAGCCAAGCGCATAAGAAGTTAGTACTAATAGGCTTTGCTGAGTTTGAAGAGCGAGAAAGCACTCAGGAATATATTACTCCATTCCACCCAGCTGTATTAGCCTATAACTTGAACGTAGCAGACGCTTTGCTTAGCGATAAACTCGATTCAGGCAGCTTCAAAGAATTGCCTTCGATCACAATAAACCGATTGAGTGCGCACGGTTTACTACCATTTATCTACGATCCTGCTCATGATTTTTCCTATAACCATGCGGAAAAAGAAAATGTATTTTGGTCTAGATTAATCCCACAGCAAGATAGTAGCTATGACTATGTTCGGTCTTTAGTTTCAGACAAAGTCGAGAAGTTCACGGCAGCGTTCAAGCACCTATTTACTGCCGGTAGTAAAACAACACTAATCATAAACTCTGTAAACAACTTACATAATGAAGAGTTATTTTTAGGCGTTGTAGATTATGTGAAGCGTAAAAAAGGTAAAATTACGCGCATTCACGTAAATCTATATAACGAAGAAGACCATTACACGTGGTTCGATAGGTTTGCAGACACTGCAAGTTACGATGAAATAAAAAATCTATGTGAATTAAACAGAGGGTCAATCAAAGAACAGGCAGATACGATTGTTGACCTGCTACGCACGCGACTAACCTACAGCAAGTTCCAGATAACGGACACTCACGATTCTCAGGCGTACGCACATATTTGTTTCTTCAAAAATAATGCGCGTGTTAAAGCCGAAGATATAAATGTTCTTAAGCAAAAAAGCGGAGTTGTATGTCATGGTTTAATGCCTGGCGAAGCTGCATCTAATAAGCACGGCAGCTTTTATACAGCTTTTGGTTTAGAGGGAGTAAATACGGAGAGCTCTGCACCTCTGAAGCTTATAGAAAAGTACTCTGCACTTATTAAACCAGCTCGCTCAAATCATGTGCAATATACACCGACAAGATCTCAGGCATTAGTGGTAACTGACAGCTTTAAAAAGCTGCTTGATGTTTCTTACAAAAATTCAATTTGGACCACCATTATCGACCCCAAAGTAACGTTAGATTTCTTTGAGGGTGAAAAGGATGTGGTGCTTATTCATTATTCAGATAACTACACTAACTCAGTTAACTATGATGCCATCACGGTAACTGAGCAGACTGACCTCTATCACAAGGTACTGGATAACGATAACGGCGGCCTTATTGGAGAGTTTAATGCATTCAATGGCGAATGGTTACTTAACTTGGTTACCGCTAATAGTAATGAGCGAAAGGAAAAAAGAGGCATTTTAGGCGCATACAAATTTGTTAACTGCCTACTACACAAGTCAGACATTACGTGGGTACCACTCTCTATCGCTGAAATCATAAGGGTAGCGGGAAATCTTGGCTTAAAAGCGAAAGAAAGTGACTTTTCGAGATTCTCGCAGGGCTTCAAGTCTGGCGCTATATCAGATGACGTTTTATTTGTAGGCTTCAAAGACCGCAAGCTTATCCTTTTACCTGTTGAAGTTAAAACGGGGAAAAGACAGACACACAGCAAGGGCGTAAAGCAGGCCAAAGAACTTAAACTCTACTTTGAAGAGCTATTAGGTAAAACCAGTTTGGCTAGTCATTTGTACCGCGGTTTGTTTATTCGTCAGATTATGATGCAAATTGATAAGTACAAGCTTTATGACGTATACCCAAATGACTATTTCAAACCAGTTACAGACAACTTTGCTTGGTGGTTACAGGGCGATTATAGCCTAGCGCAATTAACCAACTATCCAGAGGCAATGTTGTTCGTAAATGTTGAAGATAAGGACTTTACTAAGGCCAGCTTTACTCAGGTTCAAGATGTCTTAAAAATAGAGATTCCAGCCGGTGATTTGACCGATTCACAGGGCAACATAAGTCACCTACTTCGAACACCACTGCAAAAACTTTACGCCGAATTAAAACCAGTAAACCTATATCACATAGAAGATAAATATATTCTGGATGGCGAAACGCAAATAGAACCAATAGCGTCTTATTCTGGAAGTGATGAGACAGTACCCGCAGTTAGTACTGAAACTGACATTGAAATAGAAAACAATACGATGAGTGAACAGTCTGCGCCACCTGCTGAAACAGACAGTGTGCAGCAGATAGAAGCGAAGCGCAAAAAAATGCCTGAAGGAGAGTTAGAAGAGCTTTATCAACGCATTATCGATTGTTACTACAGCTACAATATCCCAGTTTCAAAACCTACTAGCGAGGCGCCTTACGTTGAAGGACCAGCTTCAATACTTTTCAGGGTTGAACTTAATCCCGGCACAGACCCACGAAAGCTATTTGAAAAGTCGCAGGCATTAAAGCTCGACCTAAGGCTTGAACAAGAGCAAGAAGTGGGGTTCGCGATAGATAAGGGCTGCGTGACGATCGATGTGCCCAAAAGCGACAGCCAGCGATACTTTGTTGACCAAGAGGACATCTGGCCGTCCTGGAAACGCCCAGTTAACGCATTGGAAGTGCCATTGGGGGAGGACCGGTTTGGAAACGTTGTAAAAATAAACTTTTCATCTTCTAACTGCCCTCACCTTCTTATCGGCGGCACAACAGGTAGCGGTAAATCAGAAGCACTCAACACCATTTTGTATGGCATGTGTGAACATTACAACGCATCAGAATTGCGATTAATGCTGATTGACCCGAAAGGTACTGAGCTTAACGATTTTGAGCGATACCCTCATTTACTAGGGCAAATTGGCTGGGACGACGCTGACGCACTCGAACTATTAAGCGAAGCGGTAGAAGAGATGCAAAGCAGATATGCCGCATTCAAAAAAGCCGGCGTTAGATCTCTCCCGGATTACAACGCGAGAGTGAGCGATGAAGAGCGAATTCCTTGGTGGGTTTTAGTGCTAGATGAATACGCTGATCTCACTTCTGATAGAGAGATGAAAAAGGATATCGAAGCGGAGCTTAAGCGTCTAGCCCAGAAAGCTCGTGCAGCTGGTATTCATCTAATTATTGCCACGCAAAAACCCAGTGGGGATGTGATAAGCACGAACCTTCGTTCTAACCTTCCTGCACAGTTAGCTCTTCGGGTAAAAAACGGCACTGAGAGTAGGGTTATTTTAGATGAACAAGGTGCTGAAGTTCTTAATGGGAAGGGCGACGCCTATCTTAAGTCCGAGGGTAAATTAGTAAGAATTCAATGTGCAAGAATTAACCTTTAAAAAGGAGGATTTAAATTGTCCGAACAACTAGAAATCGATGCGATTGAAATAAGTTATAATGATAGCCAGTTTTATTTGGCTAGCATAGAAGCAAAAACTTTGTTTGAGCTGAGTACTGTAACTAGAGCGGAGGAAGACCCCGAAAGCGGATATCAAAGAACTTTGGGGAAAGGTAGGGTAAATAAGATTTCTAATTATTTAAGCGAAGGAAATTTAATTCCAGGCTCCTTAATCCTTAGCTCTACTTCCAAAAAAGCAGAATACGATGAGAAAAAGAAAAAACTTACATTAAAGAAAGATAAGGGTAGCTTATTAGTGATCGATGGACAGCATCGACTTTATGGAGCTTACAAAACAGATGTTGATGTCTACCTCCCTGTTTGCATTTTTTTCGGGCTGGATAAGCCTACCGAGGTTCAATACTTTCTGGATGTCAACGGATTCCAATTAGGTGTCCCGAAAACATTACGTTTAGAGCTAGAAAAATTTACCGCCGAAGAAAACAGCGAAGAGTTTTTGCTTAAGACTTTATTCGATGAACTAGATAACAACGTAGCCTCGCCTTTATCATCTAAAATGGCCAGAACAAAAAGTGTAAGTGGAAAATTATCGCACGTAGCTTTCCAAAACGCTATCAAGCCGATTTTGAATAAAGCTCCATTTAATGCATTTACTCTAGAACAAAAGAAAAAAGTCTTGATCAATTTTCTACAGGCATTAGAAGCGGTTACTGTAGATATTTTTGGCGACAATAAAAAATTATCCAATTCAGCATTTTTTCAAGCTGTAATGTTTGCATTTATTGATATATGTCATGTTGCAAAAGTTAATTATGGGGGATATAAAAAAGTTAATTTTGAATCAGCAATAGAACCTATTTCCAATATTAACTGGGACCTCCATACTGGTACAAATAAAGCTGCTATAAAGGACTTAAGCGAAGAAATAGTTACAGCAATTTCTAAAAAAATAGATATAAGCGACGATATTTTTTAACATGCCGGTTGGATACATTAAGGATGCCGTTCTCGATAGATTGAGTAAGTTGGAATATACACCTCAAGAAATCGAAGTTCCCACTATCAGAGGGACATTCAAGGAAACATTGCTAAATGGTGATAATATTGACGTAAAGATTTTGGGTGAAAGAGAGTTTGAAGTGAAAATTTCTCAAAACAACTTCTTTCAAATTTTAGCAACAGATTTTTATTTTTCGGTGCAAAAAGTCACTGAACAATCAAAGTTTTTAAGTACAGCTTCTAGGAAAACTCCTGTTGCTTGGTTGCTAGTCTCAACTTATTATTCTGCTTTCTACGCAGCAGTTGAATTGTCAAAACTATTCGGAAGGTATAATCTCTACTTAAAAAAAGATCACTGTAAATCAATAATATCGCAAACCAATAGCTCTTTGGCTTTAGAGAGTGGTAATTACATTGGGATACTAAATTATGATACCAATGATTACATAGCTATAAGATTTTCAGCGAGGCAAAAATCTCAGCCACATGATCTGGCTTGGAGAAATATGCTGGAGATTATGGATTTTCACGCACAAGCAGATATAAGGAATACAAAGGTTGATGCTGTAAAGTTAGTTAAAGCCATATTTAACTCAAGTAACAAACTTTTGCAGACACCTAATAACGTGAGGAATGATTGGAATTATTCATACGCAAACGCATATGATTTAAGTTTTTGTGATGAAATTACAGAAATTCGGACTTTTTTGAGCACAACAGGAAGAAAAAGTATTTTGTCGCTGCCTAGAAATTTCAAAAAATATTCAAATAAACAAAAAGATGCCTACGCAATAATTTATATTGAAGCAATTCTTCGCCAAACGATACTTGATCTCAAAAACAAAATTTTAGATTAGTCGTTCTTGACTAACATGGTCTGCTTTACGGCAGGCCATGTTAAATACAGCGAATCAATTGAGTAAATTGCTACGAGTTAAGTAAAAACTAATGCCTCTATTGAGGTGAATTTTGAAGAAGTCACTTAGTGAGGTGTTTTCATATAGGTGCTTGTGTTTTTCGAATGTGTATCTAAGAACTGCAAGATAAACATCCGCATACTCCCCAGCAAACACCTTCCAACTCATCTCAACATTACTGTCAGACGGTATATCTTCAATGGGTGGAACTGTCTCTTCCGCTAGTGACATACACAAAGCCCACCGGCAAAGTACGTTCCAATTATCAATACCTGTCTTAGATTTCAGGCGGATAAGCTGCTGTTTTTGCTTTTCAGAAAGCCTGATTGTATCGATAGTGTTAGCCATTGAAGTAGCCCTCTGAAATAGTCGATGATTTATGTACTTCGTCAAAAGAAATTTGATATTCACGATTTACGAACGGCTTTAAATCGCTGTAATACTTACCCGTAATTTCCTCGTCAGTTGAAAGAAGCAATACTTGGCTTGCGGCTTTTGGGAAGTAGTTTTTAATAAGTTTGGTCCGATGTTTGCCGTCTAAACGCCCTAAAGGTGTATCGATAACCGTTGGAAGTTCTTTGCCTGAAGCTTCAGCCAACGCTGACAGAATAGCAATTGCAAGCAGCTGTCTTTCACCTGCAGAAAGGCGACTTGGCGCTAGCTCTTCTCCCTCATGGCTAAGCAACGTTAGGCTAAAGGTTTCTGTATCCACAGAAACAGCGTTGATTAAGCTATCTTTACGAGTTAGCCCGATAAACTTTTCAGCTATTTTTTGTTCAATTAGCGCTATGTTTTCTTTAATCATCGATTTAGCGAAACTATGCATAGTCGCTTTTAGCTTGTTCACATGGTCACAAACTTGAAGTGTGCGTTTTTGTTCAAACGTATCTTTGTTTTGCTGAGTTAAAAGGCTTGTATATCTTGTATTTAACACGTCACGTTTTGCAATTGCTTGTGCTAAAAGCGCTTTGTTATGTTCTAACAGCGTAGTCTTACTCTCAAATTCTGCTTCGAGTGCTGCAAGTTCACTTAGAATAGCTTTTACGTCGTTATAATCCGGTATTGCTTCTTCTTGCTTAATAAATAACGCTTGCTTCTCTTCTAACTCTTCACGAAGCTTAATTAACTTTTTGCGTTCAGCTTGCTCGCTTACAATACGCTCATCAAGCCCGGTGAAAATGCTTGATGGTAAATCGATGTAGCAGTCGCTGGCAGCGAAGCTTCTGCGTTCGCTCTGATTATTTTCAACAAGTTGATTAATAGCGTTTAGAGTATTCGTGTCGACCTTACCTTGCGTTAAAGTATTCAATATCTGTGCTTCATAGTCAGAAATTGAAGCGTCGAGCTCTTTAGCTTGTTTTGCTTTCTCTTCTATTGCTATCTGCTGTTTAGTTTCCTCTAACAGCTTTGGTATAAGTCCAAGTGGACATGCGCCAGCATCAATTTTTACCCTTTGCTGTAAGTTATCTTTTAATTGGCGATCTATCGCGCCAAGTTCAAATTTTATTGAGTCACGTTCTTCAATCAGGTGAGCCCCAGACATGCGAGCGGTCTGTCGTGCTTTTTTGATAGCTACATTAAGGGCACTTATTTCTTCTTCTAAACTTGCAGCTTCATTTCTTAAAGCGCGTAACACAATATCGTGCTCGCCTATTTCATCTTCACAGTCTGAAACTCTTTTTATTAGGTTTTCATCGATATTGTTTTTTTTACGCTCGTTTTCGATAACGGTTAAATCTGAACGTAACTGAGTTAGTAAATCTAGGCCTAATAAATTCTCTAATCCGGTTTGGATAAGCTCAGAGCTTCTTTCTGGGTTCGCTAGGTTTTCAATTTTTTCACCGTCGAAGAAGAATAAGTCGGATAGTGACTGTGGTATAAATTCATTTACGAAATCATCCCAGTTTGAACTTACAAACTCATCTACCTCGCCGTTACAGAAAACTTTTAATTTATCTTTTGTATTTTCAGGGCTGCTGGCAACCGCCCAAGCTCGCTTAACGATATAAGTGTATTCATCAGTTTCAGCTTTATGCGTAAACTCAAGCGTTAATGAAACATTTTCAGTTTGGTCAGAAAATCTATTTTTGGTACTTGCCAAAAAAGAGCCAAACGCTTGGGTACCGCGATTGGAGCATTTAGCGTGTTTTCCATATAAAACCAACTGCAGCGCATCTAAAAAGGTCGTTTTTCCGCCGCCATTTAAGCCGCCGAATAATACAATAGGCTTTTCTTCTGTTACCGTTAAATCGACAGTGTGGACACCTTTGTAGATTCCAAAGTTTTCTATGGTTAATGATTTAAGTTGCATTAGACGTTTTCCACACTCTCAATTAATAAAGAGCTATAACCGTCTTCTTTCAATGACTTCGTTATAATTGCGATACTCTCTTCTAGTGACTCTTGCTGTTGCTGCAATTCTTTTACAGCATCACTTTGCGCGTTTTCTGCTTGGGAATTAGTTATCTTAATTTGGATATGTTCTAGCTCTATTTGTCTTCGGTGCCTTTCTCGTTCTAACGCGAATTTTTTCGCCTCGAATAAGTTATCAAACGCACCTTTATCTAGTACATCATTGAGTTCATCTTTCAACTTGGCACGACGCAGCTGATTTCTGTATTTGTTAGAAACGTTTAGTACAGCTCGCATTTGCTGATAGAGCAAGCCATCTTCATCGCCCTGCTCTGCACAATGTGCTTTTAGCTTGTCTAACACGCTCTTGTTCATTATCGGGTGATGCGCTCTACGTTTACCCGGATATGCTTTTCCAATAACTTGCTCGTAAATTAAAGGTAGAGAGTCCTCTGCTTCATGCTTATCGTTAAGCCACACTTCTCTTATACCTTCTAATTCTTCGATAGAAATTAGTTCTAGGTCATTTACTTCTGAAGGAGCCATTTGCTGGACAGCTACTTGCGCCTCTAGCACTTTTCTCAGCATATGCTCTCTAAACGACTGAACATATGGGCCGGGCACGAGGTCTGCGCCGTGTTTAGTAACATGTACGGTTAAAGTTCCGTTCATGCGCCTGAAGTCACGATTGCCTTTATCTCGTCTTAGCTTTTCTAATTTCTTTTCATGATTGGCATCATTAACTTCAATTTCGTTTCTAAGCATGACGAGTGGCATCATCCACTCTTTCTCGTCGTCGTTAGCGATCATGGCATTCATTGATTTATCTTCCGAAACCATGGTGCAAACGTAACAACCAAATCGGCTGTCGCCACAACTTTGCGTCGATTTATCAACAACTAATGGGCACTCTCCGCCTTCCGTTGCGCCTTGATACATACCCATTAAGTCATGATTTGGAAAATCCCACGGATTTTTTATACTGTTTAAATAGATCCATACATCATCATTGGCCCAATGGGCTATCGGCGTATAAACCCACACTCTATCCAACGAACCGTTTTCTGTTAAACCTAATGCTTTCCGGGTATTCGTTTCTGAGCTTTCAAACCTATCCATGCTGGCCGCCCTGGCAGAGCTTTCTGCCTTTCGCGTTCCTAAAACCAAAATTGCTTCGCCATTCTTGTCAGCAAGGTTTTGTATGAAGCTATTAGACGGCGATATTTTAAGACGGTCTGTACACCAGCGAAATTTAGCTCGCGGTGCGGGATAGCCCTTACCTATTAAGTTGTACCAGAAACGGTTTTTAACTTCGGGAAATAGCTTATGAGGGAAAATCGGTAAATTCTGTTCTTCAGCTGCCGCATTCATTTTCTCTAACGACTTGTTTACCCATGAAGACACAACTGGGTTTTCAACTAAAGTGTCAGTACTGATTACATGTACTTTCTTTTCTGCCTTGCCTTCCTTCTCTAATTCTTGAAGGGCATACCACACCAACTGCAGTGTAGCTGTAGAGTCTTTACCGCCGCTATAACCGATAACCCAAGGGATACTGTCACTAAGGTAGAGTTTTTTCACATGTTCGATTGACTGTGAAACGGAGTTTTTTAAACCAACTTCATTAAAAGCTGATTGAATACTTACTTGGCTCATTGTTGAGTAACCTCTTTTTGCAACGCCTGTTCCGCTAATAGTTCGCTTTCAGACAGCTTTATACTCATCAATTGTTTGATTTTGATACACGTTAACTTGGCTGCTTTTGTGTTGTTGTACATGCTTCCATTGACAACACACCTCCCCGCCCAGTCGGAGTTACTTCTAGACCAATCGACCTTTTTCAATCGTTTTAGAGTTTGTTTCCACTTTTTGTCATGCTTGAGTAACCAACAGCCAAGTAGCCCTAACGCATGGAAAGTAACGGAATACGCATTGATTGATTCTTCCCTGATTTCACCGCCAGAGGCTTCGTCGTTACAGACGAGTATCCAGCTCGGCATGTTTACTAAAACTTCATGCCAATATTCTGAGGCAATGGGTATTAATTCTTGATAGTTTGCCTCGGTAATATTGCCCAAAAGCGCCTTTGTAGCAGTGTTCACAGCGCTGTGACTTACTAACTTTTTAGAGCGAGGTCCGAGGTTACTTTTTTCCATGTGAACTAGTTTGCGCAACTGCTCGCTTTCGAAAATTACCGTTTTTGAAAGCTTTGCGTCAGGACTATCACCGTAAGTAATGCTTAATGATGAATCCGTCTTAACTGGGTATAGATTTAAATCTTTAAAGATTTTCTGGCGTTCTTCTAATGATTTACTTGCGAAGAAAACAATAGAAATCGTTTCATCACCCAGTGTTGGGTCTTGTGTCAACGCTTCTTGAATAGCTGCGTTCCGATGCTGACCGTCTGTGATATACAATTCGGCATCTTCATCAATAACTAGCGTGCCAATTTTTTGCTCGTGTTTGGCTTCGCCAATAGCTATAAACTCCGACTCACCGTCAATACATGCCGTAAGCGCTGAGAATACGTAATCATCTCTGTTGGCTAATATATAATTAGCAATATCAGGAATGCGCTCTTCATTGATGATCCGCTGCGCTCGTTTATCTACAGGCAGTTGCCCTTCATCAAAACTGAATATCTTTTTCAGTCTTTTTAAGGGGCACATTACGATAAAGTATTCGTCATTTGCCTGCTGTCCTTTGATTGCCGGAAAGGACATCCCTGATGCTATCTGTGACATATTTGGACTTAAAGTTAATTACCGTTCGTACAATTCGAGAAATGTTCTTACGAACAAAATGGTGGTATAGTACAACACAAATTTCAAGATGTCGCCTGTACCTTGGTAAGTATTAATAGAAAGTGATGACTACATATTTAGATTACAACGCAACTGCCCCCGTACTGCCAGAAGTAGCAGATTTAGTTTTTAAACTAATGGTAGAGGAATACGGAAATGCCGGAAGCAGAACTCATCCATTCGGTGCCACTGCAAAACAGGCTGTTGAAAAAGCAAGGAAGCAGGTAGCCGATGTAGTTAAAGCTGATAAGTCAGAGGTCATTTTCACAAGCGGCGCCACAGAAAGTAACAATATTGCGATTCTGGGCTTAAAAGAGTACGCCGAAAAGAATAACAAAAAGCACATCATCACTACCGCCATTGAACACAAAGCGGTACTTGAACCTATTGAAAACCTTGTGAGCCACGGTTTCGAGGTAACCTACATCAAACCCGACCAGTCTGGAGTGATTGATGTAGAAAGTATCGGTAAAGCACTGAGAGAAGATACCGTTCTAGTTTCTGTTATGCATGTTAATAACGAAACCGGAAGTATTCAGCCAGTTGAAGCCATTTGTGATTTACTTAATGATCACAATGCCTATTTTCATGTCGATGCCGCTCAAAGCTTCGGTAAATTAAGTGACGAGCTGGATAACAGCAGAATTGATTTTATCAGTGCAAGTGGGCACAAACTCTACGCCCCCAAGGGCGTGGGAGCATTAGTAACTCGAAAACGTGGTTTCTTGAAAGCTCCGCTTAAACCAGTCTATTTCGGTGGAGGTCAAGAAAAAGGGCTTAGACCTGGCACGCTACCTGTCCAATTAATAGCAGGTTTTGGCTTAGCCTGTGAATTGGCTCAAAAGAATAAGGTTGATTGGCAGAACCACAGCACAAAAATAAAAGAAAAATTCTTGGCTTCAATTAGTAGGCTTGGAGGAAAGGTTATCGGCGAAAACACTTCCCCCTTTGTTGCTAATTTTTATATACCCGGCGTGAATTCAGAAGCAGCGATGGTTATGTTGAAAGATGTGATAGCAGTTTCGAATGGTTCTGCATGTACATCTTCAAGCTACCAACCATCACATGTTTTAACTGCTATGGGGCTTACTGAGGACGAAATCGCAGGGTCTATTAGAGTATCTTGGTCGCATATGACTGATGACATTCCATTAGACTTAATTGAAGAACGTTTTAAAAACCTAATTTAGATTACTGCTTGATTGCCAAAGTGGTAATCAAGCAGCATATTATTAACGCTTCATCAGTTAAGACTTTGCCGTTATTTGCATTATAACTACGTGTTCATCTTTCCAGTCAGTTTTATCGCAATTTTTGTACTCAGCAATAGAAATAATTTCTTTAACTTTAATAACAGCAGCCTGCTTTCTATTCTTAAAATGTAAATCTAGCTTATCTTGCAATTCACCTTCTCTTTTTTCTATAGTTTTGGTGCTTGCTCTTGTAACTACAACTAAGAACGCTTTCTTTGCAGATTTTTTGGTTGAAGCAGAGCAAAACTCAGCGAGTCGCAAAACATCCTTAGTTGTTTTGTGAAGACCAAGCCTTCTCTTTATCTCTATGAGATGAGATAAATTTTTTTGTTGAGAAGTTCGAATGACTAAGTCTATTCTACCGTGCCGTGTAGACTCGGGTAGTGCTATACTTAGCTCTTCCTCGATCTCTTTAGTACTCTTCTCTAGCTCAAAAGAATAGCCCTGCTTTTTCGCAGACTCGGCTAACTTGACACCTAAATAATACTCAGGAAGTTCCCAAAGAGTCCTGTCTAAATCCTTTAGCGCGACATTTGATATTTTCTTTACTTCTTCTAATAACTTAAATTTCATTCAGCACTCAATATATTGATTTAATTAAGTTAAAGATAGCTGATAAAACACTTGCCGCCAAAGCGTTTCGCTTATTTCCATTCGTCTGACCTATACCTATATGCAAAGCGATTCGTTTTCTATATAGGGGTTTAAAATATAAGTTGCGGCACTGAAGCGATACCGAGCTTTTGCTGTGTCGTAGGGGATAAGTCTTGCCAGCGCTCGGCTAGCCAATCCACAAGTTGAGTTCCATTCATTAAGTTAACACTTAAACCGTCCGCGTGCTGTGTAACATCTTCAGTGAAATCACCTAATGATACTACCCATCGATAACAATCGTCTTTTCTCTCAACCTTTGCTATCTGGTCGATAGCATGCTTATCGGTGTAACCTACATGATCTTTTACTTGAATCAACAACTCTTGCGTAATGAAAGGGTTGCGTGACTGGGCTTCTATATCAACATCTACGCCAGCCTCGTGACTTTGCTTACTAGGTATAACAGCGGTGTAACCTTCAATTTCAAGCAATTCTTTTACAAGGTGTTCTAAGCCCTGCCCACCAGCTTCCAAATAATGATTTCTATTTCGAAGGTTATCTAACAGTTTTGCCTTAAACCGCTCTAATTTTTCCCCAGCTTTTTCGTTAATTTTGGATAGGGCACCGCTACTCACATTATTTTTAATGTCGTTGTAACGCTCTATGATTTCATCTTTAAAGTAGTCTAAGTCTGCAACGGTTAAACGTATACGCAGCCTCGACTGTAAACCCTGTTTCAAGTCTGTACGTGCGATTGAAATTGGCTCGTTTTCGGCATCGCAGGGAAACGTTACTTCTATTTGGTTTTCGCCCCACGGTTTGTCTGCGCAGAATCGTTTCTCGCCAGTAGCGATTCCTATGTATATACGGGCAGGCGCTGGCACCACGATGAAATCGCCTTGCTTAACTTCAATAAATCGACGCAATTGATTACCACTACGCCCCACACTTTGCTGTGTGCTATCGAGATGTTCATATAACTCATCAGCGGTGGTAAAATTCCGAAGCTGAAATTGCCCCCACCCGATTCCAGCATATCCCTCGCTGATCAATTCAACAGGTCCCCTCATCAGGAGTACTTTACTATTTTCGAAATCAGGCCCCATACATCCCTCGTATTTTAGGTAAGTTATATCAATGTTTAGTTTAGAGCATCATAGCAATCTAAAGTATTTATCCTTTATCCACCAACCCATTAAAAGCCTCAATCGCCTTATCAAAGCTTTCATTAGACACCTCACGCTGCGATTTTGCCACCCGCTTTTTTAATACGGGTAATTATTAGCGCTAATTGAGTTTATAATACCGGTTAAACAGTTTTTGAATTACATCGACCAACTTGAGTAGAACATGGCCCATAAAGTACGTTATAAGTTCAAAGGTGTGGCAAAAGAGATAAACTTTTCTTACAGCCGCCATCAAAATATGCATGAAGCCGTGGCCGAAGCTGAGGGAATAGACCTTTCCCGGTTCCTGCAAACTGAACAGCAACTTGCCGCTATTAGTAAAGATAAAAAAACCGTAAGAAGCTTCAGAGATACCGAATTTGCAAAAATGGGGTTTTCTGATTTGTATTTTTTAAAAAACGGGCAAGAATGATGGTTGCGCCCTTTCAACACATACTAGGCCTTTGAACTACTTTGCTTTTGGGGATTAACGGCCAAACCTTAAAAAATGGAGGGCTTTATAGTGCTCGAACCTCTGACTCCGAAGTGCAAAGCCATCAATCAGCGCTTTATGGGTTACCCTCAACTAGCCCATGAAAAGCCTCAATCGCCCTATCAAAGCTTTCGTCATTATCGAAATAAAGCTGACTTAGTCGGCTTTTCTTGATTTTGTAGGTAGCGCTGGCAAAGGCTAGCGCTTCTCTAAAGCTGCTAAACTCTTCATTGAATACAGTGAATACCTCGCGCTGAGGTTTTGCCACCCGCGTAATACTCCCATTCATTTCATAATCGAACCCTGCAAATTGAAGACGGGAAAGGGTTTCTTTGCCTAATCGCATGCCGCCTTTTAGGCTTATTTGAAATGCCGCGTCCATTTCTTCAATTTCCTCCATGCTCCAGTGGTTAAACACCCGAATGGCCTTTTTGTACTTTTCCGCCAACCGCTTTTTTAACACGGTTATTCTGGGTTCTAGCGTGGCGTTGTTTTCATTTTTTAAAAGTTCAGTGCATTCGTTGCATGAAGGCACGGAAATAAAGTCGGCCTGTAGGTGTCCGTCTTGCCAGTCGTGAATGAATTTTATGGGTGGAATGAAGTCTTGCCGTGCAGCTTCGCAGCCGCAGTAAATGCAGCGATTAAAATCAGCCGAATGTACCGCGTTTAGTGGCTGATAGAATTTCTGATAATTCTTAACTGACATTCTGCTACATACGTAAAGTTGAAAGGGTGCAAACGATTATTACGGTACCACAGTCGCTTTTGTAGGGTACGCTAATTGTGCTCAACTAATACAAACGCCGCCCGTGAGCGGCGTTTGTTTCATTCAGATACGATAAAAGCTACAACCGCGACGGTCTACTGTGCGGGTCGCCCTCAACGTGGCCTTTTGGCGGTCTTTGTTTAGGCTTTGCGGCAATAGGCGTTTCGCCATCACTCTCTTCGCCTTCTTCATCAATATCCCATGTGCCTTCTTCGCTCCACGGGTCGTCGTCGGGGAATTCCCCTATATTGATTTCTTTTACCGAGTAATCGGGCTGGTAACGCATGTCGTAATTGGCCGCCCGCACTATGGCAATACATAACATTAAGGCTACAGCCAATAGCGGAACGCCCCCTATTATCGACGCCGTTTGAAGCGTTTCTAACCCTCCAACAAACATAAGCACTATAGGCATAAACGATAACGCGAATGCCCAAAACAAACGGTTCCAACGCAATGGCTCTTCGTCTACTTCTTTTTGCACTACAGCTGCCAGAATGTAAGAAATGGAGTCGAACGTAGTTGCGGTAAATATTAGCGCTAACAAGGTGAATACAAAAATGACTATGTAGTCCAATGGCAGCGTGTGTAGCATGGCGAAAATAGCGGCCGTAGGGCTTTCTTGATTAAGAATACTCACCACATCTAGTTCACCCGAAAGCTGCAAATACAAGCCATAATTCCCCATTACCATGAAGAACAAAAAGCAGCCCATGGTGCCGAAGAACATGGAGCCCGCGACCATAGTGCGAATGGTGCGCCCCCTTGAAATGCGCGCGATAAAAAGCCCTACGCTTGGTGCAAATACCAGCCACCATGCCCAGTAGAATATGGTCCAGTCTTGAGGGAAATGCGTGTTTTGAAAGCCATTAAATTCGGCAAAAGGCTCTAGCCAGGTAGCCATTTTAATAATGTTGCTAAGTACTCGGCCCAAAGCATCTAGGCCGGTATTGGCCATAAACAACGTAGGTCCCACAACAAATATAAATAGTAGCAATCCTATAGCCAGCCAAAAGTTAATGTCTGACAGCAGCTTAATGCCCTTCTTTAAACCTACATACGCGCTGTAACCAAAGATAGCTGTACAGGTTACTAGCACCAGAACTTGGGTGGTAAGTGATTTAGGCACGCCGAATAGTTCGTGCACCCCTTCATTTATCATTGGCGCAGCCAAACCTAACGTGGTCGCCCCGCTGCCTAACATTCCGAAGATAAAGCTGATGTCGATAATTTTACCCAGCCAGCCGTGAGCCATTTTCTCGCCAATAACCGGCATGAGTGCTTCAGAGATTTTAAGTACGCTGTGATTGCGCACATAGTAGAAGTACGCAATAGGTACGGCGGGAATGAGGTAAATAGCCCAAGCAAGCGGGCCCCAATGGAAGATACCGTAGGCTGCAGCCCATTTTGCGGCTTCGGGGGTTTCACCTTCTATATGAAACGGTGGCGCTTGGTAGTAGTACACCCATTCAATCATGGACCAATACAAAATAGACGCGCCAATGCCTGCACAAAACAGCATGGCAGCCCATGATACTGGCGAGAACTCGGGCTTCTCTTCCGGGTCGCCTAGTTTTATTTGTCCGATGTCGCTGAACATGATGTAAATCATGAACCCACCAGCGCCAACACCAAGCAAGAGATATAAAACACCAAGTTTACTGGTTACGAAGTCTTTTGCAGCTGCCACCCACTGTGCGCCTTGGTCCGGCCAAATAATTAGAGGAATGGTGACAGAGAGAAGAAGAATTAGAGAGCCAAAAAAAGTGGGCTTGTCGATTACGCTAAACGCGCCTTCCTGTTTAATAATGGCCTTGGAGGAGGCCGCATCTCGGGTATTACTACTCATACACGATCCTTTGTTTTGTTTTTATAGATGCCTTATACGTTTGGCTTTAAACGGGCGATCTTAAAAAACAGTTTATCAGAATTGTGTTAGCTATTGGGCTGCTTCAAATCGATGTGCGTTTATTCATTCGTGCTTTGGTTGTTAGCATGCCCATGCCCAATGCGGCCATAGATACCGCAATAACGCCGTTTAGATAGTTGAAGAACGCATAGGGCATGTAATCGAGCACGTCAACGCCAAGGGTGGCAGAGTAAAACGCACCAGCCGTTGTCCACGGAATAAGGCCTGTGGTCATAGTGGCACCTTCTTCTACCGACCGAGATAGCACAGCGGGGTCAAGGTTCTGCTGTTCATATTTCGGTTTAAACAGCTGGCAATTCAAAATGATAGAGATATAGGCCTCGCCCATGGCCACATTGCCTAGAAAACCAGACGCAATGGTCACGGCAATTAGGGTTGCTGTGCGTTTTACCCGTTCAATAATGCCTGTCAGCAACGCAGCTAGAAAGCCAGCACCGTGCAGTATACCGCCCAATGCGATTGCCATTAAGGCGAGGAGCAACGTCCAGCTCATGCTACTAATGCCGCCTCGTCCTAGTAAGGCATCTAAATTTGCGATACCCGTATTTTGAGGGGTGTTTTCCCACAACGCGTTGAGCACGCTAATGGTGTTGGTTTCTTGGTAGAAAATAGCGATGATAACGGCAAGAAGAATACTGCTCGACATGGTTACTTCAGCCGGCACTTTCTTGATGCTCATTACCGTAAGCAACACCAGCGGCAACAGTGTTATATAGGGTGCAAGGTTATAGTGACTGGCGAGTGCTGCTTTTATTTCAGTTATTTCGTCAACATTTAAGCTTTGGTTTGCGTAGCTAAAGCCAATTACCAAGAAAATTACAAAAGTTAGAAGAAAGCTAGGCAGTGTAGTTAGCAGCATGGCGTACATATGCCGATACAGGTTGGTACCCGCGCTCATGGATGCGAGGTTGGTGGTATCAGACACCGGGGACATTTTATCGCCAAACGTCGCGCCACATACCACCATGCCTGCCACAATGGGCAGTGGTATGTTCATAGCAGCGCCAATACCCATCAGCACTACACCCATAGTGCCCACCGTACCCCACGATGTGCCCGTAGCCACCGACATTACCGCACACAAAATTAATCCCACCGCAAGGAAGATACTGGGGTTTAGCCAACTTAAACCGTAATAAATTAGCGTTGAGATAGTGCCGCTTTGCATAAAGCTGGCGATAACCATACCAATGAGGATAAAAATATAAATTGCTGGCATGGCCCGGGTTAATGCGCTGGTCATTAAATCGCGGATTTGCAGGTACTTGTACCCCAAGTTAAAGGCATTGATACCAGCCCATAGCAAACACAGAAATAGTAATGCATGCAGGCTAATGCCCAGGCCAAATAATCCGCCTGCTATCAGTGCGACAATAACACCAAAACAAAGTAGTGACTGAGTAAAGCTTGGGCGTTGAATAGACTGAGGCGACATTATAGGCACGTTGATACGCTTAAAAATGGACTAGTGAAAAACAGTATAACGACTTTGCTATGCGTTGGAATGACTTTGATGTTGCATTGGATTGGACGTTAGAGTTGCAGCCACGTCTAAGGTAGGCGTGCTCGATTCTGATATAGAAAGGCTGAAGGAGATTATTCCTTCATAGGTCACTAGAACAGGAAATGGCCCGCCCTAGAGGATTCGAACCTCTGACCTCGGCCTCCGGAGGGCCGCGCTCTATCCAGCTGAGCTAAGGGCGGATCGTGCTACAGTTGTAATAACCGTGTACGTTCGCAAAGGAAAAATACGCAGTTAAATGTACGCTGCAAACGGGGCGTAATAATACTTACGCGGTGGGTTGGCTTCAACTCATTTATTAAAATCTCTTTAGGTGGCTTGGAACAAGTGTTAAAAATCCTTACTTTTTATGGGTAATTGGCTTCAAATAGTTGTTCAACCCCAATTAACCGTTATAATCTGGCCAGTTATATTTTAAACAAATTCATCATTGCCTGGAGACAGATGTGAAATTAAAGACTTGGTTAACTGTTGCTGCTACTGCGCTAACTGTTTTTGCAGCACAAGCACA
>Ga0114932_10001483_pt1 | contig 26552 bp, 20 predicted proteins | sample 2SBtaG_2_FD_87286 | JGI IMG/M metagenome (GOLD analysis project Ga0114932, IMG submission 87286) | Deep subsurface microbial communities from Kolumbo volcano to uncover new lineages of life (NeLLi) - 2SBTROV12_ACTIVE470 metaG | ecosystem: Environmental > Aquatic > Marine > Volcanic ...
AATTATGATTTGTGGTGGTGCTGAAGGAGCAGTTTGTAGGCTAGGTATGGCGGGATTTGCAGCTGCAAGAGCATTATCAACAAACTTCAATGACAGACCAGAAGAGGCATCAAGGCCATGGGACAAAGATAGAGATGGCTTTGTAATGGGGGAAGGAGCAGGTGTACTGGTTTTAGAAGAATATGAGCATGCCAAAAAAAGAGGAGTTAAAATCTACGGAGAAGTTTTGGGTTATGGTCTTTCAGGTGACGCATATCATATTACTGCACCAGAATCCCAGGGTACAGGTGCAATAAAAGCAATGAAAATGGCATTATCGAAGGCTGAAGTTTCTCCAGAAAAAATTGACTATATTAATGCGCATGGAACATCCACTCCCTTGGGAGATATTATAGAGTTAAATGCTATTAAAAAAGTGTTTGCAAATAATATCAAAGATGTGGCAATATCTTCCACTAAATCTTCGATAGGGCATTTACTTGGTGCAGCAGGAAGTGTTGAGGCAATATTTTCTCTTTTGGCTATTCAAAATAGCTTGCTACCACCAACATTAAATCTTACAACCCCTGATGAAAGTTGCGAAGGAATAAATCTTGTTGCTAATAAAGCACAATCTAAAAATATTGACTATGCAATGTCAAATTCCTTTGGATTTGGAGGAACTAACTCTTGTTTAGTATTTAAAAAAGTATAGAAAGGCCTAAAATAGAGGCTAAATAGCTAAAAATAAGCTATAAAAATTATTCTATCTGATAACAGAAAAATCTAAATTATAAATTTTGTTACCAAAACTATATCAATGGGGTAATGCTACAACTCAATACATAGCGAGTGAATTTAAGTATTATTATATAACAAACTTGGAGCACAACTACTACAATTGGAGCAGGGGTGCTAGACGCCATTAATTACTACACCAACAACAATTTTTTATCATGGAATAATCCTATTAGTATTCCAAATATCATTGCGAAAAATATAAACCTGTATTATGAGTCATTTACAGTAGTGGGATTAGCATTAGGATTAAGAGTAGTAGCTGGAGCAAAATTCTCTAACTTATATAGCTTTCAAATTAAAAAATTAGTAGAAGAGCATGGTGTAGGGATAAAAGATAAATTATTGCACCCTGAAAACATTCAAGCTGAAATAATATCTGATAATATTTATATGGAAAATCTAGCTGAGAATAGCCTAGGGGAAGTAGAGGAAAATAGCGCTTCAATAGATAATTATGCGAATTATAGCACAGCTATGGAAATAGAGAGTGATCACACTGTTATATGTGATACGGATACTTGCGAGATAAGGTGACATAATATAAAGACATGCAAGAGCTTAGGCATATATCCAAGATTCTTAGGAATAATGCCTATTGCAGCCTTTATGATATATATAACAGACTGCTTATAGATCTGCATAAGTGCTTAGGAAAAAGACTGCAAAAATTACCCTTCGCTAAATTTTGATTTATTTCTTTGTGACAATAACTACAGCTGGCTTAAGTAACCGATCTCTTATCGAGTATCCTGCCTGAATAACATTTATTACTGTATTGGGCTCTTTTTCACTGTCAACTACTTGCGATATTGCCTCATGGAATTTATGATCAAAGCTTTGATTTAATGGGTATATTCTTTGAATTTCAAAATCCTGGAATACTTTTAGCAAATTCTTCTTGGTAATTTCAACACCTTCAAATAATGTCTTTAACTCTTTGTTGTTGTCACAAGCTTTTATATCAATATTTTCTGATGCTCTGAACAGGTTTTCAACTTGTTCGGTTAAGTTTTTTACAAAATTACCGATAGCAAATTTATGCGCATCTTCTAATTCTTTTCTAAACCTTTTTCTTACATTTTCATTTTCTGCCTTTTCCCTAATGATTTGCTCTTTCAGATTTTCTATTTCTTTGTTGAGTTCTTCAAGAGAATTGGTCTCATTTTGGTTGACCTCTTCTTTTTCTTCTTTATTTATATTTTCGTTGTTCATTTTCAGCTACTTTTAAAAGATATATTTTTTATTTAAGTTAATTATACTAATTTTTCAAGTATTTGTAATATTTTTATAGACAAAAACCTGCTATTTATCTAGGATAAAATTAGTTTTAATGTATAAAATTTCTTATGCGAAAGAAGATTGCGTTGATAGGTGGCGGTAATATAGGTGGTACTTTAGCTTATATCATTGCATCAAAAGAACTAGCTGATGTGGTGATTTTAGATAGAAATAAAGAATATGCAGCTGGCAAAGCTCTTGATATAGAGGAAAGTCTACCTGTGATGAAAAAAGATGTATCCTTAATTGGTACTGATGATTATGCGGATATTAAAGATGCAGATTTAGTTATTATTACGGCTGGAGTTGCTAGAAAACCTGGAATGTCTAGAGATGATCTGCTTAGTGTTAATGCAGATGTCATCAAGACTGTTGCGGAAGGAGTGAAAAAATATTGCCCTAATGCTTTTGTAATTGTTATTACAAATCCGTTAGATGCAATTGTTTATGCTTTTTTGAAATACTCAGGATTTTCAAGAAATAAAGTGGTTGGAATGGCCGGTGTTTTGGATTCAGCAAGGTTTAGATTGTTTTTAGCGAGAGAATTAGGTACATCAGTGAAAGATATAACATCGTTTGTATTGGGTGGTCATGGTGATACAATGGTTCCTTTGATGAGATATACAAATGTAGGAGGAGTACCTCTGTTAGATTTAATAAAAAAAGGAATTATCTCTTCAGATAAAGTTCAGGAAATTATAAAAAGAACTAGAAGCGGTGGAGCAGAAATTGTAAAATTATTAAAAAATGGGTCTGCATATTATGCGCCAGCTACTTCAGCGGTAAAAATGGCTGAGTCATATCTTAATAATAATAAAGAGCTTTTTCCTTGTTCGGTGTATTTAGAGGGAGAGTATGGATTAAGTGATACCTGCATGGGAGTACCAGCATTTATAGGTGCGAATGGTATAGAAGATATAATTCAAATTGACTTTGATAATGAAGAAAAAGCTGTTTTTGATCAATCTACAGAAGCGGTAAATAGCCTTATTTCAGCGATGAAAAAGATATTGGGCTGAACTGACTTGATGAACGATTGTATCATAATAAGAGGGGCAAAAGAGCATAATCTTAAGGACATAGATATTGATATACCAAAAAATAAGTTGGTTGTTATTACTGGAGTAAGTGGTTCAGGCAAGTCTTCTCTTGCATTTGATACTATATATGCAGAAGGGCAGAGAAGGTATGTTGAAAGTCTATCAACGTATGCTAGACAATTTTTAGAGATGCATAATAAGCCTGATATTGAATCAATAGAGGGTTTATCTCCTGCAATTGCAATAGATCAAAAGACGACCTCAAGAAATCCAAGATCAACAGTTGCTACCGCTACAGAAATATATGATTACCTAAGAATTTTATTTGCGAGAATAGGGGTTCCTTTTTCTCCTGCAACAGGATTACCAATAAAAAAACAGAGTGCAACACAAATGGTGGATTCATTAATGAATTTACCTAAGGAAACAAGTGTCGTGCTGCTAGCACCAATAGTACGTGGCCAGAAGGGCGAATATAAAAAAGATTTGCTACATTATCGTAGAATAGGCTATGAAAAATTAAAAATTAATGGTGTTGATTATGATTTTGATGAAATACCTAGCATAGATAAAAATAAAAAACACAACATTGAGTTGGTGGTTGATAGAGTAAATATTAATGATGATTCAAGAAACAGGATTGTAGAAAGTATAGAAAACATTTTAAAAATCAGTCATGGTTTATTATATGTAGAAATTAAATCAATACCTAAGGGTTCAGAAAAATCAGATATTAAAGAAGATCAGATTTTGATTTTCTCTGAGAAATTTTCATGTCCTGTATCTGGATTTTCGTTGTCAGAAATTGAGCCAAGAATTTTTTCATTTAATAGTCCATATGGAGCATGTCAAAAATGCAATGGATTAGGGAAGGAAATGAGCTTTAATGAGAAATTGGTAATACCTGATAAAACTTTATCACTATTAGAAGGTGCAATTGCTCCTTGGAGAAAGAAAAGTTCTAAATATTCCAATACACAATACAAATTTTATGAAAGTCTTCTTGAGGCATTAGCAAATCATTATGAGTTTAATTTAGAAAGCCCATATGAAGAATTACCAAAAGATATCCAAAATATAATTTTGCATGGAACAGGAAATGAAAGTATAAAATTTTCATATCAAGATGGTTATAGACAATCCACTGTTAATCAACCATTCAAGGGTGTGATGCCGATTCTTGAAGAAAAGATACATAAGACGGAAAGCAACTACATTATTGAAGAGTTATCAAAATATCAAGTGCAAATAAATTGTAGTGAATGCGAAGGCTTTAGAGTGCGAAAAGACTCATTATGTGTTAAGATCAATAACGTACATATAGGAGATGTTGCTAAATTTTCTATTGACGATGCATATGATTGGATCACAAAATTAAAAGATCATTTAGATCCAACGCAAATTAAAATTTCCAAGTTAATATTAAAAGAGATAGAAAGAAGATTACAATTTTTAATTAATGTAGGGCTAAATTACCTCACATTAAACCGTATTTCTTCTACTTTATCAGGTGGTGAAAGTCAAAGAATTAGATTGGCCTCACAAATTGGTTCCAGTTTGACAGGGGTGCTATATGTTCTAGACGAACCTTCTATAGGATTGCATCAAAGTGATAATGATAAACTCATCGTTAGCTTAAAAGAGTTGAGAGATCTAGGTAATTCTATAATAGTTGTTGAGCATGATGAAGATACTATGAGACAATCAGATTATCTAATTGATATCGGTAAATATGCAGGAGTGAATGGTGGTAGCGTTGTTGCTTGTGGTACTCCTGAAGAAGTTTCAAAAAATAAAGATAGTTTAACAGGTCAGTACATATCAGGAAAACTACTAATACCTGTGCCCAAGCAAAGAAGAGAATTTAATATTAAGAAAATTATTGCTGTTAATAATGTTAGTACAAATAATCTAAAAGATGTAAGTATAAAAATCCCTATTGGAAATTTTATTGCAGTTACGGGAGTTTCTGGTAGTGGCAAATCCAGTTTAATTTTACATACTCTTTATGGTGCTGTAATGAACAAGTTACATAATAGCAACAGAAACTGCGGTAAGTATAAATCGATCTTTGGATTAGAAAATATCGATAAAATTATTGAGATTGACCAGCAACCAATAGGGAGAACTCCAAGATCAAATCCAGCTACATATACTGGTGTGTTTACTCCAATTAGAGATTGGTTTGCAGGACTTAAAGAATCAAAATTGAGAGGGTATTTACCTGGCAGATTTTCTTTTAATGTTAAAGGAGGTAGATGCGAGGTGTGTGAGGGGGACGGCGCATTAAAAATAGAAATGCACTTTTTACCGGATGTATATGTTAAATGTGATGAATGCAATGGAACAAGATATAATAAAGAAACATTGCAAATTAAGTATAATGGTAAAACAATATCTGATATTTTAAAAATGACCGTAGATGAAGGTTTTGCCTTCTTTAATAAACTACCTTTAATAAATGAAAAATTGAATGCCTTAAGCTCAGTGGGGCTTGGTTATATCAGTATAGGGCAATCTGCTACAACATTATCTGGTGGAGAGGCACAAAGAGTTAAGCTTGCAAAAGAATTATCAAAAAAATCTACTGGTAGAACTTTGTATATACTCGATGAACCCACCACTGGATTGCATTCTCATGATATACAAAATTTACTTAAAGTTTTGCATGAGTTGGTTGAAATGGGCAACACTGTCATTGTGATAGAGCATAACTTAGATGTAATTAAAACAGCTGATCATGTTATTGATATCGGACCACATGGAGGTATAAAAGGAGGTGAAATTATAGCTTGTGGAACTCCTGAGGAAATATCAAAAAATCCTAGTAGTATAACTGGCAAATACCTTATGCATAAATTAAAATAGTGTATTTTTGACAATTATCCTTTGTAATAATTATGTTAATATCTAGCGATTAATAGAAAAAAACATATATAACACTAATGACGTCTCAAAATTAACTTGAAAATTGCTTGATCTTTTTTCCTATTTTTCCAATTAACATTAACTCTCTATTTAAAAAATCGTGTGTATTTTTATAATTTGTTGATTCATCAGAAAGCCAATATAATATTGTAGACCAATATACGCCGGTTAAAAGCCCGCGTTTAGTGTAGTAATTAAAATCTGTGGATTTATCATTACCTGCAGTACGCCAAATTAAATTCATACTTTTCCAGGTATAAGGATATAACTTTAGGTGATTCCAAGGCATAGAGTAAAAAGAAATAATTTTAGGCACGATCGCTTTGTGATTATCTAAAATCTCAAGTCTAATTTTTAGAGATTCAAAAATTCTAGCAGTTATACTCTTAACTTCGTTTAATTCAGTTTTTATCCTTTCAATCATTAATTCATCAATGTAATCTCTAAATAATTCAAGGACTTCAGTTCGTCCATTTGGAAATAATAAATTAGCGTATTCACTTTGCACACCTATATTTTCACATGCTTTTGAAATTATATTGATATCAAATGCTTCATAAGGTAATATCTCAATCATGGAAAACAATATTTTGCTTTTAAGTTGCTTGATGTTTTCTGTCATGAAATTAATGATTTTTTAATTGCTAGATTATACTGATAATAGATAATAATGAAAGAGAATCCAAGTATTATAATTCATAATGATGAAGATTTTAAATCAATGAGAAAAGCTGGAAGGTTAGCTGCTTCTATACTTGATTTCATAACAGATTTTGTCAAACCTGGAGTCACTACTGATGAATTAAATATTCTGTGTCATAATAAAATTATTGAAAATGGAGCTATTCCTGCTCCTTTAAATTACAAAGGATTTCCAAAATCAATTTGTACCTCTGTTAATCATGTTGTATGCCATGGGATACCTGGAGAGAAAAAACTAAGTGAAGGAGATATAGTAAACATTGATGTAACTGTTATTTTAGACGGGTGGCATGGAGATACAAGTAGGATGTTTTATGTAGGTAAAAAAATTCCGATTAAGGCAAAAAGAGTGGTGGAGATAACCTATGAAGCTATGATGAGAGCTATTGAGATTGTAAAGCCAGGGATTCCCCTTTATGAGATTGGTAGGGTAATAGAAGAATATATTAAGAAATTCAATTACTCAGCTGTGAGAGAATATTGTGGTCATGGAATTGGTAAGGATTTTCATACTTCTCCAAGTGTTTTGCATTATTATGATGAAAGAAATGATTTGGAATTGAAAGAAGGAATGTTTTTTACTATTGAGCCAATGATTAACACTGGGGGATGGCAGACTAAAATGCTTGATGATGGGTGGACAGTTATCACTAAGGATAATTCACTTTCTGCGCAATTTGAGCACACAATAGGCGTTACTAATGATGGGTATGAGATTTTTACAAAATCTGAAAAAAGCTTAAATTACCCACCCTATCATTTAAAAAAATGAATGTTAATTTTAAGCAGTTAAACTCTTATTTACAAAGTAATGCACTGCATTTAGATTTTTTTCTTGTTGGAGATGACTTTGGACAAGTGATTTACATCACTGAAAAGTTGCTAGAAAGGTACTTCAAAGATGAAGATCGTCATATTGAAAAACTTGAATATTCAGCTTTGCAAAAAAATCATTCATTATTACAAAATCATTTACAATCTCTTCAATTGTTTTCCGAAAAAAAAGCAATCATTATTAAAAATGTTGGGGACAGTCTTAAAAAGGATGTTTTGGATATCATAAAAAATAGTGATAATAAATTTTTATTTATAATGCAGGCAGAAAACCTTAGAAAATCATCTAAAACGTATAAGGATATTGAATCTATCAATAAGTTTTGTTTTGTTAATTGCTACAAGTTAGATTTATATTCAACGATAAATTTTGTTGAAACATTTTTAAGGAAAAATAATATCAAATGTGATGCTGAAGTGGCTAATATCATTGCCAATTCTTTGCCAGATAATTTGCTTTTAATTAAAAATGAATTAGAAAAATTAGTACAGTATTTAGGGAGCGAAAAAGAATTAACGATAGAGATTGTTCAAAATGTAATGTCTGGAACAAAAGATCTAGTTTATATTAATCTATGTCGCGCTATTGTTTTTAAGGATAAGTATAATTTATTACAACAGATGGAAAGGATTCAAGATACTAATTTTATTAGTATGATCAGAATTATTCAAAACTATTTTAGCAAAATATTATTTGTTAAGAATAAAGAAAGATATGAGAATAAGGGTGTTAATTTTATTATTAACAATATAAAACCTCCAATCTTCTTTAAGGAAAAAAATATTTTTTTAGACATTTGTAATAAAATTAGCTTTGAAGAAGCATTGAAATTTATGGAGGAGCTTGTAGAGTTGGAGTTGAATTGTAAAAAATCTTTTGCTCCCAATTCATATTTTATTTTAAACCAGTACCTAGTTCAAAAAGTTCAGTAATCGTATGTTTCCAATTTTAGCAGAATTTTTAGTTAAATATTTTTCATTCTTTAATGTATTTAAATATATTACTTTTAGAAGTGGAGGGGCACTTTTCACAGCATTTTTAATAATGCTAATTTATGGAGATAAATTTATAAATTATCTCTCCTCAATACAAAAAAATGGTCAACCCATTAGAGATGATGGCCCTGCAAATCATTCTATTACAAAAAAAGGAACTCCTTGTATGGGTGGAGTTTTGATAATCATTGCTATAATAATTTCAACATTCTTATGGGCAAATGTAAAAAATGTGTATGTTCTGTTGTTGAGTTTTGTCTTGATTGCTTTCGGCATTATAGGGGGTGCTGATGATTATAAAAAGCTAAAGTATAATAGTTCTAAAGGAATATCTGCTAAATTAAAATTTTTTCTTCAATTTGTTTTTAGTGCAATTGCTATTGGGACCATTAGCTATTATAGTGCAGACAATCATTCAACAACCTTGGTTTTTCCATTTTTCAAAAATCTAGTAATAGATTTGGGTATGTTTTATTTTATATTTGGAATTTGTGTAATAACAGGCTCATCAAATGCGGTTAATCTCACTGATGGTTTAGATGGTTTAGCTATTGGACCAGTTATAATATCTGCTGCTTTTTTTGCAATTATTGCTTATTTAGTGGGTAATGTTGTTTTTGCTAATTATTTAAAATTACTATATGTAAAAAATGCTGGAGAAATAGCTATATTTTGCTCTTCAATGATAGGTGCAGGGCTAGGATTTTTGTGGTACAATGCACCACCTGCAAAAGTTTTTATGGGAGATACTGGTAGTTTAGCCCTTGGTGCAGTAATTGGAACCATAAGTGTTATTACAAAAAATGAACTAATCTTATTTATTACTGGATTTGTTTTTGTTTTTGAGGCAATTTCTGTAATTTTGCAAGTTGGTTCATTTAAATTACGGGGAAAAAGAATATTTAAAATGGCACCAATTCATCATCATTTTGAAAAAATAGGGTGGTCTGAGCCAACTATTGTTATTAGGTTTTGGATTTTAGCAATTATATTTGCGCTAATAGGCCTTTCCAGTTTGAAGATACGATAGGATATGCAAATTATGCGTAGAGATTTATAGCCATATTTGGAAATGTTATTTTAATAGTTTTAGCGCAAAATTTAGCAGTAATAGAAAGTTTATAAACATAAATATAGAAAAAACGGCATTCAGGTATTTTTGTGCTTTTAGCATTATTTGTTGTCCAAAATAGCTAATTATAAATAATGCTGGGAAAGTACCTAAACCGAAAAAAAACATTGAGAAAAAAGATATAAATATGTTTTTAGAATATGATGTTGTAATCATTATTGCACTCAGTACCAGGCCGCATGGTATAAGTCCTAAAATCATTCCCATAAATAATCCTTGAATTCCAAACGGATTTAAACTCAATTTTTTGATTACATCAATTATGTAGTTTTCTAAAAATTTAAAATATTTTGATATAGCGTAAAAAGAAGGAATGCGTTTTATTTTTATAATTTTTATAACAGAAATTTTTAGACAGATAACCGCACTAATAATAAGTATAATTCCTGCAATATTTTTGAATATAACACTATCACTAAATGAAGCGGATAAATATTTTGTAAGCAACGCTAAAATTCCATACATTATAGCCTTGCCAAAGTAATATGGTAGGGATAAAGCACAATTGAGTTTATTGTAATTATTCAGTTGTTCTTTTTTTAAATGCATTAATCTTATGTTCATTTGCCCTAAGGCTATTGGACCACACATACCTACACAATGTGTAAAGCTACCAATTACTCCGTATATAAACAAAGCCAATATAACTGATATACCGCTAATTCCCAATATATCCGAATCTAGAATATATTGTACAAATATATTTTGAGATTCATGAGAGTGATGACATGCCATGAATTACATTAAGAAATTATGTATATTTTGGCTCCGGCATTAATAGGTGAAATATATGAACCCTTACCTACTTTATATTTTATTTTATTAAAATCTCCCGATAGCTTGAAAGTAAGTACGTCACCCTTAGAACTAAAAGCATATATTAGATCATTTATTACTACCGGAGAATTCCAGTATCTATTTTTTCTTTTTTCTTTTTGCTCCAAATAATCTATAAGCTTAGCTTTCCAAATGTTTTGACCATTTTTTAAATTAATGGCTAAAAGAGTATTTTTATCATCAATTGCATAAGCAATGTTATTATGGATATGAATTGGTCTATCGATATTATGCTTTTTTCTCCAGGCAATTTCTTTGCTGGATAAATTTAACTTAAATAAATATCCCCCTGATGTATAAAAATACAAGAAATCTTCCACTTTAAGCGGTTGATATGTAGAAACTTTTACCTCATTTAAAATATTTTCAAAAGAAGTATTTCCTTCATCAAAACTCCATTCCTCAAAACCTGTGTGCTTGTTGATAGTATTTATATTTCCATAGCTATCTTGCATTATTATTACATTTTTGTGCATTATTGGAGAAATAACATTCACTACACTCACTCCATCACTAAGACCAGATTTATACCATAGGATGGTGCCATTGTCCGCGTTGATGGAATACATGCCATTATTTAAGGTTTGTAAATAAAGTATATTGTCCTCTAAAATTGGGTATGCTCTAACTATTTCTTGCAATTTTTGCTGCCAAATTAATTTTCCAGTTTTGCTATTAAGGCAATTTATAAAATCTGCACCAAAAGAAGCATAAATTTTATTTTTCTGTTGAAGTAGCCCCCCATTCAGATAGTTACTATAAAAAGTGAATTTGCGATCCGCTTGCTTATTTTGCCAAACAGTTTTGTTATTAGCAATATTGATCCTTGATACTACACCCTTTCTATTCATGCCTATGTAATAATCTTTCCCAATAATTGGTTGTGATATCAAAGGTAATCTTAAAGAATTATCAATATATACTATCTTATAATTTTCTTTATTTACTATCTCTGCATCAATTTCAGTATTATTTAAATAATTAGAATATTGCCATAATATTGTATCTTCAAGTTCAGAAGTGCTGTTTATTTTTTTGTTATGCATACATGCAGATAGAGGTAAAAGCAGGGCTAAAAAAATTATAAATTTTTTAAGTAGAATTTTGTTTTTATACATAAATTTTATGTGTAACAAATTTATATTATTAGAGAACTTAATACTTCGTATTATTTTTGTTGTAAAGTCTTAAGTTAAAATGTAGGCTTAAATTTAATTTGGTAGCGATCAATTTATAATGAAAAGAAAGCAGTTTGCATTAGTCGTATTTTTTGTTTTTTCATTTATCTTTTGTGTATCTAAAGAAGCCAAGGCGGCAGATTTTTATGAGCATTGCTTGATGCCTAATGGCTTTGGAACAGGAAGGGACGCTTCAAATAGTATGATTCTCAGTCCTTTAAATAGAGATTGTCAAAGAATATGCCAGAGAGAATGTGAAGCATTTTCAAGAAAGTTTAAGCCATATAAGATGCTTAATCCTAATAGTGTTTATGCGGAAACTTTTTCTATAGAATTAAATGAAGATGTTATATTGAATTGCTACCCCAAATGCCAAAAAGGTGGTAATGATAGGTTTACTTCTAATTATTTTGAGGCATTTCGTGCTGATTGTGAAGATGAAAAAAATCAAGATATATTTCAAAAAATTTGTGTAAATAGTAAAGATTATAGTCCTGCTAGCGGTTGTAATTCCTCATTAGCCTGTAATCCAGATTTAGACAAAGGTTATATCAGTTTTTATAAAGTTATCAAGCAAGAAAAAGCAAGTGTTGGTATGATGTGCCAAGGTACTGAAGAGGAAAATGCTTACAATATTGTTGAAACTAGTTTTGAGGCTAAGTCTGGAGATAAATTTTCATTTAGTTTATTGGGTGGAGCAAGTGATAATCAGCTGTATTTATGTGGTAAAAAACATATAGAGATCGCTCCTATTTTTGATAATATAGATAATGCCAATTGGTATAAAATGCGTTGGAAAAATAAATATAGCCATAGATTTTTAGCAACTTTAAGTGATGAGTATTTTAACCCTTTAAAAACGAAGCAAGGTGCTCAGAAGTATTGGGAGAAGACGATTCTTAATGGCCAATTTACCTACACAAAAGATGGTAATATTCTTAAGAATCAAGAAAATTTGGAGAAGTTAGAGAAACAATATGGAGCTAAGGAGTTTTGGAATAATATTTCAGGAGATGAGTATGAATTAAAAAATTCTAGAGCAGGATGGGGAGCCAAAAACCCCAATTTCTTTGACACTGGTATTTATCTTAAGAATCAAGATAAATTAACAGTTATTTGGGATGGAAATTATACATCCAATCAAAATATCATAGTTAGTGAAGATAGGGGTGAAAATATAAATTATCCTGCTACAATTAGCAATCCTAATAGGCAAAATATTATTACAGACTGTATTTGGAATTCTGGTATTAAGGATCAAAAAGATTGTATAGACAGATGGTATCAAAATAGCAATTTAGCAATTAAAAATCCATCTGGTAATTCGCAACAATCCTCTGTAACTTCACAAGATTTGATTTTGAATGGAGAATGTTTTAGAGAAGGAGGAGTAAAAAATTTCGCTCTTATAACTCAAAAAGGTGCAACTATTCCTGATGATGGCTATGGGTGCAATACAAGTAAATGCCGCCCAGATAGTGATGACAATAGTAAATGTGAATTTGGATTGCTTGGAAAGATTATAGACAACGGGATATATAAAAAATACCTTAACGGAAAGGTTAGTTTAGCAAATGGGGGAAGTATTGATTGTACTTGTACAGAAAAAGATAACTCTGGTTGCAAAGATCAGTATAGTAACTATCAATGTATTGATACAGGAACTTTTGAAGCAGGAGAAAGTAAGTACGTATTACAAGGAATTTTTAAAGATTCAAGATTTGAAAATAGATCAAAATTAGCATTAAGGCATTTTTATAATAACGATTCAGATGATTCTGGAGGCTATTCTATGTCGATTGATTGGAGTGGTTGCCCAAAATCAAAAAATGAAAATATTCAGTATACAGTTGCAAAAAAAGGTTCTACAAAAAAAGGCTCCAGTATAGATGAGAAAAAATGGGTTGATGTCAATGATAGTATTGTAAAAAAAGAGGATAATAATAAAGACTCAAAAGATCCAAAGGATTTGGGTTTTTTAATTATATCTGATAAATCAATTTCAGATAAATGTGCAAAGGACTCTAAGGATTGTATAATCTTTTTACGAATCAAACTCGAGACTCCAGATGTTGGTGCTGATGATAACATGAAAGAAACGTATAAGTATTACAATGCCCATGGGCAATATTACGTTAGTATGAGCAAAAAAGGAGAAAGCCCTATGTGTAAAAAAGGGGGGTTAATTTATGATACAATGAAAGACATAAAAGCTGTGCTTGTTGGTCCTGATAACTCAGGTACTAACTCCCATTTAGATTATAATATCAAATTAAATCAAAATAGAGATGTTACAAATTTTAAAGAAGTGGGTGCAGTAGGGGTAGTTTTTTCTGGATTTGTTAAACAGGCAGCGTATGTAATAAAAATTATACTTGTATTGTATTTAGTGTTTTTTGCAATTTCTTATATGTTGGGGTTAGTAGATTACACAACGCAAGGATTTATTAAATACATCATGAAGTTTGCGATAGTTGTTTTTCTTACTTCAGATACTAGTTGGAATTTTTTTGGAGGATATTTAGTATCCTTTTTTATAGATGGAAGTATTGAATTAGTTGCGAGATATTCAGCGTCATTTTTACAAGCAGTAAGCGGCAATCAACAAACTTGTGAATCTATGATAATTGAAGATCCATATGTAATATTTTCTATATTTAATGGTCCAATTTACCAATTTATTGCAGCAGATACTTGGAAAAGAATTTGGGCAATATTTACAAATGGATTACTTGGAATGGTTACAGCAATCTTTTTGATTCTTGCGATTGTTTACTATTTTATAGCAATTGTAAAAGCAACGGTGATGTTTATGTTTGCTATTATTATTAGTTCAGTTTTAATTGTCATTGCGCCTGTGTTTATAGTTTGTATTTTATTCGAAAAAACTAAACATATGTTCGATTCGTGGGCAAAAAACTTGTTTTCATATGCATTGCAACCCGTTTTTGTATACACATCCATTATAATTTTGAACTATGTGGTTACGATTTTGATTTATTACATTTTCAATTTTACTGCTTGTTCGACTTGTTTAGTAAGAGTAGAATTAGGGCCTTTGTATAATGAATGTTGGGTATCTGGTTATCAAAGTATGCTAAACGTTCATTCACCACCAGATGAATCTGGTGCGGTAAGTATTTATTCATCATTTGCAGTTTATGCTATGACATTTACGGGTGGGTTGGTTATCTATCTAATTGCAAAGGGAATGTCAGAATTTTCTTCGCATATGTCTGGAGTTGCATCTTGGATAGTAACAGGTAGCCCAATGAGACATATGAGTATTGGAACAGTAGAGGCAAGTACTTCTAGTTATGTAAAAGCAAAAGCCAAACAAGCTGCATTAGCTGCAGGAACTGCAGCAGTTGGAGTGGGTACAGCTGCGGTTGCAACTGCGGTTACATCTGCGGGAGGTGCAGCAGCAGGAGCGGGAATAGGCGTATGGGCAGGAGGAGTAGGAGCAGTTCCAGGAGCAGCAGTGGGTGCTACCGCTGGAGTAGGAGCAGGAGTGACGGCTGGAACTGCAGCAGGAACAGGGGCTGGGGCAGTAGCAGGAACAGGAGCAGGAGTGACGGCTGGAGCAGTAGCAGGAACAGGAGCAGGAGTGACGGCTGGAACAGTAGCAGGAACAGGAGCTGGAGTGACGGCTGGAACAGCAGCAGGAACAGGGGCTGGGGCAGTAGCAGGAACAGGAGCAGGGGTGACGGCTGGAACAGGAGCTGGAGTGACGGCTGGAACAGGAGCAGGAGTGACGGCTGGAACAGGGGCTGGAACAACAGTAGGAACAGGAGCTGGAACAACAGTAGGAACAGGAGCTGGAACAACAGTAGGAACAGGAGCAGGAACAACAGGTGGAACAACAGTAGGAGGTGGAGGTAGTACCTTAACTTCTCAAGCGACAGTGGATACGACTTCACGTGCAAGCAGTCAAGTGGTAGACAAGGTGGCAGAGAAAATTGGAGAAAAAGCCGAAGAAGCACTAGATAAGGTGGTAGAGAAAATTGGAGAAAAAGCTGAAGAAAAAGCTCAAGAAATAGTTCAAGATAAGATAGAGGAAATTCAAAATAAAGCTATCGACAAATTATTCCAAGATGATGACGATGAATAGCGTATATTTAAGTTGTAAAAAAAGTAAAAGTTAATTCTTGCAAAATTTTTGTTCTTGCTTTATTTTTTGCTTGGAAGCATTCATGAGGGCAGGATATTTGCTGAACTGGTCAGATCTGAAAAGAAGCAGCCATAGCTTAGATTTTTGGGTCTCATTTTGCTTCCTTTGTTTTTTATATTCAATTACAATGATAAGAGAAGAAAAATTAAAATTGATTCAATTTAAGGATAAATGCTAAATAATTATCAATATATTAAGATCAATTTAAGCAATATTCAAAAAAATTATTTAAAACTTCAATCCATTGTAAATCCAAAAAAAACGATATGTTCTGCTGTGGTTAAGGCAAATGCATATGGTTTGGGGATAAGTCAAATAGCGCAAACATTATGCAATGCGGGTTGTAAAGATTTTTGGGTAACGAATTTAAATGAAGCATATTTAGTAAAAAATAATTCTCAGGCAGCAAGAATTTATGTTTTTCAAGGAGTGAATAGCGTAGAAGAATTAAATGTTATAGAAAAAAATAATTTTATACCAGTAGTAAGTGATAGGGTGCAATTAGATTTAATTAATAAATATTCAAAAAAGAAATTAAATATTATCTTAAATTTTGATACAGGAATTGGTCGTGATGGAATTCAAGTTGAAGAAATTAAATCGTTAAATTTAGCAAAATGTGAAATTCTCTTTGTCATGAGTCATTTATCATGTGCTGAACAAAAAGATCACTTTTTAAATAAAAAACAGTTGGAAAATTTTAATATTTTACAAAAATTTTTCCCTAACTCAAAGTTTACCTTCGCAAATTCAGGTGGAATATTTTTAGGTTCCAAATATCATTTTGATATGGTGAGGCCAGGGGGAGCGCTATATGGAGTGAATATATCAACAGATAAGCATGCTCAAATGCTAAATGTTGTGGAGTTTTATGCAAGTGTATTAAATAGAAAGGTATTTTATAAAAAACAATATGTTGGCTATAATGCTACTCATGAAGTAAAAAAAGGAGATAAGATACTAATTTTAAACATTGGTTATTATGATGGATATAAAAGGATTTTGAGTAGCAAATCTAAAGTTTATGCCAAAGGTTTTTTTCTGCCCGTTATAGGGGTAGTTAGCATGAATATGATTGCAGTTGATGCTAATCAATTGCCAGAATCTATCTTTATGGAAATAAAAAGTGTTGAATTAATTGGTGAAAAAATTACTATAGATGAAGTCGCAGAATTGGCAAACACAGATCAGAGAGAAGTGTTAACAAGCCTTTCAAATAGTTGTAGAAGAATTTATACGTCATGAATTTATTAGTATACGTACAAACATTAGGCACTATCACTCTAAACTTTTTAGAAAAAATAGGAGAATTAGTGATTTTCCTATTTAGCATTTTAAGCAAATTATTTGTAACTCCTATATATCTCAAAAAAATATTTCATCAATTAATTGTAATTGGATTTTATTCATTACCTGTAATTGGGCTTACTGCGATATTTACTGGAGCAGTTTTAGCCTTACAAACTTACACTGGTTTTTCAAGAATGCATGCTGAAAGTTCTATAGCTTCCGTTATTGTAATATCTATAACAAGAGAGCTGGGTCCTGTATTAGCTGGGTTAATGCTTGCAGGTAGGGTTGCAGGATCAGTGGCAGCTGAAATAGGAGCAATGAAGATATCTGAACAAGTTGATGCTTTGTATACACTTAATACTGATCCAATCAAATTTTTAATTATTCCTAAAATAATAGCAGGAACCATAGTTTTGCCTGTTTTAGTTTTAATTTCTGATATTATTGGTATATTTGGAGGCTATTTAATAGCAATATACAAAATTGGATTTGAATATCATTCATACATAAATACTACATTAAAATTTTTAGAGTATCAGGATGTGCTTTCTGGATTAATTAAAGCTGCTGTTTTTGGTTTTATAGTTACTTTTATAGGGTGCTTTTATGGATTTAGAACTTCAGGTGGGGCAAGTGGTGTTGGGATTTCTGCTACGCAATCTGTGGTAACATCGTCTATTTTGATTTTGCTATCTAATTATATAATCACAGGCTTATTATTTGTAAAATAAAGATGTCCAGAAATAACTTAATATCAATTAATAATCTCAATAAAAGTTTTGGTACAAAACAAGTATTGAAAAATATAAGCTTTAATGTAGTAAAAGGCGAATCCTTTGTTATTATTGGTGGTTCAGGCAGTGGTAAATCTGTTCTACTAAAGTGCATTGCTGGTTTGTTAAATCCTGATGAGGGTAGTGAAATAATAATAGATAATGAGTATGTAACTCATACCCATATTATTCAAAGAAAGAAATTTTTAAAAAAATTCAGCATGCTTTTTCAAGGCAACGCATTGTTTGATAGTTTGCCTATTTGGCATAATATTTGTTTTAGCTTGCTTAATTCGGGTATTTTAAATGTTGAAAAAGCTAAAGAGCATGCAATAGAAATGCTAAATTTGGTTGGGTTGAAGGAAGAAATTTTAGAATTATACCCATCTAATTTATCTGGAGGAATGCAAAAAAGGGTCGCCATAGCAAGGGCTATAGCAACAAATCCAGAAATAATGTTTCTTGATGAACCAACATCCGGTCTTGATCCCGTTATGTCTGCTACTATTACAAATTTAATTAAAAACATTAGTAAGAAGCTAAAATCAACAGCAATCACTATAACACACGACGTTAAGGTTATGGAGAAAATAGCGGATAGGGTTGCATTGTTAAAAGAGGGTGAGGTTTTTTGGGTAGATAATCTCAAAAATACAATGGAAAGTGAAGATGAATATGTTAAATTATTTTTAAATAAGTAAAGTTTAATTTTTATGGAAACCTCCTTATATTTAAAAGCCTTTTTTATATTAGTGTTGCTTGTAAGTCTTATAGGAGTAGTTGTTGCTTTAATGAAATTTTTTCAAAATAAAAATATACTAGGAAATTATTTTGCATCAGATAATAATTTAAAGCTTGAAGAATCACTAAATATAGATCATAAAAGAAGATTAGTGATGTGTAAATTTAAGAAAAAGAAGTATTTAATTTTGCTGGGCCAACAAGATATTTTAATAGATGTCATTATTGAAGAATAAAAAATTTATCAATTTTACTATTTTTATAGCAGTTATTATTGCTTTAAAATGTAATTATGCTTTTGCTCAAGGCATCAATATTGATTTTGGGGGAGAAGATGAACAAACCTTCTTCAGTAGCAAGGTAATCCAACTTATTGGTTTGATTACAATATTAAGTGTTGCTCCATCAATTTTAATTATGGTCACTTCATTTACAAAAATTACCATTGTTTTTTCCATACTTCGTCATGCATTAGGGCTACAACAAACCCCTCCAAATATTGTTATTATTAGTTTATCACTATTTCTAACTTTTTTCATAATGTCTCCAACATTCAACAAGGCATATGATGATGGATTATTTCCGCTTATGAACAATCAAATAAATGAAGAGAAAGCCTGGGTAAATATCACAGCTCCTTTTCAAAAATTTATGAAAGAAAATACAAGAGAAAAGGATTTAAATTTATTTAAAGATATTGCAAAGGAAACTCAAAATTTAGAAAAAGATGAGATTCCTTTAAGAGTTATGATACCCGCATTTATGCTGAGTGAGTTAAAAAAGGCTTTTGAAATAGGGTTTTTAATTTATTTACCATTCTTAATTATAGATTTAGTGGTGGCGTCAGTTTTGATGGGAATGGGAATGATGATGCTTCCACCTGTTATAATATCTTTACCATTTAAATTAATTTTCTTTGTAATGATTGATGGTTGGTATATGTTAAGCGGAAGTCTAGTCAAAAGTTATGGAATAGGTTAGTATAACTACAAATCAATTTACTAAAGCTTTTACTTGTTGATTTTATTAATTCTAAAAAATATTTTTTATAGTTGAAATGAGTTTTAAAGATAAATTAAACATTTCTGAAATTGAAGCTAAATGGCAAAAAATTTGGAATGAAGCTGATATTTATAAATGGGATAGCACTAAATCTAGAGAAGAAATTTTTTCGATAGATACCCCTCCTCCAACTGTTTCTGGTGAATTGCACATGGGGCATGTATTTAGTTATACCCAAGCAGATTTTATAGCAAGATTTCAAAGAATGATGGGGAAATCAGTCTTTTATCCCGTAGGTTTTGATGATAATGGTCTTCCGACGGAGAGACTTGTCGAAAAAGTAAAAAAAATTAGAGCTAAAGATTTAAATAGACAAGAATTTATAAAGGTCTGTGAAGAGGTGGTTTTAGAAGCGGAGGAAAAATTTAGGAATACTTATAAGTCTTTAGGTCTAAGTTTTGATTGGGAGCAAGAATATCAAACAATAAGCTCTAAATCTAGGAAGCTTTCTCAAATGTCTTTCATTGATTTATATAATAAGCATAAAATTATAAGAAAATTTGGCCCAAGTTTTTGGGACGTTAAAGATCAAACCGCGATTGCTCAAGCAGAAAATGTTGATAAAGAGCAGTCTGGGATACTAAATGATATAAAATTTAAAACTGTAAGCGGTGAAGAAATTATAATTGCAACAACAAGACCAGAGATGCTACCAGCTTGTGTGGCTATTTTTTATCATCCAAATGATGATAGATATAAGCACCTAAAAAATACCAAAGCTGTAATACCATTTTTTAATAACCAAGTACCTATTTTACCAGATGAAGATGTTGATCAAGAAAAGGGGACAGGTTTAGTGATGTGTTGTACATTTGGAGATATTCAGGATATTGAGTGGTGGAGAAAGCATAAACTTAACACTGTTGAATCTATAGATTTATATGGAAAAATGAAAAATGCTGGCTTTCTTGATGGTTTAAAAATTAAAGAAGCTAGAGAATTAATTATAGAAAAATTAAAATTAGAGCAACTTTTGCTCAATCAAACTGAAGTTATTCAAAATGTTAAATGTGCTGAAAGATCAGGAGGAATTCTTGAAATTATTCCGACTTATCAATGGTATATAGAAGTGTTGCCTTATAAGAGAGATTTGCATAAGAAAAATGATGAATGTAATTGGCATCCAAAGTTTATGAAAGATAGACTCACTAGTTGGATAGATGGTTTGAATCAAGATTGGTGTATTTCTAGACAAAGATATTTTGGCGTTCCTTTTCCAGTTTGGTATTCAAAAAGAAAAGGGGAAGAAGGAAAAATACTTGTTGCAAACATTGATAAACTTCCTGTAGATCCATATGTTGATTTGCCGGATGGTTATACTCGTCAAGAGGTAGAGCCAGAAACAGATGTTATGGACACATGGGCAACAAGTGCTATAACTCCTCAATTATCAAGCCAGGGGATTAGTGATGATTTTATGCTTGATAAAGAAAGACATAATAAATTATTTCCATATGATTTAAGACCTCAAGCTCATGAGATCATTAGAACATGGGCCTTTGGAACTTTAGTTAAATCGTTTTTTCATCAAGATTCTATTCCATGGAAAAATCTTATGATCAGTGGTTGGTGCTTAGCTTCAGACAAGTCTAAAATGAGTAAATCAAAGGGTAATGTCGTTACACCAGAAAAATTAATAAAAGACCAAGGTGCGGATGTTATAAGGTACTGGGCATCAAGCTCAAAACTCGGAATGGACATAGTTTATAGTGATCAAATATTTAAAATTGGTAAAAAATTAATTACTAAACTTTGGAATGCAGGTAAATTTGTGGATTCTCACATTCATGCTCTGGAGAAGAGTATTGATTCTCTAAAAGATGATATCAGTAATGGAGATATTTTTTGTGATTTAGATCTATGGATTATTTCCAATTTATACAAAGTGATTGAAAATTCTACAAACTCTTTTAAAAATTATGAATATTGTGATGCAAGAGTTTTTGTTGAGAATTTTTTCTGGAAAGATTTTTGTGATAATTACTTAGAATTAGTAAAAACGAGAGTATATGATGAAGAAAACAAACATCCAAAAGAAAAGAAAAGTGCAGCTTTGACATTAAATTATGTGTTTAATACACTACTAAAGCTTTTTGCCCCATATATGCCACATGTTACGGAAGAGATAAATTCTATTTTATATGGAAAAAATAATGAAATGGTGAACAAAATCAATATGTGGCCAAAATTGGAGAATTTTTCTTATTCTAATAAGAGCTTAAATATAGGAGTACATGTTTTAAATATACTAGAATTAGTGAGAAAATATAAGTCAATGAATGAACTTTCACTTAGGGCAGAAATTGATGAGATTCATTTTAGCGGAGAGGAAATAGAGCCGTCGGCTTTACTGGATTTAAAAAATGCATGCAATTGTAAGGAAATAATATATAAGGAAAATATTGAGCAACCTCATTTGAAATCAAACTGTGATAAGTATTCAATAATGATAATTTAAAATTATAAAAGTTGAGATAAATGCAAATTTATATTTACAATATTTCTATATATGTATAAAAATATTCTGTAACATATGGTTCTTTTTAATTTAATTACTCTCATAAGGTGCTTTATTGATGACTTCTGAAAACATAATTGTAGAAAGATATGCTTTGGCATTATTTATAAATATGGAGCGGTTAGGTCAAGTTGATGAAATTTTTAGTGAAATCAACCAGTTTTTTGATCAAATTAAAAATAGAAAATCAGTTGAGAAATTATTATTAAACAAATTTGTGCCTAAAAAAACAAAGATGATTTTTTGTAATACTCTACTTAGTAAAATCAAGATTTCTGATTTATTGAGAAGATTTACAAAGGTATTGATAGACAAACAAAGGCTATATCTATTGAAAAAAGTCATAGCTTCACTAGAAAAAATAATTAATAAAAAAAATAATATAAAAGTCTTAGAATTGATTTTAGCAAAACAATTAGATGATAATTCTTTTAATGAAGTTAAAAATGCATTGATGAAATATTTTAATGACATGAACATTAAGTTTAATATAAGTTATAATAGTTGCATTTTAGGGGGGATGATTATTAAAAAAGAATCTCTCATGTTAGATTTATCGCTTCTATCAAGAATTAAAAAAATAGAGTTTTTAATAAAAGATGCAAATTTAAAATTAATGAATTAGGTGTTATATGAGAGCTTCGGAAATAGTTGATGTATTAAAAAATGAGATTGCTAATTTAGATCAGAAAATTGAATTTGAAGAAGTAGGACAAGTTATAAAAGTTTTTGATGGTATTGCAATAGCATACGGACTTGATAATGTTGAATTTAACGAAATAGTGCGATTTGAAAATGGTACTCAGGGTATTGTTTTTAATGTAGAAGAAGATAATGTTGGAATTGTTATATTAGGTGACGATAAAAATATTAAGGAAGGTGAGGTTGTAAAGCGAGAGAAACAATTTTTTAAAGTTCCAACGGGGAAAAATTTATTAGGTAGAGTTGTAGATGCATTTGGAAACCCGCTTGATAATAAAGGTGAGCTTAAGGATGTTGTTTATAAAAAAGCTGATGTAAAGGCTCCTGGAATTATTGCTAGAAAATCAGTTCATGAACCTGTTCAAACAGGAATAAAAGCCATTGATAGTTTAATCCCAATAGGAAGAGGGCAACGTGAGTTGATTATTGGAGATAGACAAGTTGGAAAAACTGCTATAGCGATTGACACTATATTGAATCAAAAAGAAATAAATAAATCAAATAATGAAAGTGAAAAGTTATATTGTATATATGTAGCGATTGGTCAAAAAAATTCTTCGATTGCTAAAATTGTAAAAAAGTTAGAGGAGGCAGGTGCGTTAGAGTATACAATTGTTGTAGTTGCTTCAGCGTCTGATCCAGCACCACTGCAATTTTATGCGCCATATGTAGGATGTACAATGGGGGAATTTTTTAGAGATAATGGAATGCATGCGCTTATTATTTACGATGATTTAAGTAAACATGCTGTTTGTTATCGTCAGATGTCACTTTTATTAAGAAGACCTCCTGGGAGAGAAGCATATCCCGGTGATATTTTTTATGTACATTCGAGGCTTTTAGAAAGAGCTGCAAAACTTTCTGATGAGATGGGAGGTGGTTCTTTGACGGCATTACCGATTATAGAAACTCAAGCAGGAGATGTTTCTGCGTACATACCTACAAATGTAATATCAATTACGGATGGACAAATTTTTTTAGAAACAGAATTATTTTATAAAGGAATCAAGCCAGCTATTAATGTAGGATTATCTGTTAGTAGAGTTGGATCGGCAGCTCAGATTAATGCAATGAAAAAAGTTGCAGGAACCATGAAACTTGATTTAGCGCACTATAGGGAAATGCAAGCTTTTTCTCAATTTGCATCTGATTTGGATTTATCAACAAGAAATTTGCTTGAAAGGGGTGATAAGCTTACTGAATTATTAAAGCAACCTCTCTATACTCCTTTGCAAATAGAGGAGCAAGTAATTTCAATATTTGCAGCAGTTAAGGGATTTTTAAAAGAAGTAGATTTGCAAAGTATTGGTGATTTTGAAAATAAATTACTTTTTCAAATCAAAAAAGACAAAAAGGATTTGTTGAAAAAAATTAGAAAAGAAAAAAAACTTTCTGATGAGATGCATAATGAGCTTACAGAATATTTAAATCAATTTGTAAAATTATACTCCTAAAGTATGCCGTCACTAAAACATATAAAAAATAGGATAAAAGGAATAAATTCTACCAAAAAGATTACTCAGGCAATGAAGATAGTTTCCGCATCTGGCTTGAGGAGTGTACAAGATAGTATAGGTAATGCTGATGCTTATTTAAAAGGATTTCAAAAACTTTTAATTGATGTAAATAATAAAAATCCTGGGCTTTTTAGACGATTTATTTCTTTATTTGAGAATAAAAAAGAATCAAATATATTATTTGTTGTTTTTGGTTCAGATAAGGGATTATGTGGTTCATTTAATTCAAAAATAACTAACCATATTACTTCAAAAATACAAGTAAATCACAATGCTAAGATTTTTTGTGTTGGAAATAAGATTTCTCAGTACATGCAATCTCATCATAAAGAAAATATTGAAAAATGTGTCCCGTTTTTTAGAAAAAATAATAAAAAAGTTTCTTATAATGCGGTAGCTTTGCTTAGTAGTGAGATTAAGGATGTACTTTTTAACGGAGAATTTAGTGAATGCAGAATAGTATATACAAAATTTAAATCTGTTTTAAACCAACAAGTTATAGATATTAACTTGTTGCCACTGCAAATTGATGAAATAGAAAAGCTTAGTTATTTTGCAAAATCAGATAAAGAGATTTTTGAATTTGACAATAATTTGGAAATAATTTTGGAAAAATTGATTCAAAATTATATTAATGCCACAGTTCTGTATGCATGTTCTAATAGTTTAACTTGCGAACATTCAGCAAGGATGCTAGCAATGGATAGTGCAACGAAAAATTCTGACAAAATGCTTAAAGAGTTGAATTTGCTCTATAACAGGAGTAGACAAGCTATTATCACGAAAGAATTAATTGAAATTATTTCTGGGGCAGAGGCAACTAACTGAATATAAATAATTTGGATGGTAACATATATATGAATAAAGGAAAAATATCGCAAATTTTTGGTGCAGTAGTAGATATTAAATTTGAAGGTGAAATGCCAAATATTCTCAATGCTTTAAAATATAAGGATAAAAGCAGAGAAATTGTTTTTGAAGTAGTACAACATACAGGAGATGGTGTAATTAGAGCAATTGCAATGGATTTAACTGATGGGTTAAAGAGAGGGGATGAGGTCGTTGATACTGGTAAACCAATAACAGTTCCTGTAGGGAAAGAAACACTTGGAAGAATTATGGACGTAGTTGGTAATCCAATTGATCAAAAAGGAAAAATAGAAAGTGAAAATTATGCGTCTATTCATAAAAAATCTCCAGCACTTGAATCTTTATCAACTGAGACAGAAATTTTAGTAACAGGGATAAAAGTTGTTGATTTGCTGGCTCCATATATAAAAGGTGGTAAGATTGGTTTATTTGGAGGTGCAGGTGTTGGGAAAACAGTATTAATAATGGAGTTAATTAACAATATTGCCAAAGCGCACGGTGGCTATTCAGTTTTTGCAGGTGTTGGTGAAAGAACAAGAGAGGGCAACGATCTGTATCATGAAATGATTGATTCTAAAGTTATTGATGAAAAAAATATTACCAACTCAAAAGTAAGCTTGGTATATGGGCAAATGAATGAGCCACCTGGAGCAAGGATAAGAGTTGCATTAACAGGTCTTTCAATTGCTGAACACTTTAGAGATCAGGAGCAGCAAGATGTATTGTTTTTTGTGGATAATATTTTCAGATTTACTCAAGCTGGTGCTGAAATTTCTGCATTACTTGGAAGAATACCATCTGCAGTTGGTTATCAACCAACTCTTGCGACAGAAATGGCAGATCTTCAAGAGAGAATTACTTCAACAAAAACTGGGTCAATCACTTCTGTTCAGGCAATATATGTTCCAGCTGATGATTTAACTGATCCAGCGCCAGCTACATCATTTTCTCATCTTGATGCAACGACTGTTTTAAATAGACAAATTGCAGAACAAGGGATATATCCTGCAATTGATCCATTAGATAGTACATCTCAAGCATTGTCTAAGGATGTGGTGGGTGAAGAACATTATAAGGTTGCCAGGGAGGTTCAAAAGACACTACAAACGTATAAATCGTTGCAGGATATAATAGCGATTTTAGGGATGGATGAGCTTTCTGAAAGTGATAAATTAATTGTTTCAAGAGCTAGAAAAATTC
>Ga0114932_10001485_pt1 | contig 26536 bp, 34 predicted proteins | sample 2SBtaG_2_FD_87286 | JGI IMG/M metagenome (GOLD analysis project Ga0114932, IMG submission 87286) | Deep subsurface microbial communities from Kolumbo volcano to uncover new lineages of life (NeLLi) - 2SBTROV12_ACTIVE470 metaG | ecosystem: Environmental > Aquatic > Marine > Volcanic ...
CTGTAGATGGCTTACAATTAGTGTCAACTAGTCAGATAAAGATTAGAAAATTTTTTAGAGGTGTTTTATATGTTGGCACGAAGAAATAACCCGGTTAATTCGTTTTTTGGGAGTGGGTTCCCAGATAGTTTGTTTAGTAGTTTATTGAGTTACCCAACATTTTCTGATGAGTCCAGAAGCTACGTGATTCCTGTAGACGTTGTGTCTAATAATGATACTGTTACTGTAACAGCATCGTTACCGGGAGTATCGGTAGACAATGTGGATGTTTCAGTAGAGAACGGTATTCTTACAATAAATAACAAAACTGATGTTTCTTCCAATAAGGAAGAAGGAAATTATGTTCTTAGAGAACGAGTTCAAGGATTATCTAGTCGTTCTATTAGGCTTCCAAAGGATGCCGATGTAGATAGTGCGGAAGTATCACTTAAAGATGGAATACTAACCATTCAATTTAAAAATGGTCATCCACGGCAAGTGAAATCACTTCCAATTTCAACAAGCTAGAAAATTGGGGGATTTTTCCCCCTCTTTTCTGTTGACAACAATATTTTTATGCTGTAGTTTAGTAGAACAAGCACTTTAAAAAGCTATTGCACCCAAAACCCCGATAAGTTCCTTGAAATAATAGGACACCTAAGACTCTGTAGGGCAGACCTAGACCTAAACAGAGAGGGTAAGTTGTTAACAGCAGACCGTGGACGATGGGGAACTGGAGAATAGTAGAGTAATCTACACCTTGGTAAAGCGTCACCGGGGCAAGGCCAGATAATCTGGATAATCCAAAATAAGGCGGTTAAAAATCCGCACACTGTTCCCAAAAACCTGACATAGCAATAGAAATTTTTAAAAGAATATAACACCCTTTGGTTTTTCGTCAGGTTTTACAGGGGGGAACTTGTGGTTAAAATATAATAGTATATTAAACCTAGCTACTAGAATATTAAGTACTAGTAGCTAATTTTTTACAATATTAGTATTGACAAAAAGAAGGATTTATTTGATATATGAAAGTTGAAGTTTATAGAAATTTACATAAACATTGTTGGAGTATACGAGACACTAAAACTGGTAGAGTAATTGAACATACAAATAATGTTCATATAAAAGATGCAAAATTAGTAGTTCGGAAAGCTGGACGAGAAAAGGTATTACGTGAAAAACGAAAAAATGTTCACGCTTTTGTGAGAGGTACAATTGAATCTTGCTCCTCTTGCCATACTGAACAAATAGCGTATAATCCTTACAAATATGATTCATTTGTGTTAGTAGAATCAAAAGAACCTATTTTTAATGCAGAACATGTTTACTTAAATATTTTAGGAGAAGTTTGGAAATGACTACTGAAAAAAGAAGGGGTAGGCCAAAGGGTAGTAAAAATAAAGTTAAAGAGCAAAAGGTTGTAACTAAACAAGAAATACAGATTGATGATAGACCATCTAGAAGAAGAAAAACTCCTGTATTAACTGATGAAATAAATCTGGATATGAGAAGTGTTTGGGAACATATGAGAACAGGGACTGCTAATTACGTCAATTTAGTTAAGAATTTAGAGTTACATAAGGAAGATATTCCAATATTTGCAGAGAAATATAGAAAGAGTCATAAACGACCACCGGGATATGTAGTAATAAACCCTAGAAATTCACATTTAATTCGATATATAAAGAAAGAGTTTCCCGATATTGGTATATGTGGTTCTAAAGGTACTGCTTTATGGGAACTAATGTTCTGTGTAGGTTAGGTAAATCTTGACTTTTTTACTTAAAATAACTACAATATATTCTAATTACCGTGTAGGGTAATAATTTAAATTAATAATGTTTCTGATAAGGAGACAGGATTATGATAACTGCTATTGATACGTATACCCAATTAAAATATAGGTGTATGAGTTGTGATACACGATTCATAATTTGTACTAACAATCCAGAGGGCTGGTCATCTAATTCAACGACTTGTCCTGATTGTTCTACTATCGGAAATTTCATAGTTTGGCGTGAGATGAAAGATGGTGAGATTATAGAGGCTGTTCCGGGTGAAGCGGAATTAGTTTCTATATCTGCACAAAATCAAACTCACTATGAGTAATAAAAATCAAAATACTGATACAACTGTTTGTCCTTGGTGTAACCATATAGAAGAATTAGAGAAAGGTATACGAAGTGAGTGGTTCACTTGGACTAGTATTGAAGATAGGCTTGTTTATCTTTGTTGGAATTGTGCAGATAAAGTTCATTCTAATTATATAAACAGTGAAAGAGCTAAAGAAAGATAAACTACTTAAATTCCTTGACGTTAGTAGAAATTTATTGTACAATACTAGAAATTAGAACTTAGAAAGGAAAGGAAGTAAAAATGCCAGCAGATTTAACCATTAATTCAGACGGACAGATAGAGATGTTTTATACAGGGGAAGCCCCTTGGCATAGGCTAGGAACAGAAGTTTCTCATGCTCTAACTAGTGAAGAAGCTATAAAAGCCGCCAATATGGATTGGAATGTGGTTACAAGACCAGTTTTGTACACCACTCCCGATAGCTTTATACCTAAAGAAATTCCTAATCGAGTTGCTGTAGTTCGGGAAGATACAAACGAGGTATTTACTGTAGCCTCTGATAGATATACTCCATTACCTAATAGAAAAGCATTTGAGTTTTTTGATAGTGTAGTTGGTGCAGGTCAAGCAATTTATCATACGGCTGGTACTATTAACGGTGGTAAGAAACTTTGGATTCTAGCTAAACTAGATGGCGAATTGAAAGTTACTAATAATGATATTCTTCATAAGTATATCTTGTTAGGTTCTTCTCATGATGCTTCTATGCCACTGTCGATGATGTTTACTACAGTGAGAGTAGTTTGTAGTAACACGTTCTCACTTGCGTTAGATATGAATCAAAAATCAAATGGTGTTAAGTTTACGGCTAAACATACTCCAAGTATTTCTACAAAAGCAGTTAGTGCAAGACAAACTCTAGATTTAGCAGAAGCATATTTTGAAAATATGATGGTTGGTATTAACGGTTTAGTGGAACACGAGTGGAGTTCTGTAGATATGAAGAGATTTACGTACACACTATTTGACTTAGACGTTGATAAATCAATAGAGGAACAACGTAAGAATAAGGCATATGCCGCTGATAAAGTTATCGACCTGTTTTCTAATGGGCGTGGCAATGGAACGAATACTAAATGGGATGCGTTCAATGCGGTAACTGAGTATGTAGATTACAATCGCCCTGTTGGTCATAAAGTTGAAACTGGCGAGAGCAATTCTCTTGAAGTTGTAAATAAGCGTCTTAATGATGCTTGGTATGGTTCGGGAGCCGATTTGAAACAACGTGCGTGGGACTTGCTTACCGTAAGGTAAGCATTGCTCCTATGATTGGTTCATGGTAATAGGTTTTTATAGCACTTCACCTATTGCCGTGAACCATTATTTTTGGGATAATAGAGCATCTTTGTTTAGGGGATGCCATGAAAGAAAAAATATTGTCCTATAAAAATACTCTACTTTCTCCAGTGATGCTATTTTTTATACTTATACATACGTGTGAAGATATAGCGTTGCTATCTATCGGTAAATTTGCTCCACTACCTACTCCTATTATGTATATGGTAGGGTTGGGTGTATCATGGATAGTTATGTCTGGTATAGTACATCGTTATTTTGGGAAGATACTCCATAAACATTAAGATTAAGAATGATAAAAATTGATTACGATTTTCCATATTTTGTTTTAACTTTTCCGTATAATCAAAATGATTTAAGAGCAGTTCGTTCTTTACCTCTTAGAGATTGGGTTAAGATTGATAAAGTTTGGAAAGTTCCACAATTAGCTGTTAAGACATTAGATGGCCTTCATGATGCCCATTGGACATCTGAAGCCATTGATGCTCAAAAATCTATTGACAGTAGTTTACTTGAGTTAATTGAATATAAGTTTGATGATTCAATTACTGATGAAGCTACTTTATTACGCCCATATCAACAAATAGGTGTGAATTTTCTATCTAAGGCAAAGAAAGCACTTTTGGCTGATGAGATGGGTTTAGGTAAATCTATTCAATCTATTTCTACGGTAGTTAATTTGAATGGGAAACGCAATTTAATACTATGCCCATCTACCTTAAAGTTGAATTGGAAAAATGAGTTTGATAAGCACTTTGGTATTAACGCTGTTGTAATTTCTGGCACTAAGAAAGAACGAGCTAAGAAATGGTTAGATAAAAAAAGTCAGTACGTTATAGCTAATTATGATTTATTGAGATTAGATTGGGAGTCTATTCCTAAAGATTGGGACTCTATTATTGCTGATGAAGTGGTTTATCTAAAACATAATACATCATCACGAACTAAATTAGCTAAAAAGCTAAAAAGTCCTGTGAGGTTAGCATTGTCTGGATTGCCCTTAGAAAATAATCTAATGGAGTTTCAATCTATAATGGAATGGGTAAGGCCAGAAATTGTTCCATCTGCATATAGGTTTAAGTACAGGTATGGGGTTTGGGATTATGGTGGAAAACTAACTGGTTATAAAAATTTAGATGAATTACATATGCTAACATCACCCTTTATTTTAAGAAGAACTAAATCTCAGGTACTGACTGAGTTACCGCCTAAGATACGTACAGATTTTCCATTAGAGATGACATCGGCTGTTTCAAAATCTTACGATACTATTAAGAATGAATTTATAAAATGGTTAAAGGGAGATGGGAAAGAGGCATCTAATATAAGTGTGTTAGAGCAAACTATTAGACTTAGGCAGTTTGTTGAGTTTCCTGAGAGTGTGGGTCTAACTTCAGTACCTAATTTAAAGTTAGAGTGGTTGAAAGAAACATATGAAAATATTCCAAAAATTGTAGTATTTACATATTTCAAAGAATCAGTTCGATTATTACAAGAAGCATTTGATGCCCAATATATTTTAACAGGTGATACTCCTACAGAAGATAGGTTTGATTTGATTGAGAGATTTAATGCAGAGCCTACTGGTATGCTGATTATGACAGATGCAGGTCGTTTTGGGTTGAATGTCACAGGTTGTTCTACAGTTGTAAATTATGGAAATTATTATAATCCAGCTACTATGGAGCAACGTGAGGATAGGTTGCATAGGTTTGGTCAAACTGATACTGTAAATGTATTAAATCCTTTTATAGTAGGAACTGTAGATGAGGGTATTAGGAATATATTTTTGAAAAGGGCGAAAGATATAAAGGAGTTTGTTGAGGGTTCTGAAAGAGTTAGTATAGAGAGGATGAATCGCAGGGATTATGAAAAGCTTGTAACAGGTGGATAATATGCCAGATGGAATTAAGACTATTAGATGTTGTGAATCTTCACATTGTTATAAAGAACAAACATATTCCTTTGAACTAACTTCTGGTACGATTATATTTTTATGTAAGAATCATTACATAGAAGAGTCTAAGAAAAAATTCGGAGAGGATTACGAAATAACTGATGATATTAAGTGATAAAGATATTAGGGTTGCTCTAGATTATAAAGAGATTGAAATTTCTCCTATGCCTTCGGATGAGGCTTTTCAACCATCATCTATTGATTTAAGGTTAGGTGAAGGATTTTTATCTATTGATGGGACTAAGTTATCTGAAAAACAGTATACTGTTAAACCTAATGAATTCTTATTAGCATCTACATTAGAGAGTGTAACACTACCTAGTGGTATAGTAGCTAAATTGGAAGGAAAATCTAGCATTGGTAGAAAAGGTATCTTTGTTCATGTTACTGCTGGATATGTTGACCCCGGTTGGAAAGGCAGATTAACACTTGAAATATATAATGCTTCTTCCGAACCTTATGTATTAAAAAGTGAGGATAAAATTTGTCAGATTAGATTTATGCGACTTTCTTCTCCGGTTGAAAGATTATACGGTGATTCTGCATTAGGGAGTCATTATCAAAATAGTGAGGGAACACGAGCTTCATATGCCTCCAAAAACAGTACGAAAAATTAAGTTAAAACTCCCCGAAAAATATACAGCTAAAGATGTATATAATTATTGGGGTGAATGTTATTCTAAGTATGCTTCTACTGATTATAATCCAAGGGGATTTATTGGTCATGAACTTCAGCAGTTAAAAGAAGCACTTGCTTTATATGATATTTATGCTGTACTATTAGCGGTAGAATCTGGTGTATTAAATGGTGAATCTTCCTTGGTATATTTCCTCTCTAAGTTAGATGAATATATACCATCGACTGAATATCCGAATTTACACTATTGGGTTAGAAAACAGGGTGACTCTGACCATAAAGCATTGTTGTTGAGTTTAACACTATTGGAGTCTAAGTGGATTCCTGACCCAATGGATAATCGTAAAAAACAAGAGTTAGCGGAGTCCTTAAATTCTTGGGTGGAGAAAATAACTATATGAATGGTTCTAAACAGGGTCATCACAAAATAATTAAGCCTATTGAGTTAGTTAGTCCGTGGCTTCCGAAAGGTATTGATGCTATTACGTTATGGCCTTTCATCTTCTATCGTAAGGGTTATGCTGATAATATGCCTTTGAGAAGCCATGAGTATTATCATTGGTATCAAGCTAAAAAATTTGGGGTATTTCCTTGGTATCTTACGTATGTATTTTTAATGGTTGTTTATTTAGGTAGGTCAAAAGTATCTCATCCATTTGAAAAAATGGCATACGCCGAGCAAGCAGAAGTTGAACAGTTAATAAAATCACATAAAAAAACAAGCGATTATTTAGAGAAAAAATATTTAGTTTAATATGAGAGTAGTAAAGTGGAAAGTTACGGATTTATTGAGTCTGGAATAATATTTGGAATAGATAGTTTAACAACATTAAAGCAATTAAAATACACCCCTAAAGATTTTTCAGTGCATTCTGAAGCATTGGATTTTTTACTTGATTACTATGATGGATATTCTGAGTTTCCATCATCAGGACTTTTGTCAGAAAAGTTTCCCGATTTAGATTCAACTGCGATTGATTCATCGTTAGACTATTGTTTAAATGCTTTTCGTAAGCAAGTCATTTATCGTAATGTAGTTGATGTAATTAATACCCATAAAAATCGTTTAACTGATGACCCTGAGTCGGTTATTGGTTCATATTTAGAAGGTCTTGAGAAAATAACACTTCAGCATGATGATGATTTACTTCTTTATGATAGTGGTACAGAAGACCGTTTAGAGGATTATAGGCATAAGAAATCTCAACGCTCTAGTAAATTTGGTATTATAGGTATACCGACCCCATTTAAAAGCATTAATAATTCTGGTGTTGGTATGCAACCCGGAGAGGTTTATTCGGTTTTTGCTAGACCCTCTGTTGGTAAAACATGGATGTGCTGTAAGTTTGCTACAACTGCTGCTATGTGTGGATATAAAACCTTATTTGTATCAGCAGAAATGCCAGTAAAAGAAATCATGATGCGATTAGACGTACTTACTGCCAATGCTATGAAGTATAAATTTACCCATGATAGTTTACGAACTGGTCAGGGTTTAGATGAAGAATCTTATAAGGACTTTTTATCTAAGGTTAATCAAGAGAACATGTTTGTTTGTGATTCTATAGACCAATCTACTGTTAGTATAGCTGGTATTTCTAGTTTGGTTCGTAAACATAAGCCTGATTTGATTGTTTTAGATAACATAGACCTTGTAGGTGTAAACACATCTGGTAATCAAGCCCTATGGGAAAAGATGCACTCATTATTTTATGGTATGAAGAATATATGTACTGTTAATAAATGTGCTTGTATTATTTCTACACAAGCCAATAAGGGTGGATTTGATGTCTTTGCTCCACCTCAAGCTCATCATGTGGCTTTTGGTGATGCTTTAATTCGTGCTTCAGATGTCGCTTTCTCTATGTTTTGTGTAGAAGATAATATAGGGAAGAGGATGCTCCAATTTCAAAAATTCCGTAACAGTAGTTTAACTAATGATACTGTAACTTTAGATTGGAATGTAAATATAGGTTTGGTAAAAGAGGAATAAGTCTTGTTTTATTTTGGAATATACAGTATAATACTATAAATAAAATTGATAATTGATGATTGATAAAATTATGAGAGATTGGGGAAAGGCATTAATAGAGGCAGGATTTGATGTTCCTAATGATAAGGTTCAATTCAATATATCCTGTCCGTTTCATGGCCCTGATAAACACCCATCCTTATCTGTAAATTTAAGTTTAGGGAAGTGGATTTGTCACACTGGTTGTGGTAGTGGTTCCCTCGCTGGACTCCTCTCTAATTATTTGGATATTAGTCTTTTATCTGCTGAACGATTAGCTTTTGATGATTCTATTAAAGACATAGAATTTTTTGATGTATCGGAAGAAGCTTCTGATATTCCGATTCCAGAAATTGATATCCCTTATGATTTTTCATCTGTTCCAGAATGGATTTTTGATAGGGGTTTTACAAAAGCTTCTCTTAAAAAGTGGAACTGCGGTATTAATTTAGAACGAGGTTCGTTAGTAATTCCAGTAAAGGATGAAAAGTCTAGGAATATTGGGTGGATAGAACGACATAGACCATCATCTAATTTTAGATACCAATATTCTACAGGATTACCTAAAAGTAAAATTTTGTTTGGGTTGCCTCAATCTAAAATACACGATAAGAATTATTTATGTATTACTGAAGGAGCCTTGGATTGCATGTGGCTAGACCAGAATGGTTTTCCAAGTGTAGCACTTTTAGGTGTATTCTTATCAAATAGGCAAAAAGAATTGATTAAAACTATAGGAGTAAGTGAAATAATATTATGTTTGGATAATGATGAAGCAGGAATGAAAGCAACCGAATATGTTAATCGAGAAATGAGGCAATTTTGTCCTGTTAGTAGAATAACATTAGAGGGTGTTAAAGATGTTCAAGACGTTAGAGATTACACACAATTGAATCAAATTTTAAATGATAGGACGGTACTATAAAATGGCTGGAATAGGTAAAATATCGCAACGGCGAAGGGACACTCTTAGTACTTTTACTGGTGGAAGAGAAGTCTTTCTGAGAGATGGGGACCAAGTTTTGTTGTCTATCGTACCAACAGGTGACGATGATGATGAGCGGTTAACTGATTTTTGGAGACATGCTGTTCAGACTCAGACTAATGAAGGTACTACTAGATGGACATATTCGCTATGTGGGAAATCGGTAGATAAATACTGTGATGTGTGTGCTAGTGGTCAAAGGGCGCAACATAGGTTTGCTTTTTGGGCATACGTGTATCATATACTACACTCTGAAAGAAGCAATGATTCGTGGACTGAGGTAAAGAGCAAGGCTGGTTCGGATTCTCAGTATAAAGAAGAAGTTAATGGTTTCCGAATGTTTAGTCAGGGATTCGGTCAACGAGATTATCTGTGGAATCAGGTAGTTGATATCTATGAAGAAAACGGTAATCTTAATGATAAAGTAGTTCGTGTTAGACGTAGAGGTTCGGGTATGCAAGACACTAATTACTCGATTCAAGTAACTAATACTGCTACTAAAATTCCTCAAGAATCTACTGACGAGATGGAAGAATTAGGAAACGCCATAACTTTCTTCATTGATAGAGAAGAAAATTCTACCTTTAATGGTAATGGGAATACTAGTTCTAACGGTACAACTGCTACTAAAGCCGTTTCGTTAGATGATGACACTGTTTCTGAATCTTCGGATAGCCCATCTGTTGAAACCTTAGATGAGTTATTTGATAAGGATGCATTGTTTTAGGAATGTCTGCTAGGAGAAGGAGAGGAGTAGGTTATTCAGAAACTCTGTTAGAGGGTGGGTACTGTTTATGGTTAGGGTTTCGTATTAAAGCTAGTGATTATCAGAATCTTCCCCTCTCCAATTCCTTTTTAAAAGAAAGGGCTTTGGGTGGTCATATGGGTACTATAGTTGAAGCTGGATTGTTCGGTGCGGAAGTCGAATTTTCAGTTTCTTATGGAAGAAAAGATATAGTTAATTTATGTCTAGATGTTTCCGAATTGTTGCCATTGACCAAAGAAGAAGCAACGGAATTACTAATAAAACATATAGATGAAGGAGAATCATCAGTGAGTACGCAAACACATACAAAGAAAAGTTCAACATATAAGTGTTCGGAGAGAGGATGTTCGCATGTATCTCCATCTCCACAGGGGTTAGGAACACATAAGGTCAGGACACATAAACTTCAATCTCAAAGGGGAGTTCGCAAAGTAGCGATAACTTCTACTAGAAAGGCTACGTCTGGAAGAACCACTTCTGGAAGGTCTACTTCTACTTCCGTATCGACAGTATCTAGTTGGAAATCACAGCATGATGCTTTATTGAGGAAGTATAATCGGTTATCTACTAGATATAATTCGTTAGTAGGGTCTTTAAGGAAAATTAGTACTCAATATACTTCTGTATAGTGGGTCAATACACGTTATTTATTTTGAGGTTGGGAGCGTACCAGTATAAACGCTCCCAATTTCATCTATAGGTTTATATTATGACTGATGTAGTTAATTATTCTTATGAAGAATTAAGTAATATATTTAAGCAACAAAGATATATAGCTGTTGATACAGAAACTACAGGTTTGCATTGGTGGCGTACTGAAGTTTGTGTAGTTTCTTTTGCGTGGTCTGATGGTTCTACTGCTTTATGGGTTCCAAAAGAGGAGCGTAGACCAGATAGTCCGATGGCAAGGTTATTAACTGAATTATTTGATTGTCCTACAAATAGAACCGTATTTTGGAATGCTAAATTTGATTTCCATCAGATAAGAAGTACGTTTGGTGTTGAGCCAAAATCATGGGATTGTTTTCATGATGCTATGATTATGTGCCATTTATTAGACGAGAATAGACGTATGGCACTCAAGATTAGGGTTAAGGAAGATTTAGGAATTGAGCCTGTAGAAGAGAAGCAATTAAAGCTTCATATGCGTAGAAATAAGTTAAGTACTTATGATGAAATTCCATTAGATATTCTTCTTCCCTATGCTGTTAAAGATGCTGAATTTACATTAACTTTTTATGCAAATTATTTTTCTGATATACGTGATAATTTCTTAGAGGTTTATGACCTAGAGAGAAAATCTTTACTTGTTTTAATGGAAATGGAACGTCATGGTGTTTTAATAGATAGACCCTATTTAGAAGGTGTTCAAGAGCAATTATTAGTTGAATTAGATGAGTTAGATTTATCTATTAAAAATTTGGTTGGGGATGAATTAAATATAAATTCTCCTAGACAACTTGCCGATTATTTCTTCCGAAAAGAAGGGTTAGCACCTATAAAAATGGGTAAGAATCATGAAAGTGTTGATGTTTCTGTTTTAGAGCAATTAAAACATCCATTAGCTGAACAGTTAGTTAGTTATAGAAAGAAATTCAAGCTTGCTAATACTTATGTTGCTCCGATGTTGGAGATGTTAGATGATAATGGTAGGTTACATTGTTCTTATAATCAGGTAGGGGCTAAAACAGGCCGAATGTCTTGCTCTGACCCCAACTTACAAAATATACCTAGTGATAGAGAAACCTCATTAATTCGTAGGGCGTTTGTTTCAGATACCGGAATGGTGTTCTTTGATTATTCTGGAATGGAAGCTAGGGTTTTTGCTCATTATTGTAATGATACTAAATTGTTAAATGCTTATAATGAAAATTTAGACCCTTATACTATGGTTGGGGCTTCGATATTTGATATGCCTTATGATGAGGTAGTGTCCAAACTTGAAGCAGGGGATGAAGAAGCTAAACATATACGATATGTCGGTAAGACTACTTTCTTATCTACTATTTATGGTGTAGGTAGGAAAAGATTATCTGGTCAACTAGAAGTATCTATGGAAGAAGCACAGTCATTTTTAAAGAGCTTTTTCAATCTTTATCCGAAGATTCGACCGTTTATTCGTACTATTAGTGACCAAGCTAAAGTTAATGGGCATATTACAACTTTGGCTGGTAGATATAGACGTTTGGAATTTCAAGATAATTACAAGGCTGTGAATGCCTTAATACAGGGAACTGCTACTGGAGATATGTTGAAAGCATCATTGATTAAAACTCATGAGGCATTGAAAGATACAGGTGGAAGTCTCTCACTTGTTATTCATGATGAAGTTTCAATTGAGGGATTACCCGATGAAGGCATTCCTGTGATAAAATCAATACTAGAAGATTTTAAAGGGTTTAATGTTCCGATACCAGTTGATGTTAGTATTTCAGAATATTCATGGGCAGATAAAAAAGAAATTTTTAATTATGGAGCATAGTAAAGAATGGCTAAGATATCACAAGGTTTAAGTTTTACATTTAGGGTAGGACAGGCATCTAATCAATATTGTAAGGTTAATATAGAGGTGTCAGAAATTGATACTGAGTTACCTTTAGATGAACAGATTAAGAAAGTTGACGATACTTTAGATGTTGTGTGGAACCATATGCGAGAGAGAATTGATAATCAAATTGATGAAGTTTTGAAAGAACAGGAGTCTGATTAAATGGCACGACCACGAAAAAAGAAAGATGAAACTACCCCATTAACTTTAGATGAGTTAGGGTCTAAATATGGGGATGTTCTTAGTATGGGTTCTTCAGATGCGTTTGAATATGAACGTATTTCATTTGGTATACCTGCTTTAGATAAATTGTTGGGTGGTGGTATACCTAAGAAACGATTAACTCTTTTAACAGGTCAATCTAATGCTGGAAAATCTTATTTAGCATCTCAGGCAGTAGTTAATGTTCAGAAATCCGGTGGTACAACTGTATGGCTTGATTCAGAAATGAGTTGGGATAGGGAGTGGATGCAGAAATGTGGTGTGGATACGGATAATATTTTATTAGCACAACCCCTTACTGGAGAGGATGCATTTGATACAGTTAGGGATTTAATGATTGATGGAGTAGATTTAATAGTATTAGACTCTATTGCTGGTTTGGTTCCTTCTGCTGTTCATGATGAGGACTTTAGTTATAATCCTATGGCTTGGCAAGCAAGATTAATAAATACGTCTTTACCCAGACTATTTCCTCATTTTAAGCATGGGTCTGCATTGGTAGTTATTAATCAAGTTCGTAGTAGTATGGGGCCAGTAGCATTGGATGCAATGCCGGGTGGGGTTGGACAAGTATTTTTCTCTCATATGATTTTACAGGCTAAACGGTCTGGATGGATTGAGGAGAATAAAGAGAAAGTCGGTTTTGATATAGAAGTTAGGTTACGAAAATCAAAAGCTGGTGGCACTCCATTTAATTCTTGCACTGTTCCATTTAGGCTTGATGGTGGGTTTGATATTATTGAGACTTGGATACGTGAAGCCTTAGATATGGGGCTAGTTAAACAGTCAGGACCGTGGTATGAATTACCAGACTTAAATGAGAAATTAATGGGGTTAAACAATGTGAAAAATTATTATATAGAGAACCCCGATAAATTTGATTTATTAAAGGATAATGTTGGTGACTAATAATAAAGAAATGGCTTTAATAGATATTGGAAATTTTCTTCCAGAAGAAACGGTTTTGGATACTTTATTAACACAGTTTTTTGAATATACTGAGAAAGACCCTGACTCTATTAATTTAAGGGATGATGTCTTAGCTCTTGGTATTGGATATCAGACAGTAAGAGTATTCTCTTATTTGTCTGAATTACTGTCTAAAGAACCATTTGGTAACTTGACAGGTAAGGAGTTGTCTGAGACTATTCATTATAGTATAAAATACTTTAATGCTAGATTAGATAAGGAAGGTAGAGATTATGATAACTTATGAATATAAAGGTATAGATTTATCATCATTGGGTGGCCTTGACTCAGTTGTTGGTGCGTTCAATGAGCAAGGGGCTATTGGATGGGAGCTTGTATCTGTATTAGGTGGTATAGGCTACTTTAAACGTGCTTCTAATAATGGGTTTGGTGGGGCAGATACAATAGATGATACTGAGTCTAACGATGCTAGTATGACTATTATAACTACATCGCATCCTGCTGGTGAAGAAGTTGCTACAGAACCTCAAAAACGTAGGGTTGGAAGGCCACCGAAGGTTGATAGAACTGTTGGGGTTATAATGGCAGAAGACACCATTATGCCTTCTCCAGAAAGCCTATCGTAGCTTGAAGCCACGAGATTTCACAGTTCAAGAAAATCATATAGCTGATATACTATCTGATTTAGGGTTACGCTATGAACAGCAATACTCTATTGGTTCAAGGACTGTTGATTTTTATTTACCTGAGATGAATAGTGTTATAGAGGCTGATGGTGTCTACGGTCATCTGAGAAAAGCCGATAGAAAACGAGATTCAGAATTACTAAGTTTGGGTATTTGTGATATTTATCATATACGAGATTTAACTAAGCCCAATATTCTTAATACATTGGTAGGTTTATTTTGTCAGGAATAAAATCAATTTTACGTCAGAGGGAACATAAAGAACCCTTAACAACAAAACATGATGATTGGTTGGTTAAAGAGATTGATAGACATTTAACATCAACATCTGAACAACGTACACCCTCTAAAGGTATTTTTTACCCCTCATTTTTAGGGTCTACTTGTGATAGATTGTTGTATTTACATTACAATGGTTTATTGCCAAATCAGAAATTTGAACCCAAGACATTACGAATTTTTTCTCATGGACATGCTACTGAGAATAGGTACAAAGATATATTTTCTAAGATGAGGATTTTATTGGGTGATGAGGTTCAAGCTCGTTATGATAATCCATGTATTCATGGAAGGGCTGATTTTATCTTGAATTTACCTGAGTTTGGAAGAACTATCATTGAGCTTAAAACTATTAACGAGAGAGGGTTTTCTAATTTAAGTGTCCCTAAATCAGACCATGCGACTCAAATTCAAATATATTTAAATGTGTTGAATATAGATAATGGGTTTGTTCTTTATGAATGTAAGAATGACCAACAACTTAAAGCATTTCATATTAAGCGTTCTTCTTCAGAGTGGGAAGGAATTTTAAATAGGTGTATTAAGATACAGAATATGTTAGAGGTTCCAAAGATATCAGCTATTACTCATGATAAATGGTGTAATTGTTTGAATGTAAAAGAGTGAGATAAATGCTTGAATCGCAACAAAATGAAACTCATTTAGGTGCTGTATTGAGAAGAGTGGATTCGTACTTTGAACAATTAGAACTTCCTCAATTAGAGGCTGATTTAGAAGCCCCTAAAATTATTGCTATATCCGATTTAGAGGACTGTACCAATAAAGATTTAGAAAATTACCTTTTACTATTTGGTGGGTTTCGTTCTTATTTGGATACAAAATTAGCTTCTGTTGAATCTAGAAAAACTATATTAGAGGCAAGTTTTGAGGAAGGTCTTAATAGAATGTTGTATATTTTAGAAGAAAAATATGGGGATGAAGGTAGACGTAGACCGAATAAAGAAAGTTTGCGTGGGGAAGCCATCGCCTCTAATTCTAGTTTAAAAAGAACACGACAAGAATTGATTGAAGAAGAGGGGATGTATGTTAGATTATCTGGTATACGTAACGCATATAAAAGTATGTACGATGCTGTTAGTAGGGTAGTTGCTTTAAGGGTTAGTAGTGGTGAGCAGGTTTAAATGGGTTTTTATATAGGAATAGATTGTAGTTCTCGTTCTGCTCATTTTGTTGTGTTAGATGCAGATGAGAAGATTATTTTGATGGATAAATGTGTTGATACATCAAAAGATATAGAAGCACGTTTTAACAGTGTTTGTACTCAATTTAATGACTATATTATTAACACTCCTGATTTATTTATTGGTAGCCTAGCTACAATTGAGAATCCAGTGATGATTCAAAATGTTAAGGCTACTATATCTATAACTAATGTAATAGCTGGTATTAAGAGAGAACTTTTTAGAAATAATATTTCTTATTGGGCTGTTGATAATAAATCATGGAAGAAAGATGTTTTAGCAAATGGAGCAGCTTCTAAAGAAGAAATATTGAAATTCGCTGAAATAAAGTGGGGTAAGGTTTTTACAGAACAAGATTATGCAGATGCTGCTTGTATAGCGTTGTGGGGTCTTGTGAAATTTGGGAAAACTAGGGTATAATTTTGAAAATTGCTTTAGACATAGATAGGGTTCTAGCTGATTTTGATGCTAGATTAGTTTATTGTTTGAATAAACTATATGGTCTTAGTTTTACTCCTTCAGATATTGCAATGGATAATTTTAAGGCTTTGTTTTGTTTAGATAAAGACGAAGAAAAGATTCTTTTTGAAGAAGTTTTTTCTAGTATAGATAATTTTCCTGCTATTGATGGAGCCGTTGAAGGTTGTGAACTTTTAGTGGATTCTGGTGTAGAGCTATTTTTAGTTACTGCTAGAATCAAAACTGATATTACCTATGCGTGGTTAGATAAAAATTTTCCTACAATCAAGTTCCCTGTTTACTTTAAGCAAGATGTAGAGAACATACCTTTTGCAGATTATTTTTTGGATGATGCACCTTATAAAATTGCTAAGTATTATGGTAAAATCACTAAACAATGTTTTTTGATGGATACTTATCAAAATAAAGACTGTATTAATTTAGGTAATAAATATGTACGTGTTAATGGTTGGTTTGACTTTCTAAATAGAATTCAAAAAGATAACCCTAATTTTAATTTTAGGAGAAAAGAATATGCTAGGAAATGAAGAGCTTCATAAACAGATTTTATATCCTGTTACAAGGGTACGTGCTGGTTCATCTGGTGGTTCGGGAGTTGTTGTTTATTCAGAACCTGACCCCAAAAATCCGAATGAGTATATAAACATAGTTTTTACTTGCCAGCATGTAGTAGATGCCTCTATTAAAATGAGAGATGAATTTGACAGTGTTCTCAAGCGTAATAGGAAAACAGATTATTTTGAAGAAGTAGTTGTTGAAATTTTTCAATATCTAGGTAGTAGATTAGTATCCTCTAACGCCACTACTGGTGATATAATTGCTTATGATAAGTATCATGATTTAGCCGCAATTAAATTACATAATCCAAATAAAATGGACTATGTGGCTACAATAATTCCCGAAGATGAAATTAAAAATATTCGTTTATTTGATAATGTGGTAACGTCTGGTTGTAGTTTGTTACATGACCCATTTGGGAATAGTGGAACCATTACATCTTTACGTGAAATTATTGAACAGAAAAACTATATAATGGCTAACGCTCCTGCCATATTTGGTAATTCTGGTGGTGGATTATTCCACGGAGATACTGGTAATTTGTTGGGGTTAACGTCACGAGTTACGGTTAATCAGATGGGATTTGGTTTAGATATTCAAGCATGGATGAATTTTAGTACTCATCCAGACCGTTTATATGAGTTTATAGATAATCAGGAACTACATTTCTTGGTAGATGATTCAGATGATTATCATAAGGCAATGACTCGTAGAACAGATAGACGCAAGGAAGCCATTAGGGAGTTCTTTGTGAGTGACGAGTCTGATGAACAAAAAGATTTTGGAGTAGTGGATAATGGCTAAGAAAAAAGTGGAGTCAAGACAGTGTTGTATAGATAGTACTGTTTCATGTAAGTGCGAGTCTGATGACCAGTGCATAGAGGTTCTAAAGAGATACGCAAAAGTTGTTTATTGCAACGATGACAAATGTTTGTTTAATGTGGGTTTACCTTATGAACATTATGTAGATAGAGGCAAACACCATAAACCTTTTAAAGATGATGCTTTTCATGGGGTATGTGGTAGGGTTGATATAGGTCTTAGATTAAAGACTGTTGGAACTAATGGAATAGAAGATAAGGTAATACATAGAAACGCTATATGTACAGTTCGTTCTGATAAAGGTTATAAGGGTCATATGGATTTTTCTAAACTACTTCAATCTGACGGCACTCCTTACGGTGGAATTATACCGGGACCAGTTGACCCTAGTTCGGCATTTCATGGGTAATTATGAGGTCACAAACATCTACTGAAGAAGAACGTAAACGAGCATTAGAACTATATTTAGAAGGGAATAAATCCCTACCTAAAATTGCAGAACTTATTAGTGATGAGTTTGGGAGAGATATTAGTTCTAATACTCTGTACGCTTGGAAGCGAAAATATGATTGGGAAGATGTAAAAGCTAAACAGCAAATCGTTGTTGTTCAAAAATTAGCGGAGCTAGATGAGGGCGATGAGTTAATAGCTGACCAAAAGCGACAATTAGATAGCTATAAATATCTTTCCGATAAAGGTCGTGAGGCTTTACAGACATTACAGTTTGGTGATGCGATGGAAGCCACACGAGCGATGGATATAGGTATTCAAGGGGAGAGAAAGGTCAGAGGCGGTTTAATCAATTTAGAATTTGTTCAAGAATGTATGTCTATTATCTTGAATCATATTGATGATGAAGCCGTTTTAAAAGGTTTAGCTGGAGATTTTAGGAAGTTGTTAATGAAGTATAAAGATACATAAATAATAATTATTAAGAGAGTTTTTATGGCTAGAACTTATACGAAAAAAACTGAGAAATTAGTTACCTTTGAAGATGGTTTACAGGAAGTTATAGACGCTCTCGATAATCGTCATTCAGTTAACACTGGTACATTTTGGGAATTCACAAGAGACATTTGGAGTCAAAGTTACGAACATCAAAGTTATTTTAATGCGTGGCATGTAGGTGTCATATGTGAAGATGTTCAAAGAGCTTTAGAAGAAAATAAACATTATGTAGGTGTACTTCCAAGAGGTCACATGAAATCGACTATTTTGGGGTACGCTTTTTGTGTTTGGCGTATTTTAAATTCTCCTTCTGACATGTCTATACTGTATTTATCTTATAGTGATGGAATGTCTCGATATCATATATCTGAGATGAATCGTCATATTAGAGGTAATCCTCAGTTAATGGAATGGATGACTGACCGTTCTCCTAATGCCGATTATTCTTTTAGATACATGGTTAATGGTTCACGTTCTGAAGTTATGCATGGTGGTCTATTTTCATTTAAACGTGGTATGCATTTGAATGGTGCGTTGATTTGTGATGACCTAATGCGTGACCCGGAAAACCCATTGAATATTTCTAGTCTCTCTAAAATTGAGGAGTGGTTTTATACTGAAACTTTATATATTCCTAATAGGAATGTTCCAGTAATTGTATTGGGTACTCCTATGTTACCGGGAGATTTACTTTTTAAGTTGCAAGGAGATGAGCGTTTTATTTCACGAGTCTTGCCAGCTTTAGACCCTATTCCCGGTAGAAAAGTATTAATGCCAGAATTATATACAGAAGCAGAATTATTACATCAGAAGCAAATTCGACCTAAATCTTTTGCTTCTGAAATGATGCTGACTCCGTATTTGAGTACTGAAAGTTATTTGAATGATGAAGATATTGGAAGTTGCGAAAATGATAAATTGGAATCGTTAGACCCATATACGAAACATGAGATAGATGCTGATTTTGTTTTTGCTGGATTTGACGTAGGTAAAAAACGTCACCCATCTCATTTAGCTGTATTTAAAATTAAAGATAAAATTATTACTGAGATACATCAACAATTTATGGATAATTGGGATTATACAGAGCAGATTGCACATTTGAATTTAATAGCTGAAAATTTTGATTTAGATAGAGCGTATGTTGATAATTCTAGGGGTGAGTTGGAAGAACGAGGTTTAGCACCTATATGGAATCCACTGACATTTACTCTTAAACAAAAACGAAGAATGGCTCAAGTTTTTGAAGAATATGTAAATTCTGGTAGATTACAAATGATATCAGATGAACGACAACGCTCACAGATAACGTGTGTGAACAATGAGTTGAAAGCACCCGAAACACCACTAGGTCATGGAGATAGTTTCTTTTCAGTAGCGATGGCGTTATTAGCTTGTTATGAACAGGAAGTTTCTTCCACAACCTTGATTGGGGATATGAATGATTTTACTCCAAAAGCCACCGATAAAACTATTGAACCCAAGTTCGATGGGGAGTATAATGATGAGACTATAAAAGAGTCCTGTCCCGAATGCGGAAGCACAAATGCGTGGATACCAGTGAATTCGTTATGTTTAGCCTGTTATGCTGGCTCTCTTTCGTTACCTACTGGTCGTGATACAGACCAATCCGACAAAGAAATGACGAATTTCCCCTTTTAGTTAGTTAATACAAGAATTAATAATATTTGAGGTTTATATAATGGAGAAGTTGGTTTTATCCTATGAATCACCTGTAACTGCTAATGGAATGCAAATTTTAAAAAGCAGATATTTTTTAAAGAATAGTGATGGGTCACTAAAAGAAAACACCCCGGATGAATTATTTACACGAGTAGCATTTGCCGTTTCTAAGGCAGAGGATAAACCAGAGTATTGGGGAAACCTTTATAAAGATGAATTATTAACACCCCTTATTTTTGTTCCAAACTCTCCAGTTTTAATGAACATGGGAACAGGGGCTGGTACAGGAAGTGCCTGTTATGTTCAAAATCTCGATGATAGTATGGGTAGCATAATGCAAACCGCTTATGATGCCGCCATGATAGAAAAATTTGGTGGTGGAATAGGCTTTTCCTTGTCTGATATTAGACCTAAAGGTTTCCCAATAACTACCACTCATGGAAAAGCTTGTGGTCCTGTTGCCGTTTTACGTATGTTATCTGAAGTTGGAACAATGATAACTCAGGGTGGTAAACGTGATGGGGCGCATATGGGAGTATTAGAAGTTTACTCTCCTGATATTGAAGAATTTATTAGTTGTAAAACTACAGAAGGTAAAATCCATAATTTTAATATCTCTGTAGGTGTAGATAAGAATTTTATGGATGCTGTTAAAGAGGATGAATATTTGCATTTGACTTGGCCTATGTGTCGTGAACGTCATCCTGTTAAAGACTCTGAAACTGGCATGGGTCAGGCTATGGATTGGGATACGTGCGGTAGAGTTGAAGGAAAATTAATTCGTGCTAGAGAATTATTCTCTAAGATTATTCATGGAGCATGGTTGAATGGTGAGCCGGGTATGGTTTGGCTTGACCGAATGAATGCTGATAACACTACTCCAGCATTAGGAACTATTAAAGCTACTAATCCATGTGGAGAACAACCACTATTATCGTCTGAATCATGTAATCTTGGTAGCATTGATGTTTCCAAGCTTGTTATGACAGGTGAGGATGGGTCATGGTTTGATTTTGAACATTATAGAGAAGTTATTAGTTTAGCTACTAGGTTTTTAGATAATGTAATAGATGTAAATATTCATCCCACTAAAGATACTTCTGAGATGAATAAGAAAACCCGAAAAATTGGTTTGGGTGTTATGGGATTCGCTGATATGCTAGTTAAGTTAGGTGTTTCTTATGATAGTGAGGAATCAGTTGATTGGGCTATGCAATTAGGGTCTATATTAGAAGAGGAATCTGATAAGGCATCATGTCTTTTAGGGGCAGAGAAGGGAGATTTTCCTGCATTTAATGAAAGCCCTTTAAATGTTAAAAATGGTGGGTCTTGGAAAAATATGCGAAACGCATGGCGTAGGTCTATTGCACCTACTGGAACTATTTCCATGATTGCGAATTGTTCTTCTGGTATTGAGCCACTATTTGATTTGGCATTTAAGAAACATAATATGTCGGCTGCTCTTGAGGGAGTAGAACTGTACTATATCCATGAAGGATTGAAGAATAAGGTTTCTCATTTATTTGATAATAATGGTAATAGTTTAGAGAAATATATTTCTGAGGGTCATGATGTTAAAGATTTATTATCTGATGCTCATGAAAGAAGTTTATTTGTTACGGCTGGAGATATTGATTATCAATGGCATATCCGAATTCAAGCAATGTGGCAAAACTATATTGATTCGGGCGTGAGTAAAACTATTAATCTCCCAAATAGTGCTACAGAGCAAGATGTTTGGGATGCTTATATGATGGCTGGTGATTTAGAGTGTAAAGGAATTACTGTTTATCGTGCTGGTAGTAGAGAACGAGAGGTTTTGGTTTCTTCTACTAGTGATTCTACCAGTAGTTCTACTAGTAGTAGTGCAGTATTGGTTAGACCTGATGCTGTAGAAGGTGTAACGTCTAGAATTACTACTGGTCATGGAAAATTATTTATGACATTAAATTCTAATAATGGCGTACCTTTTGAAGTATTTTCTCAAATAGGAAAATCTGGTCAATGTGATTCAGCTTATTTAGAGGCTATTTCAAGACTTGTTTCTTTATGTTTGAGAAATAATATTATGCCAGAAACAATACATCAACAATTAAATGGTATTGTTTGTTGTCCTGTATGGAGTGAGGGAACTCAGGTTCATTCTGTTCCTGATGCTATTGCGTTAGGATTAAAAACTCATTTTATTGAGGGTCATGATGGTATGGCGAATTCTTCTAATAGTAAATTAGGTTTTGGTAGTACATGTCCAGAATGCGGTAATTCAACTGTATTTTCTGAGGGTTGTGTTACTTGTAATTCATGTGGTTGGTCTAAGTGTAGCTAGTTTTTTTACTATATGGTAAAATCTTATCTACTGTAGTAAAGAAAAGAGGAAGGTTAAGTTATGTTAGGAAGTTCATTGCGTCAATTTGAAAAACAGTATATTTGTTCTAGAGATGATAAAGGTACTTGGAGAATTGTAGACCTTTGGCATAAAGAGTTAGAGGGTGTGAATCTTGAGGATGATATTCCTGATGAACATCCAGCAATTAAAATCTTAACAGAGGGTGAGTTTCTAGAGTTAATTAATGAGTCTAAAAGATTGGGTATGATGCAAAAAATGGAAGAGTCTGGTGATTTTTCTATTTCAGCAGAAGCTTATGACGCTGTTTGTGAGGAATTAGCTAACCTTAAAAACCATTTAAGAGAGCCAAATTTTCTAGACCCTGATGGTTCAGAAGGATTTCAACTCGCTAATAAAAAATTAGATACATTATTGAAGTTAAGTAGTTTAGGGACACTAAATGAAGATTTAACAAAAGCCGTTTTACTCTTAGGGGGTAATTCACAGTTGAGTCAAGAAACTAATAACGATTAAGGCAAACGTATGAAAATTACGGAAATTTTACCCGAATTACCGGGAGTTTTGCAATATCAGCAGAAGTTGACTGATTTATCAAATATTGTTGATTTGATGAAGTCTTCTTCTGATGGAAGTCCAGAAAAATATCGTGTTCCCTCTCTAGGTCTAGACCATGTAGTAAATCAATGGGTTAGACAACAGATGGCTTATCGAATGAATCTTGTTCAAGATTTGTTCACCATTGCAATGACTGTAGAAGAAATACGTGCGCCAATTAATCATATTATTGGTGAGGTATTTCGCAGGGGTATTCAGTGGAAGCCTAAGTTTGCTGCAAAATGTGAAGCTTGCCAAGTAGAGTTTCAAGATTATTTACAGGTTTGTTCTACATGTAGGGGTGAACTTAGGGAGCCTGATTTTACTCAAAGAACTAATCTTGAAAAATTTAAGGCTGATTCCAATATCTTTGACCAATCTCTTGAAGAAGTTTTAAGACAGTTTTGGTTTGATGTAAACTCTATTGATATTGGTTGGTTGTACATATCTAAAGAATATATTGAAGATGGCCCATCAGGGGTTCGTTCTAAACCACTTGAAATACGTAGAATACATCCATCATTAATTGAATATGATTTAGATACTAATGGACTTCCTAAAAATTCTCATTGGCTTTGTCAGATTCATAGACTGGATGTGCATACTGAATCTGGTGACTGCCCTGATTGTGGTAGAACATTAGTTCCAGCTATGTATAAGATGTATCGTTATGGTGGTTCAGCTAATTCAACACAATCTAATATGGCAGTTGAAGGTAAGAATTTAACTTATCTTCTAGATTCTGAAGTTATTGCTTGTAGAAAATTCTATACTGATGAATTGTATGGTTGGAGTCCAATAATGACCATACTAGACAAGGCATTAACCTTGGTTGGTATGGATAAGAATTTGTATAGATATTTTTGGGAACGTAATATGCCAGCATCTATGATAATGGTATTTACTGATGACCCCGAATCAATGAGACGTGAAAGAGAGCATATAGCATCACGGATGAGGCAAGACCCTAACTATATACCAATGGTAGCTGTTTCCACTCGCCAGAGTCGTGGTAGAGTTGAAATGGTACGCTTATTCCATACGTTACAGGAGATGGACTATCTTCCTGTTCGTAATGAAATACGAGAAAGAATTTCTAGTCTATGGGGTGTAACTCCTGCATGGCAGGGCGCACCAGAGGCATTTGGTGGATTAAGTTCTAATACACAGCAATTAGCAGTTATGTCTCGTGTTGTTGAACATGACCAACGGTTGTTGGAAGAAAAAGTGTTCCCTAATATTTTGGAAGCTTTTGGTATTACTGATTGGGTATTTGAGCTTCCGTCACCAGAAGAGAAAGCTGAAGCAACTAAAATTTCATTTGCTCAACAAAGGGTTAGTGTTGCTAATATGCTTTTCCAGATGGGATTTGATGTTAAATCTCGTTCATCTGGAGTTAGTGTTGATGATATTGATTTCTTAGTTTCGGGAGAAGCTAAACCACCCGACCAAATGGGTGGAATGGGTGGAATGATGGGTGGAATGATGGGCGGTGGTGAAATGCCTCCAGAAATGGGTGGTGGTCAAGAACAAGGTGGTGAGGGAGATATTCCTTCTACACCAACGCTAGATTCTCTTGGATTACAATTAATGAGAAAATCTACTGGAACGTGGCATGAACAAATTTTAAATAAAGGGTATTTTGCTCCGATAATTAAACAGGTAAGTGAAGATGGGAAAACAGTCATTTTTAATAGTGCAGATGATGATTACGAAGCTACATTTATAAACGGTAGTTTAATGCATATTGAAAAATATTTACATACACATGATGGTCATCCACCACATGATGAAAATATTAAACATAATTTATCAGCAAATCGTAAGAGTAAGGTAGAAACATCCATGTATGCCCCCGAAGAAGGTGAGGATATAGATGACAACGAACTCTACGATATCTAACGGCAGTGACACTTCTTTGCTACCTTTTGAAGCGAAACAATGGATAGAAAACACTTTTCACAGGTCATTATTTAATGTTGTTTGGGAAAATGATGAACCTGTATCGTTAATTGTAACTGTAAATTATTATTCCACATTTTATATGAGTAAAGGTACAACTTTGGTTGAAATTCAACGAGAGTTGCAAGAGTGGCAGTCTAAGGGTTATCCAGAACCAGAGAGTAAAGTTGAGTAGTGTTTTAAGTTATTTTGAGAACGGCTTATGCCACAACTGCACAATATTAGGATTAACCAAACTAATTATAGAGTTGAAGTAGCGAACACTCCTCATCTCCATAGTCTTGGTTTGTCTTTTAGAACGCATCTTTCATCTAATCATGGGATGCTTTTTACTTTTCCTGATGAAATGAATCGTATTTTCCATATGAGGAATATGAAAATTCCTCTGGATATTATTTTCATTGGGGCTGATAAGCGAGTTAAATGGATTATTGAAAATGCTCAACCTAATAATGAGCGTTTAGTTTCTTTGCGACCCTCTAAATATGTCCTTGAAGTTAATGCTGGTGATGTAAAGAAAAACAATATTCAGCTTCACTCCCTTATGGATACTTTAAATAACCCCTTAATAAAATCCTCAGACCAATGGCTTCAAAAACAAGATGGTGGAGACGGTGGTTTTTCTGGTACAGCCCATACATCAGAAGGCACTAATACTTTTACTAGAACATTTGGTTCAAGTAAGGACAATAAAAAGACTATAGGTAAAAAGAATTGGGCGAAAGTTTTAACTTCCACTCCAGAGAATGTTTCTTTATCCTTGCTTAATGAATGGTTAGGAGCAGAAGAAATTGATTCCTCAGATGATTCAGAAGATGATTATGTAAGCAAAAGTTTTGATGATTTAGCTGTTTGGTTACTTAAAGCTGTCACTGCTGAAGCTATTGCTTCCGCTAAAGGGAAAGGTCTTGTACCGAAAACTGGTACTTGGGAAAAACCGGGTAGGTGGGTAAGACCAGAAGATGCTGATGTTCCTGTAGATGAGGATGAAGCATCTCTGGGTACTCAAAATGTTTATACGGCTAATGAGATTAGTGATAAATTACTACCTAATGTTTCTTATAAAGGATTTGGGAAAAATAAAGAGGCACTTAATAGGGTCACTGGAATTTTCTTAGAGGCATTAGATGGTATTGGTAAACCTAACCCATTTGTTAATGGAGAAAGAACTATACCTAAATGGCAAATTGATAAATTAGATATTGGAAAGATAATCCTTAAATATACCATCACTAAAGCTGGTGATGCTTTGGAGTATGGGGATGAGGTTGCTGGTGCAGTCAGTTTAGATAATGGTGACATGAGTATCAATAATTGTGGGGGTTTATTAGCAAAACTTGATTATTATGAACGCTGGTCAAAATCAATATCCGCATCAGATGCTAAAGAAGATTTTATGGGTACTATTATTCATGAATTAGGTCATAAGGTTTTGGAATCTAATCATGAGGTTCGACCTTGGATTTGGGCAAAGGTCGAACAAGAATATGATAATGCTATGAGAA
>Ga0114932_10001487_pt1 | contig 26518 bp, 23 predicted proteins | sample 2SBtaG_2_FD_87286 | JGI IMG/M metagenome (GOLD analysis project Ga0114932, IMG submission 87286) | Deep subsurface microbial communities from Kolumbo volcano to uncover new lineages of life (NeLLi) - 2SBTROV12_ACTIVE470 metaG | ecosystem: Environmental > Aquatic > Marine > Volcanic ...
CGTCGTAATAACTGGAGTTTCCATCAGTTCTGCTAATTCTAATAACTCATCAGTAGCATTCCCATAGAGTGTACCTTCACCAGCAAAGATTAGTGGTTTGTCTGCATCACGAAGGAGATTTGCTGCTTGAGAGATATCTGAAGGATCAGGTCCAGATCTCCACCCTTTAACAGGAATATATGGGTGTGTATTTTCATCGTATTCTCCTAATCCTCTTGGGATAGCAAGAAATACCGGTCCAGGTCTACCAGTTCGTAGTAATGTAAATGCCCTTCGTAGAAATTGTGGAGTTGACTCTGGCGTATCAATTCTCGCTGACCATTTCGTGACATGTTTAAAGGCTGCTACTGGGTCAAAAGGTGAATTTTGAGTTTGTCCAGTTGGTACTCCATCGGCAAGCAGTAGCATGGGAGATCCATCCTCATAAGCCTGTGCCATTGCACCATATGCTATCTGAAGACCTGCTGAATTCACGCCTCCCATTACTGTTGCCACACCAATTTTATTTCCATTATTGATCCTCGAATATGCATCTGCTACTGCAGGCGCATATCGATCGTCACGCATCATAACTAAGCGCATGTTTTCTTTTCCCAGTGCATTGTTGACAGCATTTGTAGGGAAAGTTGAAACAAATTCAATACCTTCAGATTTCAAAATTTTTGCTATGCCTGCTTCTGGTGTGATCATAATATTTGTTACTCCATGCTATCGTCGCCAATGAATTGTTAATCGATGTATAGATTAAGTCGCAGCACAATGCAAGAGGTTAGGGAACAATACATGCTTTTAAAAAAATATCAGCGCACATTTTCTTTTAATTACGCATTACATTAACTTAAAGTTTTGGTACATGATGAACATGACTGCTATTATTCTAATGCTTGATAGAGGTTTATATGGGAAGAATTTTTGTCACAGGTGCTGGTTTGGGTGTCGGTACAACAACAATTGCAGTTGGGCTTGCGAAGTATTTAATTAATAAAGGATATGGTGTCTCTTTAGATCGATTTGGGAGTGATGATCGAGCTAATGAAGACTTTCAATTATTTAAGAATCTAGGGCTAAGTAGAGAAGATAGACCTCTGATTTTAGATCAACTTTCCGCTCCACCTGCTGAAGGCTTGATACAAATTATTGAACTTCCACATGATACTAAAATTGATGTAATTCATCGTCGATATGAAGCACGAATAGTGTATGTACAAGCAATGGGAACCGAACAAATAGCCCCAGATGAAAGTATTGTCTTCTTAAATCGTGCTCGTGAATCTAGCATTGGAGCATTAATTGAAGATAGATTATTAGCATCCCCACGTGTAATTGATTTGGTTGATGTAAGTAACGCAGATGTTCTTGTTTATTCAAGCGAAGGACAAAATGCCATTTGTGAAAATATTGTGGCAGGTGCAATTTCACATGATCCAGCAGATGATTATTTTCAGCGTTTTGCTAACTCAGCTATTGTTACTCGTAATGGTCGGGTGGACCTTGCTTTAGCAGCAATGCTTTCCGGCGCAAAATGCTTAATTTTAAGTGGCGGAGGGAATCCTAGTCCTTATATTTTGGACCGAGCAGCATCTGATCGTTCTACAACCATCTTGCTAACTAAGGATTCGACAATTGGGACATTAAAAAATATTCAAGGTGCATTTGGGATTGCACCTTTCTCAGGTGATGAAAAGGTTGAAAAAATTACGCAATTGTTTACAGATGCGATTGATGATGATTTAGTGCAAACGTTAATAGTGTAGAAGTTTTAAATATCCTGCTTAGGACTTAAAGGAGCAAAAGACAGCATTAATTTCTTAATGCCTTGTCCTTCAAATGCAACTGTTACCTGTTGATCGTCCTGAACTATTTTGCATTCTATGACTGTGCCATTTCCAAATTTCGTGTGAACAACTTGGTCTCCAGCTTGATAACTTGATATTTGTAACTTACGATTTTCTTTTTTTTCTGTTTGCCGAGTTTGGGCAGCTCCTCTTAATCCACGTTCCTTTACTTCTGTCGTGAAGGTATTTTTTCTAAAAGGGTATTGAAGATTTTCTTCTGATATATCACTTAAAAATCTTGAAGGAGGGTTGTTTCTGAATGTTCCATAAAGAAAACGACTTGCTGACCTTGTAATATAGAGAATATGTTCTGCACGAGTCATTCCTACATAACAGACACGCCTTTCTTCTTCTAATTGTTTTGGATCGTCAAAAGAACGTGTTGAAGGGAGTAATCCTTCCTCTAATCCCGGCATAAAAACAACAGGAAATTCTAATCCTTTCGCTGAATGAAGGCTAGTTAATGTGACAGTTGGAGTTTCATCATTGGGGCCGTCGACATCTGAAACAAGTGCAATTTCTTCTAAAAATTGCGATAGAGTCGAATCTGGTGATACGTCCTGATAGAGCGTAGCGACTGATTTAAGTTCTTCGATATTTTCCCAACGTCCTTCAGCATGTTCTGTATCAATTTCTGTTAGATGTTTTTGGTAGTTGATGGTTGATAAAAGTTTATCTAAAAGTTCAATGATTGTGTTCTGCTTTGAATATTCTTCGAGCATTTCGATTTGGTGAACTAACTGTTGTAAATTTTCTTTTCTTGTACTGGTAAAAGTTGGGAAACGTGAGTCATTGTTTGTAATACCTGCACAGACATCAATTGGTGATATGCCTAGTTCTAGTGAAGAATTCAAGATTTGTTCTAGTGATTTTTTACCAATACTTCTTTTTGGAATATTTACTATTCTTTGAAAGGCAAAACTATCGAATGGATTATAGATGACTCTTAAGTATGCAATTATATCTCGAATTTCAAGTCGATCATAAAATCGAGTTCCCCCAACAATCCTGTAAGGTATAGATTTTCGAATAAGTGCATCTTCAATTGCACGTGATTGTGCATTAATACGATACATAACTGCAAAATTAGAATAATTGTATATTGTATTTTGAGTTAATCGCTGTATTTCATCAGCAATAAATTGACCTTCTGCATCACTGTCTGTAGCGGTGTAGCTGTATACCTTTTCCCCTTGTGGATTATTAGTCCATGTAGATTTATTTGGACGATTTGGGAGTTGGTTAATTACTGAATCAGCAGCTTTAAGTATATGTTCAGTGCTTCGGTAATTTTGTTCAAGTAAGATAGTTTGTACTGCTGAGAAGTCTCTCCGTAAGTATTCAATATTTCGAATATCTGCTGCACGCCATGAATAGATTGATTGATCTGGATCGCCTACGACAGTTATGTTTTTGTGAGTCGATGCTATTAATTGTGCAATTTTATACTGAATAACATTAGTGTCTTGGAATTCATCAATCAAAGTATGGATATAACGACCAGCATATTTTTCAAGTATTAGTTCGTTATTCTCAAAAAGTTCTAGAGTTCTTCCTAATAAGTCGTCAAAATCTACCGCACCACTTTGAGATAAACCTTTTGTGTATTCTCTAAATACTCTCCCAACGACTTCTTCGAAATAGTTTTCAACATTTTTTTGGTATGTGGAATCGGTAAATCTTTTGTTTTTGGCACTGGAAATTGTAGATAGTATTTGCCTTGGTGGGAATTTTTTTGAATCTATGTTTAATTTTGATTGAATTTGTCTGATTAAAGCTAATTGATCCGCTGTATCGTATATAACAAAGTTAGTTGGCAGATCTATCTTATTTCCATCAACTCTTAATATCCGTGCACATATCGAATGAAACGTTCCCATTGATAATGATATTGCTTTATCACCGAGTAGCTGATGTATACGTTCTCGCATTTCTTTAGCAGCTTTATTTGTAAAAGTTACTGCTAAAATTCGATGAGGATCGATATTTAATGATTCTATAAGATATGCAATTCTATGAGTGATAACTCTAGTTTTACCTGAACCTGGGCCTGCTAAAATGATAAGAGGTCCAGATGGAGTTTCGACAGCAAGCTGTTGATTATCATTAAGTTGAGTGTTCATATTTTTCATTACTATCAATTCTACGATTTATTATTTTTCTGGGGTAACATGGAACGAATGATTTTCGCAATCCTGTATCCTCATGGAGGTGATACTTGGATATATTGTTAAGTTGGCCAGGAGGGGATTGGCAAACCACACTGAGGCTCGCTGGTGCAGTGTTTGCTGGTTATTTCCTTCTATTATGGGCAACATATATTTTATGGGTTACTAGGGATATTCGGCTACGCACTCACGATCCTGTGTCACAAATTATCGCGATTTTAATAGCAATAATTTTACCTTTCATTACCTTCCCTATTTATATAACGCTTAGGCCACGGGATACTTTACAAGATTCTTATCTAAAATTACTCGAACGTGAAGTCCTTTTTTCTCAACTAGAAGAAATACAAAATAATTCTCAAGCTTTTTCTGCAGATGACTTAAATCCCTCAGAAAATACATTACTGGTTGAGATGAATGATCATGAATTCATAGAATCATCCGAGCCTACTTTTTTCTTTGATGACGTTGATGAGATAGAGTTTGATGAATTTGACTCTCAAGATGAATCTTCACTGATATATTCCGAGGATGAAATTATCAACGATGACACGGAGGAATCACCTTTGGAGGATGAGATTATCAACGATGATACGGAGGAATCACCTTTGGAGGATGAGATTATCAACGATGACACGGAGGAATCAACTTTGGAGGATGAGATTATCAACGATGACACGGAGAAATCACCTCAAAAACTTTCTTTTGATGAAGTTGAAGAAGTAAATTTTGAGATCGATAATAAAGACCCTGAGAAAACTTAATATATATTCTCTGTCGATATTGTTGCTTTTAACTTAGTGCGTTATTCAGTAAGTCTATCAACTCAGATATTTGAGATTGTCTCCAGCCCTCTGCGACTTCCCATTGTTTGTTAAGATAAAGTTCTCGCGCTTCATCCCATTCAGGCGTGCCTCGTTCTTTACCATGTAAAATTTCTACAAGAGAGCTCATTTCAGAATTTGCTAGATCTGATCGCTCCATCCAATGCCCTAAATATTCATGTGATTCATTATAAAAGACTATTACGGGTATGGATTCGAATTCTCCATCTTTTAAGAATTCTGACATAATATCGGAATTTTTGTCTCTTTCAAAAAGCCTTAGTTCCATTCCAGTTTGTTCAGCTAATGCGCATGCAACAGGTAACCCTCTCCAAACATCAGGACACCAATCTTCTCCTATAATGAGTGCATGGATACCGTCAGAATTTATATAGTTTTTGAATGTCTCTATATCATTGTTTTGAAGATTAAATTCGTCATAATGACGCTGAAATAAGTGGGCATTTTTTTCAATCGAATTCATCCATTCGTCAAAAGTAGTCATTCCACTTCGATATCGTTCTAGTGTAACAACTGAATCTCCATTATTTTTCTCAGAATTTTCTTTTCTTGTGATTACTGAGCTAGGTGTTGTCATAATATTTCTCCAATGTTTAGAATATGCTTCGCGTAAGTCTACATGACTATACCAAATTATCCCAGATTTTCTGATGCTCTAATGGTGATAATTCACTAATTTCTTTATTTTCTAATTGTGCTTTTAATTCCAAATTTTTGAATTGTTCTACATATTTATTGGAGCTGTTACGTAGAATTTGTTCAGCATTTAATTGCTTCTCATTCGCTAACAAGAGCGTTGTCCAAAGTAATAATTCTATGGTTTGGGTATAATTTTCTTGATCAAGAGATTCTTGTATGGATTTAATTTGTTGTTGGGTAGAGATTTCTGCTTTGGCTAATCCTATTTTTTTAGTTCTTGACAGTAATTGTTGTGCTCTAGATAGTGCTGGAGCACTTCGTGGGATAGAATCGATGGCACTTATCGATTCTTTTGCATTTTTTTCGTTGCGTTCAGCTGCTTTTATATTTTGCCATTGTTGCTCAATTTCTTGAGACGATTTATTTTTTACATTTCCAAAGACATGAGGGTGTCGGCGTATGAATTTTTTTGATACGTATTCAACTACATCTTCTAATGTGAATTCATCAGCTAATTGAGCGATAGAGGTTTGCATGAAAATATGCGCTAGTATATCTCCTATTTCCTCAAGTTTTTCATTACTATTGCCTGTTTCAATTGCATCAATTAATTCGTAAGTTTCTTCGAGTAAAAAAGGGATCAAACTTTGTGGTGTTTGTTCTTGATCCCAAGGGCATCCTTCTGGGCTAAATAATTTTTCAATAATTATACGAAATGAGATCAAAGATCTTGGATCATTCGTTGTATCTAAGCCAGGTATGAACCATGCATCACAATTTGTTGGTGCATCTAAAAGGTATGATTTTGATATTTTACCTTCTTGTACAGTAGTGATTTCTAAATTTTCTGGGTACCTACTTAGTAATAAAGGCAGGCTTTTTTCAATTTCACTTTTTAGAATTAGTAATTTCCTTCTGGTATCGAAATTAGTGTACTTTAGATTAAGAACTTGTAGTTCATTAGGTTCTAACTGAAGTAGTTCGGCAACATGGGTTAAATCTAAAAATTGATCTGTTATTTTATTGTTCTGATTAGTTTTCATATGGAAAGTATACTAAAGAGTGAGAATAACGCGTTCTGTGGTAGTAATTTTATTTTGTATATCATTACCTTTATTTTTATTACTAACTAATTTACGCGTTTTAGCTACGAATTACTCGGTCTATGAATTCGCTTTTGAACGTTACGAAATTGAGGAAAGCTCCGGGTTAGACCAACAGCAGTTAAACGTAGTTGCTACTTCATTGATTGATTATTTTCAAAATACGAGAAGTGATGAATTGTTAGATGTTAAAATTCGAAAAGACGGGATGGAATATTCTCTTTTTTCGGAACGAGAAATTCTGCATATGTATGATGTAAAAATAATTATGGATCGTTTATTTCAAGCTCATAATATTACTTTTGTCATAATTGTTACTTATGTCACTAGTATTTTTCTCTGGTCGCAAGAAAAAAAGATTCCGTATATGGGTTCTTTATTTATTTACTCTGGTGTGGGAATGTTAGCTGTTTTAGTGTCTTTAGCATTAATAATTTTTACAGGTTTTGATAGAGCTTTTGAACAATTTCACCTGATTTTATTTAATAATGATTTTTGGAAACTTAACCCTTCTTCTGATGCATTGATACAGATTTTCCCTCGTCAATTCTGGCTAGACATTACGAAAATTATTTGCATACTTACTATTTTCGAATCTTTATTACTTATCTTTTTAGGATATTTATTGTCTTTTTATGGAAAGAAATCATGATTAGCTACATTTTTAAATTAAACTTAACTGAATGTAGTGTTAGCGATAATGTATACGTATTACATAAGAATAAGGATTAATTGTGCTGGGTAAAATAGGGCAGTGGTGTTTTGAGAACCCCAAACGTGTATTGCTGGGATGGTTATTTATTGCAGTGTCAATTTTTGGTCTCACAGCTTACATAGGATCTGCCTATGATGGTTCGTTTGAAATTCCAGAATCAGATAGTCGAGACGGCTTTATTGTTCTGGATGAATATTTTGATGGTGCTGGTAGTGGATATAGAGGTTCTATAGTTTTCCGTGCTGATCAAGGTGTGCTTGATCCTACAATTCGTGACGCGATGGAAAAAATGTTTGATCAAACAACTCGATTTGAAGGCATTGCTTCAGTAGTAAGCCCATATGATGAAATTTTAGGACGAGGACAGGTTAACCCCACAGGTCAAGTTGCTTTTGCCGAAGTAACAGTTTCTGGAGATATTGATCAAACTGGTGGCGGTATTTTGGGTGAAGAAATTCGTGGGATTGCTCCTAATATTGATGGGTTAGAAATAGAGATTGGTGGACAGATTTTAGGAGGTTTTGAACCCCCTGAATCAGAATTTATTGGATTGGCATTTGCTGTGGTGGTATTAATTTTTGCCTTTGGTTCAGTTCTAGCAATGGGTTTACCGATAGCTGTAGCAGTTGCTGGAGTTGGCGTTGGGATAGCATTGATTACCCTAATTTCTAATGTGTATGCTGTACCTGATTTTGCTCCAACCTTGGGTGCGATGATTGGTCTAGGAGTCGGGATAGACTATGCACTCTTGATAGTAACTCGCTACCGTGAATCTCTTAATGCGGGGAAATCTCCTAAAGATGCGACTGTATTAGCAATGAGTACTGCAGGACATTCTGTTATTTTCGCAGGGTTAACGGTAGTTATTTCATTATTGGGCCTATTATTAGTGGGCTTTCAATTTATGTCCGGTTTGGGGATTAGTGCAGCTACCACTGTTTTAGTAACAATGTTAGCTTCGATTACTTTACTTCCGTGCCTTTTGGGATTTGTTAAAGATCAGATTGAAACAACATATTGGTATCAACTCTTAGCAGCCAGTTTTATATCAGTTGGATTGTTGGGATTTGGATTAGGTACTCAAGAATTACTTATTGTCGGATTACCAGGCGCATTAATCCTTTTTTTGATTGGAAGGTTTTTACCATTCTTAAAATGGAAGGTTCCTAAAAGAAAAACTCGACCTTTACAAGAAACTTATCCCTACCGCTGGAGTCGGATTGTACAACGAAAACCTTGGGGTGCATTAATAATCGGCACAGCTATATTGTTACTTTTTGCTTCACCAATTTTGTCCTTAAACTTAGGTTTTTCTGATGAAGGTAACTACCCTGAGGATACTACTACACGACGTGCATATGATTTAATTTCTGATGGTTTTGGGCCTGGATTTAACGGTCCTTTGGTCATTACTGCAAAAACATCTCAACCGAGTGACTTTGAAAATCTTCAGCAGTTAATGTACGCATTGAATGCAGCTACTGGTGTTGCAGCAGTTTCTCCACCTATACCAAGTGATATGGATAATCCTGATCAATCTGGAGCCTTTTTGATCAACTTAATTCCTACTACAGGCCCTCAATCTAGTAATACTAATGATCTTGTTAGTGATATCAGAAATAATATCGTTCCTAATATCACTAAAAATAGTACGTTACAGATTAATGTGACGGGACTTGTGGCCACGAACACAGATTTTACCGATTATTTGGCAGGTAGACTATTATTGTTTTTTAGTGCGATCCTTGCTGTCTCATTTTTATTTTTGTTAATAGTTTTTCGCTCAATTTTGGTTCCTATTAAGGCTGTCATAATGAATGCTCTTTCCATTGGTGCTGCGTATGGAATAGTTGTTGCAGTTTTTCAATGGGGTTGGTTAGGTAGTCTTATTGGTATCGATGGTGCACCTATAGAACCATTCGTTCCAATGATGATGTTCGCGATTCTTTTTGGTTTGTCTATGGACTATGAAGTATTTTTATTATCTCGGGTAAAAGAAGAATATGATACAAAAGGTAACGCGGAAGAATCTGTTGCAGATGGCCTTGCTTCTACTGCACAAGTAATTACTGCTGCTGCATCAATAATGGTTGTTGTTTTTGGGAGTTTTATTCTTGAAGATGACAGAATTGTAAAACTTTTTGGACTAGGATTGGGTGTTGCAATATTCTTGGATGCTTCTATTGTTCGAATGTTACTTGTTCCAGCAACGATGCAATTATTAGGGAAAAATAATTGGTGGATTCCTAGTGTAATTGACAGAATGCTTCCTCATATAAACGTAGACGGTAATATCCCAAACGAAGAATCTAGAGTGTCGAATTTAGATTAATCGAAATCGTCGAAGTCTTCCATTTCTGTGTTGCCTGCTACCAAATCAGGTGCTGAGTTAGAAGTTATTGCAAAGCTTTGAAAGCGAATTCGTTCAGATTTTTTATCTCCACATTTTGGGCATGGCGCAGGTTCATCACGATTGCTAATTGATCGAATGATTTCGAATGTCTTAGGGCATCCACGTTTTTTCGTGCGCCCATGTAAGTACTCATATAACACAGATTTTTTCCTATATCAGTTTATCTATAATAAAGCAGGACAAAGTTCACGCTAGCGTCAATGTATTTATATTCAGAACTATAAGATACTATAACCCTTTATTTTCCCTAATTTGTTTGCGTAACTCACGTTGATTAGTAATTAAGGACTCTTTTTGTTGTTCTGATACATCGACACCTTGGATTAATGCCCCTTGAATACGTTCATATTTACGTTGTAACAGTAAATTTTTATAAATATCACTTAACATTTTTACAACCACATTGGAGTCATAATCAGGAAGCATTGCAGATTCTAACTCTTTAGTGTGTTCATTTAACATCGCATCTGATTCATCTAAATTTTCACCATGAGGCAGTATATTATTACACCAATAATCAAAAGTTAATCTATTGAGAGGTTGTTCAAAAACATCCGGATCCAATTTTAAACCTTCAGTTCGACATTCAGTTCTTTGAAGCAATAATTGTAGAATTTGTATTTCTCCATCAGGTGTGGATGTTTTTTGATTACGAGCACGATTTACTTCTTTAGTAGTTGCCACAGCTCTAGGTTTATATTTACCTGATTGCATAACAAAATTCATTACAATTTGTTCTGTAACACCTCCTAAGCGAGCGAGTTTTTGCACATAATGCGATCTTATAACTGGGTCTGAAATAGCACTAATACTGGGCGCAAGTGTATTAACGGCATTTGATCGAGAACGTGCATCATCTATATCAACTTTATTACCTACAGAATTGAAAATATGATCAATTACTAAAGATGAGTTTTCGATTAATTCATTGAATGCCTCAGGATTTTTTCTAATCAATGAATCTGGATCTTCTCCCTCAGGCAAGCTTATTACTTTTATATCGGTGTTTAATGTGTTTTGGTAGGAAACCAGTCCTCGCCAGTCAACAGTAGCAACTAAATCTCTTTCTATTGTATTTGTTGCTATTTCGAGACCTCTTAATGTCGCTGCAGCACCTGCTTCATCTGAATCTAGTGCGAGTATGATATTTTTTGAAAAACGCTTAATAAGATTTAATTGTTTTTCAGTTAGAGCAGTTCCCATGGATGCTATTACATTAGTGAATCCAAATTGATGACTCGTTATAACATCCATATAACCTTCAACAATTATTGCAGTATCTAGTCTACGGATTGATTCAGAGGCTTGATCGATACCAAATAGAGATCCACTTTTATCGAATAGCGGTGATTGAGGCGTGTTTAAGTATTTAGGTGTTTCTTCGGAAATTAAACTACGAGCACCAAAACCGATGATATTTCTTTGTGTATCGCGGATTGGGAAAATTAATCTGTTACGAAAACGATCATAGATTCTTTTTTCACTTCTAACTGACAATCCTGATTCGATCAGATCTTCTGCGGTAAAACCTCTCGACATGAGATGGTCAGTTAGAGAACTCCAATTTTCAGGTGCATAACCTATTTGCCATTTGTCGATAGCACCATCATCTAAGCCTCGATTGCTAGCATATTGATAGGCGATAGAAGGGGTTATATCTTTTTTTAAGTTGGATTGAAAAAAGATTGCTGCTGATTCATTTGCACGGATTAATCGTTCATTTCCCTCTTTTTTTGCCTTCTCTTTTGCTGAAGGTGCTTTTAATTCAATTCCGGCACGTTCTGCGCAAATTTTTATCGCATCTCTAAGTTCTAAACCTTCGATACGTCGGACGAATTCAATGACATCCCCTCCCGTGCTACATGCCCCAAAGCAATGCCAAGTACCACGGTTAGGATTGACGACAAAGGAAGGAGTACGTTCATTGTGGAATGGGCAACATGCTTTCCAATTTTGTCCAGCTTGTTTTAATTCAGGGACATAGCTTTCAATTGTCTCTAGTAAATTAAGGCGATTCTTAATTTCTTCAATCGTTGTCATAATTTTGCCTTGTTTTGATGTTTAATTCCTCGGATCACAGTGAGCTATTCCAAAATTTCCTTATTTTGAAGTAAGTGTTCTACTAGATTTTTTTCTCTTTCTACGATTTTTTCTACTAGTTGATTGGCTGATTTATTATCTAATGCGGGGAGAGTTTTTAATGTTTGCCATCTTGCTCCAACAAGATCATGAATCGCTTGAGGTGGCATCGGTCGATCAAATGTATCGATAGAAACCCCACGTTCTTTCCATGCAATCTTTGTAAGAACTTCTACTAATGAAGATTCTCCATATTCGCCACCTAATGACCTATGGAATTCGCTTTCAGTTTGATCTGCAATTGCATCAAGCAATTCGCGGTGAGAAGTTTCCAAAAGTTTAACTAATGATCCCAGTAACATAATCTAATTTCTGATTCGCGGGGAGATATTATTTTCCAAATTAGAATCATTGATCGCTGATGTACTCATCAATATTTCTAATTTATCTGTATCAATATTTTTTCTACTATTAATATCGAAGTGAACTGACTCTTCTGATCCTAAGCTGAAGTAGGGTTGGATCGTATAAAGTTCCTTGGATTTATCTAATGTAGAACGCACGCTGATTGTAGCACTTCCAGTTATAGGTATGGGACTTTTATTCGTTATCAAAACACGGATGATGTCTTGTGATTTGATAATAGTAACGTCTGAGAGTTCAAGATCATTAGGTAGATCTGGGCTGACAACAATTTTGACTTCATTATTGCCTATATTTCGTTCATATATAGGCGGATCGGTATAAGCACTTATATGTACAGAACCTCTACGTTGAACATATTCATTTTCGAGAGTGACCTCAATTTTTTCTGCAGGTCGTAATGGTTCTCCTGTTTTAATATCTACAGGTGTAGGTGGAGAACCATCGATTGAAGTATGTATTCTACCTTGGACGTCTATTTCTCCAACATTAGATAAAACGACTACGAGTTTATTATTTTTTACAAAAACATCCTCAATTGACAGATCTGGTAAATCATTATTTTTTTGCGTAGTTTGATTTGGTTGATTTGCAGCTGTTGGTACAACATTTTTTTTGTTTATTCCTGGAACAACTGTAGCTATTGGTAGTATTTCTATTTGCGGAAGCGGATCTACACCATCGATGGGTAGCCAACCCGTTTGATTGGGGTCGGATATCTTTTGTATAAGTATCCAATTGGCTTGCTTATTTCGTGCTAAAACTACTATTGGTGTTCCAGTTTCAACATTAGATACAATAGCTGTTGTGGGGTTAGGTGCTGAACGCATTGCTAGATCTCTAATGGGAATTGCTGATGTCAGTGTCTCTTTTTCTGGAGAATAAAAATAAAAAACAGCCCCTACAGTTATTATAGTGATTGATAAAAAAACACTCAGGTCAATGAAAATTTTTTTTGATTTTAGAATTTTATATATTTTTGACAACAACATAAGATTACTAATCGATTAATTTTAACTTTCTTGCCTGATGAAGGGCGTAGTGGTCAGTCATTCCAGATACATAATCTGCAGAGCGTCGCCAATCTTGGTCTTCCATTAATGACCATCCTGTAATTTCCTGAGGATTTTGTAGATAGTGCGTAAATAATTTTTCGAGAACTTCTTGTCCAAGTCTTGCATCTTCTAAGGTACTTTCATGTAAATATACTCTTTCAAACATAAAAGATCTTAACTCATCGATTATTTCTAATACAGGATCACTTAATAATATTTTCGGCTTGTCTTGAGCAAAATTTTCTAAAGATGTTTTTACACAATCATGAACTAGTGTGTTGATTCTGTTGCTGTGTGCGTTTCCTAATAGTCTAATTGCTCGCAAAGGTATACTTTCCTCGGTTATTAGCCCCGCTCTAATTGCATCTTGAATATCATGATTTAAATATGCTATGCCATCTGAAAGTTTTACTATTTCTCCTTCTAATGTGGCAGGAGTTCCCCAACCATCATCACTAGTTACTGAGGCCATACCTTTTGAATGGCGAAGAATTCCATCACGTACTTCAAAAGTAAGATTAAGACCTTCTCCTTCTTTTTCTAATTTTTCGACTATTCTCAATGATTGTTCATTGTGTCTAAAACCAGTAGGCAAGAGTTCAGCTAATTTTTCTTCGCCAGCATGTCCAAAAGGGGTATGACCTAAATCATGGCCTAATGCTATAGCTTCTGTTAAGTCTTCATTTAATCCCAATGCTTTCGCAATTGTTCTAGCGATTTGTTGTACTTCGATAGTATGTGTCATACGTGTTACTACATGATCAGAGTCTGGAGCAATGAAAACCTGTGTTTTATGTTTTAATCTTCTAAAAGCACGGGTATGTATGATACGATCTCTATCGATCTGAAAATTCGAACGTAGCTGTGGATTATCTTCGACCTTAGCTCTTCCCAGAGAATCTCGTGAACGTGTAGCATGTACAGACATGATATTTTCATGCAAATCCAAAAGCCTTTTTGCATTTTGGATGTAATAAGATTCTGCAGATCCATTGTTGGAAGTGTTTTTCATAGTATTATTCGGTGTATTATAAACTTCTTCTCTCTAATGTTACTGGAGATTTTGAAACTTACTTATTAAATCTCTATATTTTTGAGTTGGATTAGTTAGGATAGTTTTGTACGAATGTCCGTAATTTCTAATAAATCTGAGGTTTCTTCTATTTCAGAAAAGCTAGTTTACCATTTTGGTGGTGAAATTTCTGAGGGTGGTACGCATCTTAAGAATTTGCTGGGCGGAAAAGGTGCCGGTCTGTCGGAGATGGCCACTCTTGGTATTCCTGTTCCCCCGGGATTTACAATTACCACAGAAGTTTGTAATGCCTTCTATGAATTAGAAGGTATATTCCCATCTTCACTTAAGAAACAGGTAGAAGATGCGATAAATCTAATTGAGAATACCGTTGGATCTAACTTTGGTGATTCAGATAATCCATTATTAGTGTCAGTTCGCTCGGGAGCTCGAGTTTCAATGCCCGGTATGATGGATACAATTTTGAATTTAGGGTTGAACGATGATACTGCTTCTGGTCTGGCAAAACGCTCTGGTAACGATCGATTCGCTTACGATTCTTATCGACGCTTCGTACAGATGTATGGTGATGTAGTCTTAAATATTGGAAAAGATGATGAAACTGATGAAGATCCATTTGAAGCATTGCTTGAGGCAAAAAAATCTTCATTGGGCCTAATTAATGACACTGATCTAGATGGTGAATCACTGAAAGAATTGGTTTTTGAATATAAAGATCTGATTAGATCTAAAGGTGGTGAATTTCCTGAAGACCCTTGGGAACAGCTTTGGGGTGCTATTGGTGCTGTCTTTGAAAGTTGGCAAAATCCTCGTGCAGTAATATATCGGAATCAATATGGTTATTCTGATCATTGGGGAACTGCAGTAAATGTTCAGGCTATGGTGTTTGGTAACCTTGGTGAAGATTGTGCCACAGGTGTGTTATTTACACGTAATCCATCTACTGGTTCTAACGATCTTTTCGGTGAATTTCTTGTGAATGCACAAGGTGAAGATGTTGTCGCAGGTATTAGAACTCCACAACCGATCTCTTCATCTCCCGGAGAAAAAAATTCAGAATCTCTTGAAGTTTATATGCCTAAAATTTATCAAGAATTACTTTCTGCATGTGAAAATTTGGAAAATCATTTTGGTGATATGCAGGATATTGAATTTACTATTCAGCAAGATAAGCTATGGATTCTTCAAACTCGTAATGGTAAAAGATCAGGTTTGGCTAGTTTGCGTATTGCTGTTGAATTAGTCAATGAGGGATTAATTTCGAAAGGAGAAGCAATTAATCAGATTGACGCTGAACAATTGAATGAATTGCTGCACCCAGTTTTTGATCCTCAGTTCAAAAAAGATGTTATTGCTCATGGAATGGCTGCATCTCCAGGTGCTGCAGTAGGTCGAGTTGTTTTTACACCTCGCGATGTTTCCAACTGGGTTAATCGTGGTGAGTCCGTAATATTAGTTCGTAGTGAAACAAGCCCGGAAGATATAGAAGGAATGGTTGGTGCTGCTGGTATTCTAACTGCACGCGGTGGTATGACATCTCATGCCGCAGTTGTTGCTCGTGGAATGGGTAAATGCTGTGTTACTGGATGTGCTAATTTAGAAATTGACTTTGCCAACAAACAGATGAAGATAGTTGGCTCTAGTAGCACTGAAATTATTGTTAATGAAGGTGAAATCATTTCACTTGATGGGAATACAGGTGAAGTCATACTCGGTGAAGTCGCTACACTTGAGGGGGAATTTCCGCCTGAATTTGATGAAATAATGTCTTGGGTAGATGATTTGCGAAGATTAAATATTCGTGCGAATGCAGACACTCCAGAAGATGCGCAAAAAGCTCGTGCATTTGGTGCAGAGGGTATTGGTCTTTGTCGAACTGAGCATATGTTTTTTGGTTCTGACAGGATTTCTGCAGTGCGGCAAATGATCCTTGCTAATGACAGTGAATCCCGCAACGCTGCACTAAAAATTATTTTGCCAATACAAAGAGATGATTTTATTGGAATACTCAATGCTATGTCCCCTTATCCAGTTACTATCAGACTACTTGACCCTCCCCTTCACGAATTTTTGCCCACTAAGCAGTCTGAAATGGAAGAATTGGCGGCAGTATTGAAGTTGCCAGTTGAAGATATTGAACGACGTGTTGATTCTTTGCGTGAACAGAACCCAATGTTAGGACATAGGGGGGTTCGATTGGCGATGACTTTTCCAGAAATATACGATATTCAAGTACAGGCAATTATAGAAGCTGCATGCACCTTATCTGAACAAAATGTAACTGTTTATCCTGAAATTATGATTCCATTAGTGGGGTTAGCTGAAGAATTGCGTATCGCCCGTGAGCGTGTAGTTATGGTTGCAGAATCAGTAATAAAAGAAAAAGGGATCGAAATTGAATATTCTATTGGCACAATGATTGAGTTGCCACGTGCATGTGTAGTAGCAGATGAGATAGCTCAATATGCAGATTTTTTCTCATTTGGAACTAACGATCTTACTCAAACAACATTAGGTCTTTCTAGGGATGATGCATCAAAATTTTTGCCCGCATATATTGATAACCGAATCCTTGCCAATGATCCTTTTGTACGGTTAGAAACTGATGGAGTTGGGAAATTAATTTCGCTTGGTATTGAAAGAGTAAAATTACAAAAACCAGATCTAAAAATCGGTATATGTGGTGAACATGGTGGAGATCCTGAATCCATTAATTTTTTTGAACAAGAACTGTTTGATTATATTTCCTGCTCACCTTATCGCGTCCCGATTGCAAGACTTGCTGCCGCGCAAGCTAAGTTAGCAAGTGATAATCTACCTTCATAGCTTTCAAACTACTCCACAGTAACTGTTTTTGCTAAATTCCTAGGTTGGTCGATGTCTAAGCCTCGTTTTTGAGCTATATGATATGCAAGTAGTTGAAGAGGAACGACAGTTACTATCGGTGATAACAATGGATCAATTTCAGGTAGTTCTATAATTTCATCTGCAAGATCGTTTAATGATTTTTCACCATGCGATACCAGAGCAATTACTTTTCCTTGGCGTGCGCGTATTTGTTGGATATTTGAGACCATTTTTTCAAACACAGTATCTCTTGGTGCTATAGCTATTGTAGGCATTTGACTGTCGATCAAGGCAATAGGACCATGTTTCATTTCTCCAGCTGCATATCCTATTGCGTTAATATAAGAAATTTCTTTAAGTTTCAGCGCTCCTTCTATCGCTATAGGGAACCCTAACCCTCGTCCTAAAAATAGAAAATCATCAAAAGAATGATAACGGCTTGCAATTTCTTCTACTTGGTTCGATAGCTCTAAAGCTTGACCAAGGGCAACGGGTAAATGTAATACAGCATTAATTTGTTGTTGCTCTGTTTCAGAAGGTAATGTACCCCTAATTTTTCCAAAATAAAGTGCGAGGGCATGCATGAGTACCATTGACGCAGTCATTGTTTTTGTACTTGCTACAGATATTTCCTGTCCACATCTTATATAAAGAGTAGAGTCTGCTATACGTGTAGTTTGCGTACCTGGATTATTACATATTGTGATTTGCATACATCCTGCCCGTTTTGCTTCATCCATTGCTGCAAGTGTATCTACAGTTTCTCCAGATTGAGCTACAGATATGACAAGAGTGTTCTTATCAAGAATGGGCTGTCTATACCGGAATTCAGATGCGTTATCTACCTCAGAAGGAATTTTTGCAAAGCGCTCCATATAATGTCTCCCAACAAGGGTGGCATTGGATGATGTTCCCATTCCAACGAAAACGACTCTGTTTATGTCTAAGATCTGCTCTGAGGATAATTGCAGTTCTTCCAAATTAATACTGCCAGTATCTGACTGATATCTTCCTCTTATTGTGTCTAATATAGCTTCAGGTTGTTCATTGATTTCTTTCAACATGTAATGTTTAAACTGGCCGGGATTTTGTACATTATGTTCAAAGGGAAGTTGCAGCTCTTTTTTATCGATTTCTTCGCCAGCACCACTATAGAAAATTGCTTCTTTTGATGAAAATTCGACATATTCATCAGCATCTAAAAATGTAATATGTTCAACAATATCTGTGAGGGCAGTGATGTCAGAAACAACACAAATTGCATCTTTTGCGAAGCCAACAACTAATCCACTCGCATTACCTTTTCGGGCAGCAATTATTTTTTGTGGATTTAATTTGCTGAGAACTACTATAGAAAAAGATCCGGTTGCTTTGTCCAGTGTGTTTTGTACTGCGTGCAATATGTTTTCACCATTGTCCATTTCGAGTGCAATCATATGTGCAATAACTTCAGTATCTGTTTCTGAAGTAAAAATTTCAGGAGCAAAATTTTCTTTTAATTCCTCAAAATTTTCAATTATTCCATTATGCACTATAGCTACTTTGTCCCATTGATCGGTATGTGGATGTGTATTTGCTTCATTTACTGCACCATGTGTAGCCCATCGAGTGTGTCCTATCCCGCATGAAGATGAAATAAGATTGGGTTTAGTTTTTTCGATTAATGCTGAAATTTTCCCAACTGATCGCGTAACTGACATTGATCCATTTTGGTCTGCAAGTGCTATTCCAGAAGAGTCATAACCTCTGTATTCCAAAGCTTTTAACCCACGCAGTATTGTCTCCCCAGCATCATCTTTGCCACAGTAGCCAATAATCCCACACATTTCATTTTCTCCTCTGAGATGCCTACCTCTTTGATGCTGCTCTTGCTACGACAATCTGATTTTTTGTCTCTTCCCCGTATACTCCACGGTACCTTTCAGGTAACAAATCCGCGACTCTTCGCATCATATAATCTGTGGATTTTTCGACTATATCTAGCCCATCATCTATTTGTGGCAATTCGAAGGGTTTACCAAATTCTATAATTAATTTTGGACGACGGTTGATTAACCATAGAAACCAGATTGATTTCCATGAGATAAGATGTGTTCCAGTTATACCAATAGGCAAGATAGGAGATTTAGTTCTTAATGCAATTATTGCTGCACCTGGTAATGCTGGATTCATACCTTTTCCATGATTGCGAGTTCCTTCAGGGAACATTAATAAAGCTTTTTCTTGATTGAGAATTTTTTTTGCAACTCGTAGAGCTTGTAAATCTGCTTTCAGGCGCTCCACTGGGAAAGCATTAACCGATCGAAACAACCAACGTGATAATGGGTTTATGAATAATTCTGATTTCGCCATAGTATTGATAGTCCTCGGAAAAAAAGATCCTACCAAGGGAGGATCAATATTATGTGAGTGATTACCAATCAAAATCAATGCGCCGTTTTTTGGAATACGATCGATGCCAACGATTTCAATTCTAGTGAAAATTTTGGCTAGACGACTTACCAAAAATGTAAAAAAGATATAGACGCATTTGCATGATAATCGATACATTATCTGCTCTTAATTTTGATTTGTATTTCGATAGATCGAAATACATAAGTCAATGACTGCTGCAGTATCCAAGATATCAGTTTCAACAATAATTGCATCTGATGATGCCTGTTCAGGTTTTATTGCCCGATGTCCAGAATCATCAAGATTATCTCTACGTTGTGTTGATGCCAATATTTCTTCGTAAGAAGTATTTTTGCCTGCATCCAGTGTTTCTTGTAATCGTCTATTGGCGCGTGTTTCTGTAGATGCATTCAGGAAAATTTTTGTACGAGCTTCCTTTAATACACGTGTTCCTATGTCTCGACCTGCCATAATAACTGGTTCTCGCTGTGCTATCTCTCTCTGTCTTGAAACAAGATTGTGGCGAACCTCTTCTATACGAGAAACATAGGAAACATTTTGTTCAATAGTTGCTGTTCTAAGTTCTGAAGTTACGTTTTCATTATCGATAAACATTTCTGGTGAGGAAAGTAGTTCCCATCGCATATCCATATTCATTTGTTCTACTAATTCGAAGACTTTTTTTTCATCTAAAGGATTCACGCCATTTTGGATCACTGCTAATGTGCATGCCCGATATATTAATCCGGTATCAACGAATCCAATTCCCAAGTGTTCGGCTAATCCTCTGCCGACTACACTTTTACCTGAGGCAGCTGGCCCATCAATTGCCAGTGATAATTCCAGCATTTTGTTTGAAATAATATTCCTCCAGCATCTGTATTATTTTGATCATATCGATGGAAGGATCGAATCGTCTACAAATTCAATTAGTTCTGCTAGAGATTCCTACAGTTGTCCTTAATTTTTCCAGCTCACCTTTACTAAGCACCTTATATTTCCCTCGTTTCATTGCTCCGAGGGTCAGTGGACCAATGCTTATTCTTCGTAGATGGAAAATTGTAATACCTATTGCATCAAACATACGTCTGACTTGATGATTACGGCCTTCATGAATAGTAATTTCTACCACACTGCGCTCATTGCTTTCACGTGTAATTTTTACATCTGCGGGTTTGGTGAGTGTTCCATCTAAATTAATTCCATGTTTAATTTGTGTTTGTGCATTTTTGGATAAACGACCTTCAATTACAACTTCGTATACTTTTTTAATTTCAAATTTTGGATGTGTCAATCTATAAATCAACTCTCCATCAGTACTGAATAAAAGTAAACCTTCAGTGTTTACATCTAAACGACCTGCATAGCGAAGGGTATTGGATTTATAGGGGAGAAGGTTATAAATAGTTGGTATACCGTTTTCATCTTTGGTACTAACGATAAAACCATTAGGTTTATTCATTATTATAGTTGTATCTTCTGAAGGATAAGCAATTAATTGACCATCTAATAGAATTGACTGCTCTAATGGATTTGCTTTCATTCCTAATGTTGCTATTTGACCATCAATAGAAACTCTACCTTCTAAAATTAATTCTTCGCATGATCTTCTGCTACCGTAGCCACACTTTGAAAGAATTTTTTGTAATCTGATCAAATTGAGATCTCCGTTTGATAATTTTTTCATTTTAATAACCAAACTAATTTTTTTCTAACCATTTTTCTACCTGAATAGTTAGATCTGCTGGTAGGTATTTGTTTGGAAGTGTATTTGTCGGTGGATAAGTATTTTGGATGGAAATTTTACCTTGTGCGATCTCTTGTAAAAGTGCCGTTACAAAAGGTGATTCACGTTTAACGGTCTCTTCACGTATTAGTTTAAATAGCTCACTTGTATTCAAATCTATATTTTCTTTTATTGCCTGCTTGGCATCATTGAATCTGACACCATCTAATTGAAATTCACACGTTGCTAAAACTGGGCCAAGATCTACTTCAGCAGTGACACGGTGTATCATGAGTCCAGTTTTTCGTGCATCGGATGTAATAAGCTCCTGTATTACTTCTTGCCACGTGCCTTTTGGTCCATCAGGTAGAGCAGGATGCAAATTGATTATGGGAAACTTTTCTACAAATGGTTTAGTTAGAATGAGCATATATCCAGCTAAAACACCTACATCAAAATCATATTTTGATATTAATCTTTCGATCTCCCGATCATATTCTTCTCTCCAGCTAGGGAGAGGTGTCCCATTTTTTGAACGTTCGCCATGCATCTGTTTTCGGTAGTCGATCGAAGAGTGAGTAATTAATGCGATATCGTCTGTTCGAACTTTTTCAAAAAAATTATCGGTTACTTTTTCAAATCCGACGGCACGATTAGAAAAAACAAATGAAATTTCAGCATCTAGATCACCTGCATGTATCGAATTTTGCACAGCTTCATATATTTTTCTCGAGCTTGCTCCTCGCGTTGTAAACCAACCAAGTTTAAGGGTCAATTCAAGATTCCTGGTCTAATTGCTGATGTAAATCTTGTATTTTATTTTCAGCTTTATTCAAAAGTTCTTGGCAAAGTTTCGCAATAGTCATACCTTGTTCGTATAAAGCGATTGAAGTATCTAGATCGACACCACCTTGCTCTAATTTTGTAGTGATTGTTTCAAGTTGTTGCATTAAGTCTTCAAAACTTTCAGTGCTATCTTTATCACTATTTTGAGTTTGCTTATTTGTCATTTTCACTCTCTATGCGGATTGTATGACTATCATCTTGCCACTGAAGTTTCAAAAAATCATTTTCTTTTACTAATTTTGCATGGGTGATAATTCTTCCATCCAAAGTAGAAGTAAGGGTAAATCCTCTTTTCATCACTGCTTTAGGTGAAAGTGTTCGAAGTTGAGTGCTGATTTCTTTTAGTTTGTCATTTGCAACAAGTTTCGACATGTTTATATTGTGATTTAATGAGCGCAAGAAAATATTTATTCGCTCTTTATAATGTTCAATATTTGGTCGAATATTCTCAATTCTCATTTTGTGTGACTCTACTGTTTGTTTTAAATTTCGAATTAACGAGGTTAAAGTGTATCGCTGCACTGAAATCAAATTTTGTATATATGTTTGTATTTCAACTTGATCTGGTGTTGCAATTTCTGCAGCAGCTGATGGAGTTGCGGCACGTATGTCTGCTACTAAATCGATTAATGTTGTATCAGTTTCATGACCGATACCTGATATGACAGGTACTGGTGAAGCAAATACAGCTTCAACAACCATCTCTTCATTAAATGCCCATAAATCTTCTGCTGCACCTCCACCTCTGGCAACTATTAATATTTCAGGATTTTGCGATTTTTCTTTAGATTTAGAAATTATTCTGATTGCACTTGCTATAGCTACTTCTGCATTTGCCCCTTGTACTTCTGTAGGATAAACAGTAATTTTTGCCAATGGCCATCTTCGATTGAGAATGGTTTGAATATCTCTTAGTGCAGCACCGGTGGGTGAAGTTACGACTCCAATATGCATTGGGAAACGTGGCAAAGCTCTTTTTCTTTCTTCCGCAAACATTCCTTTTTCCTGTAATCGCTGTTTTCTTCTTTCAAATTCTGCGTTTAAGGCGCCCATGCCCGCAGGCTGTACAAAGTCAATTAAAATTTGCAAATTACCTCGTGGTTCGTAAAAAGTTACTTTGCCATGCGCTATGACAGAAGCACCTGTTTCGACATGTTGATTAGAGCCAGAATGGTATTGTTTGAAAAAAGCGCAACTTATCTGCGTTGTTTCATCTTTTAATGTGAAGTAAATATGTCCAGATCTGGGTTGGCCTAAATCAGATATTTCTCCCTCTATCCAGATATCGGTGAGGTCATTATTATTTTCGATTGTGGATCGAATTTTTTTGGTGAGCTGTGAGACACTCTGAGCTTGTATTTGCATTATGCAGTAGCTACACGCTCCAGATATTCGCCACTTGAAGTTGATACCTTAATTTTATCTCCTTGATTAATAAATATCGGTACATTCACAACTAAGCCAGTCTCTAATTTTGCTGGTTTAGTCGCCCCCGTAGCTGTATCTCCCTTTACACCTGGATCAGATTCAATTATTACTAACTCGACTGCTGGGGGGATTTCAATGGATAATGCCTCATCTCCATATAATATTAATTGAACTTTGTCATTTTCGGTAAGATAAGGAAGGGCATCTTCGATTATTTTTTTATCCACTTCAATTTGGTCAAACGTTTCAGTATTCATAAAAGTATAAATATCTCTATCTCCATAGAGATATTGCATTTCACGACGTTCAACTCGTGCAGCTGCTAATTTCTCACCTGCATTAAACGATTTTTCTATTATATGTCCTTCTCGTAAGTTTTTTAGCTTTACTCGGTAGACTGCAGATTTTTTAGTTTTTACATGGTGAACCTCTACTATTTGATAGAGAGTCCCATCTACTTCCAATGACAGTCCTTTTTTAAGTTCAGAAGTGCTAATCATCTATTACTCCAATTTCGAGATCTAACTTTGGTGATTTAGTTAAAGATCGTACCCTATCTGATTCCATCAAACACTGGTCTTCGATTCGCACACCTCCCCAATCTGGGAGATATACTCCTGGTTCAATAGTAAACACATGGCCGTTTTCTAAAATAGTATCAGACGCAGGGGATAATCTTGGGTTTTCATGTACATCGATACCTACTCCGTGTCCTAGACCATGACCAAAATAATCTCCGTAACCCATTTCAGTGATTACCGAAGCTGCTATTTCATGTGCTTCCAAGCCCGTCATACCAGCTTCGATACGTTCGATGGCCATCATTTGTGCTGTTAAGACTACGTCATATACTTCTTTAAATTTGGCAGTCGGTGCCCCTAGAAAGAATGTTCGTGTAAGATCTGAACAATAACCATCTACTCTAACTCCCATATCAATAACTATACCGGTTCCCTTTTTTAGCGCTACATTACGTGGCCTTGCATGAGGTAGCGCACCCCATTCACCACCTGCAACTATTGTGTTAAAGGACAAACTATCTGCGCCATTTTCGATCACATATTTTTGTATTTCCCACGCTAAAGTTTTTTCAGTCATACCAGGTTTTATAATTTGAAAAGCATGTTTCATTCCGGCATCTGCGATTTCAACAGCTTTCATAAGTAAAGTTAACTCATGATTATCTTTAGACATTCGAAGCTTATTGATAATATTCGATGCAGGGATAAAACTCGGAATATCTTCCCAAGTCATTGATGAAATTATATTAATCCAATCTTGATATTGTTTCATCGTTAAGTTTTCGTGCTCATATCCGAAATGACTGCCATCAGAGATTTTTTCCACTAATTCTGTTGCTACAGATGTTGAAGCACCTGCTACTTTTACTAATTCAAATCCAGGACATTGCTGTTCTGCTTGTATCCAATATCGTGAATCTGTAGCAATATAAGCTGCCTGTTTTGAAATTAGGATGATGCCTGAAGATCCAGTAAATCCAGATATCCATTGGCGATTACTTGGATCTGTGACCAATAAAAAATCCAAATTTGAATGTGTCATTTCATCACGGACAAGTTGGAGCCTGTTAGTTGTCATTAATTATTACCTAGATAGTCGTTCGTAGAGTAAATCCAACGCTGAAGTGTAACTTAAGTGCCCAAAGCCCATAATTACTCCCCAACAAACAGGAGATAGATAAGAATGATGACGCCATTCTTCTGAACGTGCACTAGTGTTACTTAAGTGTACTTCTATAGCAGGTAAATCTATAGACTGTAATGCATCGGATATCGCAGTTGAGCTATGCGTTAATGCGCCAGCATTAATGATGATGCCATCGCAATCTCGATGTGAATGTAATGCATCGATTATTTCACCTTCATGGTTTGATTGATAAAATTCTACTTGTACATTGTTAAGTTTTTCCGCATGTGTAGAAATAATGTGTTCAATTTCAGATAGAGTTTGGGTACCGTATATTTCAGGCTCTCTTTCACCAAGTAGATTTAGATTGGGTCCATTTATCACAAATATTTTCATATTGCCCTCCAAGTTTTATTAATTAAGTTTTTTTGATTGTGGGTCTCTGGCTTTTTGCAGAGCAGATGTAATTATCTCTTTTTGTTGTTTGTGCGCGACTGCAGTATAAATTTGCGTTGTATCTGCGGAACTATGTCCTAATAAATGTTGTACGATTCGAAGATCTGCATCGTTGTCTAACATATGTGTCGCAAAGGTATGTCTCAATAAATGGGGGTATACAGGTTGTTGGATGTTGGCTTTTATCCCAGATTTTTTAACTAATCTTTGGATGGATCTTGTAGACAATTGTTCACCAAATCGATTTATAAAAAGATATTCAGAAGTATTTTTTGAGATTTCTGCTCTACCTAGTTCAATATATTGTTTTAAAATCTTAGCCGCAGGGTCTCCAAATAAAGAAATTCGGTTTTTATCACCTTTCCCAGTGACAAAAACCTGCTTGTCTTCGAAATTTAAATCTGACAACTTTAATTTTACTAATTCGCTTACTCTTAATCCTGCGCTATAGAGTAATTCAATGATAGCACGATCACGTAAGCCACTAGGAGTCGCTACGTCATTAGAAGTGATCAAATCTTCAGTTTCTGTTTCAGAGAGAAAATGAGGAAGAGTTCGGTCTTTTTTTGGAGGTTTCAGCCGTAATATTGAATCACCTACAGGAGGATTCAATTGGTATCCTTCTTGATCTAACCAACGATAAAATGCAGCTATGGTAGTTGCTTTTCTTCTTATAGAGCCTGAGGCAAGGTCATTGATTTTTAAATCGGCAAGATATGCTCTCCCAATTCTTCGGCTAGCTTCCGTATAGGGAATTTCTAAGTCGTTTAAAAATACCAGGAAAGATTTTAAATCATTTCTATAGTTACGGATGGTATAACTTGATCGTCTTCGTATGCTTTTTAGGTGATTAAGATAATGATCAA